>Ga0209181_10011017_pt1 | contig 11657 bp, 8 predicted proteins | sample MAT05_FD_187208 | JGI IMG/M metagenome (GOLD analysis project Ga0209181, IMG submission 187208) | Freshwater microbial communities from Lake Fryxell liftoff mats and glacier meltwater in Antarctica - MAT-05 (SPAdes) (version 2) | ecosystem: Environmental > Aquatic > Freshwater > Ice > Liftoff... | reverse complement strand
TTTCTAAAGTGCTTTACGGGTCATATTTTGTTTCATTTTTGTTTCATGCGTTCACCCTGATAAAATACCCTGAAGAACATGAACAATTCTGATATACTTTCAGTGTTCGGTTTCCGATGGTTACGAAAGAAGCGTATGAAAATCTTTATCAGCTACAGTAGCATTGACAGGGACTTAGTTGTACAACTAACGACTGAGTTAGAACACTCTGAGGAGCATATGATTTGGTATGATCAGAAGATTACAGCAGGTCTCGAGTGGTGGCATGAAATATGCCCCGAGATTCGTCAATGCGATTTATTTATCGCTGTAATAAGTGAAAATTATATTAAGTCGCAACCATGTACTGTTGAGGGGAAATATGCAGCAGAGCTAAATAAGCCAATACTTCCACTAATGATTGACGGCTTAGAAATTTCCAAAACTCCTCAATATATACAAAAAATGCAGAAAATTGATTACCAAATCAATAATTTAGTTATATTTCAAGAACTGGTTAAAGCCTTAAAAAAATTACCGAAGCCTTTGCCACTACCCGACCCTTTACCGCCAGAACCGGCGATGCCGCTATCAGGATTAGAACACATCGAAAAAGAATTACTAGCCCAAACTATGAACTTGGAGACACAAACCGAAGTTCTTCGAAAATTGCAGAACGCTTATGAAAGTGCTGATAAACAGCAAGCTGCTATAACTTTATTGAGAAAGCTTCACAGTCGCGATGATATAATCGTAAACATTTATAGGAAAATTGATCAATTGTTGGAAGCATTTTCTACGACTGGCAAAGATTATGTACCTGAACGAGTTAAAAAAATGATCAGAAGCGCCATTGCGATGGCAATTTCTAACAATCAAGATTGGATGGTGAATTCATTTACAATAAAACCGATTTACAGTTTTGAGCGTACATATAATCCGGTAAATCAAGTAAATGTATCTACAATAATTAACAAGTCGCCACATAGTTCTTTGATCGAAGAGCTACTAATTCGACAGTGGGATACCACGAATCTTGTTATTTCAAAAACATTTATAGACGATCCAAATTCAGATGAAAGTTTTTCAAATCTTATTGCCGAAGAAATCATGGTCATCGCTCAATATGCAGGAATGATTATTTCAGCATCGGACATAAAAAAGATACTGAAAGGCACGCCCCAAAACGTGGATGACATTCCGTTTTAGAATTTCTGCAAAGATATCCAACTTGAGTCGGGTTGGTTCTCAAAACAAAAAATTTCCCCGCTTACGCGACTCTCCTTTCTCATGCCTCCCTTGTGACTCCGTTCGCACTCGAACCTACGACAGCGCCGCCCCACTCATCCCAAAATTGCTCGCCAGCAACGTAAAGTCATTGATGTTCACCAGCCCACTCCCGTCGAAATCCGTGCGGGCATCATACCCGCCTTCCCCTATCCCCTTCCCAAAACTCGTCGCCAAAATCGAAAAATCGGTGATGTTGATGAAGTTATTGCCATCGGCGTCCCCTTCACGCAACACACCAAGTGTGATGCTGTTCGTCGCGGCGACCAACGTGACCGCAGTCATCAATGCCGAGAGCGTGTGCGCCTGCTTCACCCAGATACGATAGCTTCCGGGTGGGATGCCGTCCATCGTCACCATACCGCTCGTGTTGGCGGTGAGCGTCTCATCATAAACCGCGATCCCCCCGCCTATAGGCTGAATCACCACCCTAACTGGCACAGCCCACCTCTCATTGGGCGCAGCGGGACGCCCCTGCAACTGAAGCTGAAGGTTGACCGCCGCCGAAGGGCTATAGGTAAATGTGTAGCTCACCGTTTGCGTCGGAACATCCAACCCGTTCACCCCCGGATACAAGCTGATGACCAATGTATGTACCCCAGCACTGAGCATTGCCCCTGTGTCGGATAAGCGAAAAGGCGCTTGATTATCAACATAGCTTTGTCCATCTAACCGAAAAATCGCACTCCCCGGCGCGCCAGTCACAACTGCACGCAGCGTGATGGGGACAGAAGTGGTGATGACAGATCCATTTTGCAACGTTGAAAGCACCGTGTCGGAAGTGGTATTGAGAACGTGCAAAACACTCAACGCACTGGCTTCCCGCGCGACCCGCCGCGCCCGTTGATCGAGGTAAAGAGACTGCGGACTTAAATCAGCGCCTTGCCCAACCCCCTCGACAAAATCGGTTGGTTCATCGCCCCCCAACGTCGCCCAATACGAATTCGACACCGAATCCGCGATCACCCCTGTCGCGCCAGTGCTGCTTTGTGTGCCGATCACATACCCCCATCCATATTGCGCGGTCTCGATCAGATACGGAAAATTGGTGCGCACATAAGCGATGCCAGTCGTATTCCAATAGACCGATTGTGTGGCAGTATGCCCTGCGCCGCTGCTGGTGTCTCCTCGGTTAACCGCTTGCAAAAAGTCACGGTCGATCTGCATCTGATCAAATAAGTTAGCGGGGGACAAAAACCCGTGAAAATCGGCTGAATACCGACCATTTCGAGCAATGCTATTGCGGACGACGTTGCCGGTGGCATAAAAACTGGAGTAGATATAATTGTGACGCCCATTCTCCGCGACATTGTTGTTAAGCAAGATATCTTGCCCGCCACCCATGAGGAATAAGTAGCCATTCCCACCCCCGCCACGATACTGCGGAAACGCCATCACGCTTTCCTCCACGGTAATGCGCGCCGAGCCTTGTTGAAAATGAATGCCCCGCGACAAGAGATGCACATTTTCTGAATTGACGTTGGGGCGATAACTGCTGACACGCCAAACCCAGCTATCGACCACACGCCCGCCGAAGGCTATCATATTCGCCGCATGAACTTCATAGGCAGCGGTTCCGGGGATAGTATAGTCTTCATCCCCATAACCCGTATTGGGATTCTGTCGCATTCCTATGGAAAAATTCTCCAAGCCCACTTCTTTGCTGATGTTCACAAAACGGATGGCACGCGCGTTATCCCGCACTTTCAGCGGATAGCGTGTAGGCGCATCCACGATCAACCAGTTATTGGTCGCGTCTACCACCACCACCCGTCGCAAATACCCCATACCGCTCGTGCTAGTGATGCTGCCAAAACCGTCCCATGTGCCCGTCATTCCATGTTCGGCAATAAAGGCATCGGTGATCGTATTGCGGATCATCACCCAATCACCAATCGCAAAACCGACTGTGGAAGCGACCGGAATAATCGTCGTCGGGGTCAGGAGATCTTGGGTAAGGGTCACTTTGATCTCGCTTGCCGTGCCATCTAATGACGTGCTACCACTGGGGCGAACATTGATCACCGTCTTGGAACGCATCACAGTTTCATCGTTGAAAATGTAAGTTGCGTTCATTCCAGCACCACGCAGGACAAAATCGCTACATTGGATTCGCAAAGCGTAGGTATTCGTCCCCTGTGGACGCACGCGAAACGTGCCAGCAGAGAGATTGACCACGCCGCCCCCGGCGGTACACACGTTGTTGATCGCGCTTTGGATGGCGGATGTCGCATCTGTCATGCCATTGCCATAATCGGCGGCGTTCAGGCTGATGACCATACCCGAAGTGGCACCATACGGCAGGGCACTATCGCCGCGATGGTAGCCCGCATAAGAAAAATCGTGCAAGAAACGACCATCCGCGGTGATGCTGCCCCCTAAATGCGTGGGCAACCAATTGGTTGGATACAAAACGCTACGCCACGCGCCCGCTGCTTGTACGTTAGCAGTATCCATCGGGCTAAGCGCGAGAAGACAGCAGGCAACCAAAACCGATGCTATGAAGCTGGTCAATCGAATCTTCATAAATAGACGATCCTCACCACGATGCCACAGGGCTACGTTGTCTGAATTATCGCTCAAAGAACAAAAAAGGAGACCCGCTTACGCGACTCTCCTTTCTCTACTACGTCTTGACTCCGGTGGGATTCGAACCTACGACACTCCGCTTAAAAGGCGGGTACTCTACCGCTGAGTTACGGAGCCTCCCTAACACCACGAATTTTAACGGACATGCCGCCCATTTTCAAGGCGCAGATGGACGCCTTTTTGCAAAAGCGCCCATCTGCCCCCAAACCACCCTTTAGAACGGGAAGGTATACCGCACCGTGTAGGTGATCACCACTTCTTCACCCGGCGCAACCGTCGCCCGATACTCAATAGTGCTGGAGTCCACCGGCGTGAATGCCATCGAGGTCGAGACGATCTCCCAATTCGTCCAGCGGAACAGATGCTCTGGCACCCGCACCTCAACCGCTTGATCTTCCTTGCGGTTACGCAGCCGAATCTCATACGTCTCTTCCAAGACATTGCTCGAAATCAAATTGAAGTTCGTCTGCACCCGTTCGCCCACAAGGTCAAAGGCATTGCCCAGATACACCCGCACATTTTCACCTTTGGCGGTGTGGTTGATCGTATTCTCACCGATCAAGAGCGCCGCGCCGTCAGTATCTTCTTGATACACACGGATGCGTCCGGCGGGCAGTGCTGCATCCAAGCCGCTTTCCTCACCCGTCCCAAATTCGAGATAGTAGCCAACCGTCGTGATCCCCGTCTGCCCATAATACTGATCGCGCGATTGACCGCCATAATACGGGGTGCTGGCGTCATACACGAAAATCGTGTTGGCGGCTATGGCGGCTGCGGTCACAAACTCGACCTGCTTGGTTTCGTTCATGCCCACCGTCACCGGGCGGTTGATCTCGTACAGCTTGTATTGGCTAAAATCGCGTTGTTCCACTTGGGGCGCAACCGCCTCGGAACGCATGGCATACATCAGTCCATCCGATACCATCCCCATATCGGGCTGAATCCGGTTGACATCCCCCGCTACCAGCTTGACCAGCGCATCGGTGTAAGATGCGCCGCTTTGGTTGGTCAGCGTCACCCACCCGTTCAAATCCAACGAGCGCTCGTCGGCAGCCAACAGCACGTTATAGTCCGCCGTCCAGTTCAAGCCGCCCGTCAGATAGGTGAGCGCCACTTGCTGTTCGCCCGCCACCGCCGATTGCAGCATCCAGCGCAACGTCGGGCGGGTGATCAAGCCCCCCGGCAGTTCGGGAAAGCGTAAGTCGCGCACTTTGTCCAAGCCGATCACGATCACCTGCCCCGCGTCGGAACGCAAGATGATCTCGCCGTTACGCCCACTTAAGAGTTGCCCGCGATACGCCGTGCCATCTTCGGCGATAATGTCGATGATCTCGTCCAAATAGCGTTCCAAAAGCGCGCTGCTGTTCACCAGATCAAAGACATAATTTTGTTCCAGCACCACCGTCCCGCTGGGATCCGTCAGCGAGACAAAGGTGACGGAAGTCGGGTCGATACCCGCCGCCACGTCGGTGAAATTGAGGGTATTGATGCCCTCGGCAAAGGTGAACGTCCGGCGGTCTTGCACAAGCGCCGTCCCCTGATTGTAAATCGCCAGTGATACCCCGTCGCGCACAGGTTCTCCCTCCGCCGCTGGATTTTGGGTTGCTTCTTGGGCAGACACCCCACCAGCGATCATCAATGCCAATATGCCGGTTAGTAAAAATCGTTTCAACATCATGTTCAACCACTCCTTGTGTATTCGGTCTACAAGCAAGACGACCGACCACGCCGTTTGGTTCCATCCAATCTTTAGAGGTGCGATTCCATATCCCCGATCAAACAAAAAGGCACAAAACGCAGAAGAAAAGATTAAAAATCATTCCTTCGTGCCTTTGTGCCTTCCTGTTTTGAGTTTTTTATTTTATTGCTTGTTGGCTAGACCAGTTGCATCGGCGCTTCCAAAATTTCCTTAAAGCGCTTCATGAACTGCGCGCCTTCCGCGCCATCGCTCACGCGGTGATCCACGCTGATCGTCACCTTCATACGGTTGCCCACACCCACCGTACCATCCGCCAACACGACCGGCACCTTCTTCGCCGACCCCACTGCCAAAATACCGGCTTCGGGCGGGTTGACAATCGCGAGGAAGTGTTCGACATCGAACGTCCCCAAGTTGCTGACCGTGAAGGTGCTGCCCTGCATATCATCGGGCTTGAGTTTGTTGTCGCGCGCGCGAGCGATCATCTCTTTGTTTCGTGCCGCCAGCGTACTCAATGAGACTTTATCGGCATCCTTCGCCACCACATTGATCAAGCCGCCGTTGGGCAGTGCTACCGCGATCCCGATATTGATGCGCTTGTGGCGCGCCAACTTGTCCCCATAAAAATGGGTATTCAGGTTCGGGAACTCGGTCAACGTCAATGCCGCCGCCTTGATGATGAAGTCGTTCACGCTCACCTTATGGGCGTCGTCCATCGCGCTGTTGATCTGCGCGCGGAACTTGAGCATCGCCTCGACATCGATCTCAGTTGTCACGTAAAAATGGGGAATCTGTTGCTTGCTATCGACCATGCGCGAAGCGATACGCGCCCGCATCTTACTCGTGTCGATGATCTCGACATCGGCACCTTCGGGCAGTTTTCCATACGAGGTCACGATTGCCGGAGCCGCCGCGACCGGCGCAGGGGCAGCCACCACTGGCGCGGGGGGCACATAGCCCTCAATATCCGCTTTCACAATCCGTCCAGCGGGACCCGACCCTTGCACTTGGGTGAGGTCAATCCCACGATCCGCTGCCATTTTGCGGGCAACGGGCGAAGCGCGTAAGCCATCGGGCAAATTACCGTCAGCAGGTTCGACAGGTACAGCCGCCACCACTGGGGCAACCGCCGCCGCCACCACTGGGGCAACCGCCGCCGCCGCGACCGGTGCTGCCACAGGCGCGGCAGCCGCAGCAGGAGCTACCGCCGGTGCTGCGCCAACGTTTTCACCCGCTGCGCCCGCATACCCGATCACATCGCCGATCTTGACTGTCTTACCCGGTTCGCCGATCAGTTGGAGCAACGTGCCCGACACCGTAACAGGGACTTCAACAGTCGCCTTATCCGTTTCTATTTCGGCGATCACGTCGCCATTTTTCAGAATGTCGCCGACCTGCTTCGTCCAATTGAGCAGGATACCTTCGTCAGTGCCGAAATCCGGCATGATGATTTGCTCAGCCATCAGTAAAGGACCTCCTTAACTGCGTCAACGACCTTCTGCGCATTGGGCAGCGCCATCAACTCGATCTCTTTGGCATACGGCAATGGCACATCCATCGCGCTCACCCGTTTGATGGGCGCGTCCATGTAATCAAATGCCGCCTCTTGCAGTTGTGCCGCCAGTTCACTGCCCACGCTAAAATGGGGGAGCGATTCTTCCACGACCACACAACGATTCGTTTTCTTAAAGCTCTCAAAAACCGGTTCCAGATCGAGCGGACGCAACCAGCGCAAATCGACGACTTCGGCTTCAATGCCTTCTTTCGCCAAAATTTCTGCCGCTTCCAGCGACCACTCCACCCCACGCGCATAGCTCACAATCGTGACATGCTTACCCACCCGTTTGACATCACTCTTGCCGATGGGGATCACATATTCTTCGTCGGGGATACGGCTTGGCTTGGAATACAACGCAATTGATTCACTGAACAGCACCGGATTATCATCACGAATCGCCGCCTTCAACATGCCTTTGGCGTCATAGGCATTAGATGGGCACGCCACGTACAAGCCGGGGAAGTGGGCGAAGATCGGTTCGGCAACATGCGAGTGGGTGGCAGTCGCTTGATTGCCCCACCCGCTAGCGGCGCGGATCACCAACGGCACTTTGAATTGTCCGTTGAACATATAATGCACTTTGGCGGCATGATTGATGATGGCGTCCAAAGATAGAAATGCGAAATTAATCGTCATCAGTTCAGCCACCGGACGTAAACCCGCCATCGCCGCGCCCACCGCTGCGCCAGCGATCACCATCTCGCTGATCGGGGTATCACGCACGCGCTTTTCCCCAAACATGTCTAACAAGCCGCGTGTCACTTTGTGGGTGCCTTGCCAGCCGCCCACTTCCTCGCCCATGATGAACACCCGTTCATCGCGCTCCATCTCTTCAATGAGTGCCGCGCGGAGCGCCTCCCGCATAGGGACATTTTTCTCTGCCATCTTTACTGCTCGCTCCGTTTAGTCTACGTAGATGTTGTTGATCAGGTCTTCATAAGTGGGGATCGGGCTGGCTTCGGCATACCGTACCGCCTCTTCAACGACCTCTAACACTTCGGCGTCAATCCGCGCGAGGTCATGTTCCACGTCGTCAAAGTTCGCTAGCAGAGTATGCTTCAAAATGTTGATCGGGTCTTTGTTCAACAGCCAATCATCCAATTCGCGCTTCAAATCATCGCGCGCGTCGAACTGTTTGTCCGATGCCCCATGTCCCTTATAACGATAGGTCAACGCCTCGACCAGCACCGGACCCTTCTTGCGGGCATATTCGACGGCTTCGCTGATGGCGGCATGGACGGCGATCACATCTTGCCCATCCACACGCGGGCCCTCTTTCATGCCATAAGCAATAGCGCGCTTGACCAGTTCCGGCTGTCCGGTGGAGTCTTCAATGCGCGTACCCATGGCGATGAAATTATTTTCGATCAGCCACACGACCGGCAAATTCCACACCGCGCTCAAGTTCAGCGATTCATGGAAATAACCGTTGTTGGTGGACCCATCGCCCATGAAACACAGGACAACATTTTCCGTCCCCATGTACTGTTCCTTCAAAGCGATGCCTGCTGCCAGTGGCAAATGCCCCGCCACGATAGCATAACCGCCCCAGAAGTTATGTTGACGACTGGCAAGGTGCATCGATCCGCCCTTGCCGCCGCTCACGCCCGTGCGCTTGCCCATCATTTCTGCCATGATCGGGTTCGCATGGACGCCACGCGCCAGCGCAATGCCGTGATCGCGATAACCGGTGATCACATGGTCGTCTTTGGTCAACGCCGCCAACGCGCCCACACCCACCGCTTCATGACCGCTGTACAGGTGCAAATAAACGCCGGTGATCTTCTTCTGATGATAGAGTTCGTCGCACCGAGTCTCAAACTGACGGATCAGCACGGACTGGCGATACCACTCCAACAGGGTAACTTTATCCAGCGACATTTGTTTCGTCGCCATGACGCCTCCTTTGATGTCCTGATCGGAGCAAGCAGTAGCGCTGACCCGACAAGCGTTTGTCTATTTAATGAATACCCGATAGTGTACCCTAAGCACGCTCGTTTCTCAATTCTGCGGGGCAAACTCTGCCCCCGAATGCAAAACTCACACCAAGCCTTCACCGCCATCGACTTGGAGCATCGCGCCGGTGATAAAATCGTTGCTCGCCAGCAAGATCGCCGCTTGTGCCGCATCTTGCGGATCCCCCCACCGCCCCAGCGGAAGACGGTCGGCAGTTTTGGCAATCGAAGCGGCGTCCCGCCCCGGTTCCGGCAGCACCGGACCCAATACTAAGCAGTTGGCGCGAATCTGATACGGTGCCAACGCTTTTGCGGTCACTTCCGTCAGCATTATCAACCCCGCTTTACTGACGCTGTGCTGCGGGCGGGTCGCCACCCCACGTATGCCGCTGGTATCGCTGATATTGAGAATACAGCCGGCGATCTGGCGGTCGCGCATCAAGCGTCCGACCGCTTGCGTCGTCCAAAAAGGGGCGCGCAAATTGAGATTCAGCGCCTGATCCCACTCTTCCGGCGGGATGTCTAACAATTCACCACTTAGGAACACACTCGCACTGTTGATCAAAACATCAATCCGCCCAAAATGCGCGTCAATTGCGCCTACCACGCGCGTGATCGCGTCATAGTCGGCAAAATCTCCTTGCACAATAAGGGCATCTACCCCCTTCGCGCGGATCTCGGCGGCGGTCGCTTCGGCATCCGCCGCCGAGTTGCTATGATGCAGGGCAATGTGGGCACCTGCCGCCGCGAACGCCAAGGCAAATGCCCGCCCCACGCGCCGCGCCCCACCGGTCACAAAAACAACTTTTCCTTGTAAAGATCGATTCACGATAACGGTACTCTACTGCGCCAACAATCCCATGATTATAATGGATGCTATATGCTCATCGGCACTGTGTAAGGATACATAAATGGAACCTCATGTGATCGCCCTTGATGTGGGCGGCACCAAAATTGCGGGCGCGCTCGTCACTCAAGACGGGCAAATTTTGGATCGGCGGTTGCGCCCTACCCCCGCTCAAGAGGGCGGCGAAGCAGTCGCGGCGGCAGTGGTGGCGGTCGCTGCTGACCTCTATACAGCGGGTGGGCGGGCAGCACGGGCGGTAGGTGTCGGTGCCGCTGGGCAAATCGATAGCGCCCAAGGGACGATTCGCCATGCCGTTGACACCCTCCCCGGTTGGGCGGGTATCCCGCTGGCGGCGCGCTTGCAGGCAATCATCCCCGTGCCGACTGTGATCGAGAACGATGTCAATGCAATGGCGCTGGGCGAACAGTTCACAGCGTCCGAAAAAGCGATCCCAAGCGCGCTGTTTGTCGCCGTCGGCACGGGCATCGGCGGCGCGCTGATTCTCAATGGGCACTTATGGCATGGGGCGCATTGGTCAGCGGGCGAACTCGGTCATATCCTCGTCGATATCACCCGCCAACGCCGCTGCAATTGTGGTCTCTATGGACATTTGGAGGCTTATGCCAGCGGTCCCGCCATCGCCACCGCGGTGGACGGCAGTACCGATCTACGGGGGGTCGTCGCCCGCGCACAGGCAGGCGACGACCGCGCCCAAAAGGGAATCGCACAAGGGGCGGAGATCCTCGGTGCGGCGCTCAACGGCTTGGTATGTGCCTTTGATCCGCAAATGGTGATCATCGGCGGGGGCGTCGCCGAGATCGGCGCGTTGTGGTGGCAACCTTTCGAGCGCGCCTTCCGGCAAGGCACCATGCCCGCCACCCAAGAAGTCATCTTACGGGGTGCCTGTTTAGGCACAGATGCGGTTATGATTGGAGCCTCGACACTAGCATGGGCACAACTCCTATGAAGATTGGCATCATCCCGCTGGACGAACGTCCAGTCAACACCCGTTACCCCGTCTTGCTCACACACGGCACCGACGTGCAGGTGATTCTGCCGCCACCGTCGATCTTGAGCACGCTCCGCCAGCCTGCCAATGCTCCCGCCCTTGCAGCATGGTTAGAAGCGCAGGCTCCGCACCTTGACGCTTTGATCGTCTCGGTGGAAATGTTGGGCTATGGCGGCTTGATCGCTTCGCGCATTTCCGACGATCCCTTAGAGACGATCTTGGCGCGCTTGGCACTGCTGCGCCGCCTCAAACAACGGCATCCGGCGCTCAAAATCTATGGCTTCAACGTCATCACCCGCATTTCGCGCCACAACGATAACACCGAAGAACCCGTCTATTGGGGGCAATATGGCACTGACCTCTTTCGCCTATCCCAACTGACGGATCGCTTGCACCGTGTGCCCAACGAAGCGGATGTGATTCAAGCCGAGCATGACGCTCTGATCGCTACCCTTCCCGCCGCTGTAATCGCCGATTTTGTCAGCCGTCGCTTGCGCAATCATGCCGTCAATCTACAAGCGGTGAATCTGCTCCAAAGCGGGGTGTTCGATGTCCTCGTCCTCAGTTCTGACGACACCAGCCCCGATGGCTTCGGCAGTGCCGAAAAACAATGGCTCCACAACTGGGTAGCGCGGCTTGGACTCGCGCAACCGGTGGATAACTTGCTCATGTACCCAGGTGCGGATGAAGTCGGTTGTGTGTTGCTGGCGCGCCTGATCAATGAAGCGAAAGGC
>Ga0209181_10011016_pt1 | contig 11658 bp, 8 predicted proteins | sample MAT05_FD_187208 | JGI IMG/M metagenome (GOLD analysis project Ga0209181, IMG submission 187208) | Freshwater microbial communities from Lake Fryxell liftoff mats and glacier meltwater in Antarctica - MAT-05 (SPAdes) (version 2) | ecosystem: Environmental > Aquatic > Freshwater > Ice > Liftoff... | reverse complement strand
TCTTGCCCTGGAAACCGGGGCGCCAAGGTGAGCGAAAGATGATGCAGCAAACCAGGTCCAACTCGTACCTGTTCGGGGGCAATGCCCCGTACGTCGAGGAGTTGTACGAGTCCTACCTCGACAACCCCGGCAGCGTGCCCGACACCTGGCGCACCTACTTCGACAACCTTCAACACGTGCCGGCCACCGATGGCACGGACACGCGTGACGTGGCCCACGCGCCGGTCATCGAGTCCTTTGCGCAGCGCGCCAAGGCGAATGCCTTCGCGCTGAAGGCCAGCGCGGCCGACCTGGCCGTGGCACGCAAGCAGGTGCATGTACAGAGCCTGATCGCGGCGTACCGCTTCCTGGGATCGCGCTGGGCCGACCTGGACCCGCTCAAGCGCACCGAGCGCCCCAAAATCCCCGAACTGGAACCGGCCTTCTACGACCTGAGCGAGTCCGACATGGACATCACGTTCTCGGCCGGCAACACGTATTTCGGCAAGGCCGAGAACATGACGCTGCGCGAGATCGTGCAGGCGCTGCGCGAGACCTACTGCAGCACCGTCGGCGTCGAGTTCATGCACTGCACCGACCCGGCCGAGAAGCGCTGGTGGCAGGAACGGCTGGAGAGCGTGCGCAGCAAGCCTTCCTACAACGCGCAGCAGAAGAAGCACATCCTCGAGCGCCTGACGGCCGCCGAGGGGCTGGAACGTTACCTGCACACCAAGTATGTCGGCCAGAAGCGCTTCTCGCTCGAAGGCAGCGAGAGCTTCATCGCCAGCATCGACGAACTGGTGCAGCGCGCCGGCGCCAAGGGCGTGCAGGAGATCGTCATCGGCATGGCCCACCGCGGCCGCCTGAACGTGCTCGTCAACACGCTGGGCAAGATGCCGGCCGACCTGTTCGCCGAATTCGACCACACCGCGCCCGAGGCCCTGCCATCGGGCGACGTGAAGTACCACCAGGGCTTCAGCAGCGACATCACCACGCCGGGCGGCCCGGTGCACCTGAGCCTGGCCTTCAATCCTTCGCACCTGGAGATCGTCAACCCCGTGGTCGAGGGTTCGTGCAAGGCACGCATGGACCGCCGCGGCGACAAGACCGGCGCCCAGGTGCTGCCCGTGCTGGTGCACGGCGACGCCGCGTTTGCCGGGCAGGGTGTGGTCATGGAGACGCTGGCGCTGGCGCAGACACGCGGCTACTTCACCGGCGGCACCGTGCACCTGGTGGTGAACAACCAGATCGGTTTCACCACCAGCGACCCGCGCGACAGCCGTTCCACGCTGTACTGCAGCGACGTGGTGAAGATGATCGAAGCCCCGGTGCTGCACGTGAATGGCGACGACCCCGAGGCCGTGGTGCTGTGCACCCAACTCGCCATGGACTACCGCCATCAGTTCTGCAAGGACGTGGTGGTCGACATCATCTGCTTCCGCAAGCTCGGCCACAACGAACAGGACACGCCCAGCCTGACCCAGCCGCTGATGTACAAGGTGATCGCCAAACACCCTGGCACGCGCCGGCTGTATGGCGACAAGCTCGTGGCGCAGGGCGTGCTGCCGGCCGACGGGCCCGACACCATGGCCAAGGATTTCCGCGCCGCGATGGATGCCGGCCGCCACACCGCCGACCCGGTGCTGACCAACTTCAAGAGCAAGTACGCCGTCGATTGGGCGCCCTTCCTGAACAAGAAGTGGACTGACGCTGCCGACACCGCGCTGCCGCTGACCGAGGTCAGGCGCCTGGCCGAGAAGCTGACCACCATCCCCGGCAACTTCAAGGTGCACCCGCTGGTGGAAAAGGTCATCGCCGACCGCGCCGCCATGGGCCGTGGCGAGATCAACGTCGACTGGGGCATGGGTGAAACCATGGCCTACGCCTCGCTGGTCGCCAGTGGCTATGCCGTGCGCCTGAGCGGCGAGGACTGCGGGCGTGGCACCTTCGTGCACCGCCACGCCGTGCTGCACGACCAGAACCGCGAGAAGTGGGACACCGGTACCTACGTGCCATTGCAGAACATCGCCGAAGGCCAGGCGCCCTTCGTCGTCATCGACTCGATCCTGTCGGAAGAAGCCGTGCTCGGCTTCGAGTACGGCTACGCCAGCGCCGAGCCCAACACGCTGACGATCTGGGAGGCGCAGTTCGGCGATTTCGTCAACGGCGCGCAGGTCGTCATCGACCAGTTCATCGCCTCGGGCGAGGTCAAGTGGGGCCGCGCCAACGGCCTGACGCTGATGCTGCCGCACGGCTACGAAGGCCAGGGCCCGGAGCACAGTTCGGCGCGCCTGGAGCGCTTCATGCAACTGGCCGCCGACAACAACATGCAGGTGGTGCAGCCCACCTCGGCCAGCCAGATCTTTCACCTGCTGCGCCGGCAGATGGTGCGCCAGTTCCGCAAGCCGCTGATCATCTTCACGCCCAAGTCGCTGTTGCGTGCCAAGGACGCGGGCTCGCCGCTCACGGAGTTCACCAAGGGCGAGTTCAAGACCGTCATCGGCGCCAGCCGGCCCGAGATCGAGCCCGACAAGGTCAAGCGCGTCATCGCCTGCTCGGGCAAGGTGGCCTACGACCTGATCAAGCGCCGTGACGAGAAGAAGGCCTGGGACGTCGCCATCTTGCGCGTCGAGCAGCTCTACCCGTTCCCGCACAAGGCCTTCTCCACCGAGATGAAGCGTTTCCCCAACGCCACCGAGGTGGTGTGGTGTCAGGACGAGCCGCAGAACCAGGGCGCCTGGTTCTTCGTGCAGCACTACGTGCACGAAAACATGCTGGAAGGCCAGAAACTCGGCTACGCCGGGCGGCCCGCGTCGGCCTCGCCGGCCGTGGGCTATTCGCACTTGCATCAAGAGCAGCAGAAGGCACTGCTGGACCAGGCTTTCGGCAAGCTCAAGGGCTTCGTGCTCACCAAATAATTTCAAAATCGAGACAGACCATGTCAATTGTTGAAGTGAAGGTTCCGCAACTGTCGGAATCCGTGGCCGAGGCCACCCTGCTGCAGTGGAAAAAGAAACCCGGCGATGCCGTGGCCATCGACGAAATCCTCATCGATGTCGAGACCGACAAAGTCGTGCTGGAAGTGCCGGCGCCAGCCGCCGGCGTGCTGGTGGAACTGGTGGTGGCCGACGGCGCCACGGTGATGGCCGACCAGCTCATTGCGCGCATCGACACCGAAGCCAAGGCCGGTGCGGCGGCGCCCACAGCCGCTGCTGCGACGCCTGCGTCGGCCGCGGCGGCCGCGGTGGCCGCGGTGGCAGTCGCTCCGGCAGCCAGCAAGGGCGATATCGCCATGCCCGCCGCCGCGAAGCTCATGGCTGACAACCAGCTCGCTGCCGGCTCGGTGCCGGGCACGGGCAAGGACGGCCGCGTTCTCAAGGGCGATGTGCTGGCTGCGTTGGCCGTGCCCGCGCCGGCACCGGCGGCCGCGCCGGCCAAGGTGGTGCCGCCGGCGTCGGCCGTGGCGCGGCCGTTGCCTGCGGTGGCCGCCCCGCCCACCGCCAATCTGGGCGACCGCCCCGAGCAGCGTGTGCCCATGTCGCGTCTGCGCGCACGCGTGGCCGAGCGGCTGCTGCAGTCGCAGTCCACCAACGCCATCCTGACCACCTTCAACGAGGTCAACATGGCCCCGGTGATGGACATGCGCAAGCGCTTCCAGGAGAAGTTCGAGAAGGAGCACGGCGTCAAGGTCGGCTTCATGAGCTTCTTCGTGAAGGCCGCCGTGGCCGCGCTGAAGAAGTACCCGGTGCTGAATGCCTCGATCGACGGCAACGACATCGTCTACCACGGCTACTTCGACATCGGCATCGCGGTCGGCTCGCCGCGCGGCCTGGTGGTGCCCATCCTGCGCAACGCCGACCAGATGAGCTTTGCCGACATCGAGAAGAAGATCGCCGAGTACGGTGGCAAGGCGCGTGACGGCAAGCTGTCGATGGACGAGCTGACGGGTGGCACGTTCTCCATCAGCAACGGCGGCGTCTTCGGCTCCATGCTGTCCACGCCCATCATCAACCCGCCGCAAAGCGCCATTCTGGGCGTGCATGCCACCAAGGACCGCGCCGTGGTCGAGAACGGCGTGGTCGTGGTGCGCCCCATCAACTATCTGGCGATGAGCTACGACCACCGCATCATCGACGGCCGCGAGGCCGTGCTGGGCCTGGTGGCGATGAAGGACGCGCTGGAAGACCCGGCCCGTTTGTTGTTCGACATCTGAGGCGGGCCGCGACATGGAAAAGAGCTTCGACGTGGTCGTCATCGGCGGCGGCCCGGGCGGCTACATCGCCGCCATCCGTGCGGCGCAACTGGGCTTCAACACGGCCTGCATCGACGAGTGGAAGAACGACAAGGGCGGCCCGGCACCGGGCGGCACCTGCACCAACGTCGGCTGCATACCGAGCAAGGCGCTGCTTCAGAGCAGCGAGCACTTCGAACACGCGGGCCATGCCTTTGCCGACCACGGCATCGGCCTGAAGGACCTGAGCATCGACGTGAAGAAGATGCTGGGCCGCAAGGACACCGTGGTCAAGCAGAACAACGACGGCATCCTGTACCTGTTCAAGAAGAACAAGGTCAGCTTCTTCCACGGCCGCGGCTCGTTCCTGAAGGCGGTGGACGACGGCTACCAAGTGGCCGTGGGCGACGACGTGCTGACGGCGAAGAACGTCATCGTCGCCACCGGATCGGTTCCTCGGCCGCTGCCGGGTGCACCCTTTGACGAAGCCCAGGTGCTCAGCAACGACGGCGCCCTGCGCATCCCTGCGGTGCCCAAGACGCTGGCTCTCATCGGCGCCGGCGTCATCGGCCTGGAAATGGGTTCGGTGTGGCGGCGGCTGGGCTCGCAAGTGACGGTGCTCGAAGGCCTGCCGACCTTCCTGGGCGCGGTCGACGAGCAGATTGCCAAGGAAGCGCACAAGGCCTTCACCAAGCAGGGCCTGAAGATCGAACTCGGCGTGAAGGTCGGCGAGATCAAGGTCGACAAGAAGGGCGCTCATTCGCAAGTGACCGTGGCCTACACCGACGCCAAAGGCGCGGCGCAGACGCTGGCCGTCGACAAGCTCATCGTCTCCATCGGTCGTGTCGCCAACACCGTCGGCCTGAATGCGCAAGGCGTGGGTTTGAAGCTCGACGAGCGCGGCGCCATCGTGGTCGACGACGAGTGCCGCACCAACCTGCCCGGCGTGTGGGCGGTGGGCGACGTGGTGCGCGGCCCCATGCTGGCGCACAAGGCCGAGGAAGAAGGCGTGGCCGTGGCCGAACGCATCGCCGGCCAGCATGGCCATGTCAACTTCAACACCATCCCCTGGGTCATCTACACCAGCCCGGAGATCGCCTGGGTGGGCCAGAACGAACAGCAGCTCAAGGCCGCCGGCCGCGCCTACAAGGCCGGCACCTTCCCCTTCATGGCGAATGGCCGCGCGCGTGCGCTGGGCGACACCACGGGCATGGTGAAGATGCTGGCCGATGCGGCTACCGACGAGATCCTGGGCGTCCACATCGTGGGCCCCATGGCCAGCGAGTTGATCGCCGAGTGCGTGGTGGCGATGGAGTTCCGCGCCAGCGCAGAAGACCTGGCGCGCATCTGCCACGCCCACCCGTCGCTGAGTGAGGCGACCAAGGAGGCCGCGCTGGCGGTGGACAAGCGCACACTGAATTTCTAGGCCGCAGGGCAGGGCCGTGTCCGTCCGAGCGCTCTACCAGGCCCAGTTGGCCGAGCGCGGCTACCGCAGCGATCCGGCGCAGCTGCGCGCGGTCGATTCGCTGGAGCGTTGCGAGCGTGAGTGGGTTGACTACAAGGCGCGCCGCCGCAACCCCATCACCAAGCTCCTCATACGGCCCCCGATCCCGCGCGGCGTGTACATGCACGGCGGGGTCGGGCGCGGGAAGAGCTTCCTGATGGACTGCTTCTTCCAGGCGGTGCCGCTGAAACGCAAGACGCGGCTGCACTTTCACGAGTTCATGCGCGAAGTGCACCGCGAGCTGCAGGAACTCAAGGGCACGGTCGACCCGCTCGACGAACTGGGCCGGCGCATCGCGCGGCGCTTTCGGCTGATCTGCTTCGACGAGTTCCATGTGTCCGACGTCACCGACGCGATGATCCTGCACCGGCTGCTGGCCGCGCTGTTCGCCAATCGGGTGAGCATCGTCACCACCAGCAACTTCCACCCTGATGCGCTGTACCCCCACGGCCTGCACCGCGACCGCATCCTGCCGGCCATCGAGCTGTTGAAGCGCCAGCTGGAGGTGATCAGCGTCGACGGCGGCACGGACTACCGGCAGATCACGCTGCAGCAGGTGGCGATGTATCACTGCCCGCTGGGTGCAGAGGCTGACCTGGCCATGCACCAGGCCTTCGACCGGCTGGCCGAGGCGCGCGAAGGCGAGCCGGCGATGCAGATCGAGCACCGTACGCTGCGCGCACTGCGGCGCGCGGGCGGCGTGGTGTGGTTCGACTTCCGCACGCTGTGCGGGGGGCCGCGTTCGCAGAACGATTACCTGGAGATCGCCGCGCGGTTCCACACCGTGCTGTTGTCCGGGGTGCCGCAGATGTCGCCGCGCCTGGCCAGCGAGGCGAGGCGTTTCACCTGGTTGGTGGACGTGTTGTACGACCGCCGCGTCAAGCTCATCCTGTCGGCCGAAGTGCAACCCGACCTGCTGTACACCGAAGGTCCGATGGTCCACGAGTTCCCACGCACGGTGTCGCGGCTGCGCGAGATGCAGTCGGCGGAATTCCTGGCGCTGGCGAGGCGCGACGTGGACACGGCGCTCACATGAGGCCGCTGCTGCTCGTCGCCCTGTGCCTGGCCAGTGGCCTGGCGCGCGCAGAGCCTGCCGATGAGCGCACGCGGCTGGCCGACGAACGCCAGGCGATCACGCAACGCTTCGACCGGGAAGAGCAAGCCTGCCGGCAGAGGTTCGCGACCACGGACTGCCTGGCCGACGTGCGCGCGCGCCGCCGCGAGGCCCTGGCCCCGCTGCGCGAGCGCGAACTGAGCCTGGCCGACCAGGACCGCCAGCAGCGGGCCCAGGAACGGCGGCGCACCCTGGCCGCCAAGCAGCAGGACGCTGCGGACCGCCCGGCGGCGTTGCCCGCGCCGGTGTTGAAGCTGCGTCAGGCCCCACCCCCCGCGCGGGCGGCGTCCGCGGCGGCCCTTCCTCGGGAGGACGACCAGGTGGCTCGCGACGCCGAAGCGGCGCGGCGCGCCCAGGCCAGCGCCCAGAGGCAGGCCGAGATCGAAGCAGACAAGAAGCGGGTGGCCGACCGCGTTGCGGCGCGGGCCTCGGAGGGCAAGCCGGTACAGCCCCTGCCGCCGCTGCCGGCATTGCCGGCATGGCGCGCAAGCCAGCCGCAGCGTTAGTTTCAGCGCAGGGCGTCGATGCGCGACAGCGCCAGCGACAGGTTGTCGCCGCCGCCCCGGGCGCGCTGACGGGCCTTGCTGATCAGCATCTCGCAGGCCTCGCGCGGGGGCAGGGCATGCAGGATGGCGCCCATCTCCTTGGGCGTGAAGTAGTGCCACAAGCCGTCGCTGCAGGCCAGCATGCTGTCGCCGTATTCCAGCTTGTCGATGTGCCACAGCGTCACCGGTGGCTCGGTCTGCGTGCCCAGGCAACCGGTGAGCAGGTTGGATTGCGGGTGGGTATTCGCCTGCTCGTCAGTGATCTTGCCTTCGTCGACCAGACGCTGCACGTAGGAATGGTCGACCGTGCGCTTCATCATCTCTGCACCGCGGAAGTGGTACACGCGCGAATCCCCGGCGTGCACGACGTCGCATTCCAGCCCCGCCCCGATGAGGTAGCTGGCCGCCGTGCTGTGCGGCTCTTCCTCTGCAGTGATGGCGGTCAACTTGATCATCAGATGGGCTTCCACCACCAGCTTGCGCAGCAACTCTCCCGGGTCGTCCTGCGACGGCGAGTAGCGCTCGAAGATCTGGCGCGCTGTCAGCAGGACCTGGTCGGCGGCCTTGCGGCCTCCGCTCTTGCCGCCCATGCCGTCGGCCAGCACGGCCATCATGGTGCCGGCCGCGCGGGGGTGGTGGATCAACTCGACCTGGTCCTGCTGGTAGGCGCGGTCGCCTCTGTGCAGTCCGGTGGACGCCGTGAAACGAAAGGTCTGGGTGGGCATGGCCATGTAACGGAATATAAACTCGCACCCTGTGGACAAGATGAGAAGCAATGAACGAGAACCTGCACTCCCCACAGCGCCAGCTCATCGAGTTGCGCATGGAACACGCTGATCTCGACAACCTCATCGACCGCAACACCGAAGGCCCGCCGACCGACGAACTCAGCCTGCGGCGGCTGAAGAAGCGACGACTGCTGCTGCGCGACCTGATCGCCCGGCTCGAAGTGCAGCTCGACCCGCCCGAGCCCGCGTGACACCGCCCGGCCTGGCTGAGGCGGTGGCCCGGGCCTTCGCGGCCGACGGCCCTTTGGCCCGCAGCGATTCGCGCCACAGCCCGCGGGCGGCGCAGGACGAGATGGCCGCACGCGTGGCCCAGGCCATCGACGGCCGCGAGGCTCTGGTTGCCGAAGCCGGCACGGGCGTAGGCAAGACCTTCGCCTACCTGGTGCCCTTGCTGCTGTCGGGCCGACGCGCGCTGGTCAGCACTGCCACCAAGAGCCTGCAAGACCAGCTCTTCCTGCGTGACCTGCCGCGCCTGTGCGACGCGCTGGGCGTGCCGGTTCGCATGGCCTTGCTCAAGGGGCGTGCCAGCTACCTGTGCCGCCACCGCCTGGCCGAGGCCGTGAACGAAGGTGCCATGGCCGACCGCTTCGCGGCGCGGGCGCTGGCCCGGGTCGAACTCTGGGCCCAGGCCACGCGCAGCGGCGACCTGGCAGAGATCGAAGGCCTGGACGACCGCTCGCCCGTCATTCCCCTGGTCACGTCCACGCGCGACAACTGCCTGGGCAGCGAATGCCCCGAGTACCGCGCCTGCCATGTGATGCAGGCCCGGCGCGAGGCCATGGCCGCCGACCTGGTGGTCGTCAATCACCACCTGTTCTTTGCCGACATGGCCCTGCGCGACAGCGGCGTGGCCGAACTGCTGCCCACGGTGGACGCCGCGGTCTTCGACGAGGCGCACCAGCTGGTCGAGGCCGGTGTGCAGTTCCTGGGCACGACCTTGTCCACCGGACAGGCCATCGATCTGGGGCGGGACATCCTGGCGCTGGGGTTGATGCATGCCCGCGGCCTGCAACCGTGGAGCGAGCTCCAGGCCGCCATCGACACGGCTGCGCGCGAGCTGCGGCTGACTTGCAACGGCGAGCTTCGCGATCTGCGCGGCATGCTCAAGCTGCGCTGGGAAGAACGCGCTGCGGACGACGCCTTGCGCGCACCCCTGCAGGCGCTGGGGGAAGCGGCGCAGGCAGCCGCCGAGGCGATCGCCGGCGTGGCCGAGTCGGCGCCTGATTTCCCCAAGCTCGAACAGCGCGCCCGTGCGCTCGCCACGCTGACGCGGCGCTTCGAGGACCCGGCGCCCAGCGGGCATGTGCGGTGGATCGACCTGTCGCCCCAGCAGGCCCGGCTGGTGGAGTCGCCGCTGGACATCCGCGAGATGCTCAGCGAACAGCGGCGGTTGTCACCCAAGGCCTGGATCTTCACCTCGGCCACGCTGGGTGACGACCCCGAACTGTCCTGGTTCACCGCCGCCACCGGCCTGGAAGACGCCGCCGTGCTGCGCGTGGGCAGCCCGTTCGACTACCCGCGCAACGCGCGGCTGTGGGTGCCCGCACGCTGCCCCAAGCCCAACGAGCCGGGGCACGCCGAAGCTGTCGGACAGCTGGCGGCACGTTGCGCTGGTGCGCTGGGTGGGCGCACCTTTGTCTTGACCACCACGCTGCGTGCGCTGCCCCTGGTGGCCAGCGCCCTGCGTGACGAGGCCGAGCGCCTGGGCCACACGCTGACCTTGCTGGTGCAGGGCAGCGAGCCGCGCCGCAGCCTGCTGCAACGCTTTGGCGAAGGGCGCGGCTGCGTGCTGCTGGGATCGCAGAGCTTCTGGGAAGGCATCGACATGCCCGGCGACGCGCTGCAGTGCGTGCTGATCGACAAGCTGCCGTTTCCGCCGCCCAACGACCCCTTGGTCGAGGCGCGTGTCAAGCAGTTGCGCGAGCAGGGCCGCAACCCCTTCGACGACTACTTCGTGGCCGAGGCGGCGGTGTCACTCAAGCAGGGCGCCGGCCGATTGATTCGCACCGAGACCGACCGCGGCCTGCTGGTGGTGTGCGACCCGCGCATGCGCCAGATGGCTTATGGCCGGCGCCTGATCGCTGCCTTGCCCGAGATGGGGGTGCTGACCGAGGAGGCCCAGGCGATGGCCTGGCTGGCCGAGCTGGCGGCCGAGCACCCCTGGTGAATCACCAGAAGCGCCACCACGCCCGCCCGCCCGCGGCGCTGTTGCCGGCCACGTACTTGCTGTTCGGGAAGTTGGTGCGCAAGACGCGGTCAGCCGCATCGCGCAGGCCATTGAGCTCCAGCTTGTCGTAGCTCTGCACGAGGATGTGCAGGGCCTCTTCAGTCGAAGGCGACTGCTGGAAATCGACCACCGCCTGCTGGGCGCGGTTGGCCGCCGCCAGGTAGGCGCCCCGGTTGAGGTAGTAGCGCGCCACGTGCACTTCGTAGGCCGCCAGGGTGTTGACGATGTAGTCCATGCGCAGACGGGCGTCGGCGCTGTAGCGTGAGTTCGGGAACCGGTCCACCAGCTGCTTGAAGGCCTGGAAGGCATCGCGCGAGGCGCGTTGATCTCGTTCGGACAGATCCTGCCGCGCCAGCACGCTCAGCAGCCCCATGTTGTCGTTGAAGTTGATCACGCCGCGCAGGTACAGCGCATAGTCCAGCGCCGGGCTCGAAGGGTTCAGCTTGATGAAGCGCTCCACCGCGGTCAGCGCCGTCTCGCGTTCGCCGCTCTTCCAGTTCAGGTAGGCCAGATCCAGCTGCGCCTGTTGCGCCAGCACGCTGCCAGCGGCCAGGCCTTCGACACGTTCCAGCGCCTTGATGGCCCGCTCGTAGCTGCCGGAGTCGGCGTCTTCCTTGGCGTCTTTATACAATCGCTCAGCCGTCGAGGACGCCAACTCGTCCTTGGGCGTCGAACCACAGCCCGCCAATTGCAACGAGGCGGCCAACACGGCCAGCAGCGCAGGGCGCCAAATCAGTGAAACGGTCATCGCGAAAGCTGCCGGAAGGTCCAGAGACCGCAGATTATAGGGAGCCGCCCCCCGCCCCGCCGGGTGCGGACGCGGCTGCCGATGTGGGCGACGAGCTCGGCGACGAACCCACGGCCGCGGCCTCCGAGTGGCGCGAAGGCGTCGTCGACGCCCCGTTGCATGGCCAGCGTCTGGACAAGGCCGTGGTGACGCTGGCGCCGGAGTTTTCGCGCAGCCACTTGCAGCATCTGATCGAACAGGGACATCTGCTGCTGGACGGCGCGGTCGCCGACAGTTCGTCTCGCAAGGTGCGTTTCGGCCAGCGCCTGCGCCTGGAACTGGTGCCCACCGAAGAGAGCCGGGCCTTCCGGCCCCAGGCCATGCCGCTGGCGGTGTTGTTCGAAGACGAGCACCTGCTGGTGCTGGACAAACCCGCCGGGTTGGTCGTGCACCCGGCGCCCGGCAACTGGACGGGCACCCTGCTCAACGGCCTGCTGGCCCATCACGCCGTGGCAGCCACGCTGCCGCGGGCCGGCATCGTGC
>Ga0209181_10011013_pt1 | contig 11658 bp, 9 predicted proteins | sample MAT05_FD_187208 | JGI IMG/M metagenome (GOLD analysis project Ga0209181, IMG submission 187208) | Freshwater microbial communities from Lake Fryxell liftoff mats and glacier meltwater in Antarctica - MAT-05 (SPAdes) (version 2) | ecosystem: Environmental > Aquatic > Freshwater > Ice > Liftoff... | reverse complement strand
CGTCATTTCGCTTCACTGCCCGTTGACGCCGCAGACGCAGCACTTGATCAACGCGTCGCTGCTCTCGCGCTTCAAGCACGGCGCCATTCTGGTCAACACCAGCCGCGGCGGCCTCGTCGACACTGAGGCTGTGGTCAGTGCCCTCAAGTCAGGTCAGCTCGGAGGTTTGGGCATCGATGTCTACGAGCAAGAAGCAGGGCTTTTCTTTCGCGATCTCTCGAGCACCGTGATCGCCGACGATGTCATTCAGCGGCTGACCTCGTTTCCCAATGTCATCGTCACCGGGCATCAGGCCTTTTTCACGCGAGAGGCCTTCGGCACCATTTGCGAGACGACCGTGGCGAGCCTCGATGCTTTCGAAGCCGGCGGGCCGCTCGTGAACGAAGTATTCGTGTGAGCACCAGGCTCCGAAGCGCAGTCACGAGTTGGCGCAAGGCTGCGCGCCGGGCCAGAATCGCCTCCCGTGTCCAACACCACCACCCCCAGCATCCCCATCTCGAGGCTTCTCGAGGATAATCAATACGATCTGAAGCTTGAGCTGATCGCCGGAGGTGAGGGGCTGTCGCGAAAAATTACACATTCGCGAATACAGAAGCCTGGTCTGGCGCTGACCGGCTTCACCGAGCACCTCCACCCTGAGCGTGCCCAGGTCTTCGGCAACACCGAGATCAGCTACTTGCGAACGTTGACCGAAGATCAGCAGCGGGCGGTGCTCTCGAAGGTCTTCGACTCGGCGCTGGCGTGCGTGATCGTCACCAAGGGGCTCGCGATACCCTCGCCGCTGACCGAAGGGTGCGAGCGAACCAAGCTGGCGCTGATGCGCACGCCTTTGGCGTCGAGCGCGTTCATCTCGCAGGTGCAGGCGTTTCTGGCCGAAGAGCTCACCGCCACCGGCAGCATGCATGGGGTGCTGGTCGACGTGTTCGGCGTCGGCGTGTTGCTGCTGGGCAAGTCAGGCATCGGCAAGTCGGAGATCGCGCTCGACCTGGTGATGCGCGGGCACCGGCTCGTCGCCGATGACGTGGTGAACCTGATTCGCCGGGTCGCCGACGTCTATGGCCATGGCAACGACCTGATTCAGCACCACATGGAGATTCGCGGTCTGGGCATCATCAACATCAAAGACCTCTTCGGCGTGGCCGCGGTGCGCGACCGCAAGAAGATCGAGCTGGTGATCGAGCTGGTCGATTGGAACCCGACAGCTGAGTACGACCGCCTGGGTCTCGAGACGCAGTCGCTGAATATCGTCGGCGTCGAGGTGCCGCAGGCGGTGGTGCCGGTTCGCCCCGGCCGCAACATGACCACCATTGTCGAGGTGGCTGCCCGCAATCACCTGCTCAAGCTGCGCGGTCACAACTCGGCGCAAGAGTTCGCCGAGCGCCTGACCCAGGCCATCGGCCGCGGGCCGCGCGTCGGGCCGCGAATGACGCCGCATCACCCCGAGGAGGACTCTGAATGATGCTGGTGCGGCAGATCGTGGTCATCACGGGCATGTCAGGCTCGGGGAAGTCGACCGCGATTCGCGCGCTCGAAGATGCCGGGTACTTCTGCATCGACAACCTGCCGGCGCCGCTGTTGATGAAGGTCACCGAGCTCGGTGGCGAGCAGACCCGCCTGGCGTTCGTGATCGATGTTCGCGAAGGGGCTTTTCTGAAAGACGCGCCGCGCGCGCTCGATGAGGCTCGTCGGGCGGGGCATCACGTCGAGGTGCTCTTTCTCGACGCCAGCGACGAGTCGCTGACCCGGCGCTATTCAGAGACGCGGCGTCGTCACCCGCTGGCCGGCACCGGCAGCGTGGCCGAGGGGCTCAAGCGGGAGCGCGAGGCGCTCAAGGAGCTGCGAGATCAAGCCGAGCATGTGGTCGACACCTCGAGCATGACGGTGCACGAGCTGCGGCGTCAGATGACCACTCGCTTCAGCTCGAACGCCAGCGGCAGCATGGCGCTGACGGTGATGTCGTTCGGGTTCAAGTATGGCGTGCCCAGCAACGCCGACCTGGTGTTCGACGTGCGGTTCTTGCCCAACCCCTTCTTCGTGCCCGACTTGAAGCCGCTCACCGGCAAAGACCAACGCGTCGCCACCTTCGTGGTCGATCGCCCCGACGCCTGGGAGTTTCTCGACAAGACCTTCGACCTGCTCGCCTTCTTGCTGCCGCGCTACCAGAAGGAGGGCAAGGCCTACCTGACCGTGGCCATCGGCTGCACCGGAGGCAAGCATCGCTCGGTGGCCATCGCTGAGGCGCTGCTGGCTCGGGTCAAAGAGACCTCTCTCGGCGCCACCGCCCAACTGTGGGATCGAGACATCGAGAAGGAGTGAGCCTCAGGGTTTCTTGGGCTCACTGGGCGCGTCGTCGCTCATCTCGAAGTGCTTCATGATCGCCTCGCTGGTCACCCGCTTCGCGTCGAGCGACTGCCCCGGCAGCTGTTGCGCCCAGGTCAGCGCGTCTTGCACGGACGAGAACGTCTTTTGCGGGAAGGGCGTGCGCGAGACCAGATTGAAGCCGGTCAGAAACATTCTCACCACGGTCGTGCCCAGCCCTCCGCCCAGAACAACCGTCGCGCTGCCGAGGCATGACTTGCCGAGCGCGTTCATCATCTCGAGCGATTCTTGTCGAATGTCGTCGCCGATGCGGCCGACGCCGGCACCGACCGAGACTAGGCTGATGATGGTGATGGAGCCGGCGCGCTTGACGACCGCGAGCTGATGCTTGCCGAGCACGGTGAGATCATCGACCGAGAGGGTCTCGCCGAACTTGGTGAAGAGAATCGACCCCACATTCGCCACGTGCAGGCTCGGCGTCTTCGTCAGGTTCTCGAAACCGGCTGCCCCATGAAGCGAATTTCTCACCCGGCGACCTTACCTCCCAGCACGGCGGGCGCGGTGTGACGTTTGACGGTCAGGGTAGCGACTTCAGGCTGGCTTCGAGCGAGGCCAGCGTCTTGGTAGGGCGCTGTACGGGAGGGAGCGTCTGCGCGTAGGCCACCGCGGCCTGCAGCGCCTTCTTCTGACCCGCCACGTCGCCGCGCTTCTCGAGAATTGCGGCGAGGATGGAAAACAACCTCAGCTTGCGGGGGCCCTGACACTTGGGCAGCGCGCGCTCGATGGCTGCCTGCGCCTCGGCTGGCTTGCCTTGCTCCCGGTAGAGCAGCGCCAACCGCGCGGCAGGGTTGTAGTCGCGGGGAAACTCTTTCTCTGACTGGAGCAGCGGGGCGATCATGTGATCAGGCTGCTTGGCGGCGATGGCCGCGATGACCCGGTGCGCATCGAACACCGCCCTTGCCGCTGGCGTCTTCGCTTTCGCCGCCGCGTCATCGAGAAAGGTCTGCCAGGCCTTGGCGACCTCGACCTGACCCGCTTCGTCTTTGGCCTGCTCGCGCTCATCAACCAGCAGCCCGTACGCGCTCGACACGTCGTCAGCCATCAAGCCCTCGGGGGCGGCCACCAACGCCTTGACCGCGGTCAACCCGGCGCGCACCTGCGCAGCTCGGGCCGGGCTCTCTGGGGCCTGGAGCGCGCACGAGAGCGCCGAGACCGCGGCGAACATCTGATCACTGCGGGCCTGGAGCTTGCCGCCCTCGTCGAGCGCGGTCTTCGCGCAAAGCTCGTACTGCCCGGCCGAGTCGAGCGCGCTGAGCAGCGACATCACCGCGCGCGCGTCATCGCCCTGTGACTCGGCCTTGACCTTGCGGGCCGCGAGAAATTTCTCGGCCGCGCCTGCCGCATCGCCCTTGGCGTACAGCGCATCGGCGTCGATGACCCGCGCGTCGTGTCGCTGTGCGGCCGAGAGCAGGGCCGTCATCTGCCCTTTGTCGGCGCTGCCCGCCCAGCGAAAGCGCACCGTCTCGGTCTGGGGGTCGATGAACAGCAACGTGGGCCAGACGTTCACCGGGTACTTCTCGAGAAAGGGCGCGGCGTTCGCCTGCTCGGTGTCGATGCTGGCGAAGACGATGTCTTTCTCGAACGCTTTGAAGTCGGGCTGGTTGAGCACGTGCTCGCGCATGTACACGCAGCTGTGACACCAGGGCGCCCAGGCGTCGACGAAGAGCAACCGCTTGCTGGCCTTCGCCTTGGCCAGGGCTTTGGCGTAGTCGTTCTCGATGAACCTCGGCCCGGCATTGGGGTCGATCGGCGTGACAGAGACCAGCAGTGCGAGCAGAGCGAACATGCGCAATGCCTAACACGCTGCCCTGAAATTAAAACGTGTACAGCCCGCCCAGGGTGCCCTGCAGCCCGAGGTTGATCAGCCCTGACGACGAGGCGTCTCCCTGACCACCGACCGAGAAGGTGAGCTTCACCTCGCGGCTGATCTTGTAGCTGGTGCGGAGCGAGATGAACTGAGCACCACACCGCACGCATCGCTTAGCCGTGAATGGCCATGCCGATGATGAACGCCAGCCCGAGAATGAACGAACCGATCACGATGCCCAGCGAGGTATTCTGATCAACCTCGATCTCCTTGTGAATGTCGAACGGGAGCATCGCTTTGATTACCATGAAGCCGGCAGCCAGCAGGCCCATGCCGACGATTGAGAACAGCAGCGCCGCGACGATGGGCTTGAGCAGCGAATCCCAGGTCATCACTTGCCTCCCATGAAGCCGTCGTGCCAGGTCATGATGCCGCCCGGCGCGAGGCGAACGGTCGGCGGCAGATCTGCGCGCTCTTCGTCGGGCATCCGGTCTCCACCCATCGCGTGAATCGCGGCGTACGCCAACACCAACAAGCCTCCGAAATACTTCATGTCAGACCTCCATCAGTCGTCATCATCACTGCTCGCGTAGGGGAAGCTGCTCACGCCCGGAGAAGTCTGAAAGACCGCCTCGTTCCACCGGCGGGTCTCGAACGAGCTCGAGCGGCTCGCGTAATAAATCGGGGCCAGCAACATCAAGATGAAGATCAGCAGCGGGCAGAGCACGCCGGCGCCTCCATCGGCCGCCACGCGCACTGAGAATGGCGTGGCCTTGCCCGCCTCGAACTGGGGCGTCACCCGCAACACGTAGGTGCCCGGGTCGACCTCGGCGGTTTGCTTGCTCGAGTCACGGCTGCCCTCGCTCCAGCTCTCGCCGTCGTCGACCCCCGAGTAGTAGCTGGTCTCGGCGTAGACCGAGATGATTTCGCCAGTGGTGCCGTTGACCAGCGCCACGTCGACTCCGAGCCAGTTGTTCGAGAGGTCAGGCGACTCGACCGTCACCTCGAGCGGCATCTTCTTCTTGATCTCGAAGGGCGCCGAGAACTGCTGCGCTTCGACCGAGCCCGACGCGGCATTGGCAGGTACCGTGTAGCCCTCGCGGTAGAGCTGATCGGTGCTCCCGGTGGCGGAGAAGGCGATGATCAGCACCACCAGGAACGCTGCCCACAGCCCGGTGAACTTCCACGCCTCGGAGGCTTTTTGTTTGAACGGGTTGGGCTGGGCCGGCGCCACGCCGTCGGGCATCGCCAGCGGCTTCTTGAGTCGAAAGGCTTTGGTCACCTCGGCGGAGTCGATCATCATGCCCGCGGTGAAGGTGACCTCGTTCTCGGTCTGGTCGATGTTGATCGACTTCGGCGGCGCCACGTACTCGGTGGCCTTGGCTGTCTCGCCTACCGTGACCTGCCAGTAGCACTCACCCACCACGAAGTCGGTGACGGTGAAGACCTCCTGAAACGCGCGGTAGCTCTCGTTGCCGTAGCGCGCGGCGCGAAAGGCCAGCGAGACATCGCCCGCCGCGATGGGGGTGAGCATCGTCCAGTGGTTGTTCGCGTTCATCAGCCAGCGAAAGCCCTTGGCCTGGTTCCACAGCAGGTACTCTTCCCACGCGTAGCGGGTGCCCTCGACGCGGCAGCTGCGAATGAGAAACGCGATGCACAGCCACTTCACCGAATCGAGCGTGCCCTCGGCGCCCAGCGGTATCAGCGGCGGGTGCGGCGGCTTCTCGAGCAGCTGGAAAAACGCGAGCTGCCCGTTGGCCACGTCGAGCAGCGCGCCGCAGTAGGGGCAGGCCACCCGCTTGGCCGAGTCGGGTGCCTTGAGTTCGAGCATGCCGTTGCACTCGGTGCAGCGGGCGCCTGCCATCGCATCGCGCCTGGGCGTCGATTGCAGCTCGTGGGTGTCAAAGCCCAGGTCGGTGAGCGTGACCCGGGTGCCCGCGTGTGCCTCTCCGGGCTGCCCTTCTGGGTACTCGATCGACGCGAACACGCCCTTGGGCCCGGTGGCCTCGACGTAGACGTGCTTGGTATTGTAGTCGGGCAGCTGGCCCTGCGCCGATACGGTCTGGGCGAACCCGGTCTCTTCGACCACGAACTGACGCTCGCGCAGCTTGAGCTGGGCCAGCGGACGCAAGGTGTTGGCCGCCGGCACCTTCAGCCCCTCGAGGGGGTACATCAGATGCCAGGCGCCCTCGGCTTCCGAGAGCCACGCGGTGCGCCCATCTTCGAACGAAAGACACCACTCATCCCACGTGCCGGAGTCGTTGCCCTTTTGAATGCGGCCGACCACGGTGAACACGTTGCCGGCGTGCCGACCGCTGAGGTTGAGCTTCAGCGGCGAATCGGTGTCGACCAGCTCGGCGACCTTGCCCAGCTTCTCGAGCTTGGCCTCACCGCGCAGCACCACCGTGTTGCAGTGCTCGCAGACCTTGATCTGGCCAGCGCCCGGCTTGAACTCGATGGGCGCGCCGCACGAGGGGCAGTCACCGACTTTCATCGAGACCCTCCCTGAACGCGCGCGGCCTCGGCATTCGACCTTCATAGCGTGCCTTTCAAAGCGCACGTCAGAACTTTGGCCGCGGGCGCTCAGCGGTAGAGCACGTCGAGCCCACCTGCAGACCCACTCACGACTACACAGTGCTCTCGACCACAACCGAGATGGCCACGCCGTAGTGACCCTCCGCGACCCAGCCCGGGAGACCGACTACCCTCGCGATCTCCAACCCTACGGAAAGAACGACGGCGTTTTCACCATTTCAACGCCACGACGCCCAATCACTGCACGAGTCGGGCAGTTCGAACGACGCCCGCAGCAACGGTCTTGAAGGTGATGGGCTGGTGCGTGTCGACGACGGCAGCGAGGGCGGCGAGATCCGTCATCGGTGCGCCATTCGCTTCGGTCACCATGTCTCCCACGCGTAAACCGGCTGCGAGTGCGGGGCCCTCTGAGACGTGAACGACGAGCAACGCATCGCCACCAACGTGTGCGGGCACGGCGATGAACGTGCCGCCACCGACTTCACACGTGCTCGTCATTCGTATCTGTGCGGCCGATGCAGCTTCTTCACTCACCGCGAAGCGAGCCCACAGTTCGGTCGCGGTGCCGGTGCCTCGCTGCACGGCGCTGATCAGCTCGAGTGACAAGCCGAGACGACGAGCCACCGTCGCATCGTCAGAAGCGCCGTCGAGGCTCTTGAGCACCGCGCGCGTCGGGCCATCGAGCCCATCGCCCATCGCTCGTGAGATTCGGCGCAGCGCATCGATGCGAGCGGCCTCGAGTGCGCCAGCGGGCTCACTCGGGCCTCCGAAGCCAACGGCAATGAGCTGCGACCCGCTGTGCGTCGGCGCGGCATCGGCCCACCCAGGCGCGGAGGTCGTTGGCTCGAATTGAGAGAGTGGCGCGCTCGCTTCGGGCGCTTCTGTTCGCGAGGCCCGAGTGGTGAACGCCCCTGCGACCACCACCAGTGCGACGGCGGCCAATGCGACAGCCAGCCAGGGCGGCGTTCGCTTCGGGGCGACGACGCGCTGTTGACTGACTTCGAGCGGCGAATTGCAGCGCCGGCAGGCGGCGGCGAGCGGAGCGCCAGAGCTGAAGAGCGCATGCGGCACGATGACACCGCGCGCGGTGTTGCAGGTTCGACAGCGCCCATCGACGCGCACCGACACCCAGTTCACATTCGACAACGCGGCGTAAACGACGTTGGGGGCTGCCTCGACCGACACCGCCTTCACGTCGCTCCCGAGCCCTCCGAACGCGGCGGCCATGCTGCGCGCCCCTTCAGTATTCACTCGCGCATCGGCATCGAATACCACGCGAAGCTCACCCTCGACGCCATCGAGCACACGCGCCCATCGAACTGGCGATTCGAGCGAACGAATCTGCAGTCGAGTTACCGCACCTTCGATGATCTTCTCGACGTCTTCTGACGTACTGGCCGTAGGCGTCAGCGTCGAGAACGCGGCTGCAATCTCGGGCGAGAGCGAAACGGCCTTCGGCCCGAACGCAAGATAGCTCTTCGGGTCATCATCGAAGTCGGCATCGGCGTGGCACTTTTCACAGGGCACCGAAGGCACCTGTCGCTGCGTGAGCAACGCCGCATGCGTGGCGACATCGATGTCTGCGGTGAACGCATGGCGACAAGCCCGACACACGTACGGCGCGAGAAACGAGACGACATGACCCGAACCCACGAAGCTGCGAATGGTTGACAACTGATTCATCACCGCTTCGGAGCAGCGCGCCAAATACAACCCGCTCACCTTCGACTCAGCCGCACCGAGCATCTGCAACCACTCGCGCACGCCGTAGCTGGTGATTCGTTCGACCCGCGAACAATCGATGACGACGGGCCCACGAAGAGCGCGGCCGATTTCGGCTCCAGCGAATTTCTCGGTGAGTCGGCCATGCAGGCAGAGCACGGTGACTGGCCCGACGCGCGAGAAGGTTGCGTTCTCGTGCGCCACTGGCAACGCGGCCTGGCTGGCCGAGGTCGGTACGTTCTCAGCTGGCGGCTCATTCGCACTCGATGGGGCGAACTCTTCGCCGAGGCCTTCGACTGGCAACGCATCGGTCGATGCCAACCCCGCGAGCACCTTCGCGTAGGTGTTCGCGCGTTCGCCAAACAAGTCGTGCATGTACTTCGAGACGCCGATGCTCGAGAGCGACAAGCCCATCTTGCGTGCGAACTCTTCGAGTGCTGCTTGAAACGCTTGCGCGGTTTGAAATCGCGCGCCTGGGTCTTTCGCGAGAGCGGTGAGCACCAACTGCGCGAGCGCCGCCGGGTACCCTGGTATTAACGTCTTCGGAGACACCACCGCGTCTTCGGCAATCGCCCGCATCAACCGAATGTCGCTGTCGTGGCGAAACGGTCGTTGGCCCGTCGTCATCTCGAAGAGCAAAACGCCGAGCGAATACACATCGGTGCGCGCATCGACGGCGAGCCCGAGCACCTGCTCTGGCGCCATGTACGGAATCTTGCCCTTCATCACCGCAGCGCTGGTCTGGTGCGCGCGATTCTCGAAACGCGCGATGCCGAAGTCGACCAACTTCACGCCGCCCTCGTAGGTGACCACGACATTCGCGGGCGAAATGTCGCGATGCACGATATTGAGCGCCGTGCCATCGAGCGCGCGGCGCGTGTGGGCATAGTGCAACCCCGCCGCAACACCGATGGCGATGCTGAACGCGACGTCGAGCGAGAAAGATTGGCCGCGCTCGCGCAACGCTCGGTAGACAGAGCGCACGTCTTCGCCGTGCAGGTACTCCATCGAGATGAACTCCATGCCTTCAATGGAGCCGAGCTCGAACATCTGCACCAGGTTGGGGTGCTGCAGCATCGAGCTGATGCGCGCTTCATCGCGAAACATTCGCAAGAAGTCGCCGTTGCCCAAGTGCTGCGGCAAAACTCGCTTCAGCACGACGAACTTGTCGATGCCCGAGAAGCCTCGCTCGCGTGCGAGAAAGAGCTCTGCCATGCCGCCCGAAGCGATGCGCTTGAGCACTTGAAATTTGCCCACCATCGGCATCGGGCCAGAGCCGATGGAGCCCGCCTTCAAAATGCCCATCACCGAATGGTCGGCTCGGGTGGCTTGGGCACCGCGACCCGTACCACGCGCTGCACGCCACCTGTTTCGAGCGTGAGGGCCAACGTGCCACCCGGCACTGTGTCTTCGCGCATGATACGGGTGAACGATTCGAGGGTCGCAATCGGCCGGCGGTTGATCGCGAGCAACACGTCGCCATCACGGGCGCCGGCACGCCACGCGAGGCCACGACCCGCCGAGACAATCAGCATCTCGCCGTCGGTACGCATCGAGGCTTCGAGCGTCGGCACGAAGCGCGACACGGTCAGGCCCATCGCGCCCGCCGTGCTTCGGTAGAAATCGAGCGCGGTATTGAACGCATCGCGGCTGAGGCGATAGCGAACGACGCCCGAGACCACGTCGCCCTTGCGATGCAGCGCCATGTCGACTCGCTGCGGCGTGGCAATCGAACCCAACTGTCGCTCGAAGCGATTGACGATGGCCGACGCATTGCCCTCGAGGTCGGCCGACCGTTGCGTGGCCAGAAACTCGTGCACGCGCGCGCTTGCGAGTTGGGCGACGAGCGCCTTGACCAAGATGAACTCTGCATCGAGTCGCGCACGGGTGAGCGCTTCTTCTTCGCTCGAAGCCGAGTTGACTTTGCCGACGACGAAGACCTCTGCGGGCTCGACGCGAAGCGGCTGTTCAGACCATGCGGGTGGCAACTCGCTCGCAGGCGCTGCAGTGACCGGAGCCACCACGGCGGGAGCGGCGATCACGGGCGCCGCCGCGACGAGCACTGGGGCTGGCGCCATTCGCTGTACCATCATGAACAGCAGACCGATGATCGCCAGGCCGAAGACGCCGATCAACACCATCACCGGGCTGAGCTGCGAAGGTGCGGCGGGTTGAGCCACCGAGGCCGGCAACGCCGCGGTGATGCCCGTTGCCGGCGTTCTCGGAGCGGCCGCAACTGACGCGTGCATCACCGACGGCGACGCCGACTCGAGCAACGAACGAACCGCCGCGAAGCTGAGCTGACCGTTGCAGCGTTTGCACACAGCGTAGGGCTCTCGGCCTTCACGAAGGGCCGTGAGCGCTTCTCCCATGCGCAGCTGCGCTGAGCGGCGTGCATTGCAGCTCGCGCAGTGGCCATCGACGATCGCCGTGCTCACCGACAACCGCGGGTCTTTCGCGCCGGTAGCCAACACCTCGAGCATGCCCGCGGAGCAACCTTCGATTCGAATCGGCTCGACGTCGGTCGGCAATCGCTTCAGGCCAGCGACGAACTGCGTGAGCCCGACCGGCGATGAACCGGGAGATGCGGCGACATCGAACACCACTTCACCTTCGAGACCCTCGAAGACCCGATTCCATCGAACCGTTTCGTCGATGCGGCAGTTGATGCGCACGCGGCTGGTTTGACCATCGATGCTCTTCTCGATGGGGTCGGTGACGCCAACGGCCGGCAAACCCTCGAGCGCGCGACGAACTTCGGCGGGCAGGGTGGGCATCGTTGGGCCGAACGCCAAATAGCTGCGCGCGTCGTCATCGAAGTGACTGAGACTGCCGCACGAGCCGCAATCGACGTCGGGCAAGGTTCGCGTACGCATGGCTTCAGCATCAGTGGTGCAATCGATGAGTGCCGAGAATTGCGTGCCGCACGAGGAGCACAAGTATGGCGCGAAGAACGAGAGAATCTGGCCGCCGCCTGAGAAGCGGCGAATCATGCCGAGTTGATTGACGACGGCCTCGGAGCAGCGCGCGAAGAACAACTGAGTGCCCTTGATCTCGAGGTCGCTGAGCATTTGCAACCATTCGCGCACGCCGAACGAGGTGATGCGCTCGACGTCGGCGAGATCGAAGAGAAGGCGGGCTCCGGCGACCGAAGAGATGTCACGGCCTTTGAAGCTCTCACTGAGCTTGCCGCGAATGCGCGCGATGGTGACGGG
>Ga0209181_10011012_pt1 | contig 11660 bp, 7 predicted proteins | sample MAT05_FD_187208 | JGI IMG/M metagenome (GOLD analysis project Ga0209181, IMG submission 187208) | Freshwater microbial communities from Lake Fryxell liftoff mats and glacier meltwater in Antarctica - MAT-05 (SPAdes) (version 2) | ecosystem: Environmental > Aquatic > Freshwater > Ice > Liftoff... | reverse complement strand
TTGAAACTCTTTCTCCCGATGAACTCGACCTGTTGGTAAAAATTCTTCCCGGACTCTCTCACCATTTGCGTGTACAAACTTACACAGGCGTTCTGCAAGAATTAATTGAGCAAGGCGTGACTCATGCCTCTAGAAGCTTCGACTTTTGTGAAAAGCTGAGACAAGAACTTCAGCTAGGGGAAGCAGATCATTTAGCAGCGATAGAGGCGATCGGTCAAGCCAATCCTGAAGTCTTAATTGCACCCCGATGGCAGTCATTTGCTTCTTGCTTGCACGATGCCGAAACTCTTGCCAGAACTGTCGTTAGACCTGTGAACAAGAAACAGTCTATGCGCAAAAAACAGCGACTATAGCGACTATGGCGGCTATAGCGAGTTGACCTTTATCTCCATATCATCATGTTGAAACTGAAATCCGTTAACTTCAATCACCAACTATTTCAGGAATATGCCTTAGAACCGACAAAAGAACGTGAATGGATCATTGGTAGAGATCCACGTTGCCAGATTGTGTTAACTACACTAGATGTAAGTCGCACTCATGGACGCATTTTCTATGAAGATGATCTCTATTATTTTGAGAACATCAGTCAACATGGCACTACCCTCAACAGCAACGAACTTTTACCCGATGAGAGAAAGCCTCTTTACAAAGGAGATTTACTCATTTTGGGAGAAACTTATCTACAGGTCGAAGAACTAACCGCACTAACTTTGTTAGACCTGGCATCCCATGAGCCGTTAAAAACCGAATCGGAGTGGAAGGACGATTTACAGGTGCGCTGCTGTCGCATCATTGATGAAACTGCGGATGTTAAAACCTTCTGTTTTACAGCCGAACCCGCCACGCTATTTCACTACAAGCCCGGACAGTTTGTGAATTTAGAATTGGAAATTGAGGGAAAAACCGTCGTGCGTCCCTATTCTATTTCGTCGTCGCCCACCCGCCCCTACCACCTCGCTATTACTATTAAGCGGTTACCTCGCCTCCGCGACGATCTTCCCCCCGGACTGGTTTCTAACTGGATGCACGATCGCCTGCAAGTTGGCGATTGCATCAAGCTTCGGGGCACGCCGATGGGCAACTTTACCTGCTTACCCACACCACCCAAAATCCTATTGGCATCAGCAGGTAGCGGCATTACACCCATGATGAGCATGGCAAGGTGGGTTCAAGATACCCTGACTCCCTGCGATGTCATTTTTCTCCACAGCACTCGCACACCCGAAGATATCATCTTCCGTCAAGAGTTAGAAACCATGGCAGCTCAGATGCCCAACTTCCGGCTGGCATTCACGGTGAGCCGCCCCTCTGCTCAGTCTAATTGGACAGGGCTAACGGGGCGCATTTCAAACATGATGTTGCAAATGGTGGTGCCCGATTTGAGCGATCGCGCTGTCTATGTTTGTGGCTCTAATGAATGGATGCAGAATATTAAATCTATTCTGACTACGATGGACTTTCCCATGTCTTCTTACCAGGAAGAAAGCTTCGGTGGACATCGTTCTGCTTCTGTCAGCAGCGCAACTAAGCCAAAGTCAGAAACAACTTCTGAGGATACGCTCGCACAAAACAAGAGAACGGCTGAGAGCAACGAGAACGAGCACCATTTACCCAGCGTGGCGATCGCCACATCTCTCACTCTAGACACCGCTGAAGTCAGCTTTACGCAGTCAGGCGTGAACGTTCTGGCAGATGGCGATCTTTCCATTTTAGAACTAGCAGAGCAAGAGGGTGTTAGTATTGCTAATGCCTGTCGGGCTGGGGTTTGTGGCGCTTGCAAAGTGCGGACTCAAGGTCGCGTTCGCTATGCCACAGCACCCGCTGCTCTGACGGCTGCCGACCGAGAGGCAGGGCACGCTTTGGCTTGCGTTGCGCATCCAGTGGGTTCACTGGATGTAGACGCATAACACAAACGTTCAAAAATCAAGATTCAATCAAGGAGAGAACTCGTGAAACAAGTTTATTTAACAGTCGCAATGACAGCTGCTAGTCTGATGATTGGCTTAGGTGAAGGTGCAGTAAGTCTTGATTTGCAGTCTATTAGTTTTGACCACGCCCCTAGGTTGAGTCGTGTAGAAATTGCCAATCAAAAAGCCTACTTCACGGTCACTATTCCCGAAAACGCCGGAGAAGAATTGGCAAAATTAAGCTTTAGTGATCTTGCTCAAGAAGGAACTCGTTTGCCTTTTAACCTGGAGAAAACTCAAGTATTTTTAGGCACACAAGCCAGCGGGCAGAGCGTTAAGTTGGGTGACGCTTGGGTGGATGAAACGGGTGTAGTTTGGGTTGAATTTGCTCCAACCTTGGCACCTGGAACCACGTTTACAGTCGTGTTAGAAGTGGGATCAAACGCCCCCTCTGGGGAACGTGAGTATGGCATTGCGGCTTATCCAGAATCGCAAAATTCTGTTCCTGCCTTTGTAGGAGATGGAACGCTAACGTTTGAATAGCATCTATTTTTCACTCTGCTGAGAACGATTTATTTCTGTAGTAAGCCTAAGTTTTGCCACTCAGAAATAACTTCTAATAGATTTATTCATGAATTCAAAATAAATACTAAATTAACGTTGAATTCATGAGAAATAGTTGTTATAATCTCAAGGTGGGATGACCTACCGCAGTTAAATTTTTCTCAGCAGATTGAGAACTCTTCATTCGTACCGCCGTTCCTTAACGGTTGCCTCTGTAATGTACGTTAAATGAGCTCTATGGGCGATCGGCGCTGTTAGACCCTCAAGCAAGCATTTAATTCACCTGAATATCTGATTCATTAATTCGTTCCAAGGCAATAGCCTGCGAACGTAAAAGAATCCTAGCAACTACCTCTTTCCACGTGTGTTTTCTGCGTCATAAGTCATTAGCTCTCTCATCTCAATTTCTTTCTTTTCATAATTACTAGGAGAAAAACATGGAAGCCTTAGAAACAAAGCCTCTTGGTACCCATCTAGATGATCATGATCACAATTCTGCTGGTGCAGCCGATATCCTCAGCCCTGTTAATTCTACCTCCAATGCAAACAGCTCAATCGGTTCATCAATTCAAGATACTGAGTTGGGTAAATCCTTAAATGCCGCACTGGGCGACCCTGCCGCACCTGCTGAACCCCTTGCTCCGGTTGTCATCACCGCGCCTGAGCCGCAGGTTGTCGCACAAGAGACTCAAGCTTTAGAACAGGAACAAGCTCCCAGTCAGGCTCAAGCACCTACCGTCAACACGCCCGTTGGTGATTCCCTTGAGTCATCTGCTGATCCGTCCGTTGCTAACTCATTACGGTTGACCTCAACAGAATCGGCTGCGGATGCCCTTGCCGATGTTATTCCTGGCTTAGATCCCACCACGACTGCACCTCAACCAGCCGATTCGGATTTGCAGGGATTTAGTGTCGATAACGCTCCTGCTTTAACCGATGATCATGATCATGGTAATCCTGGCACCGCACCTCAGTTCCACATTTCCCTAGATGATGTATCTTCAGCAAAAGGCGTTAATGCTGATGCAACCCGCTTGGTTAAAGATCTAACTCGCAGGTTTGGCACCAAAGGCGATCTGCTTGATCCTGGCGCAGGCAACAACGTTGTAATTGGTGCAGGTGGCAATGATCTAATCTTTGGCGACGGCGGTGGACTGAACACCATCACCACAGGCAGCGGAGCAGATACCATTGTGCTAGGTGATGAAACCACCAACCGGATTTTTGACTTTAATCCAGACCGCGATCGCTTTGTTCTGAGCGGTGATCTAGATATCAATAATATCGTTATTGCCCAAGGTAAAAACCCTGGTAAAGGCGGACTCAACCAGCCTCTAGACAGCATCGACAGCACCTTGATTATTGATAAATCTGGCGGGCATATTTTAGCAGCGCTCACCTTTGCCAAATCAGATACCATTACCGATAAAAACTTCCTTAGAGTTGGTGCCGATGCGCTTGATGTCGCCAAAAATTCCACGTTCTCCAACAACCAAGAGGGCAGCGGGCAACTGACTGGAAGCCAAGGACGCGACAAATTAGTCGGTGGTGATGGAGATGATTTCCTAGCTCCCGGCGATGACACGTTCAAATTCCGCACAGCAAAATCTGGTGCAGAATTCCCCTTTGCCACTGACAGCCCCGGCACCACTCAGCTCAATCTTGAGCTTACAGGCGGCGTGTTGCGCGTTAACGGAACTTACAAGGACTTTGATGGCGCACCTCTCTTTAGCCAAGGAGAAACGACTCTTGACCCAACCGCCATTCTTCTTAACGGCGCACAAGCTCAGCCATTCATTGATGGATTCTTAAAGGTTCCTAACGACGTGGAGGGCAACGAGATCTCTGGAACGCACTTGCACTTTAGTCCGGCAGAAGATGTGCGGGGCAACTTTGCCGATGCTACAGTGGTGCGATACTTCACTAACACAGTTACGGACGCTAAATCTGGAACAATTTCGGGTGAGTTTGAGTTAACGCCGCAGGAACAAGCAGCGTTGCTAGCTGGAAACCTCTATGTCAACACGCATACGAACGTAGATTTAGATGGAGATGGCAAAGGTGGATTCCCGACTGGAGAGAATCGTACAAACTTCAATAAAAACGTTGTGCAATTTGTTTAATCATCCTAGTTGATCATCGGAGGGCGAGCCGCTTAGATATTGCTTTCAAAACTTTTGAGAAATAATGTATCAAACGCTTCGCCCTCTGGTTGACGAAATCTTGAAAATCATGGAGACAAACTATGTTAGATGCGATCGCACAAGTCGATAACCTCGGCATGGAAGACTCAGCATTAGCCGCTGATGTTTCCACAACAAGTTTAGATACAAATACAGCCCTGTGCGAATCACAAGGTTCTTCCCTGCAAGAGACTGACTTCAATCAAGCTCTGATGGATATGCTGTCCAGTCTGGCTGCCCTAGATGCCGCTGCACCATCCCTGCAAGTGGTTTCAGGTCAGTCCTTAGAAGATGCTCTGGCAGATGCAATACCGGGCTTAGATCCCACAACCGTAACGCCACCCGATCCATTGGCTCCAGATTCGCTCTCCAGCCTGGATGTGCCAGCCGATGCTAACAATCCATCGCTAGAAATAGTTTCAGGTCAGTCTTTGGAAGATGCTTTAGCAGATGTCATACCCGGCTTAGATCCTACGACCGTCACACCACCCGATCTGCTGGCTCAAGAGGCGAGTTTGAACCCGTTTATGATGGCTGCCGTCAGCGAATTAGATAATGCAGATCTAGGTAAAGCGTTCCAAACGGTCAGTGATGGCTTTGAAGGTTTGAGCGATAGCTTTGAACGCTTGGCAGCGTCCTTTTTAGCGCCAGATGGTGACTTTGATCCTACGGCGATCGCGCTTAATAGCGATGATGCTGCCGATCTAAAAGTGAAGAACCTGGCGATCGATAATGCTGGTAGCGATACCGATCTTGATACCGACAAGATAGCGATCGCAAACGTGAGTAGTGATGATGCCGATACCAATGTTGATAAGATGGCGATCGCTAACGATACCGATCCTATTAACGCTGATTTTGGCATTAGTAACGTGACTAATGATAACACTAACATTGCTCTAGGCACAGACTTTAACCTGGACTTCGACGCGCTAAAAGTGAACGTTGACCAAGTGAGCCGGGGCTTACAGTTTTTGATACAGCAGCTTGAATCGGCATTTGAAGGTGAAGACTCAGCCCTAACAACTGAAACGCTAACGAGCGGAACGAAGTAGGTGTGAGTTTTCCAAGTGCAACTGGCATCAGGAGACAGCGATATTTCTAGTTTATTAATGGCAGCTAACAACGTCATTGAATTCTAATCCTTCACGCTAACCAGTGCCTCAGCGCCTTATTCGGCGCTCCTATCTCCTCAACCGAAGTGTAAAAGTAGTTTTCCCAGCCTACCTCTGGTAAACCTGCAAATAACATGAGGTTGAGGGGATATTTTTCGCTATCGGTACAACGTCGGAAATCGTCTCGAAATAGAAAGATCGCTTTGTTAAGGGCGATCGCCACGCCCAGCTCTACCATCACGCCCTCATCGGGAGGCGTACCATTGACAATGGCAAAAATCCCATCACAGTTTTTTACATCATGCAAATCTGCCTGCGCCACTTGATACGCCCATCCTGGCTGAGAAAGATCAACCTGATTATTGCGCTCAAACGGTTCCCACACCTCTGCCCCTAAGTCTTCCAGCGCTTGCACAATGGGCGGTAACAGCAATGTTTTCTGTTGAGTTGAGAAACCATAGGGGCTGGCTAAATAGATAATTTTGCGAGTCATGTCTGTCTCGGTACAACTGAAATATACTGGCGCTATCATCAGTCTAGTATCATCAGGCAAATTGAGGCGGGTCATGGTGCAATTAAAATCTTGGCAGTGGTTCGTATTGGTTAGCCCGATCGCCATTCTCGTCAGTTTCTTACTGATTGCTTCAGGCTTACAAATTCATGAGTGGGGCATTAATTGGATCTGGGGTGCAGTGCCGCTGTTGCTATTGGGCTGGCGTTGGCTATTAGTCCAATGGACACAGCCCGAAATTCGCCAAGTCGAAGCCGCGATCGCCGAGGTCAATAAAGAACTCGCATCCTCGGCATCTTTTGCTGGAACAGGTGACGGAAATACCAGTGAACAAGCCGAAACCATCCTCCAAGAACTTCTGCTCAATGCACAAAGCGATCGCCCCATTTGGGAAGACTGGCAAACCTTCTGGAAACGTTGTCAAGACCTGGTGGTAGCGATCGCCCATATCCATCATCCCGAAGTCAAATATCCTCTCCTCAACATCTATGTGCCACAAGCCTATGGACTCATTCGCGGAACGGTCGATGACATGGATCAATGGATGAAAAAACTATCACCTGTGCTCAATCAAGTGACCGTTGCCCAAGCCTACCAAGGCTATGAAGTTTACCGAAAATTAGAACCCTCGGCACGCAAGCTTGGACAAGTTTGGGATTGGGCACAATGGGTCTTAAATCCTATCGTGGCAGTTTCAAAACGTGCCAGTCAACCTTACCATAAGCAGGCAAATCAACAGCTATTGCTCAACCTCAGCCAGCTCTTGCGAGAATCGGCATTGCGCAACTTGTGTCGGCAAGCGATCGCCCTCTACAGCGGTAGCACTCTCCCCGACTCATTTAGCGCTTCTGCAACCGCCACTGCCCCAATCCCTCAAACCCAAACCCTCCGCGAAATTCTCTCCCAAGCCGAGTCTGCTGAAGTTATCGCGCAAAAACCTCTCAATATTTTGCTGGTCGGACGCACCGGAGCAGGAAAAAGCAGCCTTATCAACACACTATTTCAGGCTGATCTGGTTCAAGCTGATCTGGTTCAAATTGAACGTGCCGCAGTTGATGTATTGCCCAGCACTGACCAGATTCAAAGCTACCAGTGGCAAGCGGATGGCGAAACTTTAGTGCTTTGGGATACTCCTGGCTATGAACAAGTGAACCGCAGCGATTTTCGAGAACAGGTGCTGGACTATGCCACAAAAGCCGATCTCCTTCTCCTCGTCACACCTGCTCTTGATCCAGCGCTGCAAATGGATGTAGACTTTCTCAAAGAAATGCAGGCTTTAGATTTACCCGCCTTAGCGATCGTTTCTCAAGTCGATCGCCTCCGCCCCCTGCGCGAGTGGGAGCCGCCCTATGATTGGCAGGAGGGCGATCGCCCTAAGGAAATTGCCATTCGGGAAGCGGTGGAGTATCGGGCGCAGCTTTTAGGTGAGTTTTGCGATCGAGTTTTGCCCGTTGTTATGGGTGACTCTACAGATGATTCTGAGCGAAGGGCTTGGGGCGTAGAGGCGCTGTCGTTGGCATTGCTGGCAGCGATCGCCCCAGCAAAACAACTCCGCCTTGCCCATTTTCTGCGCGATTTGGATGTGCGAACGATCGCGGCAGCAACCATTATCGATCGCTACACCTTGCAAATGGCAACGGCTCAAGGGCTAACGATGTTACTCAAAAGCCCAGTCCTGCAATTTATCTCAACGCTGTCTACTGGCACACCTGCCCTAGCCTATTTTTTGGCACAAAAGATCCCAGTGGAGCAGTTGCCCGTGGTCATTGGCAAACTTCAGATGGCGTACGATCTATTTTTGCTACTCAATCCGAATCGTAATCTCTTAAGCTTTGATTTGCGATCGCTCTGGTCATTATTAACAGAAAATTCTGCCCCAGCCGATCGCGCTGCCTGGGCGTTGGGTCATGCGTTGGTAGAGTATTGGACGCAGAATTTAACAGTAGAGCAGTTGCAAGAACGGTTTGATTTTTATGTAAAATAGAATACTCTGATGTCCTGCTGATCGAGAAGACGTGGGAGGATAAGTCACCCATTCCAGAGCTAACTTCTAGCAGCGAATATGTTGAAGTTGGTGCAGCCTAAATGGATTAGTAGTGAGAGTCTTATTAGAATGGCAACGACTATTAACTCATGGGGGAATATTGATCAATGATGACCCACGATGAGCTTTTACAAATTATCGATAGAGCTGCTAGAGATGGCGTGACCGAACTTAATCTTTCAGATCGAGGCTTGACCACTTTGCCGCCTGAGATGGCTCAACTCTCCCGTCTGACAGGGCTTGACCTCAGCTACAATCAACTGACGAGCTTGCCAGAGGTCATCGCTCAACTCTCCAACCTGACCGTGCTTTCCCTCGGCAGCAATCGACTGACGAGCCTGCCAGATGCGATCGGTCAGCTTACCCACCTCACAACACTTGATCTCAGTGGTAATCGACTGACGAGCCTGCCCCCTGCGATCGGACAGCTTACCCACCTCACAACGTTAAACCTGGGCGACGTCTTCGGCAGCAACAAATTGACGAGTCTACCCGATGCGATCGGGCAACTCATCAACCTGACAATCCTTTCCCTCAGTAGCAATCAACTGACCAGACTGCCCGATGCCATAGCCCAGCTCACCAATCTCACAAAGCTTAGACTCAACAGAAACCAACTGACGAGCTTGCCTGATGCCATAGCTCAACTCAGCAATCTCACAGTGCTTGACCTCCGCGAAAATCAACTGACGAGCTTGCCCGATGCGATCGCTCAACTCAGCAATCTTACAGAGCTTTACCTCGGCGGCAATCAACTGACAAGCCTGCCTGATGCCATAGCTCAACTCACTAACCTGACCGGGCTTTACCTCGGCAACAATCAACTGACGAGCTTGCCCGATGCGATCGCTCAACTCAGCAATCTCACAACCCTTCACCTCCGCAGCAATCAACTGACGAGCCTACCGGATGCCATAACTCAACTCTCCAATCTCACCACGCTTTACCTCAACAGAAATCAGCTCACGAGTCTGCCCGCAGATATCCGCAATCTCACCAAGCTAGAAAAACTTGACTTAACAGCCAATCCAGAGCTATCCATTCCGCCAGAAATTTTAGGCAATTGGGGCAATTTTGGCGATCCTACCACCATCCTCAACTACTATTTTCAACTCCGCACCCAACCTAGCCGCCCCCTCAATGAGGCAAAAGTCCTGATTGTCGGCGAAGGCGATGTCGGCAAAACCTCTCTGCTACGCCAGCTTCTAGGTCAAAGCTTCGACCCCCACCAAGACAAAACCCCTGGCATCACCATTCAACCCTGGAACGTTGAAGTGAATCAACAAACTGTGCAGCTCAACCTCTGGGACTTTGGTGGACAAGAAATCATGCACGCCACCCATCAGTTTTTTCTGAGCAAACGCAGCCTCTATCTACTCGTCATCGACTGTCGTCAAAGCGAAACCCAAAACCAAATTGAATATTGGTTGCAAATCATCGCCAGTTTCGGCGGTGACTCGCCCATTATTCTCGTCGGCAACCAATGCGACTACCAACCCCTCGACATTGACCAACGCGGTCTAAGCCAAAAGTACCCGAACCTCCACGCTATTATCGAAACATCCTGCAAAGCCAGCCAAGGTATCGACACTCTCAAAGCCACCCTCACCCAAGAACTCAGCCAGCTCCCCCATCTCCACGAACCCCTGCCTCAAACCTGGTTCACCGTTAAAGAAGAACTTGAAAAACGCACCCAAGACTTTCTCTCACGCCACGACTACGAGCAAGTTTGCATTCAAGCCGATGTCCTCGACAGCCAAAGTCAAACTGACCTGCTGCACTTGCTCCACAACCTCGGCATTATCCTCAACTTTCAAGACGACATCCGTCTCAGCCCCGAATTTGCCGATACCAACGTTCTCAACCCCGAATGGGTCACCAACGGCGTTTACAAAATCCTTAACAATAGCGAACTCTTTACCGTTCATAACGGCATCCTCAACCAATCCCATCTGCCCGACATTCTTGATTTCCATCGCTATCCCCGCGATAAGCACAGTTTCCTGATCGGCATCATGCGCAAGTTTGATCTCTGCTTTGACCTTGATGGGTTCTCTAACGAAAAATTTCTCATTCCCGGTCTCCTTCCTAAAGAAGAACCCTATACTGGAGAATGGCAAGGCTCTCTCACTTTCCAATATCACTATAATGTGTTGCCACCTAGCATTATTTCTCGCTTCATTGTCCGTATGAATAGCAAAATTAGCCATCGTACCTACTGGCGCAGCGGCGTTGTTCTTAAAGAACGTGACAATACAGCCCTAATTCGTGCCGACCGAGAAGACAAACTCATCTCCATTCAGGTAAAAGGCAATTCAGCGACCCGTCGCAACTTTTTAAGCGTCATTCGCAGTCAGTTTGACGAAATCCACAGAACTATTCCCCGCTTGGGCATCACCGAGTATTTGCTCTATCAAGAAGATCCTCCAATCTTGCTAGATTGTGAGGATCTGATCAGTGCTGAAGAAGCTGGAGAACAAACCTATTTCATTGGCAAGCTAAAACTCAAAGTTAATCTAAGAGAATTACTAGACGGGGTCGAGCCGATTCAAGAGCGGAGGGAACGCCGCGTTTCAGATCCTCGGAGTCTTCAAAATTTTCGGGATCTAGGCATCCCCGATCGCAGAATGATTGAGCGTGAAGTATTCATTTCCTACGCCTGGGACAAAGGAGAAAGCGAGGCGATCGCCCACACCCTCGACCAACACTTCCAGTCCCAGGGCATCCCCATTATCCGCGACATCCGCGATCTTAAATTTAAAGCTAGTGCTAAAGAGTTTATGGAATGGCTGGGGCGCGGGAAATGCATTATTACCATTATTAGTGATGATTATTTGAAGAAAAGAAACTGTATGTATGAACTGGTCAATATTGCTGAAAATGCACACGATAATGAGGCTTTGCGCGATCGCATTTTTCCAATTGTGTTACCCAGTGCCAAAATCTACGACGTGATAGACAGCATGGACTATGTTAGCTATTGGGATCAAAAAATTGAAGCTTTAGATACCAAGCTCAAACAATTAACATCCTCAGCTAATCTGCCTAGGGCACAAGCAGAACTTAATCTTTATACCAAAATAAGAGCGATTATTGACACTCTCACCGCTACTCTTTACGACATGAAAACGATTAACTTAGACATGGAACAAGGCGCAACTTTAGAAGATTGTCTCAAGGAATTATTGCAGGCAATTGAACAGAAGATTAACGCATAGTTCTTAGAAACTGTTTGTAAATGCAACTGAAGATAGCTGAACTACGCTCTATGCTTAGATCCTCCCTAACCCTCCTTAATAAGGAGGGAACCGAGCTAAAAGCCTGAAGTCCCCC
>Ga0209181_10011011_pt1 | contig 11660 bp, 8 predicted proteins | sample MAT05_FD_187208 | JGI IMG/M metagenome (GOLD analysis project Ga0209181, IMG submission 187208) | Freshwater microbial communities from Lake Fryxell liftoff mats and glacier meltwater in Antarctica - MAT-05 (SPAdes) (version 2) | ecosystem: Environmental > Aquatic > Freshwater > Ice > Liftoff... | reverse complement strand
ATAGAAGGACTGACGAGAATTTCTTGGACGAATTCAATGCTGATGAATAATTTCTTCACTACCTGCCTCATCGGCTCAGCCTGAATGGGAGCAACCACCAGTCAGACCGGGACGGTCGGAGTGGTATAGACTGAATCAGCTCTTATCTTTGTGAAGCCGTTGGGAATTGTTTATGTTTTCGGTTGCTTGAAACAATCCAGTCGGACCGAGACGGTCAGACTGGATTGTTTCAACAGTCAGGATATCAGCAAACATTCAATGTGGAAAAAATAATCACCTGTCCTACCGTCCCGGTCTCACTGGTGTAGATTAAATCAGTTTTTATCTCAATGAAGCCGTTGGGAATTGTTTATGTTTTTGCTCGCTTTTAGCAATTCAGTCAGACCGAGCCGGTCGGACTGGTATAGATGACCGTCCCGGTCAGACAGGTGCTGAGGCATCAAGCACTTTGTAAACATCCCAATTTGCAAACTATCATGCAAGTCAGCTAACCCCCAGCCTTCATACTCTCCGCAATCAACCGATGAAAATGATGCGTGCCGGTTTCTCTTGTAACTGAGTACCTGCCGTGTTTGTAGAACCTTGATACAATTCCTTTTTGAACATTTTGTACGATCTCTTCATCTTCCAGTTCTACTTTATCCAAATCGCTGCCGGCACCTTTATCATACTTCTCTTCTTTCCACATGTACACTATAAACTCAACCTTGGTTTTATTTACACTAACAGGACTAACGATATTAACGGATAATCCCCAGGGATAGAAATTGAACATCATATTTGGATATACCCAAAAATAATAGGCGGCTATGTTAGTGCCATAGTCAACGGAGCCGGATGGCAGATCAAAACAATCTTCCCCGGATTTTCCAACGCCCAATTGCAAAACTGCTTTTGGATACAATTCTGTATTGTATTCGCCATAATCCAGCGCTGCATTTAAAGCTGCATGTACAAATGGAATGTGAAAACCTTCCAGGTAATTCTCACAGTACAATGCCCAGTTGGCATCTACTTCAAATGTTTTATCAAGATCTGGCCTGTGGTAAAATTCTTCCAACGGCAACCAACTTAGCCGGTCCATCATTTCTTTAAAATAAGCAGGTGCTTCCTCATTTTTATTGAGGGAAGTAAATAATAGATTCCCCCAATTGAACACCGGTAGAGCGGGCAGGTTATCCTCTTCGCAGGGAAAGTTTTCTACTTCTTTAAATTCAGGCATCGATACAAATTTGCCGGTCAGCTCAAATAATCTTCCATGATATTTGCACCGAAGCGAAGCCGCTTTGCTGCAGGCTTTGTAAGCAATGATATTTCCCCGGTGGGTACAAACATTTGAAAGACAGTTGATGTCGCCGGCTTTGTCCCGGGTAAGCATCAATGGCTCGTTCAAATAGCCTTCCAATAAAGTAAAAGGTTGTACATCTCCGGCAAATTTCACCAGCGCAGTGTTGCCAATAAATTGCCAGGAAGCAGCAAATATTTTTTCTTTTGCTGCTTCAAAATATTCAAAGGAGTTATAGAAATCAGTTGAAAGGGTAGAGGCTTTTGCAATGTTAGGGTCTACAAACAAACGGTCCATAAATTTTTTTCTAAATGTAAATAAATTTCCTTCAATTGCGGCAGCTTTTAATTGTTTGTAGTTGCTCCGGATTTCCAACGTTAAAAAGTACTGTAAAAAAATAAATTAGTAAAATGGGAGAAGCAGAAATAATTATTGCCAAACAACAAATCGTTATTCATTCCGATTTTTTCTTTTATGGCGATGCGGCAAATGAAGTATTGAGTGCTCAGATTGCAAAAGACATTGCCGGTCATTGGAATGAAGCAAATGGAAAAGTAGTGTTAAAAAATCGCCTGTATGAGGTGGTGTTTAGCTTAACGGGCTGTTGGGCTGAAAATCTAACCCCGGAAATGGTTTTTGATAACACCAATCCAAGAAACAATTATTTCCGGATTGAAGCTTTTGCTGGTACAGATATTTCATTTGTAGATGGCATCGGCAGCAATACAGGTTATCTTAAACTTGATAACCTGTTGAATAATTCTACCACTGCTGCCCACGAATATGGGCATACCCTGGGTTTAATTCATCCAGCAGTTTTGGATATTAGGGGAAATGGCCAACCCGGTATCATGTACCCAAGGGGCACCATTGTAGATGCGGTTTACCAATACAATCCAGCGGCAGCACCTTTGGAACCGGGCGGAACCATCAACCCCTTTACCCGAAAAGTGTTGCAGAGCGATATTGATAACCTGCGATTGAGACAAATCAATTTCAGTCGCACTGGTTTTGCAATGCTGGGCGAGTTTACGTCTATATGGCACCAGAAACATTTAACGTAAATTCACCACTTATACTATTTTTACTACAGACAATTTCTAAAATCACCTATCTTCAGCACCTAAACAATTATCGGTATTATGTCAATTCTTTCCATAGATAATATCCGTAAAGACTACGGGCGTGTTCAGGCGTTAAAAGGCGTAAGTTTTAATGTTCCAAGGGGCACGGTGTTTGGAATATTGGGCCCTAACGGTAGTGGTAAAACGACTATGCTGGGTATCATCATGGATATTTTGAAACCTACTTCCGGTTCTTATAAACTGTTAGGTGAATTACCCAACGAAACCCATCGAAAACAGATCGGTACATTTTTAGAAACCCCCAATTTTTATCATTATTTGTCAGCCGAACGCAATTTAAAAATTGCGGCTGCTGTAAAGGGAAGGGGAGAAGAAGATATTCCACGAGTATTGGAAATGGTGAATCTGACGCAACGAAAAGATTCCCGGTTTAGCACTTATTCGCTGGGGATGAAACAACGGCTCGCCATCGCTTCCTGCCTGTTAGGTAATCCGGAAGTTTTGATTTTAGATGAGCCTACCAATGGATTGGATCCGGTAGGAATTGCAGAAATCAGATCGCTTATAAAAAAATTACACCAGGAAGGAAAGACGATCATAATGGCCAGTCATTTACTGGATGAAGTAGAAAAAGTATGTACACATGTGGCCATATTAAAAAAAGGAGAACTGGTGGCCACTGGAGATGTAAACGAAATTTTAGCAAATGAAGATATTGTGGAAGTCGGTGCTGCGGATATGGAGAAATTAACATCATCCATCAAAAAGTTATCGGGTTTTACGGCAATGGATGTTCACAATAACCTGGTGCAGTTGAATTACCCAATCGGCTCTGTAAACCTTGAAACCATCAACCAGCATTGTTTTAATGATGGTGTGGTACTCAATCACTTGCTGATAAAAAAGAAAAGTCTGGAATCTAAATTTATGGAATTAACCAACTAATTATAAAAACGGAATATGTTTAAGTTATTAAATATTGAGTGGCTGAAGATTAAGAACTACAATGCTTTTATTATCCTCAGCAGTTTTTTTGCCCTTGGCGTAGTTACGGTTAACTACATCGTATTCATCGTAAATAAAAATATGATCAGCCAGGTGGATGCAGCCAAAGTGATGGGGTCATTTTCGCCTTATAATTTTGATAAAACCTGGCAAACTACCAGCTATGCCTCTGGTTGGTTATTGCTATTGCCTGCATTGTTATTGATCATTCTTGTAACGAATGAGTTTACATTTCGTACTCATCGTCAAAATATCATTGATGGCTGGTCGAGGCAGCAATTTATTCATATAAAGATTGTACTGGCAATATTAACGGCTATTTTTTCTACCATACTTGTTTTTACCACAGCTATTTCATTTGGATTGCTTTCAGGTTCTCCCTTTTCAACTTACGGTATTTCGCATGTTGCTTTTTTCTTTTTAAAAGCACTTTCGTATAACATGATTGCTGTGTTAATTAGTGTCTTAATCCGCAGAACCGGTTTTGCGATCGGGGTATTTTTTATCTATATGGGATTAGAAAATTTTATCTCTCAATTGCTGGATGTTTGGAGTATTCGGTTGCGGAGTCAAAATAATATCGACCTGGGAAGTATGGGCGATTACCTTCCGATGAATTCTGCAGATGGCATGCTTACCTTCCCGGAAAATCCATTGAAAAGCTTTGCCAAAGGAGCATTGCCAACCGATTATCCCTGGCTGGTGCTGGGCCTCGCAATCGCCTATCTGTTTTTATTTTATTGGTGGAGCGTAAATCGTATGGTTAAAACGGATCTCTAAACTTTTGGTGGATGGGTAAGTTGGGCAAGCGCTGCTTCTATAGACGGGTATAAAAAAGTAAACCCTGCCTGCTTTATTTTATCACAATTAACGGTGGTGCTTTTAAGTACCTCCACACTACGTTCGCCCAGCATAATTTTTAGTACAAACTTCGGCACGTTTACGGGGATATAGAATTTGCCTTTCATTTGTTTGGCAAGTTCCAGTGTTAATGCTTCATTGCTTACCGGGGTGGGTGCTACTGCATTGTAACTTCCATGCAACTTTACATTTTCTATTCCTTCTGTAAATATGCTGCAAAGGTCATCAATGTGAATCCAGCTTACGGCCTGGTTACCATCGCCTAAAATACCTGCTATGCCCAATTGAATGGGTTTTTTAAATTCGGCCAATGCACCTCCCTCATTACTCAATACAATGCCTATGCGAACTTTTACCAGCCGGATATTTAAAGCCTCAACCGGTTCAATACTTTGTTCCCAAAGTTTACAGGTTTCACCCAGGAATCCGGCTGCTGGTTTATCTGTTTCAACAAAACCATTTTTGCCAGGTGCCGGATCTTCTCCATACCAGCCAATGGCCGAAGCGCTCACAACAGCTTTGATAGAATGGGTATTGTTGCGTAATGTTTCAAGTAACAATGCACTACTTTCTGTCCGGCTTTTTACAATTTCTGATTTATATTCGGTGGTCCATTTTTTATCTACCACACCAGCTCCGGCCAGGTGTACAATGTAGTCTGCTTTTTGAATGGCATCAATGTCAATTGTTTTTGTAGCAACATTCCATAATGCAAAAGAAACATTTGAATTGGGCTGAACGGCCGATGGTATTTTTCTTGTTAATATGATGACCTGATAACCTTTGGTGGTTAAATGTTTTGTTAAATGATTGCCCACCATTCCTGTACCGCCTGTTATTATTACTGTTTGCATAATTATTGAATTGATAATATGATTATGTAAAAACAAAAAACATTACATCTTGTTGTTATTCACAAAATCATTGCTTTTAAAACCTTAATTTTATTATTGTAAAGATAGTTATACCATGAAAGGAATCAATTATATATGTTGCTTGTTGCTGTTGCCAATATTTTCTTTTGCTCAACGCATTACTTTTTCTGAAACTCAAAAAGAAGATGGACGGGATATCAATTTTGAAATTATTGGAAAGATGAACAATAATATAATGGTATTTAAGAATGCCAAATGGAAATATGCCGTTTCTGTTTACAATGCGGATGACATGTTATTGAAAGAAAAAGTGGACATGGATTTTATTCCTGATAGGGCATTCAATGTAGACTACATCACATTCGCTGATAATTTTTATTTTATCTATCAATACCAGAAAAAAAGTGTGGTTTACTGCATGGCTGCAAAAATAGATAATAACGGACACCTCGTTGATAAACCCATCCAGTTGGATACTACTCATGTTGGATTAATGGGAGATAATAAAATTTACAGCACTATTAATAGTGAGGATAAGAAACGGATCATGATTTTTAAGATTCAAAAGAAAGAGGAGAAATTTAATTTCACTACTATTTTGTTTGACAACAACCTGAAGCAGATTCATAAGTCACGGTTGCTAATAGACTTTAATGACCGCGACGATGTATTAAGTGATTTTTTGCTGGATAATGAAGGTGATTTTATTTTTTCAAGGGGTATAAAACAAGGTAACCGTTCAAATATCTCTTTAGTTTATCTCTACAGCAAGAAGCCAGTGGACGATACTTTTTCAATAAGAAAATTAAATCTAAATGGACTATATATTGATGAGATAAAGATGAAAATAGACAATGTGAATAAGCGTTGCCTTTTTAATTCTTTATACTACACGGAGCGGCGTGGAAATGTTGATGGCATTTTTGTTTCAATCTGGAATATACAGGGCGACAGTGCCTATGCCAATGTATTCACCAGGCTTGATGAAAGCGTAAAGGAAATTGCCAAAACGAAAGGCAATCTCAAACTTGCCCTAAATGATTTTTTTATCAGGAGTGTTTTGTTGAAAAGAGATGGAAGCTATTTGTTGGTGGCAGAAGATTTTTCTACCCAGTCTGGCAATAACAATTCTAATTGGAACCGTTGGGATTATTTATATGGTTCACCCTTTATGAGTCCGTATAACTATTACTATTACAATCCTGCTTACTCGGGGTTTTACCGGCCTTTCAACAACTTTAACAATAACCAAAGTACACGTTACTACTATGATAATATTTTATTGCTTGAAATCAGTAAAGACGGAAATGTAATACAGGATAATATCATCAATAAAGAGCAATACGCTGATGACAATGATAACTTTTTATCTTTTTCAACCTTTATTACGGAATCTCAGATTCATTTCCTTTTTAATATCATGGAGAAGAAAGCAAAGCTTTTAACTGATAATACGCTTACGGCCAATGGTACAATTAAAAGAAATCCTACCCTCAGAAGCATTGATCGTGGGTATGAATTTATGCCCAAATTAGCCCGGCAGGTAGGCGCAAGGCAAATCATTATTCCCTGCACGTTTAGAAACCAGATTTGCTTTGCAAAAGTTGATTTCTAAGGACCTGTTCAAAAACGATTTATTTGGTTCCCATCTTTTGTTTTTCGTAGCATCGACATTGGCGTCCATTGCTGCGGGTGAAATTCAGTAAGCTGCGGAGCCGAAGTATTTATGGCATCTTCGGCTTTCTGATTCAGTAATTCTAATTAAATCTAAACCGCTTCTATAAGATAAATATTGTTGGATTATCTGATTGCTATGCGGTAATTTTTCTGTTTAAGAATCACCGTTGCAGATGGTGTAGCATAAACTTATGTTATGTTAAGCGTGAATTGACGGATAAAAGGTTGCCAACCTTAGCAATTAAACTGTTACAATACTCGTGTCCAAGGTTGGCAACCTTATTTGTAACAAGTCAGAATAGGTTTAACATAACACTAGTCTATTATATTTATTTTCAAACTGATTTTGAGTAGAATTGTAAGTTTATTTTGTTTCTGGAGCTATTTTCAAATCGGGTTCCGGAACAAAACATCGGAGCAGAATCAAAGCGGGACTGGTATGCAGATTTGTAAGGATCATTTGCAAATTAATTCGTCGTAACAGGACGGTCAAATCACAAAGAGCTTAAAAAAGGGCTGATAGTTTTAATGCTATCAGCCCTTTTTAATGAAAATTTTATTTGAATTACAATTCAGATTTCAATTAGCGCTTAAAAGTCTAAGCCCAAACTTACGTTTAGAACCCCGTTTTTGAAAACACCATTCATCGGCCATCCTGCATCAAACCTTACAAAGTAGCCCAATAATGTACTTCTTGCTCCAAAGCCATAGCCACCTGCAAACGGACCTATACCGCCAACTCTGTTGATAATTTGTACCGGGGGAGCGCCAATAATAACAGAAGGGCGTTTCAAACCATTGTAACTACCATTCCATGCGGCACCCAAATCAATAAATTGCACCAGTTGAAAATTGCGTAAAAATGCATTGTTGATCGGTCTGCTAAGGAGGGTAGTAAATACTGGCAACCTGAATTCGCTGTTTAAAACAACATTGTTATTACCATTTGAAACATTCTGGTTGAAACCTCTCATGTTAACTGCAAGACTTTGAAACGTATAGTAGTTATCAGGTGCAGGGGTGTTGTTGTCATTAAACTTTGGAAACAAATCTCCATCTGTGCCACCTAAATAATAAATCGTTTTTTGATTGCCCCAGCTAAATTCTGCAGCAGCCCTTCCAGCCCAAATGAAATTGCGGTAAATGGGATAGTAGTACCTGCCGTCAAGCCCCCAGTTAAAATTGAATTTACCTGTGGCGAATTTCTCTTTGCTAACATCCGTATTCCAGTCAAAGTAAACTTTATATCGAAGACCGTTCCAGATATTTTGTGTTGGATTAAGTGTATTGTCGTACACATATTCCATATGGGTAGTAACATACCTGCGATTAATATCCGGAATCTTCAAACTATTAGGGCGATTGATATCAGTAAAAATTACCCCCCTGTCATTTCTAATACCAAAATCCAACTTAAGTTTTTTGGAATTATCAAATGGATAGGCTACGCTTCCCTGATATAGATTGGTGTATATTTTTCCAACGAAATCACCAATAAAAGAACCATAGGTATTTCTGTAGAAAGTGACGCCCCAATCAATTCTTCTCTTTAAATTGGTATAGGCCATCAACCACTCATTGTCTTTTAAATTAGTTGATAATTTAAAGGCGCCGGTTATTTTAATATCCTCCATCAATTCAGAAGTCCCCAGTCTAATTAGTCCGTTCAGTACTGTATTGGAAGAAAGATTGATTGGGCCCTGTCCACCTCCGTATGGTTGATAACGATTGAACAATACCGAATTATTGAAGGCAACCCCACCATATTCTGCTCCAAATTTTACAGGTTTATAGGCGTATAATTTTGATTTTTTTAGCACATCCTTTTTAATGTAATCCTCCGATCCATAAGTCTGCCCTAATCTGCCGCTATCTTTTTTGTCTTGTTCAAACTCTGTTTGAAACATATTGTCTTCAGACTTTGCTTCATCAATGTTGCCAAAAGGTTTATCATATAAGTCTGTTGTAGTTTGTTCAATTTTATCGGCCATTACAATGCCTTTCATATAAGCTGTAGGCGGCGCGGTTACGTTGCGACGTCGGAGAGTATTTTCATCAATTTTTAATTTATACAATGTCTTTTCGTCGCTTTGTCTGGTCACCTCACTCACCTGGTTTTTATCACCGGCAATCCTCGTTTCTGCAACACTGCTTTCATAATTGGTTAATGGGAACGTATAGGCTGAATCCTTCGAAACTGCTACTATGGCAATAGAATCCACATCTGTTTTTTTGTACACCCTTAATGTGCTGTCCACATCTTTCGGTGAAGGGTTTCGTAAAATTTCATCTGCAATCAATACCAATGTATCTGCCCCGGCTGCCTTTGTGCTAAAGAACCCTGCATACCTGTTGGCAACGCCATTTTCATCACTGATGAAGGTAAAATGGTTTTCGTTGTAAGGCATTGGGTAACGGGCATTACCATACTTGAGATGCGATAATTGCGAAATCTGGTTCAGTTCAGATTTATTACCAAAGTTGGTGATAAGGAAAACATTGTAACGGTTATCACTAGGTAAAACAGTATCACCTGTTTTTGCAGCCGGGTTAGGCCGGTTACTTGAAAATATGATTCCCGTTTTGCCGGGAAAGGAAACATAGGTAGCATCAAGATCATCGTACACATCATTGGTGATCTGTTGTACCTTTTCATTTTCAAGATTGTAAGTAAATATATCAGTATGCCCGTTTTTGGTAGCGCTTAACAAAAGTGTTTTACTATCAAGCATATACTTTACGTCTTGTATCTGTTGAAAATGTTCTGTCAGATCAAGTTTTGGGTATTTGATCCTGGTTACCACATCATACACAAATAGCTTGATTCTTCCTTCCTGGTTATAGATTACTGTTAGTCTGGTTCCTTTTGGATCCCATGCCATAATTGGGTAATCAGGATTACTCTCATTTTTATAACTACGGATGCCGTATTTCAGCAAAGTCGTGTAACTGAAATCTTCACTTAATTTTAATTTTACAATCCCCTTTTTATACTCTACTACCGCAAAAGAATTGTTACGTGCAATTGGATTTACATTAATCCGGTAATAATCCTTTCTTTTATTGATGTCAAAACTTTCAATATAATTTCCTTTTGGATAAGCCTTTCTTCTGGAGATGTCTTTGAAATATTTATCCTCTTCAAATTCCATAAAATCTGCCAATACTGCTTTAAATTTTTTCTTACAAATTTGTTCGCAAGCCCTGTTTAAATTTTTATATACTCTTGCCAGGTAAAGCAGGTAAGTCACGTTTTCTTTTTTATATTTCTCCTCAATATAGTGCCAAAAGGCATGTCCGGCCAACAACGGCTTGTCAAAGGCAAACTCATAAAATTTAGTGTAATTGCCACTCAGGATTTCGCTTTTTAGCTCATCATCCAATTTGGTACTCCAGTTTTCTCCGGCAAATGCTACATAACCATCCGTAAGCCATTTTGGCAAATCCAGTAATGCCTGGTTGCCTGCAAATTCGCCAAGGTCATCACCAAATAAAATATTGTCAGTCAGTATTCGTGCAATACCCTCCCTGATTTGTTTGCGTAAATGAGCATGATCGCCATTAAAATAAACTACCATTTTATTGTTTACCAACTGGGTGGCTCCGCCAGTAACTTGCCAGTCAATACCAAGACCAATATTGGACTGTTGCAGATCTGCAAATTCATTATAAACAATGATGTTAGCTCTCCGTTGAAGACTATATTCTGTAAAGGCTTCTATTTTTGGAGCTTCTTCTTCTGCCACCTGAGCTACAAATTTTGCAAGCTCCTGTCCATTTTGATTAAAATAGGTATTGAAATTCCGGCTTTGATAATATTGCCACTTGAACTTTTTATACTGTACCCTGTTTTTACCAAACTCCACAGTGTTTACCTGGCCATATGTTGTGAAAGCACCAAGCAAAAGAATACAGAGTGATGTGAAAATTATCCTGAACTTTACCATACTAAAATTAATATTTGATAATAAAATTAATCTATTCAACCCAATCATAAAAATATCGCTTTATTCTACAAACAATTTGATATGTTAAAAATAAAATCCTTCATATTCAGTCCAATACAAGAAAATACGTATATTTTGTACAATGAGTTTAAGCAATGCATCATTATTGATCCGGGGTGTTATTTTGAAGAGGAAAAAGAGACGCTAAAGAAATTTATAAGTCAAAACGATTTAACGCCAACCCTTTTGCTAAATACGCATTGCCACTTAGATCATGTGTTTGGTAACAAAATGATTGCAGAAACCTTTCAACTAACGCTTCATATAAACGAAAAAGAAAAAGCAATACTCAGTTTTGCAACAACTTCAGGATTGATGTACAACCTCCCATTTGATAATTACACTGGAGATTTTATCCTTCTAAACGAAGGTGACAAAGTATTGCTGGGCGAAGATGAGTTGCTGGTAATTGAAGCACCTGGTCATTCTCCAGGCAGCATTTGTTTCTATTGTGCCAAACAAAATTTTATAATAAGCGGCGATGTTTTATTTAAAGGAAGTATCGGTAGAACAGATTTGCCCATGGGCGACCACCAGACCTTGTTGGATAATATTAAAAATAAGTTAATGGCTTTACCCGGAGATACAGTTGTTTACAGCGGACATGGAACTACAACAACGATCGGAGAGGAAAAGACCAGCAATCCATTTCTGGTATAGTGATTTCAGAATTAACAACAATCTCATTATCATTAATAATGGTATTATAAACGGCTGGTATGGTTTGGGGAGAAGTAACTCTGATCAATTATCTTTCAATTTACAGTCTCTCCATACATAATTCTATCAATACACCATTGGTAGTTTTTGGATGTAAAAAACAGACTAATTTATTGTCTGCACCGGCTTTAGGTATTTCATTCAA
>Ga0209181_10011009_pt1 | contig 11660 bp, 19 predicted proteins | sample MAT05_FD_187208 | JGI IMG/M metagenome (GOLD analysis project Ga0209181, IMG submission 187208) | Freshwater microbial communities from Lake Fryxell liftoff mats and glacier meltwater in Antarctica - MAT-05 (SPAdes) (version 2) | ecosystem: Environmental > Aquatic > Freshwater > Ice > Liftoff... | reverse complement strand
CTCGCCGGCGCACCCCATCGCAGCCCACCCGGGCGCCTCCAACTGCGGTTTCCAGTCACCAACAAGTTGAGTCTTCGCGATTTGTGAGAAGAATTGCAATCTGCCAAATTAAAACCAGCGTCCAAGACGCCAAAGGCAAAACGCCTCTAGACCCAATGGGTTGCGACATTTCTCCCGGCTTGCTCGAGAACATTTGCAAGGACGTAAGTCGGTTGAACGTCCAACAATTTTGCGCACGACCGAGGATGTTTTTTGCCTGTTTGGTTCCGGCTCGTCCGGCTTAGGTTGAGGCAGTTGCGCTCACCAAAACCGGGTTGCCTCGACCCAATGCCTGAGGTTGCGGGACGTCGATTCGGCGACGCTGGTTTCACGCTGTCTGGGCCTGTAAGGATTCACCCTATCCACCGTGTCGGCAAGCTTCGCTCTCGCAAACATCTGTGACGCTCCAGTTTCGATAGTCGACGCGCTTCGCGCCCTGCTCCTTCGGCCCGTCGCCTCCAGTCCCCTCCCCATCGGCTCTGCCTTTGGCTACTATGGCCTCTGCTGACTTCCCGCTCCAGGTTCCCCGTTGCCCTTTGTGCGCTTTGCGCATCCTTCGCTTCGCTCAGCACCAGCCTTTGGCTGTCCTGCTCCCTTCGGGAGGCACGAGGCGAGATCTCCCGAGGCAAGAACGTACCGCTTCATTGCGCAACCGCAGGATTTACGCCACTTCGCCTTGATCACGGGAGCTTCGCGGTTTCTGGCCCGTTCGCCCTGCCTGGCTGCGCCTTCTATCCGGTTCTTGTTCATCGGCTCACAATTTATGTTCCACGCTTCCTTCCCACAATTGGTCGCCCTTTTGCGGTTGCCCATCGCTTCGTTTGCTGTCATCAATCTACAACGGGACTTGCACGCGCAGGAGTGCGCCCATGCTGGGCGCACAAGCAAAAGGCCCACTTTCGTGGGCCTTTTGGTACCGGACGGCGGTCCGGGTTGTTGGTTGCGCGAGCAAGATTTGAACTTGCGACCTTTGGGTTATGAGCCCAACGAGCTACCAGGCTGCTCCATCGCGCGGCAAGACGACATTCTAACCTACTCTGCCTTTGCGGCGTCTGCAGGTGCATCAATAATTTCGGGGCGATCCACCAGTTCCACCAGGGCCATGGGCGCATTGTCGCCTACGCGATACCCCATCTTCAGGATACGCGTGTAGCCACCGGGGCGGGCGTTGTAGCGCGGGCCGAGCTGGTCGAACAGTTTGCTGACGCTGTCACGGTCGCGCAGGCGGTCGAACGCGAGGCGGCGATTGGCCACCGTTGCGACCTTGGCCAAAGTGATCATGGGTTCGACCACGCGGCGCAATTCCTTGGCCTTGGGCAGCGTGGTCTTGATCGCCTCGTGCGCAATCAGCGAGTTCATCATGTTGCGCAACATCGCAAGGCGGTGCGCGCTGGTGCGGTTGAGTTTGCGGAGTCCGTGTCCGTGGCGCATGGTGCTTTCTTTCTATATTTTGGATCCGGCAGCCGTATCAGGTACTGCCGTGGCACTCAGGCCGGAGAGCCTGAAATTAACGTTTTTCGAGCGCTGCCGGGGGCCAGCTCTCGAGCTTCATGCCCAGCGTGAGACCACGCGAGGCCAGAACTTCCTTGATTTCATTGAGCGACTTGCGACCCAGGTTCGGCGTCTTGAGCAGCTCGTTCTCCGTGCGCTGGATCAGATCGCCGATGTAGTAAATATTTTCCGCCTTGAGGCAGTTGGCGGAACGTACCGTCAGCTCCAGCTCATCGACCGGACGCAACAGAATCGGGTCGAACTGCGTGTTGCCGCGCGGCGCCGGCGCATCGAACGCAGCCAGTTCACTTCCTTCGAGCTGCGCGAACACCGCGAGTTGCTCGACCAGCACCTTGGCCGAGGCGCGCACCGCGTCTTCTGCAGAAATTGCACCGTTTGTCTCGATCTCGACCACCAGCTTGTCCAGGTCGGTGCGCTGCTCGACGCGGGCACTCTCCACGGTGTAACTGACGCGCTTGACGGGCGAGAACGATGCGTCGAGCACTATGCGGCCAATCGACTTGGTCGGCTCGTCGCCATGCCGGCGCATGGTGCCAGGCACATAGCCACGGCCTTTTTCGACCTTGATCTGCATGTCCAACTTGCCACCGTGCGACAAGTTGGCAATCACATGCTCCGGATTGATGACTTCCACGTCGTGCGGCGTCTGGATGTCGGCCGCGGTGACCACGCCATCGCCGTCCTTGCGCAGGCTCAGTGTGACCTCTTCCCGGTTGTGCAACTTGAACACGACGCCCTTGAGGTTCAACAGGATGTTGACCACGTCTTCCTGCACGCCGTCAATGGACGAATACTCGTGCAGCACTCCGGCAATGGTCACCTCAGTGGCCGCATAACCTGGCATCGATGACAGCAGGACGCGGCGCAGTGCATTACCCAGAGTGTGTCCATAACCACGCTCGAATGGCTCCAACGCGACCTTGGCCCGGTTGGTACCGAGTTGTTCGACATTGATGGCCTTGGGTTTCAGCAGATTTGTTTGCATGCAGACTTCCTCTCAATACCCCCGATTCGTTACATCGGTAAGGCTGGTGAAGCACCTGAGCTGCAGTGCCCCGCAGCTCAGGAACGATTTCAGAAAAAACTCAATTAGCGCGAATACAACTCGACGATCAACGATTCGTTGATATCGGCAGCAAACTGGTCGCGGTCCGGGGCCTTCTTGAACACACCCTCGGCCTTGTCAATGCTCACGTCCACCCATGCCGGCATGCCCACCTGTTGCGCCAGTTGCAGTGCTTCGACCACGCGGTTTTGCTTCTTCGACTTGTCGCGCACCGAAATCACGTCGCCGGACTTCACCAGATACGACGGGATATTCACCGCCTGGCCATTCACCGTCATCGCCTTGTGCGACACCAACTGGCGCGCTTCGGCACGGGTTGAGCCGAAACCCATCCGGTACACAACGTTGTCCAGACGGGACTCCAGCAGGAACAGCAGATTGGCGCCAGTATTGCCCTTGCGACGGTCCGCCTCTTCAAAATAACGGCGGAACTGGCGCTCCAGCACACCGTACATGCGCTTGACCTTCTGCTTCTCGCGCAATTGGAGCCCGTAGTCGGAAGTGCGGGCTCCAGAAGTACGGCCATGCTGGCCCGGCTTGGAGTCGAACTTCGCCTTGTCACCGATCGCGCGGCGGGCGCTCTTGAGAAACAGGTCGGTGCCTTCGCGGCGTGATAGTTTGGCCTTGGGGCCCAGAAAACGTGCCACTTGAACTTCCTTTTTGTCATCTGCCGCAGCGTACTGCGGGAGCCGTCAGCTGTCGCTGCCAGCGGTGGGCTTAATGAAACTGCCGCGCCAGGATGGCGTGGCCACCGAAATCAGATCCTGCGGCGTTTTTGTGGACGGCACCCGTTGTGCGGAACCGGCGTCACGTCGGCAATCATGTTGATGCGGATTCCCAGTGCAGCCAGGGCGCGCACCGAGGACTCGCGCCCAGGGCCTGGACCCTTTATCTCGACGTCCAGATTCTTGATGCCCTGCTCCACGGCCGCACGGCCCGCGACCTCGGAGGCTACCTGGGCTGCAAACGGCGTCGATTTGCGCGACCCCTTGAAGCCCTGGCCACCCGACGAGGCCCACGACAGGGCGTTGCCCTGGCGGTCGGTGATCGTGATGATCGTGTTATTGAACGAGGCATGCACATGTGCCACGCCGTCCGCAACATTCTTGCGGACCTTCTTGCGCACACGCTGCGCGGCGGTATTGACGGGGGGTTTGGCCATGGTGTTCTTGGGTCCCGGTTATTTTTTCAACGAAGCAGCGGCCTTGCGCGGGCCTTTGCGGGTGCGGGCATTGGTGCGCGTGCGCTGACCGCGCATCGGCAAACCGCGGCGATGGCGGAAACCGCGGTAACAACCAATGTCCATCAATCGCTTGATGTTCATCGTGGTCTCGCGGCGCAGGTCGCCCTCGATGGTGAAGCGTCCGACCTGGTCGCGGATTTTCTCAAGCTCGGCGTCGGTCAGATCCTTGACCTTCTTGGAGTAAGCGATGCCACAGGCTTCGCAGATCTTGCGAGCGCGCGTGCGCCCTATCCCGAAGATGGCAGTCAGGCCAATTTCAGAATGCTGCTGCGGCGGAATATTGATGCCAGCGATACGTGCCATTTTCGTCCTCTAAAACTCTTGCAATCAACCCTGGCGCTGCTTGTGGCGCGGATCGGTACAGATCACACGCACAACGCCCTTGCGTCGGATAATTTTGCAGTTACGGCAAATTTTCTTGACCGAAGCCGAAACTTTCATTGGGTTCTCCTAAAACTCTTCGACCCGCTTTGCATGCCATTGCAACCAAAACGGACCCGTTCACACATCTACTTTTCCCGGAACACGGTACGCGCCCGACTCAGGTCGGAAGGCGTCAGTTCCACCGTTACCTTGTCACAGGGAAGAATGCGTATGTAGTGCATGCGCCTTTTTCCCGAAATATGTCCCGGAACCACATGTCCGTTTTCCAGCTTTACCTGGAACATCCCGTTTGGCAGGTTCTCCACCGCCTCACCCTGCATTTGAATTACATCGTCCTTTGACATATGCATCCGCGCTTCAGGAGGGTTTAAAACTGGCCTTTTTCAAAAGTGATTCGTATTGCTGTGACATCAGGTAGTTCTGCACCTGCGACATGAAGTCCATGGTGACCACCACAATGATCAGCAGCGAGGTGCCGCCGAAATAAAACGGCACGTTGTATCGAAGAATCAGGAACTCCGGCAGCAGGCAGACCGAAGTGATGTACACCGCGCCGACCAGTGTCAGGCGCAACAGGATGCGGTCAATGTACTTTGCAGTCTGGTCACCAGGGCGGATGCCCGGAATGAAGGCGCCGCTCTTTTTCAGGTTGTCGGCCGTCTCACGGCTGTTGAACACCAGCGCGGTGTAGAAAAAGCAGAAAAATATGATCGCCGCAGCGTAAAACATCACGTACAGAGGCTGTCCCGGCGTGAGCGACCCGGCAATGTCTTTCAGCCAGCGCATCGATTCGCCCGAACTGAACCACCCCACGACCGTTGCCGGCAAAAGGATGATGGACGAGGCAAAGATCGGCGGAATCACGCCGGCCATGTTCAGCTTGAGCGGCAGGTGTGACGACTGTCCGCCATACACTTTGTTCCCTACCTGGCGGCGCGCGTAGTTCACCAGGATCTTGCGTTGTCCACGCTCCACAAACACCACCAGGTACGTGACCGCGCCCACCAGCAGCACAATCAACAGGCTCACCAATATGCTCATGGCCCCGGTGCGCACCAACTCCAATAATCCACCCACAGCGCTGGGCAAGCCCGCAACGATGCCGGCAAAAATCAGGATCGAAATGCCGTTGCCCAAACCGCGCTCGGTGATCTGCTCACCCAGCCACATCAGGAACATGGTGCCGGCGGTCAGCGTACAAACCGCCGTGATACGAAACCCCATGCCCGGAGAAATCACCAGACCGGCCGAACTCTCCAGCGCCACCGCTATGCCGAGCGACTGGAATAATGCCAGCCCGAGCGTGCCATAACGGGTGTATTGTGTGATCTTGCGCCGACCGGCTTCGCCTTCTTTCTTGATCTGCTCGAAGGCCGGGACCACATAGGTCAGTAGCTGCATGATGATCGACGCCGAGATATACGGCATGATCCCCAGCGCAAATATGGTGAAACGCGACAGGGCGCCGCCCGACATCAGGTTGGCCATCCCGAGAATGCCGCCCTCCTGCCCCTTGAAGAACTGCTGCAACTGGGCCGGGTCGATACCAGGCACCGGAATATGAGCACCAATCCGGTAAATCACCAAGGCCAGCAGCAAAAACACAAGACGGCGACGCAGGTCGCCGTACTTGCCGGTTTTTGCCAGTTGCGCTGTATTGGTTGCCACGGAGTTGCCTAATCAGTCAGCACAAAGTCAGGCAACACTGCCACCGGCCGCTTCGATGGCAGCCTTGGCCCCGGCGGTCGCGCCGATTCCGTTGAGCTTCACAGCTTTGGTCAGTGCGCCAGTCTTGATGACCTTGACGACTTTCGCCATTTCCGCAATCAGGCCCGCCTGCTTGAGCGTCAACATGTCGACTTCCGCCGCACCGAGCAGTTCGAGCGTGGTCAGCGTGATCTCGGCGTTGTACTGCAGCAAGTGCGACTTGAAGCCGCGTTTGGGCAAACGCCGTTGCAGCGGCATCTGGCCGCCTTCAAAGCCGACCTTGTGGTAACCACCGGCACGCGACTTTTGGCCCTTGTGGCCACGGCCAGCGGTCTTGCCAAGGCCTGACCCGATTCCACGTCCGACACGGCGCTTCGCGTGTTTCGCGCCGTCCGCCGGTTTCATGCCATTGAGTTCCATCATGTTCCTTTGTCAGTTCAGAGACCGTGCGCCAGCTCCACCAGCGCTCCGCCCATCACACTTCACAATACTTTGACCAGGTAACTGATCTTGTTGATCATTCCGCGCACTTCCGGGCTGTCCTTGAGTTCGCTGGTGCTGCGGACCTTGCGCAGTCCGAGACCACGCACGGTGGCGCGGTGGGATTCCTTGCAGCCAATCGGGCTGCGCACCAATTGAATCTTCACTGTGGGGGCTGTCGTCATAGATTGGCTCCGGATTACACGAACAGTTCTTCGACCGTCTTGCCACGCTTGGCGGCAACCGCCGACGGCGTCGTCGAGACCGACAGGGCGTCGAGCGTGGCTCGCACCATGTTGTAAGGGTTGGTGGACCCATGGCTCTTGGCCACGATGTCGGTGATGCCGACCACCTCAAACACCGCGCGCATCGGTCCACCGGCAATAATGCCGGTCCCTTTGGGGGCTGGCGCCATCATGACGTTGGCAGCGCCGTGGTGGCCCATCACCTTGTGGTGGATGGAACCGTTCTTGAGCGACACCTTGATCATGTTGCGGCGCGCCTCTTCCATCGCTTTTTGCACTGCAGCCGGCACTTCTTTGGACTTGCCTTTGCCCATGCCGATGCGGCCGTCGCCGTCGCCGACCACGGTCAACGCGGCGAAACCGAGGATACGGCCACCCTTGACCACCTTGGTGACGCGGTTGATCGCAATCATCTTCTCGCGCAAGCCGTCTTCCGGACCCTCGGCCTTACCCTGCATCTTCGCTTGAACTTTAGCCATGTTTTTTTCCGATCTGCTTACTAGAACTGCAAGCCAGCTTCACGCGCGGCATCTGCCAGCGCCTTGACGCGACCATGGTATGCAAAGCCTGAGCGGTCGAACGCGACCTTCTCGACTCCAGCCGCTTTCGCCTTTTCTGCCAGGCGTTTGCCAATGATCTGGGCAGCGGCGGTGTTGCCACCCTTGCCGGATCCACCCAGCGTCTTGCGAATCTCGGCTTCGACTGTAGAAGCCGTGGCCAGCACCTTGGCGCCGTCGCCAGAGATCACACTGGCGTAAATATGCAAATTGGTCCGCGTCACGGTGAGGCGCGCGACACCCTGGGTCGCAATGCGAATCCGGGTCTGGCGCGAGCGCCGCAGGCGTTGCTCTTTTTTGGTCAACATGGTGCTGCCCCTTATTTCTTCTTGGTTTCTTTGATCGTGATCTTCTCGTCCGAGTACCGGATACCCTTGCCCTTGTAAGGCTCGGGCGGACGAATGGCACGAATCTCGGCTGCGACCTGGCCTACGCGCTGCCGGTCTGCACCCTTGATGACAATCTCGGTAGGCGTCGGTGTTTGCACCGTGATGCCAGCAGGCATGTCCTTGTTGACCGGATGCGAATAACCCACGGTGAGATTCAATTTGGCGCCCTGGGCCTGGGCCTTGTAACCCACGCCGACCAAGCTCAGCTTCTTCTCGAAGCCGGCCGTCACACCCACCACCATGTTGTTCACCAGCTGGCGCATGGTGCCAGTCATCGCGTTGGCGCTGCGCGATTCATTCGCAGGAACAAAATTCAGCTTGCCGGCGTCGAGACTGACCTTGACCAAGGCGTTCTGCGTCAACTGCAAAGTGCCGCCCGATCCCTTGACGCTGATCTGGTCCTGCTTGACGGACACATCAACTCCAGCGGGCACGGCAACGGGCATTTTTCCAATACGGGACATAGTTGTTTCTCCTTTATGCCACGTACATCAAGCGACGTAACAAAGGACCTCACCACCAACCCCGCTGGCACGTGCCTTGCGGTCGGTCATGACGCCATTGGGGGTGGTCACGATGGCAACACCCAGACCGTTTTGCACCTGGGGGATGGCGCCGCTGCCGCGATACACCCGCAGGCCAGGCCGACTGACGCGCTCGATACGCTCGATCACCGGGCGGCCAGCGTAGTACTTCAGCGTAATTTCAAGCTCAGCCTTGCCGGCGTCGGTCTTCACCGAAAATCCGTCAATGTAACCTTCGTCCTTCAGGACTTGCGCAATCGCCACCTTCACCTTGGAGGACGGAACCGACACGCTTGTCTTGGCGACCATCTGCGCGTTGCGAATGCGCGTCAGCAAGTCGGCAATGGGATCACTCATGCTCATGTTGTTGTCTCCTTCGCTTACCAGCTAGCCTTGACGATGCCGGGGATCTCGCCGGCCATCGCCATTTCGCGAATCTTCGCGCGGGCCAGACCGAAGTGCTGGAAGGTGCCGCGGGGGCGCCCGGTGATGGAGCAGCGGTTGCGCTGGCGCGTCGGATTGGCGTTGCGGGGCAGCTTTTGCAGAGCCAGGCGCGCTACTGCACGCTCGTCTTCGGTGCGCTTGATGTCACCCGCGATGCCCTTGAGCTCCGCGTGTTTTTTCGCGTATTTGGCAACCAGTTTGTCGCGTTTGAGCTCGCGCTCAATCAAAGCCATCTTAGCCAAGGGTCACCTCAGTTCTTGAACGGAAAACGGAAGCCGACGAGCAATGCCTTGCATTCTTCGTCGGACCTGGCCGTGGTCGTGATGCTGATATTGAGTCCACGCAAGGCATCCACCTTGTCATACTCGATCTCAGGAAAAATAATCTGCTCTTTCACGCCGATGTTGTAGTTGCCCCGGCCGTCAAACGCGCGCCCGGAGATGCCACGGAAGTCGCGCACCCGGGGCAGGGCTACCGTCACGAAACGGTCCAGAAACTCAAACATCTGCACACCGCGCAGCGTCACCATGCAGCCAATCGCCTGACCCTCTCGGATCTTGAAGCCGGCAATGGCTTTCTTGGACTTGGTTACCACCGGTTTCTGGCCGGCGATCTTGGTCAGGTCGGCGACCGCGTTGTCCATGACCTTCTTGTCCGCCACTGCTTCGCTGACACCCATGTTCAGCGTGATCTTGGTCAGACGGGGAACCTGCATCACGGACTTGTAGCCGAACTTGGCCATCATCTCCGGAGCCACTTTTTCACGATAGTGTTGTTGCAGACGTGCCATGTTCATGCCACCTTGATTTCTTCGCCGCTGGACTTGTAAACCCGCACCCGCTTGCCATCGGCCAGCAACTTGATGCCGACGCGGTCACCCTTGCCGGTTGCCTTGTTGAAAATGGCGACGTTGGACTGGTGCATTGGCATGTTCTTTTCAACGATGCCTCCAACCGTGCCCTTCATGGGATTGGATTTGGTGTGTTTTTTCACCATATTGACGCCGTCGATCAACAGGTAGCTGTCATCCTTGCGCAGCGCGACCTTGCCTCGCTTGCCTTTGTCACGCCCGGTCAGCACGACCACTTCGTCGCCTTTGCGAATCTTGTTCATGGCCTGTCCTTACAAAACTTCTGGGGCCAACGACACGATCTTCATGAACTTCTCGGTCCGCAATTCGCGCGTCACGGGCCCGAAGATGCGGGTTCCGATGGGTTCGAGCTTGGCGTTGAGCAAAACCGCTGCGTTGCTGTCAAACTTGACCAGCGAGCCGTCGCTGCGGCGAATGCCCTTGGCCGTACGCACCACCACCGCGCTGTAGATCTCGCCCTTCTTGACGCGACCGCGCGGAGCAGCTTCCTTGATGCTCACCTTGATGACATCGCCAACACTGGCATAACGCCGTTTCGATCCGCCAAGCACCTTGATGCACAGGACGGATTTGGCGCCGGTGTTGTCGGCAACTTCCAATCGGGATTCAGTCTGGATCATTTCAATATTCCCAACTTGCACCTGAAAGTGCGGCACCGATCAATCGGCGGCACACAGCCAAGTCAGTCTTGGGCCCGTCGTCCGCACCGCAAACCACTCGCGGCGCCTCTTGTGGGCAGAAACTATTTCGCTCTATAAAAGCGAAGCCTGCGATTATGCATCAGTTTCAAAATCGAGGTCAAGCAAGATCACTGCGGCACTCGCAAATAGTCCTGCGCAAGACTCAGGAAGGCGTCGGTTTGCGGATCCAGTCCGGTTTCCTCCGCGACGATGGCCGCGACCTTGGCGGCCAGCGAGGCGGCCAGACGCGCATCGAGAAACAACAGTCGCGAGCGCCGCGCCAGCACATCTTCCACGCAACGTGCATATTCGTGCCGCACCGCAAATCGCACCATGGCCTCGCTCAAGCCGGGCGAGAGTTCCCGTTTTGCGCCGGGCATAGACTGCACCGCTGACTGTTCGCTGCCGTAGCTGTGCAGGCCTGGCGCATGTGCGATCGATTCCGGAGCTGCTTCGGTCGGCTCCGCACCGACCACTCGCATGTGAGTAGTTACTCCCCGGGGACGCCTTGGCAACAGGTCTTTGTCAAAACACTTCTCCAAAACGTCCTCGGCCATGGCCCGGTAGGTGGTCCATTTGCCGCCGGTCACCGTCACCAGCCCGCTGCGGCTGACCAGGACCGTATGTTCACGGCTCAGCCCCTTGGTGTTGTCGCCATCGTCGTTTTGCGGCTTGACCAGCGGGCGCAGACCCACCCACATGCTGCGCACGTCGGCGCGCGTCGGCGCGCGGCGCAGGTAACGTGCCGCCTCGGACAAGATGAACTCGACCTCCTCCTTGAACGGCTCGGGCTCGCGTGCAAGGTCGTTGCGCGGCGTATCGGTGGTTCCCAGGATCACCTTGCCAAGCCAGGGCACGGCAAACAACACACGCCCATCGGCGGTTTTTGGCACCATCAGACCGACGTCGCCGGGGAGAAAGTCGCGCTCCACCACCAGGTGCACGCCCTGGCTCGGCGCCACCATGGGTTTGGTCGGGCGGCGGCCGTCGCCGCTGTTGGCCTCGCCATCCAGCTGGCGCAGCGCGTCCACCCAGACCCCGGTGGCATTGATCACACAGGACGCACGCAGGCGCAGCGTCGCCCCGGTTTCCATGTCCTCGCACTGCAAACCGGTAACCTTGCCATCATCGAACAACAATCCGCTGGCGCGGCAATAGTTGACCAGCAAGGCTCCCTGCGCGGCTGCCGTTCGCGCCAGTGCCAGCGCCAGGCGCGCGTCGTTGAACTGGCCATCCCAATACTCGACGCCACCACACAATCCGTTCGGCTGCGCATTGGGCAACCGCGAAAGAGTCGCCGCGCGACCCAGGAAACGTGTCTTGCCCAGCCCCGCCTTGCCCGCCAACAGGTCATAGGCGGTCAGTCCGGCGCCGTAAAACGGTGTCTCCCACCAGTGGTAGGACGGCATCACGAACGCCAGTGGCTGCGCCAGATGCGGGGCATTGGCCAGCAGGGTGGTGCGCTCGTGCAGGGCTTCGCGCACCAGCGCGATGTTGCCCTGGGCCAGGTAGCGTACGC
>Ga0209181_10011005_pt1 | contig 11664 bp, 8 predicted proteins | sample MAT05_FD_187208 | JGI IMG/M metagenome (GOLD analysis project Ga0209181, IMG submission 187208) | Freshwater microbial communities from Lake Fryxell liftoff mats and glacier meltwater in Antarctica - MAT-05 (SPAdes) (version 2) | ecosystem: Environmental > Aquatic > Freshwater > Ice > Liftoff... | reverse complement strand
GCGTGGTTAACCCCCTCACCCCGCGTGCTTCGCCGCGACCCTCTCCCCCGAGGGGAGAGGGTGGGCGCGCCCGACCCCCATCACGGGCGGGCATCGACTCGCGAACGCCGGGTAAGCTTAACGCCACGCCCGCGCGTGGTTGCCCGCCCGTGAGAGGCGCGGGTGAGGCCCACCCTCTCCCCTCGGGGGAGAGGGTCGCGGCGAAGCACGCGGGGTGAGGGGGCGAACCACGTCGGATGACGACCCGCGACACGCACGTAGCCCGGACCACCTGCGGGTTAATACCGGCTCACTCGCCGACATCGGGAGGCACACCCTGAACTCGCGGCAGGTGCCCGTGCGTCCGGTACAATCACCGCGACCGCCCCACCCGACGGGCTTCCGATGGACACGCAACCGAGCCAGCAGCCGCGGCCCGACACCACCGGGCCGGTGTTCCTGTCGCCGCCGGTCGAGGCCGACGAGGTCGGCCGGCTCGGCCCGTACCGCGTCCTCAAGGAACTCGGCCGCGGCGGCATGGGCGCCGTCTACCTCGCCGAAGACACCCTCCTGAAGCGCCGCGTCGCCCTGAAGGTGATGCTGCCGCACGTCGGCGGCGACGCGGCGCGGGCGCGGTTCCTCCGCGAGGGGCGGGCCGTCGCGGCGTTGAAGCACGACCACGTCGTCACCGTGTACGCCGCCGGCGAGGAGAACGGCGTCCCCTTCCTGGCGATGGAACTCCTCGCCGGCAAGACCCTCGACGACTGGCTCCGCCCCGACCGCCGCGCCACGCCGTCCCAGGTGTTCGCCATCGGCCGCCAGATCGCCGAGGGGCTCGCGGCGGCGCACGCCGCGGGGCTCGTCCACCGCGACATCAAGCCCGCGAACGTGTGGCTCGAGGCGCCGAAGGGGCGGGTGAAGCTGCTCGACTTCGGCCTGGCCCGCGGGGCCGGCGGCGGCGACCCCGGCCTCACCGGCGCCGGCGACATCCTCGGCACGCCCGCGTACATGGCCCCCGAGCAGGCCCGCGGCCAGCCGGTCGACCACCGCTGCGACCTGTTCAGCCTCGGCTGCGTGCTGTACCGCATGGCCACCGGCCGCGTGCCGTTCCAGGGCGACACCGCCTACGCCGTCATCGTCGCGGTGGCGTCGGAGGAACCGGTCGCGCCGCGGGCGGTGAACCCGGACGTGCCGCCGGCGCTGGAGGCGTTCATACTGTCGCTCCTGGAGAAGGAGCCCGGCGACCGGCCGGCGAGCGCCGCGGCCGTGCTCGCCGAGATGCGCCGCGTCGCGGCCGGGCTCGACGCGACGGAGAAGCTGCCGGCCGCGGAAACGATCGAGTGGCGCCCCGAGTCGCGCGGGTCGCGGCGGTTCGTGATCGCCGGCGTCGTGGTGGCGGCGCTCGCGGCGGTGGTGCTGGTGCTGGTGTTCGGCCGCGGGTCGGACCCGGCGAAGGAGCCGGAATCCGCGACGGCGCCGACGACGAAGGCGGACCCGTCGCCCGCCGGCGAGCCGCCCCCGCAGCCGGAACTCTTCACGGTGATCGGGACGTGGGACGCCGTCAAGGCAAACGGGCCGAAGATGACGATGGTGTTCACCGACGACGGCAAGGTCACCGGCGACAACGGGTTCCGCGGGAAGTGGGGGCAGACCGGGCACGCGATCGGGTTCATCGGCGCCGGCCCCGCGAAGGGGGCACCCCAGATCAAGGTGAAGGGCGAGCTCGACCCCGAAGGGAAGACCCTTCGCTTCGCCAGTCAGAAGGGCGTGATCGAGACGTGGCAGCGCCGGCCGTGACCGCCGGCGAGCCGGGCGAGCGGCCCGCGTGAGCGGGCTGTTCCCACGCGCCACAGACGCGCTCAGGAACAGCCCGCTCACGCGGGCCGCTCGCCGCACACCCCCCTCACGCCGCCTTCGGCCGCGTGGCCCGCGCCACCTCGCCGATCACCAGCACCGGCAGCGTCGCCACCAGGATCACGCCCCACTCGACCGCCGACAGCGGCACCGTGCGGAACACGTCGCCGCCGAACTGCACCAGCAGCACCTGACCCACCAAGATCACCGCCGCGATCAGCAGGAAGCTCGGGTTGCGGAAGAACCCGGCGAACGCCGACCGGCCAGTCCCCAGTGTCCGAGCGTTGAACAGGTTCCAGAACTGAAGCATCACGAACACCGAGAAGAAGACCGTCGCCGACCACCGGAAGGTGTCGTACCGAGCCTTCAGGTCGGCCGGCGCTGTCCCGCCGTGCGCCTGTGCATGTTCCTGTGCCCGGGTCCACTCCATGTCCACCCCGGACCGCAACTCCGGCAGGATGAACACCATCGCCAGCATGATGACCAGGAACACCCCGCCGACGCTGAAGATCAGCCGCGCCATCGGCCCCGTGATGATGAACGCCTCCGGGTGCCGCGGCGGCCGGCTCAGCACCGCCTCCGTCGGCGGCTCCGTCGCCAGCGCCAGCGCCGCGAACGTGTCCATGATCAGGTTCACCCACAGCATCTGCATCACGGTCAGCGGGAAGTCCACGCCGAGGAACGGCCCCAGCAGCGCCACGCCGAGCGCCACCACGTTGATGGTGAGCTGGAACAGGATGAACCGCTGGATGTTCTCGTACAGCCCGCGGCCCCAGCGCACGGCGGTCACCACGCTGCCGAACGAGTCGTCCAGCAGCACCACGTCGGCCGCCTCCTTCGCCACCGCGGTACCCGACTTGCCCATCGCCAGCCCGACCGCGGCGTAGTTCAGCGCCGGGGCGTCGTTCGTGCCGTCGCCGGTCACCGCCACCACCTCGCCCCGCGCCGTGAGCAGCCGCACCAGCCGCAGCTTGTCCATCGGCCGGGCGCGGCTCAGCACCTTCAGCCGGGTCGTCGCCGCGCTCGCGTCCTCGTCGGACAGCGCGGCGAACGCCGGCCCCGTCATCTCCGCGCCCGGCCCCTCGTCGCCGGTCAACAGCCCGACCTGTCGGCCGACCTCGCGGGCGGTGTCGGGGGTGTCGCCGGTGACGATCTTCACGTCGATGCCGGCGCGGCGGCACGCGGCCACGGCCGCCGGCACCTCCAGCCGCACGGGGTCGGTGATGCCGAAGAAGCCGAGCCACACCAGCTCCTCGGCGTGCGGCTCCACCTCGGCCCCGGGCGCCGGCACGTCCTTGTACGCCAGGCCGATCGTCCGCATCGCCCGCCCCTGCGTCGCCACCAGTTCGGTGTGGATCGCCTGCCGCTCGGCCTCCCCGAGCGACGCGGGGCCGTTCGGCGTGAGCACCCGCGTGCAGCGGGCCAGCACCATTTCCGGGGCGCCCTTCAGGTGGAGCCGGCCGGCGCCGCCGCGGTCGGTGCCGACGGTGCCCATGTACTTCCGCTCCGTCGAGAACGGCAACTGCCCGGTCACGGTGAACCCGGCCCGCACGTTGAGGTAGTTCACGCCCTGCCCGTCGAGCCACGCCAGCATCGCCCCCTCGGTCGGGTTGCCGAGCGGCCGCGACACCCCGTCCTCGACGGTCAGTTGCGCCGTGCTGTTGACCGCCGCCGCGTCGACGATGAGGCCGGTCGGGGTGCCGGTCAGCGCCGGGAACTTCACCACGGCCACGGCCATGACGTTCTGCGTGAGCGTGCCGGTCTTGTCGGAGCAGATCACCGTCGCCGCCCCGATCGTCTCGCAGGCGTGCATCTTCCGCACGAGCGTGTTCTGGGCGGTCATCTTCCGCATGCTGTACGCGAGGCTCAGCGTCACGCTCATCGCCAGCCCCTCGGGCACCGCCACGACGATGATGACGACCGCGATCATGAAGTAGTTCAGCAGCGCCTCCGCGGCGGAGCGCGTGAACCACTGGCCCGGATCGGAGTGCAGCCACCCGGCCATCACCCCGCCGCCGGCGCCGACGGCGAGCACCACGGCGCCGGCCGCGAGCGCCCACGCCCAGCCGCCGAGCCCCTCGCGCTCCAGCCACGCCGGCGGCTCGACCTCGACGCCGCTGAGGTTCAGCCCGTCGTACACGATCGGCAGCCAGACGCGGACGAGGGCGAACATCACCGCGACGAGGAGGACGCCGGCGAAGTACCACTGGTGGGCGGGGATCGGCAGGCCATCGGGGCCGCGGAGCTGGTCGGTCAGCGCCGCGCGGCCGACGAGCGCCGCGAACGTCAGCGCCGCGACGCCGAGGCCGACCACGCCGATCCACTTGCTCAGCTTTTCGAGCTGCCGGTTGAGCGGCGTCTCCTCGCCGTCGTCCTCGCCGGCCGCCTTCGCCGTCTTGCCGAGTTCGCTGCGGTCGCCGACGGCCGTGGCGCGGACGGTGCCGTGCCCGTCGGCCACCATCGTGCCGCGGTACACCATCGACGCCGGGTACGCCGTCTCACGCGGCGGGCGCGCGGCGGCGACCACGGCCGAGAACTTCGACACCGGCTCCGACTCGCCGGTCAGCTTCGACTCGTCCGACAGGAGCGACACGGCGTCGAGCACCTCGCCGTCGCACGGCGCCTCGTCGCCGGTCTCGATCAGGATCACGTCGTCGACGACGATGTCGCGGCGCGCGGCGGTCTGGAAGCGGCCCTCGCGGATCACCTTGATGGGAACGTCGTCGTTGACCTGGTTGAGGATGTCGAACTCGCGGTTCGCCTTGTACTCGTTGATGAACGCGAGGAACGTGGCGAGCAGGATGGCGGCGACGATGGCGAGCCCCTCGATGGGGAACTCCTGCTTGTAGACGTTGACGCCGATCTGGATGACGGCGGCGATGATGAGGATGCGGATGACCGGGTCCTCGAACTTCTCGAGGAACTGCTTCCACAGCGGGACGCGCTCGGGCGGGGTGAGGACGTTCCCGCCGTGGGCGCGGCGGCTCGCCTCGACCTCGGCGGGGGAGAGCCCCGGGTGGGGCAGGGGCGGGGCGGCGGTGTCGGGCATGGGGGCGTCCGTGGGGTGGGTCGTGGTCGAAAGCCCGGGGACGGCCGTCCCCGGGCTTTCCCGTCGCTCTGGTATCCTGAAGTTCGCTTTAGCTCGGCGCGTCGCCGCCGAACAGGCCGGGCATGCGGTTCACCTTCCGCATCCCGCCGTCCTTCTTACCGGGCGGCGCCGGCGCAGGTGTCGGCGCCGGCGTCGGGTCGGGGCTGGCGTCCGCCGCCGGCTCGGCGAACAGCGGGTTGATCGGCGCGCTGGCGGGCGCCGCCGGCGTGCTCGGCGGGTCGGCGGCGGGCGTGCCGAACACCGAGCTCGGGGACGGCGACGCGCCGATCACGCGGTAGCGGGTCTTGACGGCCGGCTTGGTCCGCGGCGGCGACGGCGGGGGCGGGGCGGCCGGGGGCGGCGGCGGGGTCGCGGCCCGCGGCGGGGGCGGAGGGGGAAGCGTGATGATCGTGTCGTCGGCGGGGAGCGCCGCGGGCGGCGCGGCACACGCGGTCGCCTCGTACACGACCTGGCCGGTGCCGGTCTGCACGCCGGGGCCGTCGGCCGCGAGGTGGCCGCTGAACTCGATCCGCCGCGTCAGGCCGTGCGTCACCAGCCGCAGCGGGCCGCGCAGGCGGATGCCTTCCGCCAGCGCGTCGACGCGGACGGTGATGTCCACCAGCCCGGCGGCGAGGCTCGTCGGCGACACGCTCACGCCGGAGACAAGCGAGTCGATCTTGCACGGCACCGGCACCGCCAGCCGCAGCACGAACTCGTGCGCCACGCCGGCCCGCACCTTGCCGAGGCGCACGGCCGTCGGGTAGCGCCACTCGCCCTCCTCGCCGGGGACGCCCAGGACGTGGCCGCGGACCGCCACCTGCGCCAGTCGCGGCGCGTCCGACCGGGCGACGAGGGCGCACGCCGCCTCGCCGGTCGCCGACTCGTCGCGGCCGGTGATCTCGACGTTCAGGTGCTCGAGCACGACGCCGGCCGACTCGATGATCAGCACCGGGCCGCGCTCGGCCCAGATGGTGCCGCCCTGGCCGCGGATGGTGATCGGTCGGCGGATCGTGACCGGCCCCTGGAATTCCTTCCCCGGCGGGTCGAGGGTCAGGACGCCGCCGGGGGCGGAGCCGATCAGGGTGTTCAGGTCGGCGGTCATCGTGGTCTCCGAATCCCACAGCAGCGTGCGCGCCGCTGGTTACCATCGTGCGGGGTTCGCCCCCTCACCCCGCGTGCTTCGCCGCGACCCTCTCCCCCGAGGGGAGAGGGTGGGCGTTGCCGCGCCCCATCGTGGGCGGGCAACCACGCGCCGACGCAGGGCGTGGGTCTGCGTCCGCGGGTCGATGCCCGCCCGTGATGTGGGCCGGGTGCCTCCCACCCTCTCCCCTCGGGGGAGAGGGTCGCGGCGAAGCACGCGGGGTGAGGGGGCGAACCACGCACGACGAGGACCAGCACCCCGCACGCACCGCGTCCCACCGACCCGCCGCGCCTCACGGCACCATCCGCACGCACACCATCCGCCCCTTCTCGTGCCGCGACAGGTGAATCTCCTCGCCGTCCTGCAAAAGGCACGCCTGCCCCTCCGGCACCGGGTTCCCCCGCGGCGAGATCAGCGACTCCAGCTTCACGTTCTTCAGAATCCACTGGTCGCCGTGCGGCTGCACCACCGCCACCGGCTCGCCCGGCGTCGTCTCGGAGTTGCGCACGTCGGTGCGGGCGTGCCACCGGTGCAGCGACCGGCCGTTGTACCCCACCACCCGGTGCCCCTCCGGCCGGAACTGCCCCGGCTTCGGCGCGTAGTAGAACTCCAGCACCGGCAGCCGACCCTTCGCCGTCGTGCCGCACCACGGGCACTTCAGCGGCTGACCCTCGCGGTAGACGAACCACTTCTCCTCGCACGAACTGTTCCCGCACGGCACCAGCAGGTCGGCCGTCTTGTTCAGCGCCGACTCCCACTCGGCCGCGGTCGGCCGCTTCGCCGGGTCGTGCAGGCCGGTCACGAACGCCTTCACGAACGCCGGCTTCAGGTACGGCCCCAGGTGGTCGAGCGTCACCGTCAGCCCGCCCGGCCGGTTCGTCGTGTCCGCCGGGTGCTCCACGAACAGCGCCTTCGTGCCGTAGGCCAGCTTGTCGTCCTCGGCCGGGTCGGTGTGATGAACCTTCGGCCCGCGCAGCGGGTGGCGGCGCACCAGGTTCTCGTACACGAGCACGGCCAGCGCGTGCATGTCGGTATAGTTGCACGGCAGCCGCCGGGCCGCGTCGTGCTCCGACAGGTGCTGCGTGGCGATCACCTCCGGGGCGATGTACCCCGGCGTGCCGAGCACCTCTGCCGGGTACAGCCCCGGCACCACCAGCGAGTCCACGTCGATGATGACGCAGCGGCCGTTCGGCGGGTCGAGCAGCACGTTGTTGCACGACAGGTCGGAGTGGGCCAACCCCGCCATGTGCATCCGCCGCACCCCGCGGGCCATGCGGGCGCACAGCTCGAGGTAGCACTTCCAGTCGCCGCGCTCGGCCGGCGGCAGCAGCTTCCGCAGCTTCGGGCTGACGAACCACTTGCCGTTCTTCTCCTTCCCCTTCCACTTGCCGGAGCCGAAGAAGAAGTTCCCGGGGTACGCCGGCGCCAGGATGCCGAACTCGGGCGTCACGACGATGCCGGTCGGCCAGCAGAACAGGTCGGCGAAGTACTTGCCGGTCTCGGCGTGGAGGGTGGGGTTGAAGTCGGTGAGGAGCTTCTGCACGCGCTGCAGCTGGCGCGGCTCGGTGGCGCGGGCCTGGTCCTTGTACAGGCACACCACGGACGAGCGGTCCTTCGTGAAGTACACCCGCTTGAACCCGCCCTCGCCGATGACGGTGGGGATGAACTCGACGCGCCGGCCGTCCGCCAGGGTCGCGGTCTCGGTCTTCACGGCGCGCTCCGGTGCAGCAGGACCAGGGTGCGGTCGTCGGACGAGCCGCGCTTCTCGTACCGCAGCCAGTCGCACAGCGCCTCGCCGCCGCGCGGGTCGGCGGCCACCGCCGGGAGCCCGGGGAGCGGCCCGCCCTCCCGAGTCGTCAACCCGTCGATGGCGCCGGCTGTGAACAGCTCGCCGAGCCGCTTGTCCTCGGGGTAAAAGTCGTCGGACACGCCGTCGCTCATCAGCGCCACCCCCCGCAGCCCGGCCGGGAGGCTGAACACCACGCGGTTCGAGTACTCCAGTTCCATGCCGGGCGTGGTGAGGAACCGCGTCTCGCTGGAATACTCGCCGTGGTCGGCGATGCCGACGCGCCGCACGCCGTCGGTGGACATCACGCCGACGGCCCCGTCGCCGGCCTGGAGGACGCCGACGAGGTGACGGTCGGCCCACGGGGCGACGACGGCCAGGAGGAGCGTCGCCGAGAAGTCCTTGACCGGCGCCGACCGCAGCCGCGCCTCGTGGAGGACGGCCATCCGCGCCTGGTCGGCAGCCGAGCGGAGGAACTCGCGGATACGCTGTAGGTCGGCGTCGGCGGGCTGCCCGGCGGCGGGTGCAACGGCGTAGCCCGCGAGCAACTTCTGGAGGCGTGACACCGCTGTGTCACAGGCGAGCCGCGAGCCGACGCGCGACAGGCGGGCGCTGCCGGCGCCGTCGGACACGGCGAGGATGGTCCAGCCGTCGGCGGTCGCCCAGCGGTAGCTGTCCTCGCGCCACTGCCCCTTGTGGGCGTGGAGCTTCCCACGGACGCTCGCCGCCACCACCTCCCAGCCCGGCTGCGCCGGCCCCGCCTCGAACGCCTCGTGCGGCGTCGCGTCGGTCCGCTCGTCCGGTTCGAGCACCTTCCACTCCGCGCGCTTCGGCGCGGGCGGAGGTGGCGGCGGAGGGAGTGGCGGGGGCGCGACGGGGACGGGCTTGGTCGGGTCGGTGTCCAGTACGAGGTCGATGTCGGGCACCTCGTCGGCCGGGGTGACCTCGATGCGGATGCCGTCGTCGGGCGGCGGCGGGGTGGGGTCGGTCATGCGGTACCCAATTCGGTTGATCCGGTTCGCGTCCCGGGGCGTTGCCCCGGGCTATGCTGTCCCATGCCGTTGGCCTGAAAACCGGGACGCCCTCTTCAGCCCGAAGGGCTGGGACAGCATAGCCCGGGGCAACGCCCCGGGGCGGACGACCACGCCCTATCACCCCAACCCGGTGACGGGTTCTCCCTCGGGTGCGGCGCCCGGTACGTCGGCCGGCGGCACCACCTCCCGCCCGGTCCCGGCGGCGTGGCTGGCCGCCGCCACGCTGGCGGTGACCCACTTCAGGAACGACCCGAGGGTGCCGGGGGCGGTGTCCTGGATGTGGACGAACGTTTCGGACAGCTCCCGCAGGGTGCCGTCGTGGACGGCCGGCCCCGCCCCGCACACGATCAGGTTCACGGTGTTCGCCGCCCGCAGCCGGGCCGCCGCCGGCCGCCACGAGTCCGTCGGCTCGCCGTCGGTGAACACGAACACCATCGGCTTCCAGTCGGCCTTCTGCCCGCCGCCGGACTTGCGCACCTCGGCCGCGACGCGCTCCTCGAGCAGTTCGAGCGCCTCGCCGAGGGCGGTGCTGCCGCCGGCCTCCAGCGGCGGCACGTCCACCTCGTTGAGGTCGGTCAGCGGCACCGCCTGGTCGGCCGTGCTGGCGAACGTGATGACGCTCAGCCACACCGTTTCGAGGGCGTAGGGGTCGTCGCGCAGCTCCTGCACCAGCACGCTCATGCCGACCTGGATGGCGGCGATCGGGTCGCCGGTCATCGACCCGGAGCAGTCGAGCATCAGGTAGACGGGCAGCCGGCGGTCGGTCGTCGGGTCCCAGTCGGCCATCGGGCGGTCCTTCGGGGGCGGGCGACTTGCCGAACCCGGTTGATCCGCGTCCGCTGCCCGTCCCGGGGCGTTGCCCCGGGCTATGCTGTCCCAGCCCTTCGGGCTGAAGAGGGCGTCCCGGTTTTCAGGCCAACGGCCTGGGACAGCATAGCCCGGGGCAACGCCCCGGGTGGCGTCCGCGCAGCGGGGCGGGCACCCTAACGGACGAGGTTCGGCGTCACGGCACGATCACGATCCCCTTGTCGGCCGGGAGCGCCGGCAGGTCGATCGCCGCGTCCCCCTTCGTGCCGACGCTCACGCTCGTCCGCGTCACCGAGTCCGTCATCCACTTCATGAACGCCCCGAGCGTGCCCGGCGAGCAGTCGGACATCTTTAGCACGATCTCGGTGATCCGCTTCAGCGCCGTCGTGTCCGCCGCCGGGCCGACGGCGCAGGCGATCAGGTTGCCCGGCTTCAGCTTCTTGATGTCGTCCGCCGCGGCCTCCCAGCCGGGGTCGGGGGCGCCGTCGGTCATCAGGAAGATCAGCGGCTTCCAGTCGCCCTTCTGCGTCGCGGTGTTCTTCCGCACCTCCTTCGTGATCGCCCCCTTGAGCACCTTCAGGGCGTCGGCGAGGTTGGTGCTCCCCTCGATCGTCAGCGGCGGCTCGCTGAACGCGCCGATCTCGGTGAGCGGCACCACCTGCCGGGCCGAGCTGCCGAACGTGATGACGCTCAGCCACACGGTCTCGAGCGCCTGCGGGTTGTCCTGCAGGTCCGACAGGAGGGCCTTCAGGCCCATCTTCACGGCCTCGATCGGGTCGCCGGCCATCGACCCGGACACGTCCAGGACGAGGTACACGGGGAGGCGGCGGGTGGATTCACTCATCGGGTCGTCCTCGGGGCGGTGTGCGGGGTCGGGCTCGGGGCTTCGCCGCTCGCGGCGGTGCATCGCCGCAAGCGGCGTCATCCGAGCGCCTGGTGAACGTCGAACCCGCCGCCGTACCCGCCGGCGGCGCCGCGGCGGCGGCAGGCCGGGCACGTGAACTCCGGGCCGCGGCGCGGGTCGAGGCAGACGAGCGTGCCGCAGTCGCACGCCACCGCCACCGGGCTCTCGCAGTACGGGCACGGCGGCACGCCCTCCAGCTGGTCGGTGCTGATCCGCTGCCCGGTCGGCCCGGTCGTCATCTTCTCCACCACCTCCAGGCCGTGCGAGCAGAGGGCGACGAACGCATCCGTGCGGCCGCGGCGGGCGAAGCGCATCAGGTACGGCCGGCCGTCCTTCTGGCAGCGGGCGTGGAGGAACACCTGGCGGATGAGGTACGGGCCGGCGGACGCCGGCGGGATCTCGAGCGCCCCGACCGGCAGCTCGGGGAGGTTCAGCGCCTGCCCCTCGCGGCCGCCGCCGACGGCCATGCTCTGCGACGCGACGGAGGCGGTCAGCCAGACGAACGTCTTCTTCCACACGTCGGGGGTCATGTCCGGCATCTTCAGCACGATGTCGGTGACCTCGCGGAGGGTGCCGAAGTCGGCGTCGGGGCCGCAGCCGATGGCATAAATGTTGGCGACGCCGGGCGCCTTCTGCCGGCGGATCTCCTTCGCCGCGTCCTCCCAGTCGTCGGTCGGCTGGCCGTCGGAGAACAGGATGACGAGCGGCTTGTAGTCGCCCTTCACGGTGGCGGACGTGCGGCGGACCTCGCGGGCGATGCAGTCGAGGAGCACGCGGAGGCCGGCGCCGAGGGCGGAGCCGGTGCGGACGGCCAGCTTCGGCGGGGTGAAGCTGAGGATTTCGGTGAGCGGCACGATCTGGCGCGCCTCGTTCGAGAACGTGATGACGCTGACGTAGGCCGTCTCGATGGCGTGCGGCTCCGACTGGAGGTGCGCCACCATCTCGGCGACGCCGCGCTGGAGCTGCGTGATGGCCTCGCCGGCCATCGACTCGGAGCAGTCGAGGAGGAGGTAGATCGGGAGTCGCCGCTGGCTCATGGCTCGCCTCCGTCGGTAGTTGTGCGAAGCCCAC
>Ga0209181_10011002_pt1 | contig 11665 bp, 7 predicted proteins | sample MAT05_FD_187208 | JGI IMG/M metagenome (GOLD analysis project Ga0209181, IMG submission 187208) | Freshwater microbial communities from Lake Fryxell liftoff mats and glacier meltwater in Antarctica - MAT-05 (SPAdes) (version 2) | ecosystem: Environmental > Aquatic > Freshwater > Ice > Liftoff... | reverse complement strand
TCGAATGATCGTGGCTTGAGATCCTGATCAATTTCGGTTTCGATCTCGACCAAGGACTTGCCCGAGTCCTTCAACCAACTTTCGACATCGCTACGCCGCACAAAGAGAGTTGGCACTTGGTCCTTGGAAACGGCGGTTCCGCTTCCAGAAACGGGAAGCACCATATCCGGACCGGCTTTTTCGGTTTGTTGGTCGTTCACCATGATCAGGGCAGCAACGCCATGTTTGGCCGCGTTGGATTGTTTCGCGGTAAACAACGCAAATTGACTGGGGGCAAGGCCATCGAACGGGCTGTTAGGATCGTTCATTTGCGGTTCCTTGCGAACCACGATGATTACTTTTCCTTTGACGTCTACGCCGGCAAAGTCATCGTACTTAAGGTCGTCCTCGGCGGCAGTGATGCCATAACCTGCAAAGACGACTCCAGCGTCGAAGTCGCCACTCCTACCGATCGATTGGGGTTGGAATTGCTTGGTAAGCACCAATTCCAACCTTTCACCCGACGGCTTGACGATGGTAAGTTTGTTATTGCTGGGGTCGGCAAACTGGGCACCACCCGGCAAAGTAAATCCCTGAAAAGGCTGACCGTCGAACAAGTCCGTCTTCAGACCAAGGTCTTTCCAACGGTTCGCAATGAAATCGGCCCCCATTTTCAGGCCTGGAGTTTCCGCTGACCGACCTTGCAGCTCATCGGAGGACAAGTACTTAATGTCGGCCAACAATCTGGCCTGTACTTCGGACCCCGCGTTTGGAGCAGGATTTTCGTCTGCATACGTAGGCATCGCCGCGATAACAGCCAGGGCGAGTGACCAGGTGACTTCGATTCGAGACGCTATGGATCTAAAACGGCGGAGTTTCACGGCAAAGCTCTAAATTGTTTGGAACGTAACAATGACTGGTTTTCAGACCGAGGAAGAGGCGGCCTCAAAAGGAATAGGTATATGTTACTAAACTTGAGCAGTAGGCGCTAGTGGATACCGTCCGTTTCCCCAGCGTAAACATCCCTTAAGGCGAGCGGCAGACAGAAAACTACCAGGCCCCGCCATAGTGTGGCACGCCCAAAGCGATTAGCGATGGGCGTGGGAAGGGTGGCAAATGACTCTAGCGATTCATCACGCCCTTCGTACCTCAGAGCGTGCCACCCAGTTTACAGGTAGATTTCAAACTGCCCCTCGCCTAAGAGAGAGTCTGGACTTGTGACGTTATTTGCATAGCCGTACACTGCTTGGTTTTCCGTTTCGAACCAATCTCGCTGAAGCCAAAGGATTTTGAACTACCCAAATGGGCCGAATTGCATTCGTATTATTGATAGTGCCGACTTTGTTGTGCTTTGCAACCGAGGATTTGCTCGCGCAGAATCAAGAAACGCCTAACGACACAGCAGTTGCCCCGTCCATGGTGGGCGTTGAGCCGGACACGAATGCGTCCGATTCGACGAAAGAGAGTTTGTTTGAAACGAAAGCTTCGCTTGTTCAAGGTTCCAAGAGCAAACCAAGTTTGCTTGAGGAGTTTTTATCAAGCCCACTTAACTATTTCTTGGTTTTGGTTGTTTGTCTCTACGTTTACCTCATGTTTGTACAGCCTCGAGGTGCACGCCAGGCAAAGAAGTTGCAAGTGGAACGATTGAACAATTTGAAGAAGAACGATCGAGTTGTGACGTCGGCAGGGATTCATGGCATCATTTCCAGCATAAATACGGACGCTGGCACGGTGACTCTCCGCGTTGACGAAAACTCGAATGCAAAACTGACGATTGATCGGGACTCGATTCGGTCGGTTGCCAGTTGAACACCATTTCCCCCACAACCACCCTTGATAGCGAAGCCAAAAGCTTCACTGAATCCAACGCACGGACTAACTAGCAGATGTTTGGAAATTTCTTTCAGGAAATGATCGCACAAGGCCCTTCGACCGTTGGCGGCATACCCGGCATAGCAGGAACAGGCGCCGGCGCGCCCGTCGGGACGGATTGGTACTCCGGACTCTCGAATCTCGCGATTATGGGTGGAGCCGTTTTGCTCCCGTTCATATTGAGCCGATACATTTCGAAAAAGCTCAAGATGCCAACGCACATGAGTGCGTTTTATTGGATCATTTTGTCGGTGCTCACCACTTCGCTGATTCTGGGATTAACAATTTTCAATCCCGCGAGAGGGCAGAAACGACAAAGTTCTGCGACTGCAGAAAAACCAGTGTTTGACACGGGGTTGAAGCTGAAATGGGGTCCAGAAATCGTCGGGGGAACGAACCTTATCTACGCGATCGACCGATCAAGCGAAGGAAACGCCAACGTCAAGGTGACCGCAAAGGACTTCATGGTGCCGCTTATCAATCGGTTGAATCCCTCAGGAACGAAAGAGTTGCTGATTCGTCCGATCGGTGAAGATCAAATTGAAATCACGATTCCGGACGTAGATGATATAGAACTTTCCGAAATCAAACGGCAAATTACCGACTCTGGAATTTTGCAATTTCGAATCGTTGCCAATCAAAATGACCACAAGAACATCATTGATCTGGCAATCGCTCAAGCCAACAGTCCGGATCAAAACATTCGCCTTAAGCGAAAAATCGTGATGGTCGACAAAACGACCGATGAGGAGAGAGAGGTCGGGTGGTGGCGAACACTTGGCCGCGGAATCGAAGTCGATGGGTTTAGGCAGGTGACCGGCTATCAGTCAGGGGATCTCATTCGTAACTCGCAAACGGGCCGACTGGTTTCGCCGCCACCCGGAGGCAAGCCTAACGATTTCGAGAAATGGCTTGCGGCCCAGGGGATCGTCGATGTGGACATCCTGTTGGCCCTGGAAAAATCAGGTAAGCCATACGTCGAGGTTAATGGTAGCGATCTGACGAGCGCCAAAAAGGGAGTTTCCTCGAAAGGGGGCTACGAAGTCAACTTTACGATGTCGGTTGGCGGCGGTGACAAACTCATGCGGTTAACTGGGGCGAATTTGCCGTCCGGTAAGGGGGGCATGGGCCAAAGTGACCTTAAGCGACGAATGGCAATCTTGCTGGACAATCGCATTTTGTCGGCTCCGAGCTTGAATTCTACGATTCGTAGCCAAGGGCTGATTGAAGGCAATTTCTCGGAAAAGGAAGTCGACTTTCTTGTCAATATTTTGAACGCTGGTGCTCTTCCTGGAGCCCTGAGCAAGACCCCGATCAGTGAAAACTCCGTTGGTGCCAGCATGGGTCTCGATGCGATCAACAAGGCGGGTTACGCAAGCGGGATCTCGTTGTTGGTTACGATCGTTTGCGTGCTTCTTTACTATCGTTTTTCGGGCGTTGTTGCCACGTTTGCATTGCTGCTCAATTTGGGAATGATTATCGCTTGCATCATTCTCATCAAGCAGCCGCTTACCCTTTCCGGTATTGCGGGCCTCGTATTGTCGGTCGGTATGAGTGTTGACGCTAACGTTCTCGTCTTTGAACGAATACGAGAAGAGACGGAGAAGAAGGCCACTCCGCGAATGGCCATTCGAAATGGTTTTGACCGAGCTTGGACCACTATTTTTGACTCGAATTTGACCACACTGATTACCGCTATTGTGTTGTATTTTGTTGGCACGGAACAGATTAAGGGCTTTGCAATCACTCTTATCATCGGCTTGGTCATAAGCCTGTTCACCGCGGTTTTCGTAACCCACAAGCTGTTTGAGATCGCCGAAAAATGGAAGTTTGTTTCGCTCGCAATGTCGGATTATGTCACCACCGCTCGCAAGTCTATTTTTGGCGACGGGGATGTCGATTTCATGAAATACCGAATGGCGTGCTATACGGGATCTGCGATCTTGATTGTTGGAGGATTGGTTGCGACCGGACTCCGAGGTAGGCAAATTCTCGATATCGACTTCAATGGCGGCACCTCGATTGTTTTCACGCTCGACAAAAGCATGCCGGTTGAGGACGTGCGTGCTATTTCCAGCCAGGCCTTTGAAAAAGACTCCGAAGGGCTTCCTATTCAAACCTCGTTGACCAACGTTGAAATGACGGGGCACGAAAAGAATACCGTTTACAAGCTGGATGTTTCGATCAAAGACAAAGACGATGTGACGTCTCGCCTAGTCAATGGATTTGCGCAAAGCGAAAAAGCCGGACTGGTTACTTATGACGTCATCATCAAGCCATCCGAATCTCCGCAGTCGGATTCATGGACTTCAAAAAATCCTATTCGACTGGTGTCGTTTCAAGAAACAGGTGCAGAAGTAAAAACGGATGGCGAAGTGACTGGTGATCAGACTGCCACACCTATTGTTCCAAGTCCTGCCGCACCCGCCAACGTGCTAGGCGATGAAACGCCAGGCGACAAAACGCTAGGCGACGAACCGACGGTTAAGACGTCTTTTGATGTGGTATTCAAGAGTGGCAAAGGTGACACGGCCCGAATGAATGCGATGCAGGTCTCCGATGCGTTGATCGACGCAGCCATGTCGATACAAAAGACGTTGGTCACTGCGCAAATTGAATTGCTTCCGAAGGATGCACTGGGGTGGACCCCCGAATCCTTAAACGGTTATACGGATTGGAAGATAACGCTGCCTTTCGATTCGCCGTCGGCCACCGCAATCGTCGAAAAGATGAAGGAAAAACTGCGATCCCAACCTGTTTGGGAGTCGGTTAGCAAAATCGAATCGCGAGTTGCAGGTGAGATGCAGAGGCGAGCCATTGCTGGCTTACTGCTAAGTTTGCTATTTATCATCGGCTACATTTGGTTCCGCTTTCAACGCTTGGCCTACGGTATTGCTGCCGTGATTGCACTCGTTCATGACGTTTTGATCACGCTCGCATTCATAGCCGTGAGCCATTGGCTATTTCAGCCATTTGGCTTTCTGCTGATCGAAGATTTTAAAATATCGCTTACGACCATTGCGGGCTTTTTGACGATTATCGGTTACTCACTCAACGATACGATCGTGGTGTTTGACCGAATTCGAGAGGTCAAGGGTAAGAGCCAAAACCTGACGGAGCAAACGATCAATACCAGCGTGACGCAAACTCTGAGCCGGACCTTGCTGACATCCTCCACAACAATCGTTGCGATTTTATTGATGTACATGTTTGGAGGCGAAGGCATCCATGGATTTGCGTACTGCTTGTTTATCGGCATCCTGGTCGGAACCTACAGTTCGATCTTCATCGCGTCCCCGATCCTGATATGGTTCGTCAAGCGGGAACAAGCCGCCAAGCTTGCGTCCAAGGTAAACGGCTAAACTGCGGCTCGGTGGTCCTCACCGAGAAATGTGGCTAGTGCTGTATCCAGCCTAAGAGTTGGGGTTCTTGTGTAGCGGAAGCCGCGTAGGCTTTCGGCGACTTCAAGAGGTAAATTCCAGTGGATTCGTCCTAACGATCGAAACTGTTGGCGAGTTCCGCTACCACCAAATTTAGCATGGTAGAACCACTAGCGGTAAATTGAAGTATCCCAACCCGAAGCGTAAGAGCGTAAGCGAGGGACAATTTCGCAGCTACCTCATTTACGTATTGGGTTATGATTGGTGGTTTTCAAGTCGCCAATACGTGAAAAGCAGCCAGGATTTTGTTAATGCGAGTTTTGGGGACGATATCCATACGCTACACTTAATTGGTAGTCCTGGAGAATGTCCAACCTTCCAATCCGTTGAAGTATCTTCCGTTCAAGGAAATCGAAAAATGTCCATGGAAAATTCACGACTTGAAATCGTTGACTCGCCCAAGGCACGCTGCTGCAATTGGACTTACTGGGCGGGTGGCTTGTTTTGTGGCATCGCATTAACGTTTTTGTTGGGAATTGCCTTTTGGGCGGGTCGCCAGTCGGCTTCCAAGCTTGATGAGATAGCTTCCTGGAACGACATCCCAAGGGACCGTATCCATCCGGATTTTCTTTCTGCAACTTCGACGCACGGTGGAACGAACATGGCAGTTTGCACTGCGGCGGTAGGTGATGATGCGGAAGGCTTCTTCGCGTTGGATTTCATCACCGGCGACCTAAGAGGTTGGGTCTACTATCCGAGACAAGGAGCCTTTGGAGGGATGTTCGTAACGAACGTGATACCACAATTGGGGCAGAGTAAGAATCCAGAGTACCTACTCGTGAGCGGCTATACTGCCCCCGCCCGTCTTGGCGGCAACGTCAGGTTGGCTCAGTCCCTTATTTATGTCGTCGACACTCGATCGGGCTATTTTGCTTCTTACACTGCGCCATGGAACAGCACGTTAGAATCCTCGGCGGGCTCACCACAAGGTGGACAAATGATCTTTGTAAGCGGTGCTCAAATCCGAGAATCCAACGCAGGGGTCAAGAAACCGGTAGTACCCATGCCAAACGCTGCCGCACCAGGTGCCAAGAATCCAGCTGTTGCCGATCCGGCAGATCCAAACAAACCAGCCAACCCAAACATTAAAAAACCCAGGTAAGAACGAGTAGATGGCAATAAGTGAATGGGTTAGCGGTCGAGTATTCAAATTCGTCCATGGAAATAATCTTGTTTATAACACTTGTTGGGAAGACCCACGACTGGACCGGCAAGCGCTTGAGCTAACCTCTCAAGATCGCGTGTTAGTGATCACATCTGCAGGCTGCAATGCCCTGGATTACTTGCTTGCGGGTGCCGGACATGTGTATGCAGTGGATATGAATCCGCGACAGAACGCGTTGTTGGAGCTCAAGCTATCGGCAATTCGCAACCTCGAATACGACCGTTTTTTTCAAATGTTTGGCCAAGGCTATTTGCCTAATGCGGATTCAGTCTACGCATCACACTTGCGGAAATCCTTGTCCGCACCGAGCCGGAAATATTGGGATCGATGGATCCGATTCTTTGACAACCCGGACAAGTCGTTCTATTTCCGAGGCACCTCCGGTGCTTTTGCGAGGATGATCGGAATCTATATCAATCGGGTCGCTCGCTGTCGAAAAGAAGTTCTAGAGATCTTGGACGCACCATCGTTAGCGGAACAACAAGAAATCTACTCCCGAACGAGAGGCAAAATCTGGTCGAAAACATTGCGTTTTGCCATGAATCGTGACACCACGTTGAGCATGTTGGGGGTCCCCAAGGCTCAACGCAAGCAGATTGACGAACAGTATCCCGGTGGCATTGTGAAGTTCGTTGAAGATTCCTTGGAAGCCGTCTTCGCTAAGATCCCGATTCAGGACAACTATTTTTGGCGTGTCTATGTTACAGGTAGCTATACGCCGACTTGTTGTCCGGAATATGTCAAGCAAGCCAATTACGAAAAGCTTCGTGGCGGACTAATTGATCGACTCACGGTTAATTCCGATTCCGTTCAGGGATTCCTTGAGAAGCACGATGGGCAAATATCCAGGTTCGTGTTGTTGGATCACATGGATTGGTTGAGCGATCATTACTTTCCGCTGCTGGAATCCGAATGGCAAGCGATCCTGAGCCGAGCAGCCCCAAAGAGTCGAATTCTATGGCGATCCGGCGGATTGAGGACCGAGTTCATGAACGAAGTCACCGTACAGCGAAACGGTCGATCCGTAAAATTGCCGGAACTCTTGAGTTTCAATGCCGATCTTGCTAATCGCCTACATCAATTGGATCGTGTGCACACCTACGGTAGTTTCTACATCGCTGACCTAATCGGTTAGTCATCTGAAAAACAACGGGAGGGCGAGGCCTCACCCTCCCACAAAATCGTCCGAATTCACACGAATCCGGCTTCCATATACTCAGGAGCTATTATCTTGCATCTTCCGGTAGGTTTTCGTTTTGCTGGAGTCGTCGGCGGGATCAAGAGTCGAGCCGGTGCACGCGATGTGACGCTAATCGTTTCGGATTCTTCCTGTGTCGCGGCAGGCGTCTACACCACCAATCAAATCGTGGCGGCACCGGTTGTTGTATCTCGAACTCGAACACCCTCGAATACGATTCGGGGCATTGTGGTCAATAGCGGCAACGCAAACGCCTGCACAGGGACACGCGGCCACCAGGATGCCGTCGAGATGACAAAGCATGCGGCCGCAGCAGTCGATCCATCGGGTAAGTTAACCGCCGAACAATTTGTAGTCATGAGCACCGGCATCATCGGGCGGTTTCTACCGATGGAGAAAATCAAAGCCGGCATCTCGGCAGCGGCGAATGAATTGGCATCGACCGAGCAAGCCTACTTGAACGCATGCGATGGGATATTGACAACGGATATCGCAAGAAAAACGACGGAACGCAAATTTAGTCTAGATGGCCGTGAAACCCACATTGTCGGAATGTGCAAAGGAGCCGGAATGATCGGGCCAAAGATGGCGACCATGCTCGCCATCATCATCACCGACGCACCGCTCGAAGCGAAACAAGCCCAGCGTCTTCTTCAGGCCGCGGCCAACAAATCGTTCAACTGCATCAGCGTCGAAGGGCACATGAGTACCAACGACACACTCGTGATGCTTGCGTCGCAACCGACTAATAGCGTTGCTGCCTTGAACGGAGCGAACGAAATAGAGTTCGCGAGACAACTCAACGAGATGGCGATTGAGTTAGCCAAGAAGATACCAGATGACGGTGAGGGTGCCACGCACCTAATCGAGATCCGCATCCAAGGTGCGAACACCGATGCCGATGCCGATGCGGTTGCTCGAAGCGTTGCATTGAGCAATCTCGTCAAGACGGCGATTACGGGAGGTGATCCGAACTGGGGTCGTATCGTTTCCGCTGCTGGCTATGCAGGAGTACCTATTCGGCCAGACCACACCGCGCTCAAGATTAACGGAATCCCACTCTTTGAACGGGGGGAGCCATTAACCTTTGATGCAGGCAAGGTAAGTCAATCGATCAAGGCCAGCAAACGGACGGAAATCGATCTTCAAGTTGGGTTGGGGCTAGGTGGTGCAACCCACTGGACGACGGATTTGAATACGGAGTATGTGCGGTTCAATTCGGAATACACGACGTAGTAGGGCAGCATGATCGCGAAATCAGAAAACAGGATCAGACCGGTCTGACCCCTTTATCCCCCTCTACCCTGCAAGGTAAGACGTTGCTTCCGCCGGTTAATAACGGACGGAGAGTTCATGCTGACGCATTGGTTATGAATGTAGCTGCCAATTGTTACCTCCATTGGAGCGAGGGGGCTGTTGATTTGGTAACCCGAAACGTAAGTGAGGGACGAGATACACCCACTCGCATACGCATCGGGTTTCCATAATTGCCCTATTTCTGCGAACGAACTTAAATCAACAGCCCGCGAGCCCAAATGGAAGCCGTTCTCTCATTTGGACGAATCACTTTCTCCTTCGGATGGATCCATCGGGGCTACTTAAAAATCCCATCGTTGCGATCTACACGCCGTTTTCGTTCATCCTTGTCTACGAAGTCTATCTGCTGGTTTACTACCTGCCAAAATCCATCTCGAAGTACGTGGGCAAGCAGTATGAGATCATCACGTTGATCATCATTCGGAGAATCTTCAAGGACATCGCTAAACTTGACGTTGAGTCCGATTGGTTCAGCGTCACCGGCAACCTTTGGTTGACTTACGACATTGCTGCCGCAGTAATTTTATTCTTTCTGATTTTGATTTTTTATCGACTCAATGACGCAAAGGAGTCTTTGGCTAAGCTTCAGAACCAACCGGTTCCCCCTTCGATTGCCCGGTTTATCCAAACTAAAAGATTGATCGCCGCATGCTTAGTGCCGCTTTTCTTAATCCTCGCAATCTTCAACCTGAGCCGATGGCTGCTCGAAAGCAACTACTCCACCAGTCCTGCTCAAAACACCATCCAAGACATCAACAGCATATTCTTCGATGACTTCTTCACCATTCTGATTTTGGTTGACGTCCTGTTACTTCTCATTTCGTTGCCGCACACGCATGAGTTTAACAAAGTCATTCGCAATTCGGGATTCATCATTTCAACCATCTTGATCAAGCTTACGTTTGGTACCGTTGGGCTGTTGGATGTCCTCCTGACGATCGGGGCAGTGCTGATCGGGGTGGTCATTCTGGCCATCCACAATGAGTACGAAAAGCTCACTCACGAAATCGAACCAAGGTCCTCGTAAGTGCAGGACTTTTGGGTTGGCACGTCCAATGACCCTATGCCCTCCCTAGCCTCGAATCCAAAGTTGGCAGTGAATGGTATCCCAATCTGATGACAAAAGGGAGACCAAGAATCTCTGTGTCCTCCGTGCCTCTGTGTTTCTAACTCGCCTAAATTGCAGAGACTCCTCGCTGATCGCCATTCATTTAGGCGAACGGCAGGCTGAAAACTACCAGTGTGATGCAACCCCTCTCCGGCCTTTCAGGCCGACTCTCCCAGAGGGAGAGTGACTTCACCCTCCCCCCGGGAGGGTCGAGCGAAGCGAGGGGAGGGTATGACTCATTCTGCCGCTCGCCTTAGCGTCGAATGGCATGGACTTTGACTGTGGCTGGTCGTGCTTCGGCTCGCTTAGCAAGGAAGTAAGTAACGACGCCGACGACGAAGCTGATACCTGCGTAGATAGCAGGCAACGTAGCGTAGGAAGTTTCCTTAGGATTGAGGAGCACGAGCAAAAACATGGCGCTTGCTGCGAATGATGCCACAGACAAACTTAGGTAAGCCAAATAACGAGCATCGTTCATTGTCAATTCTCCATTGAGAGTAGAAAGGGTTTGAAGCACAGTTGCTTCGAAAGCAGAATTGTTTTTTTTGGTTGGCGAGAGGGTGCACAGAACACCAGAGACCAGTCCGCGCAGGACAGTGACAACTAGTCGCCGAGCAGGAATGACGGTGCGGCCATTCATCACCGCATAATCGTTACGGCGGATCTCTTGCCCGATTTCGCGATAGAGTTGCGACGCGAGCACGATGGCTTGACGACAACTACGTGGAAGAACGCTGATACCCATCTGTCCATTTGCGTAGTAACTTTCTGCCATTGTAAGCAACTTAGCCACGCTCGGTGCAACTTGAGCATTGGTCGGCAGCGATCGTCCCTTTTGATCAATATCGCCGAAGCTTTTTGGCAAGTAACAGCGCCCTCGCTGCCAGTCTTCGGCAACATCGCGAGCAATATTCGTTAGCTGCATTGCGATACCAAGTTGAATCGCTTGCTTCTCCGCTGCTCCGTCGCGTACGCCCATGATTCGGCACATCATCAGTCCAACCACACCGGCCACACGATAGCAGTACAATACTAAATCGGCCTCGTCGTCTACTTGCCATTCATTAAGATCCATCTCCATCCCAGCAAGAAGCTCGAGGGCATGATGCTTTTCAATGCCTCGCTTCGCCACTAAATCGGCAAGCCATTGCGAAGCTGGATGTCGAATTGCTTGTCCAGAAAAAATACGTTCCACGTCATCGCGAAGAGATGTCAATCGCTCGTTTGCAACTTGAGAATTGGGGGCCGAGTCGACCGCATCGTCACACCATCGACACCAAGCATACAACTTCTCAACGTCGCTGCGTATTCCACTTGGCAAGCACTTGGCTGCCAATGAAAACGAACGGCTGTGGCGACGAATCACCGCCGCGTTATCCTCTGGGACATCGAAGAAAAGGTCGACCGGAGTTTCTTTAACTTCGTCGAGTTTTCTGTCCATAGCTCTAAGCTTTGTCATCCAGTACGCACTCCGAAATCTTGAGCGATCAAACCACAAGTTGCCTTGGCCGAGTTGATTACACCCGGCACGCCAGCACCGGGGTGGGTTCCACTGCCTACAATGTAAAGACCCGGAATCCGCTCGG
>Ga0209181_10011001_pt1 | contig 11667 bp, 6 predicted proteins | sample MAT05_FD_187208 | JGI IMG/M metagenome (GOLD analysis project Ga0209181, IMG submission 187208) | Freshwater microbial communities from Lake Fryxell liftoff mats and glacier meltwater in Antarctica - MAT-05 (SPAdes) (version 2) | ecosystem: Environmental > Aquatic > Freshwater > Ice > Liftoff... | reverse complement strand
CCGTAGGAAACCAGTAGGAGTTGCTTTCGGTCTCGCCTTGCGTCCAGATTTGTCGGGGTTTGTTGGGGTCGGCACCGTCGGCATTGATGAAGTACAAACCCTTATCGCCGGTAATGGCTGCGCTTCCGCCGAAGGACTCGCGTTCGTCGGGACGGGCCACGTAGGTGATCACGACTTTAAATTCTTCGTTGCGTTTGTAAGCGCGGTTGAGGGTAATGTTGAGTTTTTCGTTGTTGTATTGGTAAGCGAGCGTATCGTTTTTGCCTTCGAGTTTCACCGATTTGATGATGAAATTTTTTGCGTCGAGGCTAAGCTGGTCGGTTGTGTAAAACCATGGGCTGAGGGTAAGCGTGGCTCGACCGTTGGCGCGTTTTTTTGTCCAATCGAAATCGATTTCGATTTTGGTGTGTTTCACGTCGTGTACAAAAGTGTTGGAGGCATTGTACGGGGCGAGGGTATCGGGTGCCGTCGCATCGTAGTCGGCCACCACATCTGCACCGTCCATTATGTTGTACTCCATCATTTCCTCGTCGGAATATTCGGCTTCTACTTCAGGTACTACCGCTTCAATATCGGCAGGCTGCATTGTTGTTTCGCTCAATTTAGAGCCTGTTTTGGGGGTACAAGACACATAGATCACACTTGCGGCGATCAACGCCGGCATTATCAAGTTTTTCATTAACATGAATGATTTACTGGTTGATTTTGATTTTTTCAGAATGAAGCTTACAATAAACGTCTTAAAGGTTGCGAAGTTGGGGCAGAACCGGCAAAAAGCCTTATTTTTTCGTCCAAAGTATTTGTACAGACCTTGTTTGTTGATTTTAGCTATGCAAACAGCATTGTAGTCTTATTTTGTGGCGCAAATTTTCAAAACAAACTGCTACTAAACGTTTATGGAAGTAAATTCGTACATCGATCAATTAACCTTGCTTTCCTGGCAATACGGCCCCAAAGTGTTGAGCGCGCTGTTCATTCTTTTGGTGGGTTTTTGGGTCATCCGAAAATTTAGCCAGGGTTTCAATTCCTTTCTTCGCGCTCGTAAAATCGACGAAAGCCTCAGACCGTTTTTTGGAACCATGATCGACACTGGCATGAAGGTGATTTTGCTGATCGTTGTAGCCAGCACGGTTGGTATTCAAACAACTTCTTTTATTGCCATTTTTTCAGCCGTCGCTTTCGCCGTAGGGTTTGCGCTCCAAGGCAGTCTTGGCAATTTCGCATCCGGTGTGCTGGTGCTGCTGTTACGGCCCTACAAAGTTGGAGACCACCTGGTGGTTGCCGGCAACGCTGGTCGCGTCACGGAAATTCAGATTTTTAACACGATATTGACAACACAGCAAGGCAAAAAAATCATTATACCCAACAGTAAAATGACTGAAGGCGCCATCGAAAACATACCGGAAGAGCTTGAAGTCCAAGCAGAAATTGCCCTTTTGGTGAACTCCAACACGCCCCTCGACATCCTGCGTGCCGCTGCTGCGACCATGGCTAAAAACTGTCCGCATTCCCTTGAAGGTCATGAAAGCTCTGTGCAAGTCAATGGTATTTCCCGCGACGACATGAAAGTTCACATCGCTTGCTGGACCCTTGGCGGACGCTACGAGGACACCCTCGCCTGGATGTACGAAGCTGCCAAAGAGGAATTTGAAGTTCGTGGCATCGAATTGGCCAAGGAGAGAAGGAGAGATATAGCAGGTTAATCGGTTGGTCGGTCAAAAAAAATACGGTACAAAGGATGTGTTTCCTTCGTACCGTACTGTTTTTGACCAACCGACCGACCAACCGAGTAGCCGACCAATTCTTTTATTTGCCGCGAAGTGCGCGTGGGATTTCAATGGATGCGATGGGAACAGCGGCGTTGTTGGTGATTTCCACACCTTCCTGTACGGTAATGTCGCGTACACGGATGGTAGAACCAAGTTCCATGGTGGATACGTCGGCGTTTACCTCGTCCACAACCTTTTCGGGTGTGGTCAGGATGTTGATCGAACGCAGTTTAGGCAGAAGTTTGCCACCTGCTTTTACACCAGGAGCTGAGCCAACAAAACGAACTGGAACGGTAGCTTTGAATTTAACGCCAGGTACCAGCTCAAGGAAGTCCATGTCGATCACATCATCGGTCACAGGGTGAAACTGTACGTCTTTGAGGATACACTTGTGGGTTTTACCCTCGATCGAAAGTTCCGCAATACGGAATTTCGACGTGTACACCAAAGTACGGTATTCAGCCTGGCTCACCGTGAAATGTGTAGCTTCACCACCGCCGCTTTTATACATCACGGCCGGAGCCATGCCTTGGCGACGAATTCTGCGGGCGCCTACTTTGCCCGAACCTTCTTTCTTATGACCTTGAATGGCAATGATTTCCATCTTATTTTGCTCTAAATTTTAAACCTTTTTAGAAAAGCGCCCGCAAAGGTAAGGAAAGCCCGGCGTATTTTCCAAATAGGCGAGACAATCTTTTCCAAAAAAAGCAGGAATAATTACGGCTTGAGCATCCAGAGGGTTTCACCGTCGCTGTTTCGACGCATTTTTTTCACCATGCCTCTTTTTTCCAAACTTTCAAGCATGTTTTTCACCGATGTTGTGTCCATGCCGGAATCTTTGGACAACACTTCAACGGTGCGAAAACTACTGCGCCCGTGCTGCATGTTCCACATCAGCTTTTCTTCGGGTGTTGATGTTGGTTCTGAAATACCGCGGCTGAAAGATTCCAAGGCGTTGTCGTCGTTCAACTCAGCCTTTTTTAAGGCTTCGAGAGGTTCAACGGCGCCCTGGTCGTCCGAATTTACATCCACCAAAGCATCGGTGGTTTGCACCAGTTCCGCTTGGGTTTGTTTCATTTCCTCCACCTCGCGCAACACTTTATCGGCAATGGAGGTGAGGAAACGGGACGAAAAAATGGCGGCTATGGTGCAAAAGCCGAAAAAAACCAGGCACGATACCACCTGATCTCCAGAACCGCTTTTCAAACATTCGGCTACGAGGTTGCTGGAAACGGTTTGTAAAAACAAGGGCACCACGGCTGCAGCCGCCAAACCTACCACCACACTTTTCCAAAAATCACCTTTAAGCCAGCCCGGTTGGGTGCGGTTCATAAAATAATTGGCTACGCCGCCCAACATGCCTCCTCCGGCAATGAGGGACACCAGCAAAATTATGTTTTCCATAAGGTTTAAGGTTTATTAACGGAAGAAGGCAAAGAAAACATTTTCCCTCCGCTTATTCACCACCATTGCGCACTGATTGTGCCCTTTGGCCAACATCTTCGGCAGCATTTTCCAATCTTAAAACACCTCGTGGACAAACCGCTGCGCACAATCCGCAACCTACGCACGAGGCACGCACAACATCCTGCCCGCGCTGGGCGTATTGCCGCACATCTATGCCCATTTCACAAAACGAGGAACAATTGCCGCAACTGATGCACTGCCCCCCGTTCACGGTGATGCGGAATTTCGATTTTTTCTTTTGCCAGATGCCCAGCCATGCCGCCATCGGACAACCAAACCGGCACCACACCCTGCTGCCCAACAAAGGGTAAAAACCCACACCTACCACACCGGAAAATACAGAACCAACGAGGAATGCATAGGTTTTGTAAAGCGTTTCAGACGCCCCACCAAACAAAAACCGCCCGTTGAAGGCGTTGATCCACAACAAAGCTGTGGTAACGGTTACAAAAACCAATACACTGTGAATCATCCAGCGCTCTAGTTTCCAGGCACCCAAACTTTTGTCCGACAAATGCCGGAAGGGGTCGCCGGCGGTTTCGGCCAGACCACCACAGCCGCAAACCCACGAACAATACCACCTTTTACCATAAAAATAGGTAAGTATGGGACTAGCCACGAAAAACATAACAAGTCCGAAAAAGAAGAAAAACGTGCCCAAATTGCCTGTTCCCGTGAAATAATCATGTGCGTTCGGCGTGCCGTAAAAATAATTCAAGGGCCAGAAATACGTAAAATACAACTCGGGTTGCTGCAACCGCAGCAACAAACCCGGCAACATCCAGGCAAAGCCAAACTGGAAAAACATCACGCTGATGGTTCGGATAACCTGGTAGCGGTTGTAGCGGTATTTTGCAATAAAACGCACACCCATGTACAACAGCGCAAGGGTATACAAACTTCCGTACACAAACCACTGGTCGGCCGCCGTGTTCCGGAAAACCCTGCTCAACGGGTCAAAAAGCCGGATGAGCCCTTGCAAATATTGTGGAAACCAATACAAACACACGTAAAAACCGGTAAAAAGCACGCCCAATACCCAGGCCCAAACGCCGCGAGCGGTTATGCTTTTAAACCACAAAAGATGGTGCCGAACACCAGCCGGCTGCCCAAAATAGGTTTCCTTTACGTACAGGCCCAAACCCAAGCCGAACAAGGACAGCGACAAAAAAAGAAGCCACCAGGCGGCCGGGGCTTGTCCGGAGGCCCACACCACCACCAGCAGCAGCCCCCCCAATACAGCGGCGGCAAGGGCAATTTTATGCCGTAAACTGGTCATTAAGGGCGCCGGATTGGCGATGGAAAGCGATGCATGTTTCATGTTTTACTGGTTTGACGGAGAAAATGAAGAACGGTGCCAAGTCCACGGCGCTTTTGCAGTTGAAGCGATGCGCCGGTATTTTTATTGTACAACGCAACCAGTTTGGCCTCGTGTTGCGTACTAAATTCGGAATCAAAATTGGCCATGCCCAAGTTTTGCAACACGGTTTCCACGTGCGCTCCCTGCTGTATCCAGCGTTCGCAAACTTCGTGGCGGTAACGCACACCCATGAGCACAAAGCCGAGGATGCGACCGCCATCGGCTGCATAAAACAACCGGATGCTTTTGTCTTCTTCGGGGTGTTGCCAAAACAAGGTGGCTGTATCTTTTTCTTGGCCGGCTGGCGCAAAGCCGTACACTTGGTACTCGATGTCGAAAAATTTGGCGGAATTGAACCAGATTCCCTGCTGGTAAACCCTTGGATCACCACAAAGCGTATCGGCCAGAGCTTCGCCCATGGCACGGCCCGTGTACCACAAAGCTTCAACAGCCCGTCGGCCGGGAGCGGGTTGCCGCAACTCGGCACAATCGCCGATGGCATAAACGTCGGGTTGGTTGGTTTGCAGGTATTCGTTTACCAGCACGCCTTGTGCCATGTCGAGTGCGCTTCCGCGCAAAAAGTCTACATTTGGCGCCACACCGATGGACAACCCGGCGAAACTGCAGGGAATTACTTCGCCGGTGTTGGTTTTTACAGCCGTACAACGCTGGTTTTGGGCATCGGGCAAGATGGCGTCGAGGGTTGTGTCCAAACGCAAATCAATGTGGTGTTTTTGCAAATGCCGACCCACCATAGCCGATTCGTCGGGGGGCAAAATACCGCTCCAGTAACTTTTTTCACGAATAAGAAACGTGACAGGAATGCCGCGCGTATGCCACATTTCGGCCATTTCAATGCCTATAAGTCCACCGCCTACCACCACAGCACGTCGGGCCGGGTCGTTGGGTGAAAGGGTGTTCATATACGCGGCATGGCGTTCCATGTTTTCAAGATCGGCAAGGTGGTACATACCCTGTACGCCGTCCAGTTCCAATCCTCGCGCTTCGGGAAGCCGGTAGGCCGAACCGGTGGCAATGACGAGTTTGTCGTACGTAAGGATTTGTCCGCTGGCAAGGTGTATTTTTTTGGAAAAAAAGTCCACACTTTCGGCTCTGTCGCGCAGAAGGTGGATGTTGTTTTTATCCCAAAACCACGATTCGTAGGGGTTGAGGTCGCGAAGCCGCATGTGGCCCATGAAGACGTACATGAGGGCTGTACGGCTGAAAAACTGGTCGGACTCGTCCGACACAACCGTGATGTTGCAATCGCTTTTTTTGCGAATGAACCGGGCAGCAGTGATGCCACTGACGCCGTTGCCGAGGATGATGATGTTCATGACGTCAAATGTAGTCGACTTTCACCGGCAGGCCAACTGGCTAACCGGATTTCTGTCTCAATTGTCGGCACCGCGATGAAATAAATAAGCCCGGAGCAACTTTCGTCGTCCGGGCTTGTAGTTAAATTCCTAACCTTTAAACTACAAATTTAAAGTATCGTGAAACAGCGGTAATGAAAGCTGTTTTTAGCGGATGAAATAGGCCAGGGTAATGCCAACCCTGGTGCCTAAGGTGGCTGCTTCGGCAACAAGCTCTGTTCCTTTAAAGTTCTGGGTTTTTTGGTTCACAGGATTTAGGATGTTTTGAGCGTTGAATCCAACACGGTAGTTTTCGGCGAACGTTTTGCTGATGTTGAAATTGAGCAGCGGGAACGGGGCTTCGTATACGTCGGGTGTAGCAGCCAGGGAAATGTTGTAAAGACGGCTTCCTGATACGTTGAACGAAAGGGTCGATTCCCAGCCTTTTTCGGGGTGGATGTACGACAAAGCGGCATTGACGATGAATGGGGCCTGGCTTTGGAATGGCCTGGTGGTTTGTTCGTAGGTGGGGTCGATGGTTCTCGAGCTAGCAAGCTCCACGGCCGGAATGTTGTATTCCGACTTGATGAACGCAAGGTTGGTGCTCAGGAAAAAGTTTTGGAGCACTTGCGGTCCGAAGAAACCAAGGTTTTTGCGAAGTTCGATTTCTACGCCATAAACATAGGCTTCGTCGATGTTGAGGTAACCCAATTCAGGAATGGTGGCCGTGGGGTTGAACGTGCGCAGGATTGGGTTTTCGAAGTTTTTGTAAAACAAACTTACCGCAAGCAATTCTCCAAAATTCGGGTACATCTCGTAGCGGATGTCGTAGTTCTGGATCAGTGTACGTTCCAAGTCTGGGTTACCGACGTTGAAGAAACCGTTTTTTGTATCAAATTGTACAAATGGCGATACTTCACGCATGTTGGGTCGGGCCAGGGTTTGTGTAGCTGCAAAACGCAGGTTGGATTTTTCGTTCAGGGCATAAATCAGGCTGACCGAATAGAGGGGGTCGGTGATGTTGATGCTTGCTTCCGGCACCGTGGTATCGCGGCTTACCACAAACATGTCGGTGCTTTCCATGCGTAGACCGGCGATGAGTTTGAGGCGTGGCAGCACGTTGTAAATGCCCATGACGTAAGCGGCGGCGATGCTTTGTTCACCGTTGTAAAAGTTTTTGTTATTGATCTGGTTCACATAGTGGTAACCGATCTGGTAGCGCTGTATCGAATCGGGATACGGTTCGAAATACGTAGTATCTATGACGCCGAAGTTGTTGTAATCGAAAAAGCCTTCGAAATCGCCCTGGTAGTTGTTGAAAAAGATGTCGGAAGGCACACCGCCGTGGCGTTGGTGGGCGAACTGGTATTCGCTGAACTCACGGGTCATGTTGGAGTACAAACCGCCGAATTTGATGGCATTGGTACTCGATGGGTTACCTTGTCGCAGAAAAGGCACCGTGATGTCGACCTTACCTTCGAAAGACTCATCGGTGAGGTTGCGGAAGAAGTGGTAAGGCGGACGGAACTCGGCGTCGTTGATGGCATAGGTATTGTTGCCGTCGTCGTCGATGTAGTTTAGGTAGGCAAAATAGCGGGTATCCGGTTCATCCTGGATGGACTTGTTGTACGATCCGCTCCAATCGATTTCTACACCGCCAAAGTTGGGCATTACGTGACGGCCGGTGAGCTGGTAGGAGGTATATTGGCGGCGGATGAATTCCATCGAGTTGGTGAGGAACGTAGCACCCGGTGTGGAAATCTGACCATCAAAAGTACCTTGCTGGGAACGGCCGATGATGTCTGCTTCGTTGTTGTAAACAAGGTTGAACGACAGGCCGTTGTTGTTGCCCAGTTTGTACGATAGGTTAAGCAAACCTCCCAGGTGTGGGGTTTCCACACTTTTGGTTTCGTTGAGCAATTGGTAGCCGAAAAGCGTTGCCGAGTCGGAAGTTACGTAGGTATTCACCACGCCGTTGTCGTAGTGGTTGAACTCGCGCGAGTAGTTCACACCAACGCTGTAACCCAAGGTATTTCCGAAGACTTTTTTGTTGTCGCCGATGGAAAAAGTAAATCCGGTGTTGATGGGCGTACTTTTTTGTGTCGGGGTGAAAACGTTGCTAAGCTCGCGCGACGATTGGTTGAGCAACTGGCGAAGGTCATTGTTTGCAGGATTCGGATTGCGGGCAGTCAGGTAAGCGTTTTGGGTAAGTTGGTTGCGATTGGCCTCGTTTTCGAGGATGGAAGGCAGAGCGCGGCCGCCGTCGTCGAATCCAAGCCAGTCGAGATCGCCAGCATCTCTGCCATGGCCTAAGAAGTCGTTGATGCCTGTAGCCTGGGTATTGAACGAAGAATTCAGGCCAAAGTAAATGTTGAACCTGTCGGGGAACGACTTGGTGGTCACATTCACCAATCCACCCGAGAAATTGCCGGGCTGGTCGGGTGTGAAGGTTTTGAGCGTCACGATGTTTTCAATCATCTGCGACGGGATAAGGTCGAGGCTCGAGCTGTTGCGGTAGGGGTCGGTGCTCGGCATGGTAATGCCGTTGAGTTGCGACACCGAGTAGCGGTCGCCCAGACCGCGCATCACGATGTATTTGCCTCCTTCAACCACAGCGCCTGTCACCTGTTTCATGGCATCTGCGGCGTTGTTAACACCTGTACGGCCTATTTGCTGTGAGGAAATACCGTCCTGAATGGAGAGTGATTTGCGCTGCAATGCGATGAGAGAAGCATCGGTGTTGCGCACGGTGGTGGCGGTGATGACCACCTCGGTGATGGTTTGATCGGCCGTTTCAAGAGCAACGTCGAAGCTATTCACTGCTCCGGCCTTGCATTCGAAAGCTTCCACTTTAAAATCGCGGTAAGAGGTATAGGTTACCACAATGGAATAAGTACCTGGTTCGACTTCGAAGGAAAAATTGCCATCGTAATCGGAGATGGCGCCTGTGTTTACAATGCCTGTGGCTTTGATGGCGGCGCCGATGAGCGATTCGCCGCTTACTTTGTCGATGACTTTACCGGCCACGACGGTTTTTTGCGCCTGCAATTGCAGGGTAAAGAAGGAAAGGAAAAATACAAAAATTGTAGTTGACAGAGGAATTTGCTGTCTCATGGCTATGAAAATGATGTTGTAGTTTAAAGAGAAAGCAGCAGACCTCTATCAGGTCTGCTGCTTTAAGTCAGGAAATGCGATGATTAATCAACAATAAGTTTCTTCGTAGTAACCTTGCCCGAATCGGTGCGGAACTTGATCATGTACATGCCGGTGGTCAGTGCGCCGATTTCAACCTGGGTCAAGCCCTGGTTGAGGTTCAGTTGCTGTCCAACAAGGCGGCCGCTCATGTCGAAGATTTCGATGTTTACATTTTCTTCGAAGTTGGAAGCCACCGTGAAGGTACCGCGTGCGGGGTTGGGGAAGATGGTGAACACACTCGACAGGTTGTTGTCGATGTTTTCGGTACCTACCACACAGTTTACGCCGGGGGTGTTCACAAGGTGGCCGTTGCGTGCAAGGGCCGACCATTCGCGGAGCCACATTTGGTCCCAGCAATCGCCGAAAGCACCTTTGTAGTTGGAGGCCGAGAAGAACGGATCACCAACGGGCAGTGCAGCAGCGGGTGTGGTGAAGGCGGCAGAGCCGAGTTTCACACGTGGGTCGAGCTGGTTGTTTTGATCGCGGCTAACGCTTACAATTTGCGGGTCGCTGATCAGGTTGTTGTTTGTGGTCAGATGTGTAGCAAGGAAAGCAGCTGTAAGATCGCCAGGCGTACCCGAAGTTACGCGGATGATGCCGTTGTTATCGATGGTTTGAGCGCTGCCGCTACCCCAGAACAGGTTGCTGAGAATTTTCAGATCGCCATTTTGAAGTTTGGTGTAGGCGTCGTTGGCCGGAGCGGGGTTGTCCTGAACTTCAATTACTTTGTTTTTCTGTTCGGCTACGATCGAGTTGGCAACTATGCCTGCAGTACCTGCGCGGAACAGCCAGCCCAGTGGGTTGGTAGCAGTTGCGCCGGGGCCCGAACCGATGTGTGTCCAGTTGTAAACGGTAGGGTTGGAAGAAGGTGAAGCGTCGTTGGGCGTGCTGCCGTCGAGTTCGCCGCCGAGGTCGGCAACGTCTTCGCGCTGGATCGAGAACCAGAACTGGCCTTTGCCGGTGTACACTTCGTCCCAGTCGTAGCTGTCGTCTTCAGCCCAAGCTACGGAGGCGTATTTCAGTTCTGGGGCGCCACCGAAGAATTCGATGCCATCGTCGGAGCTTGCGTAAATTTCAACATATTCAAGTATGGTGCCGCTGCCTACAGCTGCGAGCGAAAGGCCGTTGAGTTCGTTGCCTGCAGCGATCTGACGACCGCAGTGGCGGATCGATACGTAACGGAACACACCTGAGTTGTCGGCGTTGTTGGTGCCGCCGTATTCACCACGTGGTTCGGTGGTAGGGATGCCCTCGAGGTTGGCAATTGCATTGCCATTTTTCTGCGTGACACCTTTGCCGAGGATGGCGATACCGCCCCAGAGTGAGTTGTCTTTCGGACCGAGATCCAATGGGTCGTTTACATCATCGGCTTCAGCCGTAAAAATGATGGGTTCGGCCTGGGTTCCGTTGGCGAAGATTTTACCACCACGTGCTACAACGATGGCCGAAGGATTGCCTACGGTTTGGTTATCGGTGAATTTCACCACCGTACCGGCTTCGATGTTCAGTGTTGCACAGTCTTCAACAAACAATACGCCGTCAACGATGTAGGTTTTGTCTTTTGTCCAGGTTACCGTTTCGCATGGTGCAACACTGGCGTCGTTTACAAACACCACTTCATTGCTGGGTTGTTTGAGGTGGCCGTTGCGGGCGAGGCTCGACCAGCCGCGAAGCCAAAAAAGGCCTTCAAAAGGGCTGAATGCGCCTTTGTAGTTAACATTGGTGAAGAAAGGATCGGCAGCAGGGTAAGCAGCAAGACCTGTCTGAACGGCGGTGTTGCCGGTTGGACGTGGGTCGAGCAATTGATTCTGCTCGCGGCTGATGCTTTGAATACCCGGGTTGTTGATGCCGTTGTTGTTGGTCGTGAGGTGGGTAGCAAGGAACGCAGCCGTAGCGTCACCGGGCATACCCGATGTTACACGGATGATACCGCTATTATCGATGGTTTGAGCGCTTCCGCTGCCCCAGAACAGGTTGCTGAGAATTTTCAGATCGCCATTTTGAAGTTTGTTGTAAGCGTCGTTGGCCGGAGCGGGGTTGTCCTGAACTTCAATTACTTTGTTTTTCTGTTCGGCTACAATCGAGTTGGCAACGATGCCTGCCGTACCTGCGCGGAACAGCCAGCCCAGTGGGTTGGTAGCAGCAGCGCCGGGGCCGGAACCGATGTGTGTCCAGTTGTATACCGTTGGGTTGGACGAAGGCGAAGCGTCGTTGGGCGTACTGCCGTCGAGTTCGCCGCCGAGGTCGGCCACGTCGTCGCGCTGGATCGAGAACCAGAACTGGCCTTTGCCGGTGTACACTTCGTCCCAGTCGTAGCTGTCGTCTTCAGCCCAAGCTACGGAGGCATATTTCAGGTTGGGAGCGCCACCGAAAAATTCGATGCCGTCGTCGGAGCTTGCGTAAATGTCTACGTACTCAAGTTTGGTGCCGCTGCCTACAGCTGCGAGCGAGAGGCCGTTGAGTTCGTTGCCTGCAGCGATCTGGCGACCGCAGTGGCGGATGGAAACGTATTTGAAAACAC
>Ga0209181_10011000_pt1 | contig 11667 bp, 10 predicted proteins | sample MAT05_FD_187208 | JGI IMG/M metagenome (GOLD analysis project Ga0209181, IMG submission 187208) | Freshwater microbial communities from Lake Fryxell liftoff mats and glacier meltwater in Antarctica - MAT-05 (SPAdes) (version 2) | ecosystem: Environmental > Aquatic > Freshwater > Ice > Liftoff... | reverse complement strand
ACTGTTCGGCGAACCTTTGCTCGCCACCACGCTGATCTTGCCGGGCGACACCGAACCGCTGAACGACGCCACGGAAATTCGCAAGCGGCTGCAGAAGTCGCTGCAGGCGGTGGTGGATGCCGGCGCGTGCGCGATGGCGCCGACCACCGTGGTCGACCTCAGCGGCGACGAACCCGTGCTGGTGCGCCAGGGGCGCGGCGACCTGGCGCAACTGGGTCTGTAGCCTGGCGTCTGTAGCATGGCGATTGGCGCCTGGGCATCACGCGCGCTGTCAGCCGGGCGGTTGCAGACTTTGCAGCACACGCTGCGGACTGAAACCGACCTGTGGCTGGCCGCGCACCAGCATCACCGGCGTGCCCGGCGAGCGCGTGGCCTCGAACAGCTGCAGGCAGGCGGCGTCGCGTTCGATGCTGCATTCAGTGAAAGGCACCTGGTGCTCTTTCAGCCAGCCGCGCGCCACCACGCACAGCGCACAGGTGTCTGAAGACAGCATGCGGATGTCGCCCGGCGCAGCCGCTGCGGCAACTTGTTGCCCCAGGCTTTGCTGGCTGTGACGGGCCCACCACTGGCTGGCCGCGCTGACGGTCAGCACGAGCACCAGCAGACCCCACAACGACGGGCGTGACGCGTTCATGCGGACGGGCGTGACGCGCTCATGCGATCAGCGCAGGCAGCCGTTCACAGCGCCGCGGTGACGACCATTTCCACGCGCCATTCGGGCTTGGCGAGGTCGGCCTTCACGGTAGCCCGGGGTGGGGCGTTGCCGGCCGGCAGCCAGGCTTCCCAAACCGCGTTCATGGCCGGGAAGTCGGCCAGGTCCTTGATGAAGATCTGCACCATCAGCAGCTTGCCCTTGTCGGTGCCGGCCCGGGCCAGCAGCGCATCCACCGCCGCCAGCACCTGCCGGGTCTGGCCCGAGATGTCCTGGCTGGCATCGGGTGCCACCTGGCCTGCCAGGTAACACACTCCGTTGTGTACCGCCATCTCTGAAAGCCGCGCGCCGACGTCGAATCGTTGAACCATGTCAGTGGTGTCCTTTTTTGTGTTTGCCCTGGCCAGCCGTCTTGCCAGGGCCATGGGCGGGGTGATGAGGGTGTGGTCTGTGCTTGCCGGGCAAGGGGCCGATGGGGGCAGCAGCCTTCTGCCCGAGCTTGCTCTCGGTACCTGCAAGCAGCTTCTGGATGTTGCCTTCATGGCGCCAGATCAACAGCAGACACATCACGGCCACGGGCAGCAGACTGCCGTCGACACCCCAGATCAAGGCTTGGTAGAAAGGCGCAAAGACGGCGGCCACGATCGATGCCAACGACGAGTAGCGCGAGAAGGCGGCGATGATGGCCCAGGTCAGCAGGGTGGCGGCCCCCAACCAGGGGTTGAAGGCGAGCAGCGCACCGGCGGCCGTGGCCACACCCTTGCCGCCCTGGAACCTGAAGAAGACGGGCCACAAATGGCCCAGAAACGCCGCCAGGCCGGCCAGCGCTGCCACTGTGGAAGAAAGCCCGTACCGCGGCCCGTACAGCAGCACCAGCAGCACGGGCACATAGCCCTTCAAGGCGTCGAAGGCCAGGGTCAGCACGGCGGCCGCCCGGTTGCCAGAGCGCAAGACATTGGTGGCCCCGGGGTTCTTGCTGCCATAGCTGCGCGGGTCGGCCAGACCCATCACACGGCTGACCATGACCGCGAAGGACAGCGAGCCGATCAGATAGGCGGCCAGGATCGTGAGCGCTAAGTAAATCGCATTCATCGAGCGAAAGTCTACGCGCCCATCGCCGTCAGCCCGAACTGTTGCTCACCAGACTGAAAATCTCGGCAAAAGGCCTCGGCAAAAGGCCTCGACAAAAGGCCTCGGCAAAAGGCCTAGGCAAAAAAGGCCCCAGCGAAGGCGTTCGACCACTTTGTTACATCTGATAGCAACTTCAGCCACTCTACCCCCCCCAATCTCAGGGTTTGACGAGCGGCCATCAGCGCCTTAACCTTCACTTCATCAGAAAAAAGGCCGTTTCGGGTCGAAGATCCCGACTCTGAGTCCGTCTCACCGTCCAGCTTCGAACGCATTGGCACACCATCAGGAGCCCATAACATGTCTTTCCCTTCACTCAAGACCACTGTCGCCGCCGCCTTGCTGGTGTCCATGGCTGCCACTGCCACGGCAGCAGCCGTGGTGGTCCAGAACCCGGGCGTTAACGTCACGGTCGATGGGCAGACCTTCTTCGTTGAGGCGGAGAGCGTTATCGACAATCGCGAGAAGCAAGTATTCGTGATCGAAGGGTATTCGAACCTGGAGCTGGGCATCCAGCGCATCGACACGTTCATGGACCCGGACCCGATCATCACGTCGGCAATGAGCGTGTTGGATTTTCTTGCGCCTAGCAACTACACCTTCAGCTGGGCGTTGCCGATCGTGCCGACCATCGGGCCCGTGACGCTGAAGCTGACACTCGGTGGTTCCTGCACCGACAACGACAACAACGGTTGCAGTGTGACGCCCAATCTGACTTCGGGCTTTTTCGCCGACGGCTTGCTGGACAGCGTTGTCGAGGTATCAGGTGGCAGCGTATTCAGCGGCCCCGCAGGTGGAAGCGGCGCGTTCGCCAGCTCCGTTTTCACGGTTTCGCTGCCGGCCGGCCCTTACAACAATCTGGGCTTGGACCTCGGCTTCCTGGGCAGCGGTGGTGGTGACGCCATCGCCTTCACATTGAGTGTCGAGGTCGTCAACGCCACTCCGGAGCCTGCCAGTCTGGCACTGGCGGCACTGGCTCTGGGTTTTGCAGGCGTGGCCACCCGCCGCCGCGCAGCCTGAGCGGTTCGCACCTGTCCGGGCACCCGCCCGGACGGTCACCCAAACGGCTTCAGCTTCGCTGAAGCCGTTTTGCTTTTCCGGCCCAGACCCCGCAGTTCACAAAGCGCAGTTGACGGGCCGCGCCGCAAGCACCGTAGCCAACCATGACGGTGCAAGGCCGACCAGATACCCACGCCGGCCCCCGTTGATGTAGATCGCCGGCAACTCGAGCACGGTGGCCTGCACGTAAACCGGCATGGCCTTGCGCAAGGCGAAAGGCGACGTACCGCCCACCAGGTAGCCGCTGTGGCGCTGCGCCACCTCGGGTTTGCAGGGCTCGACGCTCTTGCATCCGATCTCGCGCGCCAGGTTCTTGGTGCTGACCTGGCAGTCGCCGTGCATCAGCACGATCAGCGGCTGTGCCCGCTCGTCCTGCATCACCAGTGTCTTGACCACGGCGTGCTCTGCAACACCCAGTTGACGGGCGGACTCGGCCGTGCCGCCGTGCTCCACATAGTCGTAGGGGTGCTCGGTGAAGGATACGCCGGCGGCGCGCAACCACTGCGTGGCGGGCGTTTCGCTGATGTGTTTGTCCTTCCTGGCCATCCCGAACCCCGCCCTGGCGCCGCCGCTTCTTCAGTCGCCTTCCACCCACTCGATCTGCGCGCCCATGGCCCTGATGTTCTCGGCGAAGTGCGGGTGCGCACGCCGAACGGGCGTGGCATTGCGAATGACCGAGCGGCCCGGGATGCTGCAAGACAGCATGAGCAGCGCGATGGCCACACGGATGATGTAAGGGCTTTCGACCTCGGCCGGCGTGAGCTGCTTGCCGCCGAAGGTGATGATGCGGTGCGGGTCGGCCATGAAGGCCTGGGCGCCGAACTTGGCGAGTTCGCTGGTCCAGCCCATCGCACCTTCGTAGACCTTGTTCCAGAACATCGCACTGCCCTCGCTGCGGGCGCCCAGCGCCACGAAGATGGGCAGCAGATCCACCGGCAGATAAGGCCAGGGTGCCGCCTCGACCTTTTGCAAGATGTTCTTGGTGAACGGCTCTTTGACACGCAGCGGACCGTCCACCACGGTGTACGACCAGCCGCCTTCGTGCACCACCTGCACGCCGAACTTGGCGAACGTGCGGTCGATCAGCGGGAACTGCTCAGGCGCCGAATTCTTCACGGTGATGCAGCCGCCGGTGATGGCGCCCAGCGCCATGAAGGTGACGGCCTCGTGGAAGTCCTCAGCGAACTTGAACTCGCCGCCCGCGAGCTGCTTGACGCCGTGCACGGTGAGGCGGCTGGTGCCGATGCCTTCGATCTGCGCCCCCAGCAGCGTCATGAAATGGCAGAACTCCTGCACGTGCGGTTCGCTGGCCGCGTTCATCAGCGTGCTGGTGCCGTGCGCCAACGCGGCACAGAGCACGAAGTTCTCGGTGGTGGTGACGCTGGCGTAGTCCAGCCAATGGTGGTTGGCCTTCAGGCCCGACTCGATGCGCATGATCAGCGCTTCGGGCCGCCGCTCCACATCCGCGCCGAAGCGCTCCATCACCTCCACGTGGGGGTCGATCTCGCGCACGCCCAGCGTGCAGCCTTGAACGTCGTTTTCGATGCGCGCCACGCCGAAGCGGGCCAGCAGACCCGGCACCAGCATGATGGACGAGCGCATCTCCTCCGGCAGGTGGTGCCGCTGCGGGTCGAACTGGGTCTGTTCGTGGTGCAGGTCCAGGATGCCGGTCGCATAGTCGACGCTGACCACGCTGCCGAGCTGGCGAAAGATCTCCAGGATCTTGCGCACGTCGGTAATTTCCGGAATACCGATCAGACGCACCGGCGAGTGCGTGAGCAAGGTGCCACACAGGATCGGCAGCACCGCGTTCTTGTTCGCCGAAGGGACGATGCGGCCGGTCAGCGGTGTGCCGCCGTGCACGATGAGATTGGCCATCAAAAGGGGTCGCGTGGGGCCGTTGCCGGCCAGGGTTGAGAAACTGCGCAGCCCGCTATTGTCACGGTATGGGGCAGGCCTGCTGGACGTGCCGTACCGCCCCACCCATCCCTGCCCGGTCACGGCTTTGAAGCTGCCCTCGCACGTGCTTCCTCCTGCAGGCGCAGCACACGCCGCTGCACCTTGCCGGTGGTGGTCATCGGCAGGCTGTCGATGAACTCGATCTCCTTGGGGTACTCGTAAGGCGCCAGCAGGCTGCGCACGTGCTGCTGCAGGGCCTTGACCAGACGCTCATCGCCGTGATGCCCGGCAGCCAGCACCACGTAGGCCTTGACCACGGCACCCCGGTCCGCATCGGGTTTGGGCACGACAGCCGCGTTGGCCACCGCAGGATGCTTGACCAGGCAGTTCTCGATTTCGCTGGGGCCGATGCGGTAACCGGCGACCTTGAAAACGTCGTCACTGCGCCCCTGATACCAAAGATAACCCGCCTCATCCATCACCGCCGTATCGCCCGTGCGACACCAGCTGCAGCTGGCGTCGCCGGTGAACTTGGCGGCGGTGGCCTCGTCGTTGTGCCAGTAACCGAGAAAGAACACGGGGTCGGCCTGCCCGTGCACGTCGAGCCGGTGCACGGCCACATCGCCCGGGGTGCCGCGCGGACATTCGTGCCCCTGGTCGTCGATCACGGCCACGCGATGCCCCGGGTAGGCGCGGCCCATGCTGCCAGGGCGCGCCGGCCAGGCGGGCCGGCGCCGGCCCCGGTGGTCGACAAAGCTGCTGCAATTGCCCACGATGTAGTTGATCTCGGTCTGGCCGAACATCTCGTTCACCGTCACACCCAGACTCTGCTGGCACCAGTGAAACACGGCGTCACCCAACGCTTCACCAGCGCTCATCACGGCCCGCAGCTGCAAGCTGAAGCGCTGCCGGGGTTGCGGCACGGCTTTCATCATCGCCTTCAACGCGGTGGGAAACAGGAAGGTGTGGGTGACGCCGTGGCGCTGCATCAGCGCAAAGGCCGTCTCGGGTTCGAAGCGCCCTTGCCAGGCCACGATGGGGCGGCCGAAATACAAGGTGGGCAGCAGCGCGTCCATCAGGCCGCCGGTCCAGGCCCAGTCTGCCGGGCTCCAGAAGACTTCGTTACCGTCGGCACCAAACCAGTTCTGGCTGCAGACAAAGCCGCTCAGGTTGCCGACCAGGGCGCGGTGCGGAATGAGCGCGCCTTTGGGCGGACCGGTGGTGCCGCTGGTGTAGATCAAGACCGCCGCTTCGTCGGCAGCGGTGTCGCACAGGGGGAAGGCGCGGCGGGGTGATGCCGCCAGCAGGTCGTCCCAGGCCATCTCGCCGGCGGGCTGACCACCGGACTCACCAGCGGACTCGTCCGGCTGCGCACCCACCACCACCAAGCTGCGCAGCGCCGGGCACTCCGGCTGCGCCGCACGCAGGTTGTGCAGCCCTGTTTCGTCCACCAGCGCCAGCACCGCGCCGCTGTCCTGCAACCGGTAGACCAGCGCCTCGGGCCCGAACAGGTTGGACAGCGGCATCGCCACGGCACCCATCTGGTACAGCGCCATATGCGCCACTGCGGTGTGAGGCCGCTGGGGCATGACGATGGCGACGCGGTCGCCGCGTCGCACACCCAGGCGAACCAAAGCATGGCTCAGGCGGCTGGCCTGGTCCTGCAGCTGGCCGTAGCTGAGCGTGCCGCAGCTACCGCTCTCGTGCTCCCAGAGCACCGCTGCGCGTGCGGCACCTTCGGCAGTTGCAGCCCAGCGTCGGCAACACAGCTGCGCGATGTTCAACCGCTGGGGCACATGCCACTGGAAGCTGCCATGCAGCTGGGCATGGGCATCGGCCGGGTGGGCCACGGAACCGGGTGCGTTGGCGGCGTTCATGCCTGCAAGCTTAAGGCGGTAGCTCACCACACCCGCCTGCGACCCGCCTGGGACTATCCCGGACGCCCCGGGGGCACGCGGGCCGTCACGCGCCGAACAGTGGGCGCTTTCAGCCGCATTTGCAGGCCGCTCTTCAAGTCGCGCGCGCGCCGGCCGAAAAAGCGGGTGCCTGCCCAGGCGATGCGTCCAGCAATATCGCGCGCCACGCCACCGCGGCACTTGCTTCATCCACACCCTTCGATTCAAGCCCCGCCATGCAATTTGCAGAACTGTCGCAAGTCAAGGACCGCGTCAAACCCGGTGCCCCATTGCCCTTCAACGTGCGCAATGCCGACCAGACCTTGCTGCTGGCTCGCGGTCAGCGCGTGGAATCGCAGGAGCACCTGACGTCGCTGTTCGAACGCGGCGCCTTGGTCGATCTGGCGGAACTCCTGCCACCCGGCGCCGGTGTGGATGTCCGCCACGCCATCAAACATGCGAGCCGGGCCGAACTGCCCGGTTTGTGGAACGACGCCCTGGCCAAGGTGAACCACCTGCTGGGCCAGACGCCCGACGCTGCCTTCGGTGACACGCTGGCCAGGGCATCGGGGCCCGTGCAGGCACTGGTTGAACGCGACCCCGACCTGGCCATCTTCCAGGTGCTGCAAAAGACCGGCGACGCCGACCAGCACTACGGCGCTCAGCGCTCCGTGCAGACGGCCATCACCACACTGCTGGTGGCGCAGCGCCTGGCCTGGGACAGCCACCAGGCCGAACGCGCATTCAAGGTCGCGCTGACGATGAACCTGTCCATGCTGCAACTGCAGGGCGTGCTGGCGCGGCAACTCACGCCACTGACCGCCACGCAGGGTGAAGCCCTGCACAGCCACCCGGCGCGCAGCCGGGACATGCTGGAGCTGGCCGGCATCACCGACCCCGACTGGTTGCAAGCCGTGGAACAACACCACGAGAACGAAGAAGGCACCGGCTACCCCAGCGGTTGCCGCATGGTGGGTGAAATCGCCTCGCTGGTGCGCCGCGCCGACGTCTACACCGCCAAGCTCGCAGCGCGCGCCTCGCGGCCGGCAATGCCACCCGATCTGGCCAGCCGCCAGATGTTCATGCAAGACCCCGGACACTCGATGACCACGGCATTGGTGAAGGAGTTCGGCATCTACCCGCCGGGCTGTTTCGTGCGCCTGGTTTCGGGCGAGCTGGCGCTGGTGGTGGCGCGCGGGCCGACGATCACGACGCCCGTGGTGGCCTGCCTGACGAACGAACGGGGCGCGCCGCTTTCGGTGCCCGTGCGGCGGGAGACGAGTGCGAAGGGCAGCGCCGTGCACAGCGTGGTGGCCGCCGTCGACGCCCCCCACAAACTGTCGCCAGAAAAAGTACTGATCGCGATGGCCGCCTGAGCGCGGCTCGCACCCAGCACAAGACCAGTCAACGCGCGTGCTGACACGCTGCCTGTGCGTGAACGGACATCGGCGCTGCCCTCAGTCTTCAGCGCAGGCACGACTGGGTGGTGCCTGTCACCACCGGCCTGGCACCCCCACAGGCCGCGTCGGCCACCACGCGCCCGCCGTCGGTGATGCCTTCGCAGTAGATGTTGTCGCTGCCGGTGGTGCGCGCCAGGATCTGCAGCGCCGGTGACGCCGTGCCAGTCATCGCGATGGATGAAAGCTCAATGCGACGCACGGCGCCACCGGTGAACATGCGCGTCACGGATCGGCCCTCTGCATCGCCGCCCACCAGCGCCTCGGCCACGGCGGTGCCCGCACCCACGCGCACGCCAGAGGCCCAGGCGTCGGTCACGGTCGTGCGCGTGACGCGGATGTTCTGCATGGCGGTGGCGTCCACCAGATCAGCGAATGCGCGCTCGTCGTCGAAGACAAAGCCATAGATTTCCACCGCACCATGCCCCGTGCGCTGCACCGATGCGTCCCAGTCAATCGGCGTGTAAGCCGGTGGCAGCGTCTGCACCTGGCTGATGGTGTTGTCCTGAACGAGCACATTGTTGACGCCCCAGGTCACAAAACTGGCGTCCCGTGCCAGCAGAATGCCGCCACCGATGGCCGTCTGCGACACGCGGTTGTCGCTGATCGTGATGTCAGCGCCGCCGACCACCGTGATGCCGCGGCCCCAGTAGTTTGCAGACACATCGTTGTGCGCCACCAGCACGTTGCGCACCAGTTGGCGGTCGCGCTTGCCGGCCAAAGTGCCCGTCAGGCGAGCCGCGGTTTCGCTCGTCCAGTCGCCGTCGCCCATGTAGGAGACCAGACCGATGAGGTCGTCGCCGCTCTCGCGCACGGTGTTGAACAAGACACGGCCATTGCGGGCGCCACCGGTGATGTGGATGCCGTCAGACAAACTGCGCCGCACTTCGTTGCCCGCGACCAGAAAGTTGTCCGCATACTCGACCCAGATGCCCGCTGCCGAAGCGCTGTTGGCCAGCGCCGTCCCGCGGGCGCCGCCGTTGACGATGCGGTTGCCTTGAACCACGTTGTCGCGCAGCGGTGCAACCCGGGCCGTACCCCCGTAGATGGCGACGCGCGAGTGCCACGGCGCATACAGACGGTCACGCGTCACAGCGGTCAGCGTGAAGTTGTAGATGGAAGCACCGTCGGCGGCCAGTTCGATGGCCTGATCCTGCGCATTGGTGGCCTGCAGCGTGGCGCCCTCGGACCAGAGCACCACCCGTGCGGTGGCCACCACCAGCCGGCTGCTGTGCAGATAGGTGCCGGCCGGGAACACCAGCCACTGGCCAGCGGTCAAGGAGTTCAGCGCCGCCTGGATCGACGCTGTGTCGTCGCGGCCATCGTCGGGCACGGCACCAAAGCTGCGCACGTCCACCGTCGACGCTGGCCTGGCAGGGGCTGCAGGCAAGGTGCACACCGCCGTCACGGGCGACGCCGCGCTCGAACCGGCTGCGCCTTCACCCACACCACCGCCCCCACCCCCACCCCCACCCCCGCCACCCCCGCCACTGCATGCAGCCAGACCTGCACAAGCCGCCCATGCAGCCCACCGGCCGCGAGGCAGACGAAAAATCCGAACGACAGTCGACCACAGGTCAGCGATGGGCATGAGCACAGAAGTACAAAGTGAAAGAGGTTGCGGATGCGCGAAAGCGCAACCGAAAGCGCGAGCAGCCCTTGAACCAGGCCGCAGGCTGCGCGTCAAGCGCGGCTGCCGTCACAGCCGCCCCGCCCAGCGAGGCCCAGGTCTCGCACCTTTTCGATGCTAGGTCAGCCCATTCCTTTCCACGACACCCCGAGCGTGGGGGCAAGAGAAAGGACTGAAAAAACGGTCGGGCTTGTTGCCCATTCAGACGAATCCATGCTCGCAAATGGCCGTCATGGCGATTTCGAATCGCCTTTTGCCCGTGATCGGCACCCGCGTCTGTCAAGTTGGCATCAATACGTAACTTTCAGTTACCGAATGAGATCAAATCCAGGACCGAAGCCAATGCGCAGCAGACACCTCCAACTGAAACCGAACGTAAGCATCGGCAAGTAATGCGCAGGGGTTGACACAACTTGGCACTTCCCGGCTATCACCCCAGAGCTGCGGGATGACGGGCCGGGCCCTCCTGCAGGAGAATGCCCGCTATGGCAACCTCGAATTACTTGCGGCCGATCTCATGCCCACGGACGCACCAACCCGCGTTTCCCAAAGACGCGCCAACCCGCGCGTCCATTAGGCTGCGGTGATGCAGATCAGCATCGTCGTTCTCAATTACAACTACGCCCGGTTTCTCGATCAAGCCATCGATTCGGCGCTGGGTCAAACCCACCCCTCGTGCGAGGTGGTGGTGGTTGACAACGGCTCGACCGACAACTCCGTCGAAATTGCCCGCCGTTACGGCGACCGAATTCGGCTGGTTCAGCAGCCGGTAAACATCGGACAAGGCCAGGGCTACAACCTGGGCTTCGAGGCGGCACGCGGCGAATGGCTGCTCTGGCTCGACGCTGACGATTTGCTCGACGCCGATGCCATGGCCACCTGCATGGCCATGGCATCGGCCGACACAGCCAAAGTCCAGTTCCCGCTGCGACTGGTGGACGGCAACGCCAGGCCCCTGGGCGGCGTCGTCCCCTTCGTCAGGCACAGCGGCGATGTGCAGCCCATCATCAGGCGCTTTGGCCACTATGCCGGCCCGCCGGGCAGCGGCAACCTGTACCGCCGCGCAGCCGTTGCGCCCTACTTCCCGGTGCCGGTGGCCGACTGGCCCATCTGCACCGACACCGTCCCCTTCGTCACCGCACCCTTCCACGGCACGGTGGCGGACACGGGTCGGCCTCTGGGGTCGTACCGACTGCATGGCAAAAGCTCGCCAAGCGCACCGGGCTACATCGGCAATTTCAACGTCAGCATGGGCACGGAGGTGAGGCTCAACACGCACAGTCGCGACCGCAGCCTGGAGCTGTTGCTGAACCGATCGGGCATCGACATACAGGGGCCTTTCCTGACCCTGCCGCCGCACGTGCGCCACCGCATCATCTCCTGGCGCCTGGCGCGCAATCAGCATCCGTTCGCCGAAGACAGCGCGGGTTCGCTGTGGCGGCTGATGGACCAGTCGTTGCGCGAATGCCCTGGCTACACGGCACTGGAGCGGCTGCTGATGCGGGTCTGGTCAACGGGTGTGCTGTTCCTGCCCGACCTGTTGGCGCATCGGCTGATGGCGAGCAGCCGCTCATCACCCGGCTGGGCCCGGCTGATCAGCTGGTCCAGGCGGCTGAGCACCTGAGCCGCCACGCCACCCGACCGCACTTCACAGCCGCTGCGCTCGCCCGACGAGCCGCCCGAACCAGACCCCAGGACTCAAGATGACCCAGCCCCTCGCGCCAGCCTGCCGCTTCTGCGGCAACGCCTTGCGCACCACCTTTGTCGACCTGGGCATGAGCCCGCCCTGCCAGTCGCACATCACGGCCGAGCAGTTGCTGCAAGTGGAGGCGTTCTATCCACTGCACGCCTGGGTGTGCGAGCGCTGCTTTCTGGTGCAGCTGCAGGAATTCGTGGCGCCTGAGCACATCTTCAGCGAGTACGCCTACTTTTCGTCAGACGCCACCA
>Ga0209181_10010998_pt1 | contig 11670 bp, 9 predicted proteins | sample MAT05_FD_187208 | JGI IMG/M metagenome (GOLD analysis project Ga0209181, IMG submission 187208) | Freshwater microbial communities from Lake Fryxell liftoff mats and glacier meltwater in Antarctica - MAT-05 (SPAdes) (version 2) | ecosystem: Environmental > Aquatic > Freshwater > Ice > Liftoff... | reverse complement strand
ACGCCTCCGTTCTTCTTGGGCGATCTCGACTCAATGCTCCACGCATTCTTGGCGAATGTGCAGAACGCGTGCCAGGTCTCAAGTTCAAACACTGGAGACGCCACACTGCAATGGTACCCTGATAACTAAGGCTTTCTCATAGCTTCAGCGAGATTGACACCCACGGATGTGTCGGACCCACTGACACACTTGGCACACACCCTATGACAGCGATTGCTCCAACCCTGCTGGCCAACGAGCTGGGGTCCCGCTAGGTCGCGACCTACGCCTATTTCAGCGATTCCAGGGCGCCATTCTCAATCCACGTCTTGATGTCGGCGAGCTCAGCTGGAGGGAGCGTTCGGGGCTTGCCCATCGCATCTAACGGCATGGCGAGACCAACAATCCCAGGATCCGCCACCATCTTCAGCCAGAGGTAACTCTTGGTGATGTCGCCCGGCTCGATCAGATTCATGAGTGGCTTCTGGAGACTAGGCTTCTTAAGCCTCGAATACACGTCGCCATCAGCCAAGTCTAAGCCACCCTGCGGATTGGCGCCGGAGTGGCAACTGCCACAGTTGAACTCAAGCACACTTTGCACACGGCTCGCCCACGTTACTCCCTTCCCAAGCAGGTTGAGCTTCTCTGGATCGCCCGAATAGGGACAAGATGCGTAGTCGATGCGTGAGGCCAGATCGGGCCGGACACCGGGCTTGAGCGCGACGATGTAGCAATACAGGGCGAGCATCTCTGAAACGTCGAGCGGTTGATTGGCCAGCGGCATCAAGGTGCCTGGGATCTTGACGTCCAAGATGTCACCTCGCATGCGGCCGACGAGATAGCTTGTCTCAGGACTCCCGGGGACGATCATCTGGATAGGCGCCGTGCGCGCACCAAAGATCCCGTTCCGATTCGTGTCGCCTTCCTCGATCCCAACTGCGAGCAGCTGTTGCACCGAATCATTCTGATAATCCCGAACTCGGCCGTAGAGGTGCTTGCCGTCGTTCAACGTCCACCAATCTGTTTGGAAGCTCGCAAACGACAGGCTATCTACCTTGCCGTTCCGCGCAAACTTCCGTTTGAACCGGGCTTCGGTGTAGCGCCGTTTGAAATCACCCAGGGAACCCGCGAGCACGATGTGCAACCCAGGTGATTTCTCAGTGATCGTTTCCTTTTCAGGATCAAATTCCCCCGGGTAGGACGCGATATAGCCCACTTCCACCTCCAAGCCACCGAGCACGAGCAAATCTCCGGATGGCTCACAACCATCGAATACAGCTTCGGGGGTACCCGATTGGATATTGCAAGGAGCACCCACAGCGTCAACGAAGTTCCCTGGCGTGTGGAGGTCTGGGTATTCCTTACTATTGTGGCAGACGCCGCCGGTTGGGCCACACGTGCGGAGGATAACCTTCTGTTGCAAATCAAGCCCCGTGTTGAGGCGCTCCTGAGCTGCGAGCACCGTAGCATTCATTCCCGTGTAGACGGCCGGCTCTGACTTCTCGCCTGACACAGGTCTGTTCGCTTCGAACGAGATATTCCCCTTGAGACTCGCGTCATCTGCGGGGCTGCTACACCCCCCAAGCAGAAGTGCGGTTGCAAACCAAGCTACATGTACTTTCACCATTATCGGGATCCTGTTGTCGGTGCGCGGTGGTGGCGAAGCCACGGCATTAAACGAAAATGTCAGCGAAGGGAGCATCAGCGGCGTTGGTGAAGAACTCCGAATGATCGGCCCCGAGGCCCTCCAGCAGTGTTTTCCAAACGCTTCGATAGGAATACACTTTGCCCGTCGCTTTCAAGGTGCTCGGATCGGTGGAGCCCAGTTGCTTCCCCTTCACGATCGGGCCACCCATGATGGGCATGCTCATCCAGCGCGTGGCGTAATCTCCGCTGTGATCGCTCCCGCGTGCTGAGTTGAAGCGATTGCCGCGCGTGGTGCGCGAAAACTCACTACCAAAGACGACGGCGGTGTGATCCCAATAACTGCCACCCGACGGGTGCGTCATTTTCTTCAGTGCGGCTTCAAGCCCACTGATGAGCTGATTGACCTCGAGCAAGCGACCGGGCAAGCCATCTTCCTCGCCCGAGTGCATGTCGTAGCCACCTTGATCGAGATAGACCGCGGAGCTGCCAAAGTGGAACAGCCGCAACGCCAGGCTAATGCTGCGCGCTGAACCGCTCTTGCCCAACATCGTATCGAGCTCTAAGTTAGAAATCCCATCAACGACCGTCTTGGAACGATCACCTACTTTGAGGACTTCGTTGCCCAAGATCTCGCTGTATTGTTTGGTCGCCTTTCGAGTCTGTAGGTACGCATCCACCTTGTCACGTACGAGCGGGTGTTGCCGATCCCGCATGCGGGTGTCGTACGCTCCGATCATGCGATTGGCCCAATCAGGAAGGTCAGCCGCCTTGAAGGCGAACTGATCGAACCCTCCGCCGTTGAAAACCGGTGGTCGAAACGCGGCATATTTGCCGAGCCCCCGTGCCATGTCGGAACTGCCAAGCACGAAGGGGGGCAGGACGAGCTTGCCAGCCTTTTGATCCGCGGCTTGCTGCTCCCGGAGGCCATACATGAGCATGGTGAACAGACCCACTTTGCCGCCCACGTAGCCCGTTAAGTAGCGTTCGAGGCCCGTCCCGTGATTGCCATCGGCGCTCCCTGCCGTGGGCTCATGATCCACGCAAGGCAGCACCGATATCTGATCGGCTATTTGCCCTACCGACTTCATCCCGAGAGCAACCCGCGCTTCTCCAGCCATGCCGTCTAGAAAAGGCGCTGGCTCAAGCAATTTGCTCATGCCCCATTCAGCGCCAGGCGCACGGTTCGCCGCTAACCCGAATGGATTGAACTGCTCAGATACGTCACCATTGAACGCGGTTGGAAAACGGAAGCCACCAGCCAGCCGAATGTAGAGGACATGCTTGATCGTCCCTCGAAAGGCCGTCTGCGCGTGAGCACGCTTTGGCACCCAGATGTACGGAGCAGCGGCTGCACCCGCAGCAGCAACGGCGGTGCCCGCGAGGAAACCGCGGCGGGAGACAAAGGCATTGTTTGGTTTAGTGTCGTTCATAACAAGCCTCATTCAGTAAAAGAGCTGCTCACCACTTGAAAGCAGTGCGAAACACAACGGCCGCGCCAGATTCTCAGCAGAGCATGGCTTCGAGGAGCACTCGGACGCTGCCTGTTGGGCTTCGGTGATTTCCGCTGCGTTGGCCGTTCGACTGTAAAAAAGCCCCACTTGGTGATCCGCGATTTGAGCAGCTACGTCACTATCGAGGACACGATCCGCTCCCATGCCCGCCGGGAGCAGCCGTGCGACATCTACCCCGCGGATGGCCGGATCCTGCTTAGGATTGCAGACCCGGTAGACAAAATTCTCTTGAGCAGCAGTGGCCAAAATGCTGACCGCCGTGAAGCGCCCGCCAACCTGATTATCCGGACAACCGCCCAAGTTGCGCGCGAGCTTTTCATAGTCTTCCCGCACGCCTCCAGCAGGAGTGAGCTGCCAGCGTGAATTTTCAATCATACTCACTGCTGCAACACTCTTTGAGGCCTCTAGGAATTGATCGGGACGTGAGATGCGATGATCGCACTGCCCGAGATCAAAGCCCGTAGAATTCTTGATGCTATCGATCCAAGGCTCGACCATGACCTGCTTCAGCGGGCCATAGCTCCAACGCACGTTGTTGATAACCTGGTCTGCGGGCACTGCCAGCACTGAGGACTGCAGATAGGGAAGCGATGTTGCGACGGCGTAGTGGGTAGCGCGAATGTCACCATTGTGAGCGATCAGGTGCTCAACCAGCGCCTGCCGCACTTCTGGCACTTGGCCAGCGAGATCGTAGCCAAGATACTGCTCAATCACCTTGTCCACCGCAGCCTCCCAGAAGCCGACACGCTTCGAGATCACCGTGCCAGGAACCTGCAATTGCTGCCACTCGCCTGGCTTCAAAAGGCCACTCCACATGCTGCGTTCGCCCCGATCTCCCACTTCGGCGCGGATATCCGGAGTTAGGATGAGCTGATTGTAGCCCCAGAGTACCGAAGTGCATTCGCCCTTGGTAGTCTCGGCGATCACACCCGAGGCATCGACACAATTGTACCGGATGGTCGAATCCGGAAGGCGCATGTTAAGTGTTGGGTGGTCGTAATAGCCATTGGACCAAAGCGAATAGAGGCGTGACATGTCCGCGCGTTCGTTTTCAAACGGCGGACGATGCAAGAAGATGTTGAAAAGCGCCTCCGCGCGGTCCCCCGCGGTATCGTAACGTCGAGTCAGCACCGGGTGCGCGCTAACCACTGCCGCAAACTCATCGTACGAAACGAGGCCGCGATACAACTTTGCAACCAACGCATCCATGTCAAAAATGCGCTCAACGCTGACGGCCTCATTGTTGTACAAAAGCTCATCCGCCCAGCGACGCTGGTTGATGAGCACAAACTCATCTTTTGACATCAACTCCGAGACAACGTCGCCCCAGGGGCGATTGCTGCAGGTCTGTTCGGCTTCTGCCCGCATCGGATAGCGACCCGCGATATCCACGAACAAGCGGCGACAGGCTTCGGTGGGCTCAATGGGCTGCGTATCTAGCCCGACGCCCCACAGGCTTCGACACAGCCCACGATCAACTGGATTTGTGAGCGTGGCATCAAGGCCGCCGCAATAATCCTGACAGGCTTGGTCACAAACCACGCGGGGACTCGTGGCCGCGGGGGGATCGGACACGGTTGCTTCGCCAAACTGGCCGTCGCTCACCGGCGCACCATTCCCAACCATCGACCCTGGTCCGCGCCCTGGGCTTGCTGGGTTGAAGCTCGGCACATCAGCGCTGCTGCACCCAGGCGAGAACCCGGATGCTAACCCAGCAAGCGGACCCAAAGAAAGCCACGCGAGCCTACGACGCGCGCCAACCAATCGAGTATTCGGTGCCACGTTGCGAGCCTAACGTGGCGTCATTTTTCTGGCAAGCTCCATTGATACGCTATCCCGCTGCCGCCATTCGCCCGCGCATCAGCGTACATCTACGCCCTACACCCACAACTGATTTGAAAACGCGGCACGAGGACACTGCTTTCGGTGCAACGCCGCAAACCCAACGATACTTAGAGAGAAAGTTCGACGCCCAGACTGAGCGAGCTACGACGGATTCCAAGGCTACGGGATACTTCGACTTCGATGCCAGATACCTTGTCAGAAGTTGAGAACAGGAAGAGGCGCTGCCAGCTCAGAGCAAACTCCGCACGAAGCGCAACATTACTAAGCACTCGATACGTACCGCCCAACTGCGGGCCTGCCTGCAGCCCAACCCGCGGCAAATCCCAAACGCCGACACCTTGCTTCTTATAGGTGTCAATATCTCCCTGCAGCTGGCCATCGGGGAACAAAAGTGCGGGCCCTGCCTGCAATCCCATTTGAAGGCCAAACTTGTCCGTCAGCGTCAGCAGGTAATCTGCACGTGCGTTGAGTTCTAACAATTGCCCCAAGAGCACGGACGTGGGCGTCCTATTATTCTGTGTTTCCACGGGAAGATAGCGGTAGTCGAAGAAGTAACGCAGCCCTCCTCCCAGTCGAAGCTTACCCGCGTGCGGTAGGAATGCTTCCAATGAGAGAGCCAACGTCTTGAAGTTTTCGACGTCAGCCCGTGTGTCCGTAACGAGAATGCTCGTGCGATCTCGGGAGTGGAAGGACCCTTTATCAGCATAATACAGGCCGGCAAGCGCCACCGTCCATGGGGACGCTGGCGCTGCTGCCGCTGGCGCCACCGCTTCAGTGGGTGTCGGCGCTGCGTCTGACTTTTCGAGTTCAGCTTGCTTGGCTGCCTCAGCTTGCTTGGCTGCCTCAGCTTGCTTGGCTGCCTCAGCTTGCTTGGCTGCCTCAGCTTGCTTGGCTGCCTCAGCTTGCTTGGCTGCCTCAGCTTGCTTGGCTACCTCAGCTTGCTTGGCTGCCTCAGCTTGCTTGGCTGCCTCAGAATCCTTTTGTTTCTGGCTCTTCTTGCTGCCGCCCTTCGCGGCGAGCTTGGTGGACTTCGCTTCCGCCGCCAACGCAGGTGCGGAAAATGAATACAGGACGCAAGCTACTATCGCGACGGAGGTAAAGCGCATCAACAACATAGGGCTCAAAGATGTACCTGATCTTGCGCGCTCAGAACAACCGCAGCACTGCTGACACTTGCCCGGATCCGGCTGCGACACTGCTTACTGAAGCCAACGGGGGAGCCTCCGACTCCGCGCACATGAGCGTACCCGGCCTCCTATTCGACTCGCCGGAGCTTAATCAGCACCATCGAGCCGATGTTGACTGAGGCCTGAAACAAGCTGAACGCTCTTTCCGACCCAGATGAGCTCACCACTCACTTCTGGTGGCAGATCGATGTCCGCGAGCAGAGCCGAGCCCTCACGTGTGAGCTTGATACCGATTTCGCCTCGGGGGTGCGGAACGCGTCCGCTGGCCCTCAGCAGCTTGCCCAAAGCTGGCGCGATACGCACCCGATTCCAACCGGGTGACGCTGAATCAATACCCAACACAATTCTGAACAACTCAACGTTCGGACTTGAACCCCACGCATGACATTCTGAGCGCGACGGCTCTTCCACTTCTTCCCAAGTGGTCAGGCCTCGACCGAGCATCCTCCGCCAAGGATCGAGCTGTTCCAGGTAGCGATCGCCCAAGCCCGCTTCGCGCAATGCCAAATGCACGTAGTAGAGCCAATGAAGTGACGCCTTCGCCAGGCTGCCATCCTCCAAGACTCGCTCCATTAAGCTGCGCGCTTCTTCGCCTTTTACGATCCCCGCGAGGATCGCCAAGGTATTCGCGTGCTGGGAAAAATTCTCGAGGGCGGCCGTGTCGGCAAACAATTGACGTTCCCGGCTGAAATAGCGGTCCTTAGCCTGCGAACGAATCATGCTGGCAATCTTCGCGTAGCGTGCAGCGAACTCCGGACTGCCGACTTCGCGTTCAATGTCGGCGGCCCAATCGCTGGCCAGCGCCAACAGGAAATCAAAGAGCGCGGAGGCTCCCCGAGGGTCGCTGAGCGGCACACCAGGGCCCGGCTTGCCCGTCCAGCTGGGGCGCGAACTCCAGCCGGGGGGCACACCACCACTCCATTCGTTCACCCAATCAAAATACGCCCAATACGGAATCTTCCCAAGGCAACCTCCAGGTAACAACAGGTCCTCAAAAACGGCCAGCACCTGACGCACACCGGGCAAGAAACGCCGCACAAACTCCCGATCATCCTGATAGCGAAGGTGATCGTGAATCATCCCGATCCAAAGCAGTGAAAACTGGGGAATATACTGCCTAGAAGAGGTGGGATAGCGGCTGGTGGTGAGCCCATCGCCAGAACGTGATTCGTCGAACTGCAAGATGGCGTTCCGAACCAGGCGATCATCACCCGACATATAGAGCGATACCATCGCTTGAACGCGAGTATCGCCTGAGTACTGGAGCTGTTCGTAGTACGGACAATCGACGTAGGTTTCGTGCGCGCAGAGGCGCGCGGTTCGCCAACCCACGTCCAACATGCGCAGAAGCTCGCACTCCTCCGAGCTGAACTCTGCTCGGCGTACCAGCGGGTAGCTCGTGGTGAGACCAACAAGGTCTTCAATAGTTACCGCCTCCTCCTGGGTCTCAATCGTCACGCGCAGGTACCGATAAGTACGCCACCACAACGGCTCAAACACTCGGTGCGACCCCCCGTCGGGGGCGAACTCGTCTAAGATGCCAACCAGATGCATGCCCTCGACTTCGTCGCGCGGACCTTTCGTCTTGAGCTCCGGTTCACCCCAGAGATTTTCGGCATATTCAAGCCGAATCAGGGCGCCTGTTCCACCCGACACGACCAGACGTGGGTACGCCGTGGTCAGGTAAGTTTGGTCCAGCAATAACTCAACTTTTGAATTGGCCGGAACTCGGACACATTCCTTTTCTTTTGGGAATCGGGCTGGAATATCGATACCCTGCAGTTGGCGCATGCGTTGCAGACGCTCAACGGTTTCCTCCATCAGGGGAATAATGCGCGGCTCCAGCATCCACAGATTATCTGCGCTGGGGTCAGCATGACTGCTTGCCGGAAAGATAGTGACGGCATCCGCCCAGTCAGCGTCACTGAAATCTTGCGCCTGCCATTCCCAGGGGTGTCGGGCCGCGTCGAGCCGTTCACCCTTGCCAACGGCGATGAACTTTCGCTGAAGCATTGTCGGAACTTCAACCGGGGTATAGGCGGTGTCTCGGAGACAGCGCCAACGGGCCCGGCCTGTGGTGACCAGGGCGCGTTCAAACTCCGCCTCGCCATCGACAAGCAGACCTGTGCGGAGGCTCATTTGCGCCAACGGTGCCTCTGCTCCATGATTCCACACCACCGCGGCTAGAAGATTCTCACCGCCCCTCAGGTACTCGGCAATATCGAGCGTTTCGTAGCGCCAGTGTTCGATGCTGCCACGCGCCGGACCCCGCGCAATGCGCTTCCCATTCACGAAGAGTTGGTACCGGTTGTCAGCGCTCACTCGGATCACGAAACGCTTCGGTGGCGACGCCAATTGGAATGGGCAGCGAAATAGGAACACTCCGTATTCGTGTCGCGCGTTACTTTCGGTGATCCACTGGGCGGAGAACGTGGAGGGCGCCGGATAAAGCAGGCGCGCCGTGCTGGGTGTGAACTTGCTCTCGGTGCTAACGGACATGGCCGCCACGATGGCATGAGCTGCGGCGAAACGGCAACCTCTCAGGCGATGGCTAGTAGCCGAGCAAGTCTTCGGGCGACTTCGTAGAGGCTGGCTTGTGCTGCACAGTCGCCGGTTTCGCTGCGCTGTGGGTCGCGTTAGCGCGCACTTGGGGTTTTGAAATGGCGCTTTTGACTGCAGCGGGCTTCGATCCTGAGCTTGGGGTTGGTTCCGTCATCTCAACCTTGGGCTGAGACTCCGCTGTTGAAACAGAGGGTGGCAAAGTGCCGGCGGTGACACTCGCCTTGGGCTGTTCGGGGGCAGGACTAGCTTGGGAAACGGATGCTTCCCGCTCGGTGCCGCCTTTGCCCAGTGCTGTCACCAGGGCGAGGATCCCAATCGTTAGGAAAACTCCCGCAATCAAACCTGCGATCAAAGCACTCTTGCCCAAGCGCGCCGGCCGCAACGAACGTCCTCTGGTCTGTGTGAAGGGCGCTCCGGTGCTTGCCCGTGGATCACGCTCTTGGAAAGGAGCCGCTGTCAGGTGCGACGCGTCTGGGTTGGTGACAGCGGAAGAAACACCAGAAAGCTTTACCCCGCTGGCACCCATGGGCTGGGTGACGCCACAGGCGGCCAGCAACGCTTTGGCTAGTGCAGCAGCGCTACTGAAGCGATCTTCAGGCTCGCGGGAGAGCGCTCGCACGAACCAATCATCGAAAGCAACAGGCACATTGCCGGCCATTTTTGAGGGCACTGGCAACGGATCGACACAGATCTTGACGAGCAAATCTCCCATCGCTTCACCGTTGAACGGGAGAACTCCGACAATGCAGCGGTAAGCAATGACACCGATCGACCAAAGGTCAGAGCGCAGATCTAGATTTTTGAAACCACGCGCTTGCTCTGGACTCATGTAGTAGGGAGTGCCCAACACTAACCCCGTGCGCGTGGCTGACGTGACGCCCGAAGATTCTTCAAACTTGGCGATCCCGAAGTCGACAACCTTTGCCACGTCTGCCTGATCTTCCGCATCCCACACGAGGAAGATGTTCTCCGGCTTGAGATCGCGGTGCACGATACCTGCTTGATGCGCGTTAGTGAGACCGCGACATACTTGAGCCAAAATCGTTGCCGTTTCCGCGGGTGGAAGCCGACCGAGCCTTTCTAAGCGCTGATCAAGGGGCTCCCCCTCTAGAAACTCCATCACGATGTAGGGGCTGCCATCCTCGGCCACACCGTGATCGTAGACTCTCACCACGTGCTTGCTCGTGAGCCTCGCGGCCGCGCGCGCTTCATTCTCGAAGCGAGTGCGTGCCTCCTCGCTATTCGCATACTGCTTATCTATGAATTTGACCGCGACCCGAGTCCCCAGGCTCGTGTGCAGGCCTTCCCACACCGAACCCATGCCGCCACGTCCGAGGATCCGACTGAGTCGATACTTCTCAGCGACGATTTGATCGGGGGCGGGCTCGGTCATGGGTAACTAGCCAGAAAGCGTAACCTGATCCCCGCGAGCCGGGCAAAAGCCCATGCCGGAGCGGCACTTTTCACTCAAAACCGGTGATGATGGCCGCGACTTTTTAGCTCGTCCACGATCTTGCGCACATCCTGCGCTCGCTCTCGCTTCATGATCAGGAGTGCGTCGTCGGTCTGGACCACACACAGCCCATCGACTCCTAAGACCGCCGTCAAGGTGTCACCCGGGTTCGAGCGAAGATCGAAGACGAGGTTGCCTTCGGCCTCCACGAAGAGCGTTTCTCCCCGGGCCGCGTTACCTGCCTCATCTTTGGGCGCAAGCTCCCAGGCCGTGTGCCAACTGCCGAGATCGCTCCACTCAAAATCACCCACCACGACGTGCAGCGGCGACAACTTCTCAATCACAGAGTGATCGATACTCACTGACGGCAAGCCAGGAAACACATCTCGTGTCGTCTCATACTCCAGCCCAACCTCAGCATTTTCGATGCGGCGCAAGCCCTCGCCGAGCGCGGGCAGGTGTTCGTTGATCGCAGTGAGCATTGTCTTTGCCAAGAAGAAGAACATCCCTGAATTCCAGAGGTGTTTGCCGCTCACGGCGTAGCCATCTGCGCTGGCTTGGTCGGGCTTTTCCTTGAATTCCGAAACCACGAATGTCTCGTCCCCGAGCGACTTTCCGAGCTCAATGTAGCCGTAGCCTGTCTCACCGCGACTTGGACGAAGTCCGATGGTCGTCACCACACCCTCATTGGCTGAAGCCAACGCGCGCTGGATGGCGTGCTCATAGAGTTGACTTCCGGCGATAGCCTGGTCGCTTGGCACCACCATCACCAAGGCTTCCGGATCACGACGCTGAATCACACTCGTTGCCCAACCGATACAAGCAGCGGTATTTCGAGCCTCTGGTTCACCGAGGAAGGAGGACTCGGGCAGGTGGTGGAGGATGGCTCGCGTCGCAGGCAAGAGAGCCTCACCCGTCGCAATGATCACGCGTTCGGGTGGGCAAAAGCTCGCGAGGCGTTCAACCGTTGCGGCAATCAGCGTGCTCTCCGTGCTCGGATCAATCGCTAGAAGTTGCTTGGGGCGCGAGCGTCGGGAAGCGGGCCAAAACCGCGTGCCACTGCCACCTGCCAGGATCACTGCATACACGGGACGAGTCATTGAGCGAAGCGACCATGCGCGTCCGTGCCTGTCAATCCCGCTTCGTTGAGCCGCTGCGGACCAAGCCCTCCAGATACCTCAAACCCGATGCGACGGGCTGCCGGTGCTGATACCGGATCTCAAGATCTTCAAGGTCAGAAAGTAGCTCGCCACGCAGGGGCCCCGAGAAATCGAGCTTCAAGAGGCACTCCAACAAGTTCCAACGCAGCAGCCATTCGCCAGGGAATTCCTGCTGTAAACGGCGATACAGTGTTTCAAATTCCTGCGCCGCCCGGCTACCAAGCTCTGAGCGAAACACAAGAACGGCTCGTTCATACAAGCCGAGCAGCGACTGTTGAGTCTGATTGAAGATTCGCGGCTTCGGGATCCGTCTTTCTGAAAACTGG
>Ga0209181_10010997_pt1 | contig 11674 bp, 14 predicted proteins | sample MAT05_FD_187208 | JGI IMG/M metagenome (GOLD analysis project Ga0209181, IMG submission 187208) | Freshwater microbial communities from Lake Fryxell liftoff mats and glacier meltwater in Antarctica - MAT-05 (SPAdes) (version 2) | ecosystem: Environmental > Aquatic > Freshwater > Ice > Liftoff... | reverse complement strand
GTTCAGGATGCCATCAAATGGGAACCCCTGCTGAACACAGCTGAAATTGGCATTACGGCAAAAAATGGTGTCATCACCCTGTCCTGATTGGTGGATAGTTATGCCAAGAAACTGGAAGCCGAAGATGTGGTCAAACGTGTTGCCGGTGTGAAAGCCGTCGTTGAAAAAAATCGTTATTGAGTTTGGCAGTATGGCCATCCACAACGATGCTGCCATTGCCAACGAAGTGGTTGAGGCATTTAAATGGAGTTGGAACGTACCGGGCGATGGGTTAATCGTGAAAGTGGAACACGGTTGGATAACCCTCGGCGGAGAGGTGCAATGGAGCTGCCAGAAAGAAGCGGCTAAGTAACACGATTTTCCACGAAGGACGATTGAGAACAATGGTACCCCTACAGCGCACCCCGCATCCGCTCGATCTAATTGAGTACGGGGACTTCAGTTACCTCCGTTGCCAGGAGCTATTAACCAATACCTTACCACTTTTTGCGGGTGAGGTCTGCTATACGTTCCGTCACTTCCCTAACCTTTGTCAACCGAAGGCATGGTTGATGGCGCTAGCCGCTGAAGCAGCCCGGCAGCAGCATCAGTATTGGGCCATGCACTAGGCTTTGTTTGTCTATATGCCCATGACCATCTCCCTCACTTCGGTAACGGCACTGGCCTCGCGGCTGGGCCTCGAACAGGAGTTGTTCCTGAATGACATGCGTTATGAAACGCTGAAACAACGGATCTGGGCCGATGTGGAACAGGGTCGGTTAGCTGGTGTCGTTTCCACACCAGCTTTGTTTCTGGGTTTTCGGCGCCTTCATGGCAAGCTGACGCAAGCCCGGCTGCTGCCCCTCATTCGTCATTACGTGGATCGGTCGAAAGCGGGGGTGCTGAGTACCATTGACCCCGAATATGGGGTAGTTCGCTGGTCAGGTATAGGTTACCAGTAAGTTGGGCTTTTTACTTTTTCAACGATTTGTACAAATCATAATTTGTACAACGTTGAAAAAAAGCATTCTTTTACAACTAGCTTTTCTTTGCAGATTCAAGCGTAAAATGCATCAAATGGGGCAGAAAAAATTGGCTGCATTTCGTTTTAGAATCTAAGCTTCTCATAGATTGAGGAATAGCCGACAAATTAGCTATCCCTGTCTAGTTTATGAGGGGCGGAACCAACAAGGTGATTAATCTACGATTAGGGAGGTATAGTAGTTTTACATGTATTTTTGATAGTAATACTTTCATTTCCCTGTAATTCTATATCTTTGTAGCCAAAAAACGCTTACTATGTCTCATCCTATTCCTGTAACCGTAGCTTTTGGCGACGGTATTGGCCCCGAAATCATGCAGGCCACCCTTGATATCATTCTGGCAGGCGGTGCCCGGCTCGCCCTCGAAACCATTGAGATCGGGGAGAAAGTGTACCTAGGCGGCAACACTGCCGGTATTGCGCCCTCGGCCTGGGAGTCGCTCCGCCGGACAAAAGTGTTTCTCAAAGCCCCCATCACTACGCCCCAGGGCGGTGGGTTCAAGAGCCTCAACGTCACTACACGTAAAATGCTGGGTCTGTTCGCCAACGTGCGGCCCTGCGTGGCCTACGCCCCCTACGTCGACACCAAGCACCCACGCATGGACGTCGTCATTATCCGCGAAAACGAAGAGGATCTCTACGCCGGTATCGAACACCAGCAAACGCCAGAAGTGGTGCAGTGCCTGAAGCTTATTTCGCGCCCCGGCACTGAGAAGATCGTCCGCTACGCCTTTGAATACGCCCGCCTGTATGGACGCAAAAAGGTAACCTGCTTCACCAAAGACAATATCATGAAGCAGACCGACGGCCTGTTCCACGCGGTATTCGATGAGGTGGCGAAAGAATATCCCGACCTTGAAAACGAACACTGGATTGTGGACATCGGCGCGGCTAAACTTGCCGACACGCCCGAAATCTTCGACGTGATTGTGATGCCTAATCTGTACGGCGATATTCTCTCCGACGTAGCGGCCCAGATTGCCGGGTCGGTGGGGCTGGCCGGTAGCTCCAACATCGGTGAGGAAGTGGCCATGTTCGAAGCCATTCACGGGTCGGCACCACGCCGGGCGGGTCAGAATCTGGCCAACCCGTCGGGATTGCTGCTGGGGGCGGTAATGATGCTGGTACACATCGGGCAGTCATCGGTGGCCGAAACCGTACATAACGCCTGGCTCAAAACGCTCGAAGACGGGGTGCATACCTACGACATCTACGAGGAGGGCATTAGTACGGAGAAAGTGGGGACCAAGGAGTTCGCTCAGGCGGTCATTGCCCGGATAGGTCAGTTGCCCGAAAAACTCAAGCCCGTCAGCTACGCATCGGCAGACACCGGGGCTATTCAGGTGAAAGTAACGCCCCAGCCCCCGAAAACCATTGATATCGTAGGCGTGGATATTTTCCTTTACCACGAAGAGCGCGATCCTAATCAATTAGGCGAATCATTGAAGCACTACGCAGTCGGCGACATGACCCTAAAAATGATTACCAACCGGGGCGTCAAAGTATGGCCAGCTGGTTTTTCTGAAACGTTTTGTACCGATCACTGGCGATGCCGGTTCATCTCGGCAACTGGTCAGCCCAGTCGCTATGAGAATATTATTAACCTTCAACAGCAGCTCACCGAAAACGGTTACAGTATCATCAAAACCGAGAACCTGTGTACCTTCGACGGTCAGCCGGGCTTCTCGGCGGGTCAGGGAGCCTGATACCTCACAATCTAACCAACTCAACTCATGGCCGAGCAACACATGTTCACCCTTATCAACAGCCGCTTTACCCCTGGAGAGGCCGTTCCCATCCTGAAGGGCATGGTCGAGGCCAAGCTCCAGCACCATGCCCGCAAGGTTGCACGTCCGGGTACAATGGAAGAGGACATGAAAGCCTCCGAAACCCGCATGAAACAAATCGAATCCGATCTACGGAACATACTTCGTCTGCTGCGGGATGCGGCCCAGCGGGGTAGTCAAGTGGACATTGAAGCGTACTTGTCAATTAAAGAAGTACCCACCGCAGCTCACTAAACAAACGGACTCGACCGGGTATCCATGAACACAAGTAAACCCCGCCTGCTGGTCGTCGAAGATGAAGCCAAAGTTGCCCTCTTCATTCGAAAAGGCTTAGAGACGCAGTCGTTCGCCGTGACCGTAGCGGCCGACGGACGCGAAGCCAAACGCCTGATCGGGACGGAGCACTTCGACCTGGTTATTCTTGACGTTAACCTGCCCGTGGTTAGCGGGCTGGAGGTTGCTCAGTATATACGCGCCCGTAGTGCTAACCTGCCCATTCTGATGCTAACGGCGCTCGACTCGATCACCGACAAGCTGATGGGTTTCGAGGCAGGGGCTGATGATTACTTAGCCAAACCGTTCGATTTTCTGGAACTGGTGGCCCGCGTCCGGGCCTTGTTGCGACGAACCGACCCCTGCGAAGATCCCCTACCCACGCTTCGGCTAGCCGATCTCGAATTGGATCTGGGCCAGAAAGTGGCTCGACGAGCAGGGCGTACCATTGACCTGACGGCCCGCGAGTTTGCTCTACTCGATTACCTGATGCGTAATCAGGGACGGGTGGTCTCGCGGGTGGACATTGCCGAACGAGTCTGGGACATTGGCTTCGACACGGGCACCAACGTTATCGACGTGTACGTGAATTACCTGCGCAATAAAATCGACAAAAATGCGCCGGTCAAACTCATCCACACGGTTATTGGCTTCGGCTACGTACTGAAAGAAAAATAGCCCAGATTCCCGATACGATGACCATTCGCAATCGACTTACAGTACTGTTCACTGCCATCGTATCGGGACTGCTGTTGGTATTTTGTGGGGTCCTCTATTCAGTGGCTGAACGGCACCGACGTAACGAATTTCGCCAGCGGCTGCATTCCGAGGCCCTCACCTCTGCCGAGTTGCTGTTTGGACCCGACACCACTGGTCGGCAGTTGTATAAGCTGCTGGATAAGAACCATATGACGGTGCTTAATGAGGAAGAAATTATTATTTTCAATTACCGGAATCAGATTGTTTATGAGAGCGGTACCGACTATTTGACGGTTCCCAAAACCCGGCTCGATCAGGTACGACTGGCGGGCGAAGTGTACTGGCGTGTGGGACCGCGTGAAATGGTCGGCATTCGGTTTGGCGAACGGGCAAACCGCTTCGTCGTGCTGGCGTCGGCTATAGACAAGTACGGCTTCAGTAAGCAGCGCAACTTAGCCGGGCTGCTGGCAATGGGCTGGGCACTATCGGTATTGATTGTGTTCGGGATGGGGCGAATCTACGCGGGCCGGGCACTGCACCCCATCCGGCAAATTATTACCCAGATCGACACCATCACGGCATCGCAACTGGAAAGGCGTCTGGCCGAAGGCGCCGATGCGGACGAACTCGTTCAGCTTGCCCGGCGGTTCAACCAGATGCTCGACCGGCTCGAAGAGGCCTTCCGGCAGCAGCGCACGTTTGTCGCCCACGCATCGCACGAACTGCGTACCCCCCTGACGGCCATTACGGGTCAGCTCGAAGTAGCCCTGCTGGCCGGCGACGACCTGCGGGACCTGCGGGCTACGGTGTACTCCGTGCTGGAGGACGTGCGGGATATGAACCGGCTGACCAACGGCTTGCTGAGTTTGGCCAACATGGCCGTGGATGAATCGGCGGTAGTGGTGGGGCCGGTCGCGCTCGATGAACTGGTGTGGCAGGTGCGAACCGATCTGCTCCGGCTCCGGCCCAACTATGCCGTGGCCGTAACCTTCGGCGACCTCCTCCAGACACAGGCCGACCTGCGGGTTACGGGCAGCGAATCACTGCTCCGTACGGCCCTTTTCAACCTGATGGAAAACGGCGGTAAGTTCGCCCCTGACCACCGGGTGTCTGTCTGTCTGAACGTTGAGCCGGAGATGCTGACGCTCACGTTTCATAACGACGGCCCACCCATTGCCGCCAAAGAACTACCCGAAATCTTCAAGCCCTTCCAACGAGGCACCAACAGCCGAAGCGTAGCCGGACATGGCATTGGCTTATCGCTCATCCAGCGTATTGTGCAGCTGCACCGGGGTCGGCTGACGGTCATCTCCGACACCGTCCACGGTACCACGTTTAGTCTATCCCTACCCCAGCCTAACCCGGATTGACCAGCCGTTTTTTGTGCCACTATGCACTCTAATCGCTTTCTAATTTGGAACTAACCCGGCTCTAAAGTCAGCGAAATAATTTTGTATCAACAAAGCTGGTCAGGGACTTGAATGCTCCCAATGAGCCTCGGTTCACAAGCCGGCTTTGGATACATATTGTCCATAAACTGTTGACTTAAAGCCATGAAATCGCTCTCAAATTCTCTGCTCTGCGTGAGCCTGCTTAGTTTGCTTGCTACAGCTCCGCTGCTGGCAACAGATACCAACCCCGACAGTAAACTCAGTTCGTCGGGTTGGGTAACAGCAATGGATGCGTCCTTCAATACCCGTACTTATCAGGACGAAAAGGGAGATCTGATTGTACAGGTTAACAACCGCTCAGTCGGGGTCCTGACTATTCAGATGCAAACGACACGGGGCGAGGAGGTCGCGTATGTACCCGTTGACCGGCGGCCCGCGCAACTCAGTATCCGGCTCGATGTGAGCGAACTAACCGACGGTGACTACCGCCTTATCGTGGCAACCGATACCGAGAAAATCGTTACGATCGTCAGTCTCACAACTCCTGCCTCTACCTCTATCGTTCGCAAGGCTACCGTGGCCATGGTTAGGCAGGCACCGGTACACCATACCCACTAGACATCATCGGCCCGGCCGGGCAGGCCAGCTATTCGTTCCCGTACCACTTTATAGTCAATTGCCATGAACAAGTATACGCTTGATTTTGCCGCGCCAGTTCAGCCACCCCGGCGAACCCGCTACCAAATGAGCCGGGAATTCCGCCAGATGTATGGCCTGCTTTGTGGTCTGGTATGTTGCATTGCCCTGGTGGGGTTGCTGCGGCAGCACAGCCAGATGCAGTTGCTCCGCGAACAATACCAAATGCAGACTATTCGGTATGATTCCCTGCTGACGGATAAAGTCGAGACCGACCGAAAACTCGAACAACTGCGTACTCAATTTCTCAAGTATCAACATCCTTAAACGAAAATACAAGTATGAAACGCTCCATTAATCCCCTGATCCTGTTGGCCTTGATAGGCCTGAGCAGTTGCACCGTTATCCGCCAGGGCGAAGTCGGTGTTAAACGAACATTGGGCAAAATCAAGGCCCAAACCCTACCCGAAGGCGTACAGGGTTTTAACCCCCTGCTGACGCGCATCATCAAGATTCCAACCCGCACCATGAACCTCGAAGTGCGCGCCCCGCTGCCCTCCAAAGAAGGCCTGACGGTGCAGTCGGACATCTCGATTCTGTACCGCGTCGAAGGGAGTTATGCCCCCAAGATTGTGGAGCAGATCGGCCCCAACTACGACGATGTGGTGATTCTGCCCGTATTTCGCTCGGCCGTCACCGACGTTTCTTCGCGCTACTACGCCAAGGACATGCACACGGGGCAGCGGGCCGAGATTGAAAAGGCGATTCGGGATGTAATGATGGCCCAGCTCAAAGACCGGGGCTTCGTAATTGAGTCAGTACTGCTTAAAAGCATCGCGTTGCCAGCGGGCCTGACCAAAGCGATTGAGGAAAAACTGGCGGCCGAGCAGGATGCCCAGCGGATGCAGTTTGTGCTGGACAAAGAGCGTCAGGAGGCCCAACGCCGTATTATCGAGGCCGAAGGAACGCGCGATGCCCAGAAACTCATTAACGAGGGTCTGACACCCATGCTGATCCGGTTCAAGGCAATCGAAGCTTTCAACCGGCTGTCCACCTCACCCAACAGCAAAATCATCATCACCAATGGCGATTCGCCCCTGATGATAAACGCAGACAACCTCAAGTAGGACTCAGCAAGAACGGGTGGTTTAGGTCGCTGAATCGACCACCCGTTTTATCAAATCACCCCCTTTAAACTCATTCAAGTCATGTCACTATCCCTTAAATCCATTGTTTTAGCAGCCCTGGTTAGCCTGTGCAGTTGCTCAATAGCCCGCCACGGCCCAGTGTCGGTCAGTCACCCACGCATCAACTGGCCCCGGCCTGAACATCACAGCCGCCATCAGCCAGGTCGGCACGACCGCCCCCATTCGGGTCACCGTTATAAACACGCTAACAAAGCCCCTCACGTCCGCTACCCACAACCAGGTTTGGCCCATGCGCCCCGTCACAAGGTGCCTATTGCTGGCGAAGTAGCAAGGGGAGGAAGAATCACCGGGCATCGGGCATCGACAACCGGCCTGACAAGAAGAAACCACCAGGTGTCCTGGCCCGCACGCTGGCTTTCGGAATCACCGTTGGAACCCTCGTCTGGGGATTCGATCACCGCTCAGCCCTCCAATACAACCATGAATAGCCATAACCAACGGCCCACTGCGACAATTCTGACAACAGATTCACTATTCAACAAAGTCAACTAAGATGACCACTAACACGCAAAAAACTATATCAAACGATTTAGACGACGGGTCCGCCGATCTGTACATGGGCTTGGGCAGTATGGTTTATGCCCTGGCCAAAGTCGATGGCCGGGTCCAGTTAGCCGAAATGCAGACCGTTAAGGAGATACTGGCTAACGTACCCCATGGGGAGCTGGCCCTCTACGCGTTTTTCCTGCGGGAAAACTGTGATGAGACCGTTGAGGAAGCGTATGCCTTTGCCATGCGCCGATTCACCAGTAGCCAAAAACTACTTACCGAGCCGGTTCGAAAGGAGTTCGTCAACATCCTGATACGAATTGCGAAGGCTCACGACGACATCTCGGGCAAAGAACACGAGTTAATCAAGCAGTTCCGGCGCGACCTCCGGCGGCTGTAAAATTGATCTTTTTCCAACGTGCAACTACATTAAAAGACCCATGAAAACCATCAAATTTTGTCTGCTGCTGGCCTTTTTGTCCAGCCCCATGATTATCTTCTCCCACTTCCGGCCCCAAAAGGGGCCCATTCTTCAAACAACAGTACACGCCGACACTACCCTGAACCGGCTCCGGGTAGTGGTCAACAAACCAAAGAACGAAGCCTTTACTCTGCGGGTCCTGGAAGCCAACGGCCGACCCCTTCACGAGCAGCGAATAAAGGGCGGTTCGGGCACGGTTCAGGCCAACCTCAACCTGCACGCTCTGCCTAACGGCTCGTACCACGTGGAAGTCAGCGGCCGGAGCGGGGGGCAGACTTCCCTTGTGCAACTGTCAGCATCGAAGCACCCGGCGGTCAAACGGGGGATTGATGTCCGGGCGGTCAACTGATGCTCCCTTACGCCCCTGCTTAACGGAGCAGGGGGCTTTTACGAATAGGCTCCCCCATTTCCCAATGCAACGATTTACGGTTATCCGATGCTGTGCCCGAAGCGGCCGATGACTTTGCCTGCTGAGTAAATCGGCAGTTGCCTTTTATCAGAAATTTTAGCTATGACTTCGACAACAAACCTGAATACCCTACTGATGTGTGCCTTGCTGGTTGGCTGTAACCAGCAACAGGAAACCAAAAAAGAAGCGGACAAACCCACCGTACCCGTTATTCAGCTAGTCCGGCAGGATGCCGAGATCGACCACGACTACGCGGGCCACATCGAAGCCGTGCAGAACGTGGAGGTGCGGGCCCGCGTGGCCGGCTACCTAGATAACATCCTGGTTGATGAGGGACGCCCCGTTCGGAAAGGGCAGGTGCTGTTTCAGCTCAATCCGGCGGAGTATCAGGCCAAAGTGGCTGAGGCCCAGGCAAATCTGGAGAGTGCCCAGGCCCAGGAGCAGTCGGTGGAAGTTGAAATGGAACGGGTGAAACTGCTGGTGGACAAAAACGTCATCTCGGCCACCGAGCTCAAACTCGCCCGCGCCAAAATGGCCACCGCACGGGCAACCATCGATCAGGCAAAAGCCGCCTTAGCCAGTGCCCGGCTGCTGGTATCGCTGACCAGCATCCGCGCACCTTTCGACGGAATCATCAACCGGATCCCCTTCAAGCGGGGCAGCCTGATTGACCAGGGTGCCCTGCTGACGACCATCTCCGATTTGAGCCGGATGTACGTCTACGTCAATATTTCGGAGAAAGAATACCTGGCCTTTGCCCGCAAACGTCGTGACCCCCAAAAGGCTATGGTCCGGGAAGTGGACCTGCTGCTAGCCGACGGGTCGCCTTATCCCTACAAAGGTAAAATTGAAACGACCGAGACCATCTTCGAAGGAAACTCCGGCACGATTGCCTTCCGGGCGGCTTTCCCCAACCCGGATCAGTTGCTGCGCCACGGGGCCACGGGCAAAATCCGGCTGACGACCGACGTGGATGATGCTGTGCTGGTGCCGCAAAAGGCCGTTTTCGAAGTGCAGGATAAAAATTTCGTGTACGTCGTGGATGGCGGCAACAAGGTACGTACCCGGCCCTTTGTACCCCAAAGCCGGATTGGTCAGCTTTACGTGGTCAAGTCCGGGCTGCACGTGGGCGACCGGGTAGTGTATGAAGGCATTCAGCAACTCCGCGACGGCATGGCCATTATGCCCCGCCCAATGCCTGCCGATAGTGTACGGGCCGTATTTGCAGTAGCCCAGTAACGAGGAAGACCACCAACTTAAGCCATTATGTTTAACACCTTCATTAAGCGGCCGCTCCTCTCGACGGCTATTTCAGTATTGATTGTGCTGCTTGGCCTACTGGCCCTGACGCAGTTGCCTGTCACGCAGTTTCCCGACATTGTACCGCCTTCGGTAACGGTGACCACCCGCTACACCGGAGCCAGTGCCGACGTGAGCGTGAAGGCGGTAGCCACCCAGTTGGAACGAGCCATCAACGGCGTGCCGGGAATGACCTACATGACCTCCATATCGGGCAACGACGGTACGACCATCATCACCATCTGTTTCAAAGTAGGTACTGACCCCGACCTGGCCGCCGTAAACGTGCAGAACCGCGTCTCGACCGTGCTGGATGAACTGCCCACCGAGGTCATAAAAGCCGGTGTTGTCACCGAAAAGGAGGTCAATAGTATGCTGCTGTACCTCAATGTGTTCAGCGAAGACCCCACCGTAGACGAGAAATTCATCTACAACTTTGCCGACATCAACATCCTGGCCGAACTGAAGCGCATCGAAGGGGTGGGTTTTGCGGCCATCATGGGCAGTCGCGACTACGCCATGCGCGTGTGGCTCAAACCCGACCGCATGACCGTTTATGCGGTGTCGGCAGCTGAGGTTGTGGACGCTATCAAACGGCAGAATGTCGAAGCTGCCCCCGGAAAAGCGGGTGAAAGTGCCGACCGGGACCCGCAGACGCTTCAGTATGTGCTGCGCTACACGGGAAAATTCTTTGAGCCGAAGCAGTACGAAAACCTCGTATTGCGCACCAATCCCGATGGGTCATTGCTGCGCCTGAAAGACGTGGCCGACGTGGAATTCGGTTCGCAGGATTACGGCATCCTCTCGAAAACCGACGGGCGGCCTTCGGCGGCTATCATGCTCAAGCAGCGGCCCGGCTCCAACGCCCGCGAGGTTATTGCCAACGTGAAAAAGCGGATGGCCGAACTCAAACAAAGTTCGTTTCCGCCCCGCATGACCTACAACTATGCCTACGACGTGTCGCGGTTTCTGGACGCGTCGATTGAGGCCGTGTTGCACACGCTGGTTGAAGCCTTCGTGCTGGTGTTCCTGATCGTGTTTCTGTTTTTGCAGGACTGGCGGTCCACGCTCATCTGTGCGCTGGCGGTTCCGGTGGCGCTGGTGGGTACGTTTGCGTTTATGAGTGCCATCGGTTTTTCCATTAACCTGCTCACGCTCTTTGCCTTGGTGCTGGCCATTGGCATTGTGGTTGACAACGCGATAGTGGTGGTCGAAGCCGTACACGCCAAGATGGAGGAAGAGCACCTGTCTCCCCCTCAGGCTACGCTGGCTACTATGGGCGACATTACCGGGGCCATCATTTCCATCACGCTGGTGATGTCGGCGGTGTTTATCCCCGTCGCGTTTATGTCGGGACCGGCGGGTATTTTCTACCGTCAGTTTTCGCTCACCTTAGCCATTGCCATTGTTATTTCGGGGGTGAACGCCCTCACGCTCACGCCCGCGCTATGCGCCATCCTGCTGCGGCCCACGCACGGAGAAAAGAAAGGGTTGCTGGGGCCGTTTTTTGCTCATTTCAACCGGGGCTACGACTGGCTGGCCCGTCGCTACCAGGGGCTGCTGAGCCGGATCGTGAGCCGGAAAATGGTAACCTGGGGGCTGCTGGCCGGGTTTGTGCTGGGTACGTGGGGCCTGGCGACCATCCTGCCGGGGGGCTTTATTCCCACCGAAGACCAGGGTATGCTTTACGTCAACGTGACCACCCCGCCGGGTGCCACCGTGGCCCGTACCGAGCGGGTGCTGGATGCGATTGAAGCGATAGCCTCGGAAGAAGAATCGGTCGAGAACGTTTCGACGCTGGCGGGTTTCAGTCTGATGACCGACGGGGCGGGCGCGTCCTACGGCATGGGCATGGTTAACCTCAAACCCTGGGATGAGCGGGGTGAATCGATTCAGACCCTGATGAACCGGCTGACCGAAAAGACCAAAACCATCACCGATGCGACCATCCAGTTTTTCCCGCCCCCGACCGTGCCGGGCT
>Ga0209181_10010996_pt1 | contig 11674 bp, 7 predicted proteins | sample MAT05_FD_187208 | JGI IMG/M metagenome (GOLD analysis project Ga0209181, IMG submission 187208) | Freshwater microbial communities from Lake Fryxell liftoff mats and glacier meltwater in Antarctica - MAT-05 (SPAdes) (version 2) | ecosystem: Environmental > Aquatic > Freshwater > Ice > Liftoff... | reverse complement strand
GGAAGCCCGGGCGCGCGTGGAGCGCGTCGCGATGGACGCCGTGATGGGTGCAGAGCGCGCGCTTGGCCACGAGGTGATCGACGTATCGGCGCAAAAATGTGGGTGGGATTTGACGAGCATCCCGAGACATGTTGAAGGACGAATTCCGCCGTCGCGCCATATTGAAGTGAAAGGGCGCGCAAAAGGGCAATCCACGATTACCGTTACGCGAAACGAAGTGCTGTACGGCCTGAACCAGCAAGACAAGTTCATCTTGGCAGTCGTTGTGGTTGAAGGTGAGGGCTATGAAGGCCCGCACTACATTCGTAGACCGTTTCTGCAAGAGCCGGACTGGGCCACGACAAGTGTCAACCTCGATCTTGTGCAACTGCTTTCACGGGCAACTCTGCCGGAGGATAGTCAATGAAGCTCGTCCGACTACATCTTCAAAACTTTCGTTGCTTTGAGCGCCTTGTTGTCGAGTTCGACCCGAAACTGACTGTGATCGTTGCGGAAAACGGAGCGGGTAAGACCTCAATACTTGATGCCCTCGCCATAGGTTTTGGTCGCTTTCTGACGAAATTGCCGGGAGTCAAAGGTGTGGGCACCAAGGAATCAGACCTGCTCATCGACGAAAACGAACATCGAGCACCATTCCTCCACATTGGTTGGGAAGTCACTCGAAATGACGAGCAATCGCTCAGCTGGGCGGGTGGACGCAGGCGCACAGCGAGCATCAGTTCGAGCGACATCCGTTCAAGCATAACTGATGAATTGGCTGAGGTTGCGAAGAACGCGTTGAAGCCCATTGACGCGTACGCGGCTAGCCTTGCCGAGTCCAATGACAAGGGGGAGGCGTTCTTTCTACCGGTCATTGCCTACTACGGCACAAATCGAGCCATCAGGGAAGAGGTGCAGCGTAGAAGAAATTTCCGAAAGAAGTTCTCACGCTTTGATGCCCTAGCCGGAGCGCTTGACCCCGATTCACGTTTCAAGTCCGCGTTCGAATGGTTTACCGCGATGGAGGATGTAGAACGCCGAGAGAAGGAGGCGCTGCGAAACTTTGACTACCGCTTGCCTGTTCTAGACCATGTGCGAACCGCAATTAGCCGAATGATGGGTGATTGCAGCAACCCGAGAACTGAAATTCGACCGCTGCGCTTTGTGATTGACAAGCGCATGTCAAGCGGCGTTGTGAAGAGCCTAAGAGTCACCCAACTGAGTGACGGGTACCGGGTCGTTCTGGGGCTGGTGATGGACCTGGCGAGGCGCATGGCACAGGCCAACAGTCAGATCGCGCTCAACGGTCACACCATCATGAACCCGCTCGACTTGCCAGCCATCGTTTTGATTGACGAGGTAGAACTTCATCTTCATCCAGGCTGGCAGCAACGAATCCTCGGGGATCTGATCCGTACTTTCCCTGGCGCTCAGTTCGTTGTCACCACACATAGCCCTCAGGTGCTCACAACCGTCGAGTCGGAATGCATTCGTGTTTTGAACGAAGGGCAACTTCACGCGTCGCCTCCAGGAACCAAGGGTGCCGAAGCATCTCGGCTGCTCAAGCGGGTCTTAGGTGTTGAAGTTCGACCTCCGTTGGACAGTGCAACCAAGGAACTTGACGAGTACCTTGCTCTCGTTCAGGCGGACCAATGGATGTCTCAAAGGGCCGTTGCTCTTCGAGCCATATTGGATCAACGCTACCAAGGTGAGGAGCCCGCGCTGCTAGACGCCGACTTGCGCATCGAGAACCGCAAGTGGGAGATGGACAGTTTATGAAGGCAGTCCTAAAAGGGGCCGAACCGCCAGCGCTATCTGCATTCAGAGTCGCATTGCCAACCAGTAGTTGGCAAGCCATGCGCGACGACGCGATGCATGGGGGGCCGAATGCATACGCGGCCTGCCGGTTGACGGCAATCGAAGACCAATCCGGAATCTGCGCATATTGCGAGATTGATATTCGTGACAACGACCCGATGAAGTGCCATGTCGAGCACTTTCATCCAAAGTCCGACATCACGCCCGCCAAGAACTGGGCGCTGGATTGGACTAACCTATGGGCTGTCTGCAATGGCGGCAGCAACCCTCATGCTGGTGGGGCAGGATACTTCCTGGCCCCAATCAACAAGAACCTGAGTTGCGATCAACACAAGGATCGCATGGTTCAGGCGGGTCGCCTCGCTGCATCCTGTGAGGGTTGGATACTGAACCCGTCAGCAATGCCTGCGATCCCGTCATTGTTCAGCTTGGAGAAGCACTCTGGTGAGTTGGTGCCACACGATCTCCGCTGTGCACAAGTCGTCATCGCCGGTAACCGGCACGGTTCGACCCGCGAGCTGGTTCAGCACACCATCGTTATGCTCAATCTGAATTGCGATCGACTCGCCAAGAGCCGACTGCAAATTGTTAGAACCATTGAAAACGCGAAGAAGCGAGAGCGCCAGCAGGGATTTAACGCGGTTGATGGACTGGCGAATCTTGTGCAACGGTACTTTCGGGTTAGATGGCCGGGCTTCTTCACGACACTTCTTCTCTGCCTTGAACCTGCTGCTGGTCAGCATCTGCATACCCAAGGCTATCAAGGCTGACCATGACCCCAGTTAAGACTCCCAAAAAACTTATCGAGGTTGCGTTGCCACTCGATGCAATCAATGTCGCTTCAGCGAAAGAGAAGTCAATTCGGCACGGGCACCCCAGTACTTTGCATCTTTGGTGGGCGCGGAGACCGCTTGCTGCTGCAAGAGCGGTGCTCTTCTCTCAGATGGTTAACGACCCTGGCGGTGAGCGTGGCTATTTCGCGGGGATGACGAAAGCACAGGCTGCGGTCAAACGGGAGGAGTTGTTCGAACTCATCGAGAAATTGGTGCTCTGGGAAAACACCAACAACGATAAATTGCTAGCACGCGCGCGGGCGTTGATCCTCGAAAGTTGGCAAGAGACTTGTAGGCTGAACAAAGGCCACCCGCATGCGGCCGAACTCTTCGACCCCCACAAATTGCCTGCGTTTCACGATCCCTTCGCCGGAGGTGGAGCATTGCCACTCGAAGCGCAGCGACTGGGCTTGGAAAGCTACGCCTCAGACCTCAATCCCGTTGCAGTTCTGATCAACAAGGCAATGATCGAAATTCCTCCGAAGTTTGCGAATCTTGCGCCTATAGGGCCGGTATTGCCGAACGATAAGCAGCGCAAGTTTCACGAAGACTGGGCTGGTGCAAGAGGTCTAGCTGAGGATGTCCGGAGGTACGGGGCCTGGATGCGGTCCGAGGCTGAGCGGCGCATTGGGGCGATGTACCCTAAGTTCGAAGTCACCGCAAATTTAGTCAAAAATGCATTGAACCCGCGACCTGATCTCTTGCCGTACGTTGGCGAAAAGTTGACGGTGATTGCATGGCTGTGGGCCCGTACCGTAAAGAGCCCCAATCCTGCCTTCAGCCACGTTGATGTGCCATTAGCAAGCACATTCCTTCTGTCTAGCAAAGATGGCCAAGAGGCATTCGTAGAACCCGTAATTGACCACGACTCATATCAATTCAGCGTTCGAGTTGGCGCGCCTACGGCGGGCGCTCTAAACGGAACCAAGTTGGCTCGCGGTGCCAACTTCCGGTGCCTGCTTTCGAATTCTCCCATCGAGCCCCAGCATATCTACGCGGAAGCCAATGCGGGTCGAATGGGCGCTCGTCTGATGGCTATGGTTGCAGAGGGCTCGCACGGTCGTGTTTACTTGGCCGCAACACCCGAGCACGAGGCGGCGGCTAAACAGGCCAGCCCGGAATGGAAGCCGGACGTTGCGATGCCAGACAATCCTCGTTGGTTCTCGCCGCCGCTGTACGGTCTCAAGAACTACGCTGACCTATTTACCCCGCGACAACTTGTTTCGCTAACTACGTTCACCGATCTAGTTGCGGAAGCAATTGTGAAGGTGCGTTCCGATGCGGTGAACGGAGGGAGACCCGACGACGCATTAGGTTTAGTCGCCAACGGGTCGCAGGCCACCGCTTATGCAGAGGCGGTAGGGGTGTTCTTGGCATTTGCAGTTAGCAAAGCTACTGATAGGAATTCATCGCTGTGCTTCTGGGAGCCACTGATGAACCGTCTGCGTGGCACGTTCGGTCGGCAAGCGCTACCTATGGTTTGGGACTATGCAGAGACAAATCCACTAGCGGGTGCGGGTGGCGACATCTTTGGAACTGCCATGTCGCTATGCGAGGTTCTAGACAATTTTTCAGCTAACGGTTTTGGCACTGTGTCGCAGGGAGATGCGCAAAACCAGAAGATATCGTGGAACAAGGTTGTGTCGACTGACCCTCCCTATTACGACAACATCGGGTACGCGGATCTTTCTGACTTTTTCTATGTCTGGTTGAGGCGCAGCCTAAAGCCGATCTTCCCGGAACTATTTGCCACTGTTGCGGTCCCCAAAGCAGAGGAGTTGGTCGCCACGCCTTACCGGCACGGAGGGAAGCTGGCAGCTGAAGCGTTTTTCCTTGACGGCATGTGCAAGGCAATGCACAACCTTGCTGAGCAAGCCCATCCTGCGTTCCCAGTGACCATCTATTACGCGTTTAAACAAGCGGAGACGAAGAGTTCGATAGGAACGCACAGTACAGGTTGGGAGACGTTTCTTGAAGCCGTTATTCGATCTGGTTTCGCGATTACCGGCACCTGGCCGATGCGAACCGAACTGACAGTAGCAATTAAGAAGGGCTCGAATGTTCTCGCTTCGAGCATCATTCTGGTCTGTCGAAAGCGGACTATTGAAGCCGCTTCGGTTAGTAGGCGCGAGTTCATTCGAGAGTTGAATGCTGCGTTGCCTGACGCGCTTGATGAGATGACAAGAGGTGGCGTCAACTCACCCGTTGCTCCAGTTGACCTTAGCCAAGCGATCATTGGGCCGGGAATGGCGATCTTCAGCAAGTACGCTGCCGTACTTGAGGCGGACGGGACGCCAATGAGTGTGAAAACGGCACTGCAGCTTATTAACCGCTTCTTGGCTGAAGACGACTTTGAAGCTGACACCCAATTTTGCCTTCACTGGTTCGAAACCATTGGCTGGGCAGCAGGAAAGTACGGGGAGGCGGATGTGCTCGCTCGCGCGAAGGGGACGAGCGTTGGAGGACTCTCTGAAGCCGGAGTCTTGGAGTCAAAGTCGGGTCAGGTTCGACTGCTCAAGTGGCGCGAATACCCTAGCGACTGGTCGCCCGAACACGACCTCCGCGCTGCAATTTGGGAGATGCTGCATCACCTTATCCGCGCCTCTACTTCAGCAGGGGAGGCCGCCGCCGGAGCGTTGTTGGCTCGAATGATGGGAAAGGCCGAACCTATCCGGTCATTGGCCTATCGGCTGTACACGCTTTGCGAGAGGAAGGGCTGGGCCGAAGATGCTCGCTCCTACAACGATTTGATCATGTCGTGGCAAGGTATTGAAGTTGCCGCGAACGAGGCCGGACCGCGTGGGACTCAAATCACTATCGATATCTGACTGAATGGCATAACACCATGCAAAACAGCAACGTGCCCAATTTCATAATTCATCGTAAGCCGACGTGCGTCTTCAACAGCGTGGAAGGAGAAGCGGCATGACGTTGAGGCCATGGCGCGAGATTGCGATCCCGCATGACGACGTGCTCAAGGGGACGTTCAAGCAAGCTGAGTTTGCTGCTGACTTGTCGCTCGTGCACGATGGTGCGGCTACCCCCGAGTACCAGGACGCGAGCCTGTTCTTCCAACGGACCTTCATCACCGAGGGCATGCGCTTGTTGCTGGACTCGGTCGTCAAGCGGCTTGCCGGCCGTGGAGGTGACCCGGTCATTCAATTGCAGACGGCGTTCGGTGGGGGCAAGACCCACACGATGCTGGCCGTGTATCACTTGGCCAGTGGCAAGGGGTTACCGAGCGATCTGCCCGGCGTGCCGGCGATTCTTGACGCCGCAGGAGTCACCGAGCTTCCGCGTGCGCGCATTGCCGTGCTGGATGGCATCAAGTCATCACCAAACCAGCCCGTCACCCGGGGCAAGCTAACCGTCTGCACGTTGTGGGGTGATTTGGCATGGCAGCTCGGTGGCGAAGAAGGCTTCGCCATGGTGGCCGAGGCCGATGGATCAGGCACATCGCCTGGCAAGGCGGTCTTGCAGGCGCTGTTGAGCCGCTATGCGCCGTGCGTGATCCTGATCGACGAGCTGGTGGCCTACGTGCGCCAGTTCGAAGAAGGCAAAGCGCTGACCGGCGGCACCTACGATTCGAACCTGACCTTCGTGCAGGCGCTGACGGAAGCGTTGAAGGCGGTGCCCACCGCTGTCTTGCTGGCTTCGCTGCCGGAATCAGACAGGGAGGCCGGTAGTCAGCGCGGCGTCAAGGCCCTGGCGTCTCTGTCCCACTACTTCGGACGCATACAGGCATTGTGGAAGCCAGTCGGAACCGAAGAGGCTTTCGAGATCGTCCGGCGCAGGCTGTTCACGACCGTCGGCGACAAGCTCGCCGCCGACACGGTATGCCGTGCCTTCGCAGACTTTTACGCCGGGAACAAGGACGACCTGCCGCGCGAGACGCAGGAGAGCCGCTACTTCGATCGCTTGGTTCACGCTTACCCCATCCACCCGGAGGTGTTTGATCGCCTGTATGACGACTGGTCGACACTGGACAACTTCCAGCGTACGCGCGGCGTTTTGAAGTTGTTGGCCAAGGTCATCCACCGGCTTTGGAAGGACGGCAACAACGATGCTCTGATCATGCCGGGCAGCCTGCCGGTATACGACTCGGACACACGCAATGAGCTGATCCAGTACTTGCCGCAAGGCTGGGACCCGGTGCTTGAGCGGGATGTGGATGGCGAGCGCTCGGAGCCCGTCGAAATCGAGAATCGTGAATCCAAATTCGGCGGCGTGCAGGCATGCCGTCGTTCAACGAGAGCGATCTTCTTGGGCAGCGCGCCAAGCACCGCCAACCAGATGGTGCGCGGCCTGGAGCTTGAGCGCGTCTTGCTGGGCGTCGTGCAACCCGGGCAGCAGATCGGTCTCTACAAGGACGCGCTGCGCAGGCTTGGCGACCGCCTGCATTACCTGAACAGCGCCAACAATCGTTTCTGGTTCGACACGCGGCCGAACCTGCGCCGTGAGATGGAAGAGCGCAAGAGGCGATTCCAGGACCAGGAAGATGTCTTCCCTGCGGTGCGCGAGCGCGTGCAGAAAAGCTTGGCCTCGGGCCTGTTCGGTGGCATCCACGTCTTCACCGGCAGCAGCGATGTACCGGACGACTGGCAGTTGCGCTTGGTCGTTCTGCCACCCGACGCGGCATTCAGTCGCAGTGGGCAGAGCCTGGCGACAGAACGTGCCAAGGAAATCCTGAAGGCGAGGGGAGAGCAGCCCAGACAGAAGCAGAATCGCCTGATCTTCTTGGCGGCCGACTACGACAGCGTCAGCCGCCTGAAGGACCAGGTGCGGTCCATGCTGGCGTGGCAGTCGATCGTTGCCGACATCCGGGACATGAAGCTCAACCTGGACCAGTTCCAGGCCAAGCAGGCGAGCAAGAGCCTGGAGGAATCGGTCGACGCGCTGCGGCGTATGGTGCGCGAGACCTACAGGTGGCTGCTTGCGCCGATGCAAGAGGCGCGTCCTGGCAAGGGCATGTCAGAGGTGCAGTGGGAGCACTTCCCGTTGAACCCGGGCGCACTGAATCCATCGCAGGAAATCGAGCGCGTGCTGAAGGAGAACGAGCTACTCATCAGCGAGTGGGCGCCCATCCACCTGGCCAGCGTGCTGAAGGCCTGGTTCTGGAAGGATGATGTGCGAGAGGTGGGTGCACTGGACGTGTGGCAGAAGAGTTGCCAGTACCTCTACCTGCCACGGCTGAAGGACGATGTTTCGTTCCAGACGACGGTTGGAGCGGGAGCCGACAGTCGCGACTTCTTCGGCATTGCGCAAGGCATGGATGAGGGTAGGTACGTTGGGTTCAGCTTCGGCAAGAAGACATCAGTCTTCATGGATTCTTCGTTGCTGCTGATCGAGCCCGTGACTGCCGCTGGGTTCGCGGAAGCGCAGCGCGCAGCGGAGGAAGCGCGCAAGGCGACGGTGGTCACTACGGGTGCGGGTTCGACACCGCCACGTGTTGAAGACCCTACCAAGCCGACGTACCTAGCGGTGCCTGGAGCCACGCCGCACCAACCGACGAAGCGCCAGTTCTACGGCACCATCGAACTGGACCCGATCCAGGCGAAGAAGCAGTTTGCTGATCTCGTTGAGGAGGTGGTACTGCAGTTCACCGCCAAGCCCGGGGTGAAGGTGCGGATCGCGATTGAGATTCAGGCGGAAACGGAAACTGGTTTCGATGACAACTTGCAGCGGGCGGTGAAGGAGAACTGCAAGGTATTGAAGTTTAAGAGCGCCGAGTTTGAGCAGGGAGAGTAGTCGTTGCCCATTCCACGTCGCATTGGCGCGGCCTCAGGTTCCACGCGGTGATCGCAGCCTCGATGCGCGCCGCGCCGTCGGGTATAAGTTTGTAGAGGTCCGCCTTTCCCCAACGGAGCGCATCGATACAAGCGATTATGTCGTCAGAAATTTCAACGTCCACTGCGCGTAGCTCGAAGAGATCGAACGCGTACGAATGACCGTTGTAGGTGGCAGCGAGAAATCGGGCTACACGAGCCGCTTGCCCCGTGTCGCTACGCTCGGCCAACTGCATCAGCCGTGCCAGTGACTGGGCTGAGGCGGCCTGTGCAACTCGGGCGCGCTCGTCCCACTGCAACTGCTGTCGATCAAGGTCGTCGAAGTTCACTATCAAACGCTACATTGAGAATGCGACTTGCCGTGAGTAGGCGAGTGGCGGATTGATGATGGCTTCTTCGAAGCCGGCTCGATCGCCAACAAAGGTGACCTGCTCCACACCTCGTGTCAGCGCGGTATAGACAAGCGCATGGTCAAGCAGCTGGCTCTTGGCGATGACTACCGCCACGCGTTTGAACTGACTTCCCTGCGCTTTGTGAACGCTGATGGCATAGGCTAGTTCGACACGACCAACCAGTTCACCGTTCGAGAAAAAATGTTCTTCCCCTTCAAAATCGATTGTGATACCGATGCCCTCTTGGATGCCCGAGATTCGGCCGAGGGTGCCATTCAACAGGCAGCGGTCCGGATCGGAGAACAAGTGAATGACGGGTTCTCCGACTGCGAAGTGCTGATACTCGGACGGCGCCGCGCTCAGGGCCTGACCGTGAAAGTAGCGGTTGATGCTGCGGATACTTGATGGCCCATCGTTTGTCGCGGCAAGTATCTGGAAGTCCTCACTGTGCCATGTCTTCGCAACCGACTGCAGAGCATCGATGACTCCTGTTGCCGCGCATTCGATGAAGCTCACGCCACACGCCTTGCCAGCGAACGTCTTCAGCTCAGGGACTGTATGTGCCCGAACGTCTTCGGCCGCAGTCGGAATACCAGTCGCAGCGGCCTGGCGGTGGGTAGTCAAGAGATGACTTTGCGGAACGATGGCGCTTCCGACCATACGGTGAAACACAAGCCCAAATCCAATCGGAGGCAGCTGAGCTGGATCACCGACCAGCATAAGTTTGGCGCCGTCCGGAAGTTGTCGAAGTATTCGATACAGCGTCGGAAGGTCCAGCATTGAGGACTCGTCGACGATGACGAGGCTGTCGGCTGCCAGCTTGAGCTTTTGCGACGTGGCATTGAACAGAAATTTGGCGATGGTCATCGCTTCGTAGCCCGTTGCCTCAGCCATGCGTTTGGCCGCTCGACCTGCGAGAGCCATTTGATAGACGCTCAGATGCAGTACCTCAGCAAGCCGAATGACCACGCGCAGTACCGAAGTCTTTCCGACGCCGGCACCTCCGGTAAGCAAGCAGAATGCATGGTTTAACGGCATCTCTACTGCATGACGTTGTTCATCGTTGAGAGGAAAGCCTTGTTCCGACTCGCACTCTTCGACGGTCCGTTGAAGACGGAGAGAATCAGCGTCACGCGCAAAAAGCGACTGCTGAGTGGGAGTCTCGCCAGCAAGCATTCCTCGGATTCGATCGGCAATTCCGCGCTCAAGCGCCTCCGCGCCTTGAGTCTGATAACCAACGGTCTTCGACCCTACTATTGCCTGCTCTTCCAACGCCAGACCGATGGCACGTTCCGCAATGGTTCGTCTGAGCTTGCGGTCGACCATCGAGACCAGGTCATCGTGATTGGTTAGGGTATGAGCGGCTTCGAGTCTGTCGTAGAGCGCACTTTCGACTGCTCCGACCAAGCGACGCTCGTCATCGGTGGCAATTCCAAGTTTGGTCGCCACGCCGTCGACCTTGCCCCACTTTGCGAACGCGAGCAGGTAGTACGGATTGAGTTGGAGCATGTCGATTGTCTTATCACCCCACACGCGCCTGAGCTTGTTCGCCATGCTTGGATCGAAGCCGTGTCGATCCAAGAAATCAACGATTTCGGCTTCGGCTTCCTTCGTTGCCCAGGCCTCGACCAATCGCTGGGCCATCGGGCGCGTTAGAACGCCTTGCAGGGCGCCCACGTCTCCGGCCGAAAGGATTGGCAGCAACTGGTCGCCAAAAGTCTCCCAGAGCTTCTTCGCTTTGCGGTCGCCGATGCCCGCGAAGTTAGGGTGGTCGACAAGGAACTGGATGATCAACCGTCCACGCGGCAACGTGTAGCGACAAGACTTGGCTTGAACCTGGGGCCCGAACTGGGCGTGGTGGGAGATGTGCCCCTCAACGAGCCACGATTCACCAACCACGGGTATTCTGGGCAGGGCCTTGGAACTTGCAACGACGCGAAGGTTGTGCCCGCTCTCGGTGGTGCCTGAAAACACCGCTCCGCCCCATTCGGTGGCTGCATGAACATTGCATACTGCCAGAGTGTGCTGCACCGATGCTAGGGACGAAGGGGTATTCATGCTGATTGCGGCATGGGTGGGATGCGCCGGCCGGACTCGATGATCATGTCCTCGCGGCCAAGTTGCAGGCGCATGTCCCGCAACTGGCGGCGCAGTTCGGCGTTCTCTGCGACGATCGAAATGTTCGTCTTCTCCAGCGCTTGAACTCGACGCTCAAGCATCTGCTGCTGCTTGCTCTTGCCAAACAACTCTGGAACTTCTTGAGGGGTGCATGTAGCGGCTACAGCTGGCACCTCGACCGATTGTTCAGCAAGTTCGGCGATGTCCGTTCTTGTCTTTTCAATGAGGTTGCGAATTGTTCCGTTCTTGTACATGGACTGTCGCGGAACCTTGGCTTTGTCAGCAATCGCTGACACATTGACTTCGCCAGACGGCAGCAGCGGCAGTGCTTCACCGGATCTCAGATACGCGCGTACGCGCTCCACGTATTTGGAGCCAATTTCCTGGCCGCCTTTACCCTCCACTCTCTCGGTTGTCTTGTCCATGACGGGTGGAGCCTTCGTCTTTGTCGCGGGCTAGACAGCCATTGAGGCGGTCAGTGGAGCGTGATGCTGATAGCCCTCCAAAGAGAAGTCGCTGGGTTCCACGCGTTCAAGCCATTCGGGTTCGTAAGCCTGGGTCACCGAGAAGTCCGGAATTCGATCGTCGAGCTTGAGCGAAGGCGCAGGGAAGGGCTGTCGTGTGAGTTGTTCCTTCAGCATCTCTACATGGGTTTCATAGATGTGCGCGTCACCGATGAAGTAGCTGAACCAGCGCGGCTTGTAGCCCGTCAGCCGTCCAACGAGGTGGAGCAGCGCGGCACCCTCGG
>Ga0209181_10010992_pt1 | contig 11677 bp, 11 predicted proteins | sample MAT05_FD_187208 | JGI IMG/M metagenome (GOLD analysis project Ga0209181, IMG submission 187208) | Freshwater microbial communities from Lake Fryxell liftoff mats and glacier meltwater in Antarctica - MAT-05 (SPAdes) (version 2) | ecosystem: Environmental > Aquatic > Freshwater > Ice > Liftoff... | reverse complement strand
GACAAGCTCAGCCCTTCGACAAGCTCAGCCCTTCGACAAGCTCAGCCCTTCGACAAGCTCAGCCCTTCGACAAGCTCAGCCCTTCGACAAGCTCAGGGTGACAAAACACGCTGTCAGGCTGAGCCCATTGTTAGGGTATTGCTGTAGGTGTTGTAATCATTAAATGTTGAGCTTATAATAGATGCTTAAGGTCAAATGGTAAAGTTTTGCCATTTGCCTAAAATCATTACGTATGTCTTTCTCTGTTGCCGTAGAGAGAAGCCCAGGTATATTGTAGCAAAGCAGGAGCATTTTTAAATGGCAGCTAACGCATAGTATTGCTACAGGTGGGGAATTCAATGAATGTCCAGCCTGGAACCATGGCTCAAAAATGATTTAATAGTTGAAGAAAAATACTTTTACTTGGCTTCATTCGTCTGCTGGAACTGCTGCAAATAAAGAACTACAGCCGAAGTTTCACCGTCCATCCACACTTGTAGCAATACTTGTGTTGGCAGTAGGTTTTTGTCAGTAGCCATGTAGTTTTTCAAACATCATCTTTACTACTTGTTTATCGCCTAAAGTAATTATAGTAAAAATATAGCTGTCTGAATTTATGTCAAGAAATTCTATGGAATATCCTTGAATTTTTAGTTCTTTTTCATTAATTAATTGTAGTATTTCTCCAGTGTCGTGTCCATTGTATAATTCATCATTAGAAAGTGTAAATTCATAGTTTTTTGCCATTCTTATTTCGTTCAAAACGATACGTACTTCAATTTCTTCTTCTTTCCAATCTACTTCAGCCATTTCTCCATTGTTTTGCAATGTGTCTATCAAAACAAATTTTGGTGTTAATAGGGCATCTTTTGGATATGTTAATCCACGTTCAGATAATATAAACTCATTGTTATCGTCATAAAAAGATTTTGGGTCTTCAAATGCTAATTTTAGCCTGGCTTTTAAGTCGTCTTTTAAAGTATCTGAAAATGCAATGCTGTCAACAACTTCTTCGTAAAATGCTAAGTCAGAAGTAGGCTTCTCATTTTGCTTCTGTCCGAAAATATTTGATAGAAATCCCATAAATTATAATAATTGAATTTAGTTAGGTTACTAATTTTTCAAAGGCTTAAAGCCAAAAATTTGGTATTGCGGCAGGCAAGTAATTCATTGCTGAGTCTGCCCCCAACCGCAGCTAAATAAAGATACAAAAGTGAAAGAAAACAAACAAAAACCCACAAAAACCCAAAGGTATTGCCAAAACCTAAGCTGAGCGAACTATAGCCGAAGGTAACAACGTGGTGCCCTGCCCGTAGCAATACTTCTGTTGGCGGATGTTCTATTTATTTACGTATGTCAGAAGCCTTTACCTTCTTGATGATTCCAATTTGAGAAAGCACGAGAATGCCATTTGTTTGACTTTTAGTTTTAAGTAGTTTTTCAAATGTCATGTCTAAACCTTTCTTTACCCTTTCTTTTATGTCTGAGTTCTCCAGTATGTTATTTTTCATGGGTCTTAGTTTTAATTTTATTCCAAATTAAATTGTCATAAATAGTTACCGGTATATTTATAGCACCTTCAGCAATAAATTTATAAGGAATATTTGAGTTGTCAATAATAATCCAATAATTAAAAATATTAATAAAAACATTTGTAAGATTAGCTAGTCCTTTAAAGTCTCTTCTAATAATAACATTTTCTGGGATATTGTGGCCGCCTTCTCATTTGCAGGCATAAAACTTTCGCATAAACATGTTTATGTGTTGCATAAAAAAACAGTCATGATTTTGTTCCATTTGTATTTCTTTTAAAAAATTTGACACGCTTTTGTGTCAATAGTATTTTTATAAAATTTTGACACCTGTTGCCCCGACCTTACAGGCTGGGAAACGAGAAGAGAAAAGCCCCAAACCTACCCTGGAAAGAAAAATGTTATAATACCCAATTTCTGCCGGATAGAATTTCAAACACACTGAAGCCCTTTTGCATGGGCTTCGTGTTTTTGGTGTTGCAACGCCTTGAACTCCTAATGGCCTGGCAAAGTCAGGCAGGCCTGCAAAGGCCGTAATCCTTTAGCCGTTGGTGTAGCCTACAAACATTAGCAAGCCCGGGCTAACAACCAGTCTCATCGCTTTACTGCCGGCATAGAATAAGTTGGCTTCGTTACCGTTGGCGTTGGTTCTTTTTCCAATAATTTCAAGGCTTCTTCAACTCCTTTTTGTAGTTGAAGATCGATGCCCTGGGCCATTGACGCGGCGGTGATGCGTTGTTCAATATCAGGTGCAACACCTATATTTTCGGCCACCCATTTAGTATTTATAGGGTCGAATACCGCATTGTCGGGGGCCGTCATGGCGCCGCCATCTACAAACGAATAATGCACCGACGATTTTACCAACCCGCCCCAAGTGCGGGCACCTATCAACGGGCCCACCTTTTGCTGCCTGAATATCCACGGAAAAAAGTCGCCACCAGAGCCTGCCATTTCGTTTATCAATAAAACCTTTGGGCCTAAAATACCTGCGGGTAACCGCAACGCATTTCCACCCGGTACTTCGTTGGTAAGCGCTGCCCGCAGCCTGCGTACCATCAGGTCTACCATATAATCGTCCAACAATCCGCCACCGTTAAAACGTTCGTCTATCACGGCGCCCTGTTTATTTTGCTGGGCAAAGTAGTAACGGTTAAAATTATTAAAACCTGCCCCACCGGTATTGGGTACCCACACATAGGCCAGTGTACCTTTTGATAAGGAGTCCACTTTTCGGCGGTTGTCTTCTACCCAAGCCAATTGGCGCAAACTATTTTCGTTTTCTAAAGGCTGCACTGTTATTGTCCATGCGCCTGTGGTATCGGGTTTGTTGTTAAGCGTTAGCTGCGTTTGCATCTTAGCAGTACCATTTAAAAGATCGTACGGATCGGTGGAGGCTGTCAATGGCTGCCCGTTAATGGCCAGCAGGTAGTCGCCTTCTTTTACCCTTAAGGCAGGCTGCGCCAGCGGGGCCACTACACCCGGGTTCCAGCTTTCAGTGGTAAATATTCTTTTGATCTTCCACCTGTTATTTGCCATTTCAAGATCAGCGCCCAGCACGCCCACTCTTGATGTATCCAACGCAGGAAAATCGCCGCCAAAAACAAAGCTGTGGCCAACAGAGGTTTCGCCGCCTAGCTGGTCCAGCAGGTAAGTAAGATCGGTACGATGGCGTATGTATGGTATCATGGGCGAATACTGCTCCCACACCTGTTGCCAGTTGCGGCCATGCATGTTACGGTCGTAAAAATAATCGCGTTGGTAGCGCCATGCTTCGCTAAAAATTTGATTCCATTCTTCCAACCTGTTTAGCTCCATTCGCAGTGTTATGCCCACTATGCCTTCGGTTGGCCCGGCTGGTTTGGCGGTCGATACTACCCGCCAATTGGGCCCGGCTTTGAACAGTAATTTTTCGCCGTTGGCCGACACGGCAAAGCGGGCACCTTTGGCCAGCTCTTCCAATTTTTTATCGGCTACCGAATACTTGCTAACTCCAGGTCCCGAAATAATCAACACATTTCCCTTTGGCCCGGCCAACAACCCATCGTATTCGCCTACAGCTATGGGCATGGCAATAATGCGGCGGTCGAGGTTATCCCAATCTATTTTTACTGATTTGTAAAACGAAGTATCCTTCGTTGTTTTTTTCGCTGTTGTATCAGGCTCCTCATCAGTTTTAAGGGGAAAAGGGTTAGCATCGGTATTGCGCAAAATGGTGAGGTAAGCGCCAAACGTAGGCTGCGCCTGTTGCGAGCTGGTATTGGCCCAACCCGAACCCAGCGCCACATTGGTGCTTGCTAAAAAGTATAGGTACTTGCCGTTGAGGTCCCACACAGGCGTGATAGCATCGGCCATGGGATCGCTTAGCGGCCTGGTTTTTTTACTGTCGGCGCTCCATACCATAATGCTTCTAAAATTGTTGGGTTGCGATTTTGTATAGGCCAGCCATTTACTATCGGGCGACCAATTAAGCCCCATATTTCCCCTGTCGAGGTTAGTACCGCCAGTGTCTATCGTGGTAATTTTTCCACCAGCCAGTTGCAGCACTTTTACCTGCACCGTGTTATCGGCAAAGGCAATCATTTTACCATCGGGCGACCATGTAGCATCCCACGCAAGTTTGCTATCGCCAAGGGCAATTCTGCGCGGCTTTTTTGTGCCTTCCTGGTCGGTAATGTATAAGCCATAGGCGGCGCTGTCTTTGTCTGAAAACCAGGCGATCTGTGTTCCATCGGGCGACCAAATGGGCCTGCGATCTGCCACACCCGAACTTCGCGAAAGGTTTCGGGCATCGCCGTTTTCTACTGGTGCAGTAAATATCTCGCCACGTGCTTCAAGCAAAATACGTTTGCCGGTAGGGGACAGGGATGCTTCATTAATGGAATTGGTCACGTTCTCCAACCTGGTTTCGGCCCACGGAAAATCGCCGGTTACCGTAATATTTAATTGCCTGCTTGTGCCGGTTGCGGGGTTAAGCAGGTGCAGGTACCCGTTTTGTTCGTATACCAGTTCCTTACCATTTCCCTCCAGCCATTTAATGTCGATTGCGGTATCGCGGGTTACCTGTCTAACGGTTTTTGCAAGGGTATCGTAGGCCCACACATTCATAATAAAATCGCGGTCCGATAAAAAATATATTTCGTTGTTCATCCACAATGGGTGAATGTCCATGCTGCCTTGTGTAGGGATGTCTTCTTCCTGCAAAGTAGCCAAATTGAACACCTGCAACGGAGTGTTTTGGCCACCGCGATAATGCCGCCATTCCACATCCCAACGGCTTACCCTATCTATGGTTAGCTTATTGCCTGACGGCGAATAATTACCATCGAACCCCCAGGGAGCAGCCAGTAGTTTTGATGGTCCGCCGGTAGCGGGTACCGTCCACAGGCGGCTATAATTAGTAGGCGCAGTTTCGCGGGTGCTGGCATACAAAACCCGTTGGCCGTTGGGCGACCAGCCACGCGGATATGATGGCGCCGGGTACCATGTTAGTCGTTTGGGCGTTCCACCCTGTGCGGACACTACATATACCTGTGCAATACCTTCGCGGTTTGAGCTAAAAGCCAGCGACTGCCCGTCGGGCGAAAAGTGCGGGTTACCCTCCACTGCTGCGGTGCTGGTAATGCGGCGGGCCTCTCCACCATTAAGTGGCGTGGTCCAGATATCGCCGCCATATGTAAATGCAATTTGAGTGGCACTGATAGCAGGCTGCCGTAGCAGGCGGGTACCCTGCGAAAAACTAACGGCACTGGTCAATACGCATATAACCAGCAGGTAAGTGTTGGCAAATTTTTTAAGAGAAAGCATAAGTAGTTTGTTGATTGTGTAAGCGTAATAGCGCATGTAATATAAAGTTAGCAGAGTGGAAAGCAAAGAGTGTTTGTATGAACGGTTGGTTGGTAATTATTGTCAATCTTTTACCGCCATACGTTGGCTTGCTTAATTAAAAGTATATTGGTTGCTTATACCAGAAAAGTAACATTATGAAAAAAGCGATTGTTTGTATTGCAGCCTTTTTACTGCCATCCGTGGTTATTTGTTTAGCAGCTCAACCCGCAGAGCAGCTTGTAAAAATAATTGTAGGCCCCGATCACCCCGATTGGAACTATAAAATTGGTGAACCGGTAAAATTTAATGTAATGGTTTTGCAATATGGTAACCCGGTACCCAATGCAACCATCAGGTACGAAATTGGGGCTGAAAAAATGCCTGCTGTTATTAAAGACTCTGCAATGTTGACAGACGGAAAAAAAACGATTAATGGAGGTACGCTTACATCACCCGGTTTTTTAAGATGCATTGTGTCAACAACCATAAATGGCAAAACATACCGCAACCTGGCTACTGCAGGGTTTGAACCACTCACCATTCAACCAACTGCTACAATGCCCGAAGATTTTAAAACATTCTGGAACCGATCAAAGGAAGAGCTTTCAAAAGTTGCTATTGATGCGAGAATGACTTTGTTGCCAGAGCGTTGTACCGAAAAAGTAAATGTGTACCAGGTAAACCTGCAAAACGCGGGTAATGCAAGGCTGTATGGTATTTTATGTGTACCGAAAGGAGACGGTAAATTTCCGGCCCTGCTAAAGGTACCCGGCGCTGGGGTTAGGGCGTACAGAGGCGATATTGCTACTGCCGAAAAAGGAATCATCACATTGGAAATTGGCATCCACGGAATACCGGTAACCATGGACGATGTAGTGTATAGTAACCTTGGCGCCCATGCATTAAATGGTTACCAGGCTTACAATATGGATAATAAAGACCGGTTCTATTATAAAAAGGTGTACCTCGGTTGCGTACGGGCAAATGACTTTCTTACCAGCCTGCCTCAATATGACGGGTCCAATTTAGGCGTATGTGGCGGCAGCCAGGGAGGTGCCTTGTCTATTGTAACAGCAGCGTTAGACAGCAGGGTAAAATACCTGTCGGCCCTTTACCCCGCGCTTAGCGATGTAACCGGGTATTTAAAAGGCCGTGCAGGTGGCTGGCCTCATTACTTTGATGCAAATAATATTGCCATTAACAATACACCCGCAAAGCTTGCCACCGTTGCCTATTACGATGTGGTAAATTTTGCAAAGCAATTAAAAGTGGAAGGATTTTATGCATGGGGCTATAACGACGAAACATGTCCGCCCACCAGTATGTATGCTGCCTACAATGTAATAACAGCGCCCAAGCAATTGTTCCTAGCCCTTGAAACCGGCCACTGGACCTACCCCGAAGAGAACGAAAAATTCATGGGTTTTATAACTAATAAGTTGCTGGGCAAATAGCTTTTGCCTCTTACCTGATCAAAACCACCGTTCCTAAGTCCTGAAGGAGTCTCCTTCAAAGCTGTGGAGCGAAAGCCAAAGGAACTTGCCATATCTCACATGCTTATAAGCAACTTTTTAGTCCTGCCAGGCTTTCATTCAAAGCCATTCGCTTTGCAGGTGTTCTTCATGTGCAAAGCAAAGGGAGTTGAGTTGTTGGTGAAGAACAACAATAATGACAAAATAAATCTTTGAAAAGAAGCCTCCGTGCGGCGTTTTTTGGATTGGGTTAATTACGTCAATCCAGCTACTTAAGCATGATTTACGCAAGTTATTATATCTCAAATATTTGTGTACGCAATGAAGATGCATATATTAAAGAGTTGGCAGCATGCTTTGGCGACAGTTCGTAACTTCAACGAGACCAAAACAACCAACATGACAGCACAAGCCAACGCTTCACAAAAACAAAAGAGCTGCAAGCTAACACACAAAAGCCGACACACAATTGTAGCACATTTGCTTTTGCCCCAACGCACAAAACCCTATAAAATGACAGAACTTTTTTCAGGACAACTTTTACAAGCGGTTAAAAGCCAAATCAACAATTCTGAAGAAAAGAATTTTTGGATTCAGATATGAAAAGACCTTTCTGTTTTCTATTGCAAGAACAATCGGTTAAACAGTGACGATAACGAACAAGAGCATCCAATATTTTCAGTCATTGACATTAACTTTCAAGAGGACTGCCGACACTTTCATCCATTAACATTGAAAGACAATTTGAAAAAACTTTCGGCTTGACAGCCGAAGCAATTTCAAATATCGGTTCAATCACTTTTGACTTTTCAGAAGATGCAACGAGTTTTTTGCGATGCTTAGTTATTGCCGACAGCAGAACAAGTGAACTAAACAGCGAAACAACCTTTCAAACTTGGGAAAAACACGGAGGAAGCGAATTTGAAAAAGTGTTTTTTGAAAACAGGTTTCAACTATTCGGCAACAATGCCAATCAGCTTTTGCAACTACAAAGAACAATTAGCTCAATAGTTGGAGGCAGAGTATCGGGACAGGATTTATTTTACGACCAGACAACCGATTTCCTAATAGAATTTCCGCAAGCCGAAAAATTCCCCAATGGTTTAGTAATAGAAATTGACGGAGGACAACACAATGTTGAACCACAAATTAGCAAAGACAGTTTACGAGAACATTTCGCAAATCAGAACGGCTACCAAACAGTAAGAATAAATACAACAGAAGTAAATACTATTCCGCAAGACAAGAAGAATCAAATTGAACAATACCTACTGCACCCCTACTATCAATTTTTTTCTCGAAACATTTAGTCACCGTTAATCAATACAGAAAGAGGTTTGGATTTTTTGCAACTATTCCTTTCTCCTTTTGCAATTGCAAGAATTCAAAAAACATTTATAAACGCAATCAAGAAAAACTTGATTGACCTTACAAAAAAAACCCTATCAATTGCAATCATTGAAAGGGATTTGCCTTGCGGTAAATCTGCAATTGATGATTTGCTTATTCAGATTGAAAATTTATCTTTACTTCAAAACGGAGAAATTTTTCGTTTACCGAAAATTGATGTTTCAATTTTTAATAAAGCCGAGTTTATAGAGTGCAAACTCAATCAAGGAAACAACACACAACTTTATTCAAGCAATATTGATTTCACACAGTATGATTTGACTATTGACATTTCAGTTCTTAACTACTTAACTTTCTTAAACAAGCCGACACGAACTTCACCGAACAAAACTATTGTTATTCGGTCCGTTCATCACACTGAAGAAAAACGGAAATTCAACTTTTACCCTACGATTTAATACGAGAACGCACCAGCCAACAGAGAAAGTGAAAGCATTGAACAACTAAACTTTTTTCTTCGGTCACTTTTCAGAAAAGAATCTTTCAGAGAAGGACAAGTAGAAATTCTATCCAAGGCATTGGAAAAGAAAAACCCAATTGCCCTTTTGCCAACAGGTGCAGGTAAATCTCTTACATATCAAATAGCTTCTTTGCTTCAAGCAGGTTTGACAATTGTTGTTGACCCGATAAAAGCATTGATGAAAGACCAGGATGAAAATCTAAAGTTAGCTTCCATTGACGGAACTGTTTACATCAACTCATCTTTTTCAGCAGCGAAGAAGAAAGAGAACATCAAAAGGTATTCAGAAGGAGAATTTTTGTTTGTGTTCGTTTCACCTGAAAGATTCGTGATTGAAGATTTCAGAAATTCAATTGCATCAATTCCAAACTTCAATCGGAATTTTTCTTATTGTGTAATTGATGAAGCACATTGCGTTTCAGAATGGGGACACGATTTCAGAACAGCATATTTGAAGTTAGGTGACAACTCAAGAAAGTTTTGTTTTTCGGGACACAATGGAGAAAACATCTCTACTCTTGGTTTAACAGGCACAGCTTCATTTGATGTGTTGAGTGATGTTCAAAGGGAAGTTGGTTTGCAAAACGATTCAGATATTATCAGACCCGAGAAATTAGAACGCAAGGAATTAAAATTTAAAATCAATTGGCATTGATTTGATATCATGGTTAGGAAGCACACAGCGGACACAAGAGCAATAAGGTTTAGAACAACTTCTTCAAAACATTCCAGCAAATCAAACTCAATCCCTTACAATCGGTTTAGAGAATGACGGCATTGAACGAGTAGTTGATTTTTTACAACCTCAATACATTGACTTTGATTATACTGTTGTAAAAAAAGCAACGGGCTTTTGCAGAAGCGATGATGATTTTATTACAAACCTTATTTACAACTACAAACGGGTTACAGGGGCTACAATAACTTTTACTCAAAACCAAATTTTGGAATTAAAATCTTTTTACATAAAAATTAGATTAGACAACGACACACTAAAAACAATTTGTCGGCTTTCAATTTTAGGAGTGATTGAATATTACACAATTCAATATCCTACTTTGGCTACAGTCATTTGCAAAAAATTATCTGAAACTGAAATTCTAAACAATCTTGAAAGGTATGTTGAACGCTACCTAACAAGAATTTCAGCACAGGCAGTAAGAACAGATGCACCAAGTAGAAATCAACCCACTATGCTTCGCAAGTGTGTTGACTACTTAATTGATTTTACTTATGATAAAGTTTTTGATAAGCGAAAAAAAGCCCTTGGCAATATTGAAGCAACAGGTGTAGCAGATCCATCAGAAATACCAGCCCTGTTGGTAATGGGAGAAGCGAGTATCCATTACCGGGTAGATGCGGTAATTTGCCCTGCAGATGTTGTAAACGTAACACAATTTATAGCTGAATCTGAAGATGCTGAAAGGCAGGTTGCTTGCGCCGATATTATTTTATTATCAAAAACAGAGTCTGTGCCCGAGCAGTATATTGGCGCTGTACAAAATATGCTCGATGAGCTGAATCCCTTTGCTGCACTGTATATTAGTAAGTTTGGTTTGGTTAATGATGTAGATGTATTGACTGTCAAAGCATCTGAAAATAAACAGTTAGAGAAATTGATAGCAGGCGCTAAAAATAATGAGCACTACTAAGGAATTAAATCAATGGTATTTGAGTTTAATCAATCTTTTGGCTTTATGACGTTTAATTATCTGATAGGGCAGGTAGCAAATTTTTTTGGAAAAGATCTTTATCGTATCAAAGGTTTTATTGATGCCGATGGTATGGAAAACAGGATGATTTTACAATCGGTAGCCTATTCACATGCGTGGCAAAAAGGCCGTGAATGGCAGGCTGGCGAATCTAGAAAAAGTAAGCTCGTTTTTATAGGAAAAAATATTAAACGGGATTTGATACAATTACAATTGGATATGCGCCTGCAAAAAGTTTATACCGATTAAACTTGTTTGGGGTACATTTTAAATTGATGCAGCGCCAGGTGTTTAGTAAATACACCGGGCCACGGCTTAGCCTTGGTTGGGTGTTACCTACCAACCGAAATCAGGAGCTTCAATTTAAAATGTACCCTTGTTTGTTGCAGTTGAAAACTTTTCAGGGCATCTGTTTGCTTTTCAAAAACCCTCAAAGCGATTATAACTGCACATGCTGGATTAACAATTGTATTTTTAATTAAATAGTAAACGTTTTTTTTCAACACCTTACCGCTGCGGTGGTTGGTTTAAAAATATTTTATTATGATAAAAAATGTATTAGGTACTGAGTTGCAATTGTGCAGTGCAAATCCCCTAACTGGTTTTACCCGCAGTGGGTGTTGCGAAACGGGTAGCAACGACTTTGGCACCCAGACCGTATGTGCAGTAATGACGGAAGCTTTTTTAGCTTATACAAAGGAGCAGGGGAATGATTTATCTACCCCCAATTCTCTTTACAACTTTCCCCGTTTACAACCAGGCGACAAATGGTGCTTATGCGCCAGCCGATGGGTACAGGCATTACAGGCAGGGGTGGCACCTAAATTAATTTTAGATGCAACACATGAAAAAACACTTGCGTTTGTATCGCTTGATATTTTGGTGGTAAATTCTTTGTAAAGCTTTTAATTGCCAGTTGATAATATAACAACTTATATAAAAATGCCAGGTACTGAAACTGTAGTCAATACCTGGCTTATTTTTTATTGATTTTACTGCGTAGTTAATTCCTCAACACAACTTTAATACACTATTGCTTCATTACTTTTTCAGTAATTACACCATTTGCAGTTAATAGTTTTAAAAGATATAATCCCTTTGGTAAATCACCTGCCTGCAAATACAACTGATTTGTTCCCGGCAAAATGGAGTATCGGGTTTCCTTTAACAGTTTACCACTCATATCCAGCAATTGCAATTGTATATTTTGGTTGCCGGCCGATTGCATTTGGATAGTTAGGCCATTTATAAATGGATTAGGTGCAATGGAAATAATCCGGTTGT
>Ga0209181_10010990_pt1 | contig 11678 bp, 4 predicted proteins | sample MAT05_FD_187208 | JGI IMG/M metagenome (GOLD analysis project Ga0209181, IMG submission 187208) | Freshwater microbial communities from Lake Fryxell liftoff mats and glacier meltwater in Antarctica - MAT-05 (SPAdes) (version 2) | ecosystem: Environmental > Aquatic > Freshwater > Ice > Liftoff... | reverse complement strand
CGGGTCAAAGACCCTCACGAGCACCTACGTACGGTCAAAGACCCTCACGAGCGAGCGTTGCGCTTGGCTTTTGTGATTGCTGAACACTTGTGGCCAGTAGATTATGCATACTTCGCGTCCAGCGGGGAAGGCCCTCCTGAACGCCCTCATCGCACTTTCAAGTCCCCGGCACATACCCGACCCATGACCTTGGCAAATCCACCACTGCGATGTCCAGCAGACCCGCCTCTGTCGCATAGTTTGACGCGCTGCTATATGGGTAATGCTCGGCTTCCTGCACCCAGCCTTCTTTCACGGGGTTCTCATGGATATACCGGATTTTCTGAGCAATAACAGGCAGGGTGTAGAGGTCAATCGGGTGGTTATCGGACTGCCAGAACTGATATTGGCGGTTGCCCGAAGCCTGATGGCCGCGATAGGCGAAGCGATGCAGCATCCATTCTTTGCGGCTTTCATAGCCGCCCTGTTCGATTTCGCGTAAGATGGTTTTGGCGGTGAACTTTTTGAAGTCGCGCAGGATGTCGGAGAGCGGGATTTCTGGGCTACTGGCTTCTACAATCAGGTGGAGGTGGCTGCTCATGATTACATACGCATACACAAGCAAGCCTTTTTCTTTTTGGCAATGCCGAAGGCTCTCCAAGAGTATGTCTTTGTACTGCTTTCGGATGAATACGTCCACCCAGTCCACGACGGTGATGGTGACGAAGTTGAGGCCGTGTTGATCAAAGATTTTGTAGTGGCTCATGGTGTGGGCGGTTGTTTTTTTGAGTTCGTGTGTGTATGCTCGTGAGGAGCACAAAGTTTCAATTTATTACTAATATTTATTCGTAGTACAAAGCTGACGAGCGAGCGTTGCGCTTGGCATTGTAGTTGTCGAACACGTTTGGTCAACGGTTGCTTTTTGTTCACTTATTTGATTGCTCATGCTCGGGTGTGCTCGTGAGGGTCTTTGACCCGACACGTTGTGTCCGCAAGTCTCTGACTTGCATGGGTTTGCGTTTGTTGCTTTATTCGCAAGTCGGAGACTTGCAGACAGCACGTATCGGGTCGCAGACCCTCACGAGCGAGCGTTGCGCTTGGCTTTTGTGATTGCCGAACACTGTTTATTCTTGAGTATCTGACCCCCCATGTGGATAAGTACGTCATAAGTTGGGCTTTAAGGAACGCGGCACCAATAACTTAGTCATTTGATGCCACCCTTTGTTCCATCATACGGCCCCTATTTTTCTTTAAATAGCCCCACTATTCGCAGAAAAATAGTGTTGTCTGATGAAAAAATGGTTGACCTAAAATGACTAAGTTATTGGTGCCGCGTTCCTAACATTCAGGGGGGCAAACCTCAAGAACAGGGGGGTCAGATGAAACCAGAACAGAGGGTTCAGATACTCAAGAATATACATTGTACTTTTGCCGGCAATGAAATTTAAGTTTTTCGACAACCGACGCATCCGGCAAGGGTGGACGCTGCTGCTGATAGGCGGCGCATTGGTGTGTATGTTCCCGCCGAGGCATCCAGCTTTTGATTGGTGGGCGGCCCATGCTGTTCAGGTCGCACTGGGATACCTGGCGCTGGGGCTTATCTTTTTGATTCTCAATAAATCGCGTCTGCTGCTGGTTTGCTTCGGATGTAGTGCGGCCATCAGTTTTTTCTATTACGAGACCAATAAAGGGGCGCATTTGAGCTCTATGAATCAAGTTGGTGATTCGTTGGACCTATCACATTCCCCACCTGCTCACATCGCTCACGCGCTCACCGATGAAACTGGATAGTTTTCGATACGCTTTTCAAGGCCTGGTTGATCTCTTCCGCAGCCAGCCAAATGCCCGAATTCATGCAATGGCTGCGACAGCAGCCGGGGTCGCTGGGTATTTTTTCCAGATTTCCCGCCTCGAGTGGGTGGCGATCGTGCTGTGCATTGTCCTGGTCATCAGCATGGAAGCGATGAATACTGCGCTGGAGTACCTGACCGACCTGGTATCGCCAGATTATCACCCGCTGGCGGGCAAGGTCAAAGATGTGGCGGCCGCAGCGGTGCTGATCGCGGCAATTGGTTCAATAGGTGTGGCAACAATCATTTTTCTGCCCAAAATCATTTGACCAAAACCAGCAAAACTGGATATTACGCCAGAATTAGTCAAAACTCCATTTCGCTGACACTGCTGATGAAGCGAAACTGAACCTTGCTGTGTCAAAAGGCCGACCACTCAGAACCCGGCATTCACTCACGAATTTTCATATTCGTGCAACTTTCATCTCAATTCTTTTACTCCATGAGGTTACTTTTCCTTCTCCCAGCCCTGTTTATGGCGTTGGTCATGCAGGCACAGCCCAATTGTCAAATTACCGATCTTGTCACAACGATCACCGCAACTGACCCGGCAAACTGCAAGTTCAGTGTGCAGTTGGACTTCAAACATGACGGCACGACCAACCAATTTACGGTACAAGGCAATGGTACCAACTATGGCACCTTTACCTACAACCAGTTGCCCGTCACGCTGGGACCCATCATGGGCCAGGCGAATGCCCCGACCGTGCGCGAATTGATTGTGCACGACGTGGTGCTTGATTGCAAAGCCGAGACAGTGGTTACCCTGCCTGCGTGCAGCGCTTCGGGCCAATGCAAGATCCGCGAACTGTCCGCTGTGCCGGGCGATTGTATTCCCGGCACGAACTCATTCCCTTTAAAAATCAACTTCGCAGTAGACAATCCCGGCGACCTGCTTTTCGAAGCATGGACCGTCGGCGGCACTTACCTCGGCATTTTCCCGATCGCCCAACTGCCCCTGACGCTTCCGGCCTTCCCGGCGGCGGCTGGCGGCGCGATCAAAGTGTGCATCAACGATCAGCCAGACTGCTGTGCGGTGGCGCAATTCGTGGCGCCGACCTGCACCGGCAACTGTGGCATTTTTGATCTATCGGTAGAAACCGGCGATTGCACCTCCGATACGACGTTTAAGGTAAAAGTGAATTTTGCGCACAACTTGCCCGTACCGGGCGGTCTTTTTACACTGGCAGCCAACGGCACGGTAATCGGTACCTTCAACCTCAACCAGTTGCCGCTGAGCATACCCAATTTCCCGTGGAACGGGCATGCGTTCAATACCTTGCAGGTATGCCTCCTGAATTCTGCCGGCATCATTCCGTGTTGCCTGGAAAAAGAATTTCTGGCTCCTAAATGTGTAAAATACCAGGGCTGCGAAATGTCGCGCATCAAATTGGAAACCGGCGACTGTACTTCCGACAGCACTTTTAAGGTCACGATCAATTTCCTGGTTGCCGATACGGCGGTGGTAGATTCGTTCATGGTATGGGCCGATGGAAATTTGCTCGGCACGTACGGCCTGAACCAACTGCCGCTCATGATCCCGAACTATCCATGGAAGAAGGGGACGATTTTCAGCACGATTCGCATTTGTACGGGCAACTCGCCTCTTTGCTGTCGGGAACGTCAGTTTTTGGTGCCCAAATGCCTGCCGTTTGGCGACTGTAAAGTTGAAGAAATCAAAGTATTGGTTGGTCACTGCAACCTCAGCGGCACCTTCAATGCCATCGTTAATTTCCAGGCAACCAATCCAGGCAACGGCACCTTCACGATAGCGGGCAACGGCCAGGTACTGGGCACTTTTCCGCTCGGCGCAGTTCCTGTGACGATTCCGAATTTCCCTTCCAACGGAGCGGCCATTGATGTGATCAGAATTTGTGTCAACAACGCAGACCCGAATACGCCGCCTTGTTGCGAATCCAAAGAATTCGAAGGGCCCGACTGCCTCAATCATCCTTGCGGCATTGTCGAATTGAGCGTGCTGGCGGACGGATGTACCTCGGACAGTACGTTCAAGGTCAAAATCAATTTTGATGTTATAGGTAGTCAATCCAACACCTTTACAGTGGCCGGCAATGGACAGAACCTGGGCACCTTCAACCTGTCCCAACTGCCTTTGGTACTCACCAACTTCCCGTCCAATGGCACTGCGACCGATGTTATAAAAATTTGTTTGATCGGCTCCGACCCATCACAGGCGCCTTGTTGCATTTTAAAGGAATTCCAGGGTCCCGCCTGCAACAATCAGCCTTGCGAGATTTATGGCCTGAAAGTAGAAGCAGGTCCCTGCACTTCCGACAGCACCTATAAACTGGTAGTCAATTTCCAGGTGCAAAACCCCGGTGGTACCCAGTTCGGACTGTGGGGCAACGGTATTTTCATTGGCAACTACAACCTGAATCAATTGCCGCTGACCCTCCCGAATTTCAACTGGAACGGCGGCGCAAATGATGTAGTGAAAGTCTGCATGATCACCTCTGCCGGTACAGCAACCTGCTGCCGGACGCTGGAATTCCCGGTGCCGGGCTGTTTCAATCATCCTTGCGGCATTGTCGAATTGAGCGTGTTGGCGGACGGATGTACCTCGGACAGTACGTTCAAGGTCAAAATCAATTTTGATGTTATAGGTAGTCAATCCAACACCTTTACAGTGGCCGGCAATGGACAGAACCTGGGCACCTTCAACCTGTCCCAACTGCCTTTGGTACTCACCAACTTCCCGTCCAATGGCACTGCGACCGATGTTATAAAAATTTGTTTGATCGGCTCCGACCCATCACAGGCGCCTTGTTGCATTTTAAAGGAATTCCAGGGTCCCGCCTGCAACAATCAGCCTTGCGAGATTTATGGCCTGAAAGTAGAAGTGGGCCCATGCACTTCCGACAGCACCTATAAACTGGTGGTCAATTTCCAGGTGAGCGCCCCGATGACCGGCTTATTTTCTGTTGTGGCGAACGGCCAGTTTTTCGGGTTCTTCAACCTGAGCCAATTGCCACTCATGATTGATTTTCCGTGGAATGGTGGTGCGAACGATGTGGTAAAAGTATGTGTCGTGGCACAACCCGGGGTGGAATGTTGTAAAACGCTGGAGTTCAAAGTCCCGGACTGCCTCACCAACCCGGTCTGTGAAGTCTATGACCTGACGGTCATAACCGGCGACTGCACTTCTGACAGCACTTACAATGTCAAGATTGATTTTGAAGTGACCGGCAATACTTCCAGCACGTTCGGCGTATGGGGCAACAACGTGTTCATCGGCAACTACAACCTGAGCCAACTGCCGCTCACGATTCCAAATTTTCTCTGGAACGGAGGTTCGAACGATGTCATCAAGGTGTGTATCATCACCCCGAATGCGCCTACGAGTTGTTGCAAAACGAAGGAGTTTGCGGTTCCTGCCTGCTTACACGATTGTGATATCCATGACTTCCAGTTCAGCGCAGGGGATTGCACCTCTGACAGCACTTACAAGATCAAACTCAACTTTAAAGTATCGAACCTGACCGCCGGCATCTTTGGCATTTGGGCCAATGGCCAAAACATCGGCTATTACAACCTGAACCAACTACCACTCTCGCTCTCGAATTTCCCCTCCAACGGTGGTGCGAACGACGTGATTAAAGTCTGTCTGATCGGAAACAACATCGGGACGGTGCTGTGTTGCTACAGCCAGGAGTTCCCCGTGCCGGACTGTATTGACGTTAATTGCCATATCTGGGACTTGAAGGTGATCAAAACGCCTTGTCTGTGCGGCCAGTTCTTTGCCGTGCTGACCTTCCAGCACGAGAACGGCGACGCTGGCGGCTTCGACATTGTCGGCAATGGTCAGAATTATGGCAACTATCCGTACAACCATCCGCAGCCGATTATCCTGGGCCCTCTGGTGGGCGATGGCACGAAGTCTTATGAATTCGTGGTGAAAGACCACTTGCTCGGCGATTGCAAAGATGTCCACGAACTTGGGAAGGTGGAGTGCGCGACTCCAACTGACGAATTGTTGGGGAATGGCGGCAGCCTGGCCGTCTCGCCCAACCCGGCCACCGACCGCTTATCCGTCGCGGCCCGATTGGACGGCATCACCTTTATCGGCCAGGCACAGGTGGACATTCGCCATGCCGACGGGCGCCTTGTCCAGACCCTCACGGTTACCGATGGCGGCAACTTCCAGTTGGACGTCTCCGTACTTCCGGCCGGGGTTTATCGCATCACGTTGATGACGGAACAGGGGCGTTTGGAAACGTCATTTGTGAAGCAGTAGAGGTAGGAATATCACAGGTTTTTAATAAAAGGGCTTCGGACGATGTGCGTTCCGAAGCCCTTTTATTTTAAGTGGACTGTAAAGTGCGTGCCATTTTTCAATTCACCCCACACTCCACCCCCAGCAGTTCCATCGCTGCAATAAACTCGTTCCCCACGGTCACTTTTTTAACCATAGAAGTCAGTGCGATCCGCTCTTTATTCTGAAAATCAACCAGTTCCACCCGAAGTGTGTGCTTGCCCTTGTGCGCAGCGCAAAGTTTTTCGATGCGCTCGATGAGGTCTGCGGAGATTTTTTCCACCGGGATTTTAAGCGTTACGGACTGGGTTTTTTCCTCGCCAACGGTCTCCAGCAGGCGCACATTCAACACCCGGAATTCCATTTCATCGGAGTTATAGCGCTGCTTGTATTCCCCTTCCACATAGATGCTGGTCCCTTCCTCAAAGTAGGATTTGAACTTGGCATAAGTCTCTGAAAACATGGTGATTTCAAGCGAGCCTGTATAGTCTTGCAAAATGAACTTGCCCCACCCTGTGCCTTTCTGGCTGATGCGATGCTCGGCTTTGAGCACGAAGCCTGCTACATTGACTTTCCGGCCTTTGAAATTGTCCACATTAGCAAGCGGCGAAGCGAAGTTTTCCCATTCATAGCGGAAATCATCGAGTGGGTGACCACTGAGGTAAATGCCTACCACGTCTTTTTCCTTTTGAAGCCTTAGGATAAGTCCCCAGGGATCGGCCCTTGGCACCAACGGCTCGGCAATGCCGACCGTCTCGGATAAATCGCCAAACAGCGAATTGGTAGACATCATTTTTTCCTCCTGATACGCGGATCCGTATCGGATGAGGTGTTCAGTAAAGGTTTCATATTTGTCGGAAGGCTGGAAAAATGCTGCCCGGTGCAGGTTGAATTTGCCCGGCGTGGAAACAGGAACATCGAAACTATCGAATGCCCCGGCGTAAACCAGATTTTCCATCACCCGCTTGTTCACCACCCGAAGGCTGACGCGGCGCATGAACTCGTAAATATCCTTGAACGGGCCATTTTTTTTGCGCTCGGCGATCATCACTTCCACGGCGGCTTCGCCCACTCCTTTCACCGCACCCATGCCATAGCGGATATCGCCCTTTTTATTGACCGAAAAATTCACGCCCGATTCATTCACATCGGGGCTTTTCACAGCCAGGCCCATGCGCTTGCACTCTTCCAGGAAGAACGTGATTTTGTCAATGTTGCTCTGTGAATGGGTCAGCACCGCCGCCATATACTCCGACGGATAATGTGCTTTGAGATAAGCCGTCTGGTAGGCCACCAGCGCATAACAGGTCGAGTGCGACTTGTTGAACGCGTACATGGCGAAGGCCTCCCAGTCGGTCCAGACTTTTTCTAGGACCTTGGCCGGGTGTTTGCGGGACGTGCCGCCTTCGATGAACTGGTTTTTCATCTTGTTCAGGACAGCAATCTGCTTTTTACCCATGGCCTTCCGCAACACGTCTGCATCGCCTTTGGAAAAGCCGGCGAGTTTTTGGGAAAGGAGCATGATCTGCTCTTGATATACACAATTGTGCAGAATGATGTTGTTCCCGACGAAATTGTGGATGTCATCCACGGTGATGTCGTACACCAGTTCTTCACCGGCAGGCGATATTTCAGCGATTTCCTCCCATCGCACGTTCAGGTTGCGATGGGTGCGCGGCAGTCCGAGTGTTTGAGTGATGGATGCCACAACATGGGCAGCGATGCGCGGGCGATTTTTATTCAATGTGTTGAAATGCTGGCGACTAAGTCCATGCACTTCCATCAAACTACGCTGCGAACCGTTCCAGGGCGCACCGATTTCTTCAAAAAACATTTCGCGCGAAACATCATCCTTGGCTTCTTCCTGAAAAGAACTATGCTCCGACATTTGTTTCAATACTAAATAAGGCGCTACTTTTTCTGAAAACCCTTTCAAATCATATACAGAGACTTGAAATGCCGTGATTTCTTCTTGCCGACGATTGTTGAAATAGCGCGTCTCGTAGGTAGTGGAATAAATTCCCAAACGCAGCAGCATGGTCTGCACATCGGTTGCCAAACGCGGTGAAATGGTTTTTAGAAAGCATATTTTTTCACCAATATGGCCGTCGCAATCCCACATAGAAGCCAGGAAAAATCCGATGAGTTCATCCGTTAGGCCAAACACAAATTCGGGAACAAACTTGTCTCCAGACCAGCAACCAGCTGTTGTTGTCTTTAACCCCCAATCGCGCAGGGTTGATACCAGGGAATTGGGTTCGTGATAAGAAGTTTTGTTTACTCCTCTTACCATGACCCGGCTAACACCTCTTACCTGTTGTAAAGTGGTCGGCTCGATCCGCTCAAAAGCCCCCAAGCAGTTTTTGTACTCTTCAATCAGAGCATCGTCTTTGGAGATAAAATCGGCCGTTGGCCCACACGATGTGAGCGAGCCATCGGTCAGCAAGTATGCCAACACGCGAAGTTGTTGTTGGTCAAAAATCGCAGGAGTTTGTGCTTCTAATTTCCTTGGTGTGGCAATGGCGTCTCCTGCTTTCAACTCGCCGAGTTCACGCCAACCATTTTCAGTCAAAACGCGGTGATTAGAAGTCATTTTTACAGTCGCACCATTTTTCAATTTGACTTTGAAAACTGGCTTTTTCCCATTGCAAACCCAGTAAGAAACCTTACCCTTTTGCGGAAGCAGGTTGCTGTCTACGCCTTGCACGTAAAAATCACCGACCTTTTCTTCTACCTGGTCTATCCGCACTCGTTTTCCGGAAACGGCATCGAAAACGAGCGTATCTCCTGTGACACAAATTCCGAATGTATCCTTCAAATACTCCTCCATATCCGGCAAATCATACGTCACCGCCTGCCGTCCGTGTTTGCGTGAAATGAAATCAGGGATATACTCCAATGGTCCTGGCCGGTAGAGTGCGTTCATGGCGATCAGGTCATCGAATTTGTCGGGCTTGAGGTCACGGAGGTACTTCTGCATGCCCGCGCTTTCGAACTGGAAAGTGCCGTTTGTTTCACCGCGCTGATAAAGTTCGTAGGTCTTTCTATCGTCGAGCGGGATCTCGTCGATGTTGATTTTGACCCCGTGGTTTTGCTCGATCAGGATCAACGCATCGCGCAGGATAGTGAGGGTTTTTAGCCCCAAAAAGTCCATTTTAATAACTCCGGCATCCTCGATGGTGTTTCCTTCGTACTGCGTGATGAGCAGTTCGGTTTCTTTGGAGGTATAGACCGGGATAATTTCCGTGAGGTCTTTGGGCGCAATGATGATGCCCGCCGCATGGATGCCCGTGTTGCGCACCGAGCCTTCGAGGATCATGGCTTCTTTAAGCACCCTGCCTTCGGGCGTATGCTCGGCGGCCAGATGCTCGCGAAGCCGCTTAGCGTTTTCAAGGTCTTCTCCGGAGAGATTTTCCTTTTCAGCCAATGACCCTACTCCGGTAAGCGGTGCAGTCAGCACCCGTTTGAGTGAAGTACCGGGTTTGTCGGGAACGAGTTTGGCGAGCGCATTGGCTTGGTCGAGCGGCAAATCCAGCACCCGCGATACGTCTTTGATGGACATCTTGGCCGCCATCGTTCCATAGGTTACGATCTGCGCTACCTGCTGTTTCCCGTATTTTTCTACTACATAATCAATAACTTTCTGTCGGCCTTCATCGTCGAAGTCCGTATCAATATCAGGCATGGACTTGCGGTCTGGATTCAGAAAGCGCTCGAACAGCAGCTGGTATTTGATGGGGTCAATATTCGTGATACCGATACAATAAGCCACCGCGCTGCCCGCTGCCGAACCACGGCCCGGCCCGATGAATACGCCGATATCTTTGCCGTGGTTGATGAAGTCGGCCACAATGAGGAAGTAACCCGCAAAGCCCATCATCTTCACCGTGTGCAATTCAAAGTTGAGCCGTTCTTCTACCTCAGGGGTTATGTCCTTATACTTTTTTCGTGCGCCTTCGTAGGTCAGGTGGCGCAGGTATTCATCTTGGGTCTGAAATTCCTGCGGAACCACAAAATTCGGCAGCAGGATATCCTTTTTCAGTTTCAGGTGCTCGCATTTGTCAACGATTTCGAGGGTGTTGTCCAAAGCATGGGGCACGTCTTTAAACAAAGCGCCCATCTCCGCCTGCGTTTTGAAATAAAACTGATCGTTCCAGAAAGCGAACCGCCCACCTTTCATCACGGTACCTTCTTCGACAAATTCGCGGATGGCCGGGGTGGCCTGTTTCTCGCCAGTGTTCACACAAAGCAGGATATCATGGGCATTGGAGTCTTTCTGGTCCACATAATGCGAGTCGTTGGTACAGATGGTTTTCACGTTGTACTCATCCGCCCAACGCAGCAGCACCTCGTTCACCCGGTCTTGCTCAGCCATCTGATGTCGCTGAATCTCAATATAATAGTCTTCGCCGAAGATATCGAGCCACCATTCAAATTCTTTCTTGGCAGCCGCTTCATCTTTTTTCAAAATGGCCTGCGGCACCATCGCCCCGATGCAGCAAGTGGTGGCGATCAGTCCTTCATGGTGCTGCAAAATCAGTTCCTTGTCAATGCGCGGGTATTTGCCGTACAGTCCCTGGATATAACCCAGCGAACAGAGTTTTACCAGGTTTTTATAACCTTCCGGATTCTTGGCCAGGAAGAGTTGATGGTAGCGCTTGTCCTTGTCTTCCTTGGTGAAGGTGCGCCGGTGGCGATCCGTCACGACATAAAACTCACAGCCGACAATGGGTTTAATCCCCTCATGCTTGGCGGCCTCCGCCACGAACTGGAATACACCGAACATATTCCCGTGATCCGTGATGGCCAACGCTTTCATGCCATCGGCGGCGGCTTTTTTGAAGAGGTTGGGGATGCTCGCGGCGCCGTCGAGGAGCGAGTATTGAGTATGGCAGTGGAGGTGTGCGAATTGTGGCATGGTGTACGCCGGAACTCCGTTCCGGCTCGGTTTAATTTCTTGTACACCGGAACTCCGTCCCGGTTCTTCATCACCGCCGAACAGAGTTCCGCAGTACCGTACACCGGAACTCTGTTCCGGTTCTTCAGCAGCGCGGAACAGAGTTCCGCGGTACAGTACACCGGAACTCTGTTCCGGTTCTTCAGCAGCGCCGAACGGAGTTCCGCGGTACGGTACACCGGAACTCTGTTCCGGTTCTTCAGCAGCGCCGAACAGAGTTCCGCGGTACCGTACACCTGGAACTCTGTTCCGGTTCTTCAGCAGCGCCGAACGGAGTTCCGCGGTACAGTACACCGGAACTCTATTCCGGTTCTTCATCAGCGCCGAACGGAGTTCCGCTGTACCGTACACCGGAACTCCGTTCCGGTTCTTCAGCAGCGCCGAACAGAGTTCCGCGGTACAGTACACCGGAACTCCGTTCCGGTTCTTCAGCAGCACCGAACAGAGTTCCGCGGTACCGTACACCGGAACTCCGTTCCGGTTCTTCATCAGCGCCGAACAGAGTTCCGCGGTACCGTACACCGGAACTCTGTTCCGGGTCTTCATCAGCGCGGAACGGAGTTCCGCAGTACCGTACACCGGAACTCCGTTCCGGTTCTTCAGCAGCGCCGAACAGAGT
>Ga0209181_10010989_pt1 | contig 11679 bp, 8 predicted proteins | sample MAT05_FD_187208 | JGI IMG/M metagenome (GOLD analysis project Ga0209181, IMG submission 187208) | Freshwater microbial communities from Lake Fryxell liftoff mats and glacier meltwater in Antarctica - MAT-05 (SPAdes) (version 2) | ecosystem: Environmental > Aquatic > Freshwater > Ice > Liftoff... | reverse complement strand
GGCGAGTTCGGCCCGCGTTGGCATCAAGCCGGTTTGAAAGCAAATCGCCAAAAAGTGTTCGACGATTTCATCGCGGTTGCCGAAGACCTCATCAAGCGCAAGATCACCGCACCGCGCCATTTGGCGATCTCGGGCGGCTCCAATGGCGGCCTGTTGGTGGGGGCGGTGATGGTGCAGCGTCCGGACTTGTTCCGTGCGGTGATTTGTAGCGTGCCGTTGCTCGATATGCAGCGTTATCACAAGCTGCTGGCGGGCGCATCGTGGGTTGCTGAATACGGCAATCCGGACGACCCGAAAGAGTGGGAATTCATCTCCAAGTACTCGCCCTACCAAAACGTCAAGGCCGGCGTAAAGATGCCGCGCGTGTTGTTTGTGACCTCAACGCGGGATGACCGTGTGCATCCGGGCCACGCCCGCAAGATGATGGCGAAGATGAAAGAGCAGGGCCACGATGCGCTGTATTACGAAAACATCGAGGGAGGCCATGCCGCGTCTGCCAACAACGCACAGCTGGCCTATCGCGCCGCGCTGCAGTACGCATTTTTGTTGGGGGAACTCAAGTAATCCACTGCCATCACCCCGACGCACAACCACAAGGGTTGCGCCGCGACGGGGCCCAAGTTCGTTGAGGTACAAGATCGGACGTGTTGGGCACTGCCACGCAAAAAAGAGGTGATTTGGCGTGTCTTCGGTTTGTCGTGGGTTGTCGTGGGTATACGAAACGCACCCCTAGGACGTATAATTGCGTTTGAAATTAGAGCAGCCCGGAGACCTGGCCGAGTGGTCGAAGGCACTCCCCTGCTAAGGGAGCATGCGGTCAAAAGCTGCATCGAGGGTTCGAATCCCTCGGTCTCCGCCAACTGGCTTTCACTCTAATCTCTTGTTATAATTCGTTTTTTAGCGCCCGTAGCTCAGTTGGATAGAGTACTTGGCTACGAACCAAGGGGTCGTGGGTTCGAATCCTGCCGGGCGCGCCAGCAATTCAAAAAGCCACCTTTGGGTGGCTTTTTCATTTATTGCGCCCGAACGAGCAAACTGCTTTGCTCGTGGGCAGGATTCGAAAGGCATCGGCGATGCTCAGAGCGCAGCGAGGAGCCGACGTGCCCGGGTGTGGAAGCGGGAATTCGTTGCCCAAACAGTTTTGGGCAGCGCCGCTGGAACCAAGCCGCCTCCGCGCGGCTTGGGGCGGAGGTGACCGAATCCTGCCGGGCGCGCCAGCAATTCAAAAAGCCACCTTTGGGTGGCTTTTTCATTTATTGCGCCCTAACGAGCAAACTGCTTTGCTCGTGGGCAGGATTCGAAAGCTGTCGGCGATGCCGAAGGCCGCCGCAGCCGGGTGTGGAAGCGGGAATTCGTTGCCCAAAGAGTTTTGGACAGCGCCGCTGGAACCAAGCGGCCTCCGCGCGGCTTGAGGCGGAGGTGACCGAATCCTGCCTTGAGTTCGTCGCAAAAGCCTCCTATGCGGCCCGTAGCGCAACTTGCGCAACCCGCTCGACGCGCTTAAACTTAGTCCACTAACTTAGTTTAACGGGATTCCTATGGAACGCACCATCAACGTTCACACGGCCAAGACCAACTTATCCAAACTGCTTGACGATGTTCGAGCGGGCGAAGTCATCGTACTCGCGAAAGCTGGCGTACCGTACGCGAAGCTCGTTCCCATGGGCTCCACCGCGCCAGAGCGTAAGCCTGGCCGTCTTTTGGGTAAGTTGAATGAGAAATTTTTCGCGCCGTTGCCCGCGGCCGAACTCAATGCGTGGGATAAGCCGAAGTGAATCTGCTCCTAGATACCCATGCGCTAATTTGGTGGTGGACGGACGATGCGCGCCTCTCGAAGCGCGCTCGAAAGTTGATCCTCGACGCGGACAACAAAATCTACGTCAGCGCTGCCAGCGCGTGGGAAATCGCCATCAAGCAGCGCATCGGGAAATTGGAAGGGTTGCAATACGCGAGTGAGCAGTTTGCGAGCTTAGTCGCTGAGGATGGCTTTGAACACTTGCCCATGCGCTACGAGCATGCGCTCCGCGCGGGATCATATGAGGCTGCGCACCGCGATCCGTTTGACCGGATGCTGGCGGCGCAAAGCGAAGTCGAAAAATTGCCTCTCGTTTCGCGCGACCCGTTAATGAAAGAGTTTTCTTGCAAAACTATCTGGTGAGCGCAAACGGTTCGTGAGGTGCCATGCGCCCCGTCTTTCGCAAAACAACCTTGGTCTGGACTGCCCCCAATTGTTGTCCCAAAAAAAATCCTGCTAGCCTAGCCGGTTGCTGAACAGAGCGCTGTAGCCACTAAAGAAAAGGGCCTTCGTGGAAGAGCGGCGGTACTACGGATTCGATGCACTTCGGGGCGGGATGATGATGCTCGGCATCCTGTTGCATGGCGCCACGTTTTATCTTGCGTCGCCGCCGCCCACCATGCCGATGCTTGCCGATCGGAACACCTCCTATTTGATGGACTTGGTGTTCCACTTCATCCACAGCTTCCGCATGCCGGTTTTTTTTGTCATGGCCGGTTTTTTTGCCTCGCTGCTGGTGGAAAAACGTGGCCAGTGGGGGACCCTGAAGAACCGCGCGGCGCGCGTCCTCGCGCCGTTGGTTGTCGCCCTTTTCACCGTGCTGCCATTGACACTGATACTCGTCATCAGCTTCCTAGTCAGTGTCAGGTACGGGACGCATGACCTCATACCGGAGCGCAGCGCTGCGCGTGGCCTGCTGCTTGAATTGGTGGCAAAGAATCCGGAAGCGGCGCGACCTTCGCCGATGCACCTCTGGTTCCTGATCTACCTTTGCTATTTTTACCTGCTGATCCCCGTGGCCGAGCGCTTGTCAAAAGCGGTGAAGACGCGCGGCGAACGCTGGTCCGCATCCGCCGGTTCTGCCTGGGTTTTCTTCGGCCTTTGCGCGCTGACGGCCGCCCTGCTTTGGCCGTTTCGCGGCGGCCAGGTGCACGAAGGGTTTTTGTATTTCACCCCACATCTCCCGTCGCTGCTTTACTACGGCGCGTTCTTCCTGCTTGGCTACCTACTCAACGGTGCCGCTTGGATCAGGCATTTGCGACTGGGGCACCCCGGCGTCTATCTTGCGGTCGGGCTTGCCAGTTTCCCGGTCGCGATCTATGTGAGCGACATTGACCAGCATTTGCTGCCCTTCGCGCCGGATGTGCACCTATTCAGTGTGCTGATCAATGCGTTATGCACCTGGGCTTGGATCTACTTTTTCACGGCCGCCGCCTTGAAGTATTTTGACCGACCCTCATCGTGGGCGCTGTATGTCTCGCAGTCGTCTTACTGGGTGTTTCTGGTGCACATGCCGCTGCTCGGATTCATCTGCTGGGCGATGGCGCCGCAAGACTGGCCGGCACCCGTCAAGTTCGCGATCGCAGTGTCGTTCACCACGGTATGTGCATTCGCCAGCTACCATTACCTAGTCCAGCGGTCGTGGATCAGTGCATTCTTAAATGGCAGGCGCTTCGATATGGATTGGCCATGGCGGTCGCAGGCTGTACGGCGGGCTTGATCAAGAAACAATGCACGCCAGGGTTAGAGTCGTATTGTTATTATTGAGCAGCGAGGTGCGCCGGAAATGAAACTTCCGCTCATCCCGGAGGCGACGAAAAAAGCGTCACTTTAAAGCCCGAGATCCGCCCGCCGTCCGCGCCGCAGGTAATGGTGCCCTCGTCTGTGCTTCGCGTATCAGATTCTGGCAATTATTCGCTACGCCGGGTCCCGTTTCTACCAAAGGAATGAGCGCCAACAGCGGATTGAGCAGGCCGAGCGCCAGTGCGCCGGCGCCGCGCAATGCGACGGCACCCTTGTCGATCCCGGCCTGCGGCTCTGAGAATGTACCGCGGACGTGGATCGGGCTGCGTAAGGCCACCAAGCTGGTTGATTTCGTTTTCGGCACGAGAATCAGATCCAGCTTTTCCGTGCCAAGGTCGATCGTGCCGCTGCCAGTAACGGTGCTGACTTCCGTTTCGAGCACCAGCACATTGGCGTTCATCACGCCGGATTTAACGCTAAAGTCCGCCACGCCGCAGCGCAGCTGGATGTTCTTGTCCCCCGTCAGCGTTAGCTGCAGAATTTCAAGCAAATGGAGCCCGATTTGCTCCATCAGCAGTTTGCTGATTTCACCGTTCGCAATGACCAGTGCGACGCGACCGTCGGCGGTGGCGAGCATGCGACCCACCGAGTCGCCCTTGCCGGACAGATCGAATTCGCCGTTGATCTGGCCGATGCTGGTTTTGGTCAGATCAATAGTCGGAAACAGTTTCGCCAGCAGGATTTTCTGTGCCCTGATTTTGGCGCGAGCCTGAATCGGATGCTGGCGGCCATCCAACGAAACAACGCCTTTCAGTTGCCCACCAGCGACGCCAAAGTCGAGCGGATCAAGGGTCAGCACCGAGTCCTGCATTTTCAGGCGTGTGGACAGGTTTTCGATCGGCAATTCCTTGATGTGCAGAATGGTCTTGGCGCGCAGACTGATGTCGGCATCGACGCTGTTCCAGCGGTCGGTCTGGAACGGCAAGTCGGGCAGCATACGGTTTCGGCTTGCTGGGGTGCGGTCTGGGATGCGCTTTGTTGCCGGCGAAGATGACGCGCTCGCCGCCTTGCGCGCGGCGGCCGAGGTGGCCAAAGCGGGTGGCGCGCGCGAGCCGATCAAGGGGCCCAAGTCTTCGAATACTAGCCGCTGCGATACCAATTCGCCGTGCATGAACGGGCGCGCGCGGTCGAGATCGATTTGCATGCTGCCGGCCAGATCGCTGCTACCGATTTGGCCGGCAAATTTCTGGTAACGCCACATTGAACCCGTGCGTACCAAGCGCCCCTCGAACGCATAGGGCCGGGTTTCCGGCTGGGCGATACCAATCAACGGGTACAGCGCGGCGAGGGTGTCGCCGCGCAACGCGAGTTGCATATCGATGGCAGAGAATTTGAGCAGGCTCGTCACCGTCCCGCTCGCCTTGATGCTGGTGCGGCCGATCTTGGCGTCTACGCTGAGCGGATATGGCACGCTTTTGTCGTGCAAGGCGATCACCGATCCACCGCTGCCTTGCGCGACCAGATTGAGCCCCTTGTAAAGCCCTTTGGCGCTGAACACCACGCCGGGATCCGCACCGCCCGCAGGCGTTGGCGGCGTAGATAGTTCAGCGCGGATGCGGGTGTTCAGAATGGCATCGTCGTAGCCGAGCTTCCCGCGATCCATCTTCAGTCGACCAATCGGGATGCGCGTCGTTTCATCCTGTTGGACAGCGTCCAGCAGCCAAGTCTTGCGTCCATCCGCCGCGCGTTCCAGAAACACCACCGGGCGAATCAGATGCACTTCCGGAAATACCAAACGCTTGCGGAATAATGCGGGCAGATGAATCGAAAATTCCACCTCGTCAGCAGTCACTAATTGCGCTTCAGCCGCCCACGGCGGATTGGCAAACGTGACCGCCTTGGCACGGATGCGCGGCGCGGGCCAACGCAAGCTGACGTCGAAATCGCCGCCGATGACCAGTGCCCGTCCGCTCCTCTCCAAGGCCATGTCTTGTATTGGCCCGCGTGCCCAATTCCAACCAAACACAGTGATCCATAGCAAAGCCAAAACCGGCAGCGCCAGCAACAAAACCAGCAGCCATTTCAGTGAACGACGCAGCATGAGGGCAAACCACAAAAGCAACAACAATGGGAAAATTAACCGCTCCGGTGGAGCGAATCGCATCGTAGCGAGATTGCGGCAATTGTCCGTGACTGTCGCGATTCATGCAGTGCGGTAGCGTACAAATTGCCCGTAACTTGGCGGTGGCAAACAACGAAGGCCGACCGTCATCGAGCCGGTAAACCCTAGTCCCCGCGTGCCGTTCCAAGCATTTATGCTCCAAACTGCCCGCCAATCGCGCAGCTTGTCTCTGTGGCTCAACCAAGCGCCGCCGCTACACGACCACACCAGGAACGCCAAAATGAGACGATTGGCGCCGGCAATCGCCTCATTTTTCCGCTGACCCGATCGAATGAGTCGATTACCAGCCTTAATCGACCCAGTCCGTGATGCGATTGGGTCTGTGTCACCCCTCCCGTCGTCCGACCGTCTAGGCAATTACGCTACAATCGCCGCAGGCATTACCCGCCGCAGCGCTATCCTGCCTCGGCCAATTTCGCTTCGGAGCAAATCATGGTTTTGTTCACCGTCAATGGCGAGCGGATCTCGACCAACGTCGATCCGTCCACGCCACTACTGTGGTTCTTGCGCGACAACCTTCAACTCACCGGCACCAAGTACGGTTGCGGCATGGCGCTTTGTGGCGCTTGCACTGTGCACGTGAACGGCGAGCCGATGCGTTCGTGTTCGACACCGTTGTCCGCCGTCGCGGGCAAGAGAATCACCACCATTGAAGTCATCGGCAAATCGCCGGTCGGCAAGAAAGTGCAAGACGCGTGGATCGCCGAAGACGTGGTGCAGTGCGGTTACTGCCAGTCGGGCCAGATCATGGCGGCGACGGCATTGCTGTCGAAGAACAAGGCGCCGACCGACGCGCAGATCGATGAAGCGATGAGCGGCAACATCTGTCGTTGCGGGACTTACAACCGCGTTCGTGCGGCGATCAAGGTCGCCGCTGGCGGGAATGCTGCCTCCGCTCCCGTCACCAAACCGGCTGGCAAGCCCGCGGCTGCGAGCGCCACGCCAGCCAAAGCAAAGGCATAGGGGATCGACATGGACAAACTTTTCTCCCCACGCAAATCCGCTAAGCCAAGCCGTCGTGAATTTCTTAAAGCCAGCGCTGCCACTTCCGGCGGACTGGTCATTGGTTTCAACTTGTCGCTTGGCAACAAGATCGCAAACGCACAAACGCCGCAAGGCCCAAATCTGAACCAGCCGAACGCTTTCCTGCGCATCGCACGCGACGGGTCGGTCACGGTGCAGGTCAAGCATCTTGAGTTCGGCCAGGGCGTGATGACGTCATTGCCGATGCTGGTGGCCGAAGAACTCGAGTGTGACTGGACCAAGGTGCGTTCCGAGTTGGCACCCGCAGCACCGATCTATGCACACGCCGCGTTTGGCATGCAGATGACGGGCGGCTCCACGTCGGTGACCAATTCATGGGAGCAACTGCGCACCGTTGGCGCGATGGCGCGCACCATGCTGGTCACGGCGGCAGCCAATCGCTGGAAAGTAGAGCCCGCCGCCTGTCGTGCAACCAACGGCGTGGTCACGGGGCCGAAAGGTCAACGCGCAACCTATGGTGAGTTGGCTGACGATGCCGCCAAGCTACCCGCACCGGCCAAGGTGGCGTTGCAAGCGAACAAAGATCACACCATCATCGGCAAGGCTACGCGGCGCCTCGATGCGCCGACCAAGGTAAACGGTACGGCGCGTTTCGGGATCGACATGACGCCCAAACAGATACCGAACCTGCACACAGCGGTGGTTGCGCACGGGCCGAATTTTGGCGCACGCGTGAAGAAGTTTGACGCGTCCAAAGTTAGCGGCATCCCCGGCGTTACCCACGTCGTGCAGCTGACCAACGGCGTTGCGGTGGTGGCGAAGTCGTTCTGGGCGGCCAAGCTCGGTCGTGACGCATTGCAGATCGAATGGGATCTTGAAGACGCCAGCAAAGCCGATACCGCCAAGCTCTCACAGAGCTATCGTGAAACCGCGAAGACGCCGGGGCTGGTCGCGAAGAAGGGCAATCCGGACGCTGTGAAGGGCGCCGCCAAATCGCTCGTCGCCGAATTTGAAATGCCGTTTCTCGCCCACGCGCCAATGGAGCCGATGAACTGTACCGTCTCGATCACCGGCGACAAGTGCGAGCTGTGGGTGGGCTCGCAATTCCAGACGGTTGACGCCGGTGCCGCGGCCAAGACTGCGGGGGTCCCGTTTGAGAACGTCAAGCTCAATACGCTGATCGCAGGCGGCGGCTTTGGTCGCCGTGCGAATCCGGCGTCAGACTACATCGTCGAAGCCGTTGAGATCGCCAAGAAAGCCGGTGTGCCGGTGAAGACCGTGTGGACGCGCGAAGACGACATGAAGGGCGGTTATTACCGGCCGATGTATGTGCATCGCATCGAAGCCGGGCTCGACGCGGCCAACAAGATTGTCGGCTGGAATCACACCATCGTGGGCGGCTCGATCATCACCGGCACGCCGTTTGAACCGTTCTTCGTCAAGGACGGCGTCGACGCCACCAGCGTTGAGGGCACCGCCGATACCCCATACGATATTCCGAACATGCATGCGACATTGCATACCAGCAAGACCGGTGTGCCGGGGTTGTGGTGGCGTTCGGTCGGCCATTCGCACACGGCGTTTGCCATGGAAACCATGATGGATGATCTGGCCAAGCTGGCCGGACAGGATCCGGTCGCGTTCCGTCGCAGCTATCTGGCCAAGCACCCGCGTGTGGTCAGGACGCTTAACTTGGCAGCCGAGAAAGCCGGCTGGGGTGGTGCGCTACCGAAGGGACGCGCGCGCGGTGTCGCCGTGCATGAATCGTTCGGCTCGGTGGTTGCGCACGTTGTCGAGATATCAATGGAGAAGGGCGAACTCAAGTTGCATCGCGTGGTGTCCGCCATCGATTGCGGGCTGGTGGTGAATCCACTTACCGTCACCGCGCAGGTTGAGAGTGCGATTGTCTATGGTTTGAGCGCGGCGCTGTACGGTAAGGTGACGTTGAAGGATGGCGTGGTGCAGGAGTCTAACTTCCACAACTATCCGGTACTGCGTATGACCGAGATGCCCAAGGTTGAGGTACACATGGTGCCTGGTGGCGAGTCGCCAACCGGCGTCGGTGAGCCGGGCTTGCCGCCGATCGCCCCTGCCGTATCGAACGCGATTTTTGCGTTGACGGGCAGGCGGCTGCGGTCGTTGCCGTTCGACATGGCGTCGCTCAAGGCATAGCGACATCCAGCAGTTCTCAACGCCGCGGCGGCCTATCCAGGTCACCGCGGCGTTTGCCTTTTTGGGAAAGCATGAAACTTATCATCTTTGCATTGGCGCTGGCCAACTTTGGCGTCGGCACCGGCGGCTTGATCATCGCCGGTGTATTGCCGCAGATTGCGGCAGGCCTTTCCGTCACGCTGCCGCAAGCCGGCGCGCTGGTCGGCTACTCGTCGATCGCCTATGCGCTCGGCGCGCCGTTGCTGGGCGCTGCATTTGCGGCGATGGATCGAAAGCGGCTGCTGCTCGGCGGCCTCGCCTTGATGACGGTCTCGAGCGTGCTTGGCGCGGTATCAACTGACTACACGGTCCTGCTCATCTCGCGTATCGTGTTTGCGCTGGCGAGTGCGGTGGTGACGCCGACAACGTTGAGCATCGCGGCCTTCATCACCAAACCCGAACACCGCGGCAAAGCCATCAGCCGCGTGTTTGCCGGTTTTGCGCTATCCAATGTGATTGGGCTGCCGCTTGGCGTGTTGATTGCGAGCCTCGTCGACTGGCACGTCGCGCTCTGGTATGCCGCCGTCGTCAGCGCTGTTGCGCTGGCGCTGGTAGCGGCGTATTTGCCGCGCGATATTCGCGTGCCACCAAGTAACTTTTCTGTGTTGGCCAACTATTTACTGGACTGGCGCAAGATGTTGGTGATCTCCATTGTGGTGCTGCAGATGGGCTCGGTTTTCGTGATGTACACCTATCTCACGTCTTGGCTTGATTTGGTCGTCGGCATTTCCGGCAACACCACCACCGCTCTGTTGCTCTGGTTTGGTCTGTTTGGCACCATCGGCGTGTTCAGTGCCGGCGAGTTGATGCAACGGCTGACGCTAAGGGTGGCGTCCATCATGCTGCTGGCCATACTGGCTATTGTGCATACTAGTTTCAGTTGGATGCCGCCATCGCTCGCCGCGGTGTTGCTCATCCTTGCCTGCTGGGGGCTGTTTGGCTTTGCCTATCAGCCGATGCAGCAAACGCGCGTCATCCAGATCAGCGGCACCGCAGCCAACGCCGGCATCACTCTACAAGCGAGTGGTGTCTATATCGGCCAAGCGCTGGGTGCGTTTATCGGCGGCGCGGTGATCGCCAGCGGCGGTATGGCCTGGTTGGGTTGGACAGCGGCGGTAGGCGCGCTACTGGCCCTCGGCCTGCTGCTGATCACGTTTCAGACCACACGCGATCAAATCGCGGCAAAATAGCACCATCAATTTTTAGATCATTTTCGCTTTCATCGATGAATTCTCCGCTGAACTTTCCACTACGCAAGCGCACGTTGTTTGCGTTCCCGCGCGCGCTTTTACTCGCGGTTTTGATCACTGCGGCGGGCGGCTGTGCCTACATAGACGCTAAACAGGGCGACTGGATTTTCCGGCCGACCGAAGCGACTTGGCGGGGGGCGCGCGAGTTGCCGCCGACGTTCGTCGAGAAAATGCTGCCGGTAGCTTCTGGTGCGGCGAACGAACAGATTCACGCTTGGTGGGCACCGGTTGCCGATGTCGCACCCGGCCAACCCGCGCCGGTGTTGCTCTATTTGCATGGCGCGCGCTGGAATCTAACCGGCAGCGTGACCCGTATCCCGCGTTGGAATCAGATGGGCTTCTCGGTACTCGCGATCGACTATCGCGGTTTTGGTAAATCCACGCCGCGCTCACCGACCGAGCGTTCCGCAAACGAAGATGCTGAAGCAGCTTGGCGATACCTGCAAACACTTGCGCCAACCGCGAGGAAATTTGTGTTCGGCCACTCGCTGGGGGCGGCGATGGCGACACACCTGGCAATCAAAAACAAAGATGTGGAAGGCCTGATTCTTGAGGGAGCGTTCACCAACATCCGCGAGATGGTGAAGACGACGCAGTTCGGATTTCTGCCTGTCGGCGGGTTGGTTACCCAACGCTTCGATAATCTTGAACGAATTGATGACGTAAAGGTGCCGGTGTTGATTGCGCACGGAACCGACGACACCATCGTGCCGTTCGCCATGGGCGAGCGGTTGTTTGCGGCGGCGAAAGCGCGCAAGCGTTTCTTTAAAGCCGAAGGCGGCTCGCACCACAATCTGACGTCACGCTACTTCGACGAGTACTCTCTCGCCGTTTGGGAGCACTTTGGCTTGCGCGGTAAGCGAGTCGCGTTGGGTGCCGGATGAGCGAATCGTGCGGGCCAAACTCCAGCAAAGACGGGCATTTTCAGGCAGAAATGCCTGAAAGTGCCCGTCAATAGGCGACTTTCTAAATGGATATTTTCCCGATATCTCAAAGCACTGCGGCGCCAGCGTGCCCGCAGGTATTTACGTTGGCGAAGGCCGGGCCCGAATTTCGTCCGCATATCGACAAATTACAAAACTTGGATACCGGCCTTCGCCGCTATGACAGGTTTTTTAGAAGTTGCCAGTGCAGTCGCTAGATATCGACGTGCTGAATCATTTGCGCGACTGGCTCAAAGGCGGCCACGCGGCGGCCCTCGTGACGGTTGCGCAAACGTTCGGCGCGAGTCCGCGTCCGCCCGGATCGATGCTGGTGATTCGCGACGACGGGTTGCTGGTCGGCTCGGTGTCGGGCGGGTGCATTGAGGATGACCTGATTGCACACCGTGCGGAGTTCTTTGCCGGCGGGCGGCGGCCGATTCGCCAGCGCTACGGCATCACCAGTGACGACGCGCGCCGCTTCGGGTTGCCGTGTGGCGGCGAACTTGAGGTGCTGATTGAGCCACAGCCGGTGTTGCTTGAGGTTGAAGTTCTGCTCGCGCGTATTGCGCGCGGCGACGTTTTCTTTCGTGA
>Ga0209181_10010985_pt1 | contig 11681 bp, 7 predicted proteins | sample MAT05_FD_187208 | JGI IMG/M metagenome (GOLD analysis project Ga0209181, IMG submission 187208) | Freshwater microbial communities from Lake Fryxell liftoff mats and glacier meltwater in Antarctica - MAT-05 (SPAdes) (version 2) | ecosystem: Environmental > Aquatic > Freshwater > Ice > Liftoff... | reverse complement strand
TAATTGTGTTTATGGGGCCTTCGTCCCTTAAAATATTATCATCTTCAAAACAACGTACCACGTGTATAATAGCATCCACTTCACGAATGTTTGCCAAAAACTTATTGCCCAGGCCTTCGCCTTTACTGGCGCCACGAACAAGGCCGGCAATATCCACAATTTCAATCTGTGTAGGCACGGTTCTGTCGGGCACTACCAGTTCGGCCAGTTTATCAATGCGGGGGTCGGGTACATTTACCAGGCCTGTATTGGGTTCTATAGTACAAAAGCGGTAATTGCTTGCCTGCGCCTTGGCGCTGTTGCTTACCGCATTAAATAAAGTTGATTTTCCTACGTTGGGTAATCCTACTATTCCTGCTTTTAAAGCCATGTCAATTTTCAATTTAAGGCTGCAAAGGTAAGGGAAGTAAGAATATCGAATTTGCGAATATCGAATGTTATTAAAACGCAAGCAGTTTTTCAAAACAGCTTACTGCTTTTTATTAAAAATATTCGATATTCGCCATTCACACATTCAACATTTTATGGCTTTAAGCAGAATATGGTCGGCTTTTATCATCGTTGCTTTATTGGTTGGCAGCTATCATTTTGTATTTAACAACAGCCGGGATGATATTTTTGGCCGCATGGTTACGGGTACATCCAAAGATGATTATAAGTTTGTATCAATTTTAGACAGCACTTCAACCGCCAGCATTTCAAAAGAGATGAAAGACTATGGCTATGTTTTGCAAAAGGAAGCTGATAAAGAAACGAAATATATACTGGCCGACCGGGCTACAAACGACAGCGCTTTAAAACTACAGTCAAAATATACCGGCGCAAGGGTTATTGGCCCCAATTACCTGACTGGCAGAAAACAAAAACCAATGGATGGGGTTATTGCAACCTGCACTACTGCTGTTAACATTTGTATTGGTTTAATTGGCATTATGGCTTTGTTTATGGGTTTTATGAGCATTGCCGAAAAGGCGGGCGGCATTCGTTTTTTATCCAGAGTTGTTGGGCCATTCTTTTCTAAACTATTTCCCGAGGTACCCAAAGGACACCCGGCACACGGGCACATGATGATGAACTTTAGCGCCAATATGCTGGGCCTGGATAATGCCGCCACGCCCTTTGGGATAAAAGCCATGGAAAGTTTACAGGAACTGAATCCAAATAAAAATACAGCCAGCAATGCACAGATCATGTTCCTGTGTTTACATGCTGCCGGCCTTGCGCTAATACCCACATCTGTAATTGCGGTAAGGGCCGTTACGGTGGGCATAAACGGCACCAAAGCTGCTAACCCAACCGATATTTTTATACCGTGCCTGGTAGCAACATTTGTGGCTACTATGGCTGCACTATTAATCGTTTCATTCAAACAAAAAATAAAACTGTTTCAACCGGTAATATTGGGTTGGGTATTGGGTATTTCGGCCATTATAGCTTTACTGGTATTTTTTATAAGCGGTTTAAATACGGTAGGTGTTAATATGTTCAGTGAACAACTAAGTACAGGAATTATTTTGCTCATCTTTTTTATTATTGTGTTGGGTGGGCTGTATAAAAAAATAAATATTTTTGATGCTTTTATTGAAGGTGCCAAAGGCGGTTTTGAAGTAGCAGTAAAAATTATTCCCTACCTCGTTGGTATGCTGGTGGCAATTTCATTGCTGCGTACCAGTGGCACTTTTGATGTAATTATTGAGGGCATAAAAAGTATGTTTGCTGCCATGGGTGCCGATACCCGGTTTGTAGATGGCCTGCCTACAGCGCTCATAAAACCTATGAGCGGAAGTGGGGCAAGGGGTATGATGGTGGATACCATGCGTACTTTTGAACCTGATTCATTTGCCGGCAGGCTTGCCTGCGTTTTACAAGGCAGCAGCGATACTACTTTTTATGTGATAGCTGTTTATTTTGGTGCAGTGGCCGTTAAAAATACCCGCTACACTATTGGCGCTATGTTGCTGGCCGATCTGGTGGGCATCATTACCAGCATTGCAGTTTGCTATTTGTTTTTTGGGTAAGAAAAAATATAGTCATAAAAAAAGCTTTCCGGAGGGAAAGCTTTTTTTATGACTTAAAATCATCTGCCTGTTTACCTGTTTGTAAAAGAAGTTAACACCCTGGTACGCGGTGTACCGGTTATATTGCCAATGCAATAAACTGTATAAACCCTGGCCGAGGTTGGTGCAAATCCATTGATACTTGCAAGTATCGTTGCCGGAGCACTAACTCTTCTTAACTGAAGTGTATCACTGGTAGCAAATGTTGGCAGTTCAACTGTTTGGGTAGCATTTTTATAAAGCTGCCCGCTAAAGATTACAGCATTTAGCCTTCTTGAAAACACTTCCAACGTATCATTGCTGGCAATCATGTTTACAAACCTGGCCCTGAAAAAACCAACCGGTGCATCATTAACCAATTCCTGTATAGGCACTACATAGGGATTGAAAGGTGTTGGGTTTGGCATAGTATCAGCGATGTAAAATGTGGTATAGCTGTTTACACCCAAATCGTAATTCTTATTACTTAAAGTATCGCCGGCTACTGGTGTATTGTTTGTTCTGTTTAAAATAACTTTTATGTTTATGGCCAAACCCGGCGCTACGCCTGCGTAAGATGGCGAAAGCGGGAATGAACCACTATAACCCAGTGGGGCTGCATTTATTTTTAAACCATTTACAAAAACATTTACTGATGGCCCAGCCGACGGTGAAGCAGTAGAGGGATTTGAAGCTGCATAAGTATTTACAAATTTTACGTACGCTATGTTACTTGCGGCATTTACCTGTATTAGAGATAATGTTTCGTTCTTATCATAACATGCATTAATGAACATGATACTTGCAACAGCCGTTATTAAGATTTTAAATTTATTTGTCATTTTTTAATTTTTTTAAAATTAAGGTAAAGTAAACCAAGGTTGCACTGTATTATAATCAAGGCTTAAAGCGCCAAGCCTGGTTAATTCGGGAATATTATACAAATACTCCGAGTTAAATCTTGGCCTGCACCTGTAAACCAGTTTGCCGTTGTTGCTTGCAATTAAGTTTGCGCCCGATGGTGGTGTAAAGCCTGCATATACCTGATTGCCAGTTATGGGGTCAAGGTCTATATAATGATACTTCCGCATATCTGTCCACGTTTGCTGCACTCCCCAGCCATACAGCGCAATGTATTTCTGCAACATTATTTGCGAAAGTGTTAAACCTGCTGCTGATGCCGGAACTACGGCAGTATTTGCGAGGTAGGTGGCTTTATTGGCCGGGGTAATAGCAAATACGGTAGGTACATTTTGTGGATAGGTGGTGGTTATCATATCGAAATTCTGGCTTATGCCATTTGTATAAGCTGCAAGTGCTAATGTAAAATCGCCCTTGCGGTAAGCAGCTTCGGCAATTATAAATTGAATTTCCGATGCAGTCATCATTGGCCATGGGCTTCTATTTTGATACAGGTACCTGCTGCTGTCAACCGTTGGTGGTATAGTAGCTGCAGGAGTTGCATTTCCCCAGAAATTTCTTGGATAATCGTTAGCTGAAAGCCCAGTGGAGCCTGACCAAACTGTAAATCCTTTAAAAGTGCCATTGATGTTTTCTCTAAGCATATAATACCTCCTTGGATCAGCTACGCCAGTAAATGCCTGCGCATTTACACCAGACATCAAATCGGCAATGTAAGATGACTGCCTGATGGCACCTATATTAGCCCGGAACGGACCGAAAAAATTATTTACAGCAGAAATACTGCCGCCAGAAACTCTAACCAATGCATTGTCTGCATTTGTAGCCAATGAAAGATTGGCATATTTAATGGCAGAATCTGCGTACCCTTTCCCAATAAAATCTGATTTGGCAGTTAGGTTAATAAAAGAACGAGCTAAAACGCCATACACAAATTTTTTCCATTTGCTTACATCGCCATTATAAAAAAAGGCGTCGCCAATAGCCAGGTTTGCCTGGCTTACATTGCCATCTGTTCTGTTTAAATAACTCAGTGCTCTGTGGCAAATTACCCGGCAGCTATCATAAAACTCGGGTTGCGTGTCATATTTGAACTGAGCAAGTTCTACATTAAATGCTTCTTTTAAAATAGCATCACCATAAACATTGGTTAGTTCCAGCCATCCCCAGGCCCTGATGGCATAACCAACACCCACATAATCCCATTTTTGCTCCTCAGTACCCCATTCAATTATCTTGTTTACGTTTCCACCATGGCCGTAATATACCGCTGCCCATAGACCGCCGGTAGCATCGCTGGCTGTACCTCCGGGAAATCCCATCTGGCCATATAACTCTCCACTTGCTTGTGAACCCCAATATTGAATGTAGCGACCAAGTAATAATCCATCTCCCTGAACCCCATAACCGGTGCCGTTTGATGAAAAGAAAGCAGTAAACCCACCAATTACCCCAGGTAAAATACTTTCAATGGGAACCCTTGTTGGTGCGTTGGGATTTGTATAAGCGTCGTTAATTTTTTTCTTGCAGGCCGATGCACAAAAAATGCACAGCATCCCGAGAAAAAATATTGGTTTTATTATTTTATTTTTCATACCAAAAATTTTAAAATTTATTGTTATCATTAATTATTAAAAGTTTGCTCTTAAACCAAAGGTTACACCAACCGGTGTTGGTGCATTACCCAAATCCATTCCATAACCACCAACACCCAATGTGCCGGGATTGTTTGCATTGATGGACGGATCGGCACCACGGTAATTGGTTGACAGAAACAGGTCGCTGCCGGTTACAAAAAAGCTCATTGCTTTTAAATACTTCACACGTTTGATAAGTTTTTCGGACACCCTGTAGTTTAAAGTAACATCCCTTAACCTTAGCCAGTTAACGTCTTTCTCAATAAATTCCTCATCAGGCATAAAAGTATAGTATGTACTTAAAAAGTTAGGAACGATTGCAATAGTATTTCTTGTTGGGTTAGCAGTATTTTGCAAACCATCATTAAGTACACCTTCTACAATAATTGGATTATTGCGGTTAGCGGTTCTGGCACTTTTACCTATATTGGTTAAAACCTGGTCGGTTCCATTGTAAATATCGCCTCCTACTTTCCAATCAAATAAGAAATTAAGAGTCCAGTTTTTATATTTAAGCGTATTCAAAGTACCTAAAGTAAAATCGGGATTTCTGTCGGCAATAAGCTGGTTGCCGCCATTTATTAATGGTAAACCGTTTGCCGCTGAAACAATTATCTGGCCTTTCTGATTGCGTTGGTAAGTAGAACCGGTAATGGTACCGGTAGAGTTACCTCTAATTAAACCAGCTCTTACGTTTGAGATATAAGTATCGGAATTGTAAAAATCATTAAACTGTCCAATGGATTCAGGCAGTGTCAGGATTTCACTCCACATATGGTTAAAGTTGAAATTTACATTCCAACTAAAGTTTTTCTTTTTAACCGGGGTGAGATTAAGTGTTAATTCAACGCCTTCATTTCTTAATGAGGAAGAATTGGTTGTATTTAATACGGCAGTTGTAGCATAGCTTGCCCTGAAGCCCTGACTGATTTGTCTGGTACAAAGTGTATTATAGTAAGCCGCATCAACTGTTATTTTACCGTTTAAAAACCTCATTTCAGTACCTACTTCAAAGGTTGACTGTTTTTCAGGTAAAAGGTCGGGATTGTTGTTTGTAAAGCCATAAGTATAGGTGCTACCCGGATTGTTAGAACTACTTTGATTGTTCACGAAAACCCGCTGGTTCGAGTAGGGGTCATTCAACCTTGCCGTATTTGCCAGTGAAGCCCGCAGTTTAAAGTAATCCAGTATTTCTCCTTTTTTTAAAATAGGGAAGATGTCGGACATAATTAAACTTAAACTTGCACCAGGATAATTATAGTTATTGTTTTTTGGAGGAATGGGCGAAGCTTTTTCAAAGCGTTGCGAATACGTAATAAAAGCAACATTTTTGTAGCCTAGGGAAACTTCAGCGAAGTAAGCAATCTGCCTGAAAATTTTAAGATTTGGTAAACCCTTAACATTCCTGTTCAGGCGAATCCTTGAACCTGGTAAAGTAAGGCTGCTGTCTGTTGGATCGTACGATCTTACAATATTACCGTTTTTATACAAAATACCACCCACTATTGAATCAGCAATACGGTTTCCAACTAAAGCATATTGTTCTGTTTGAAAATCCTGCCACATCGTACCTACGAGTAATCTGCCACTAAAGCCTCTCCAGTCTTTTTTAGCACTTGCGGTAATGGTGTGGTTATACGCTTTGTAATTGGTGTAATAATTTTCGAGTGTTCCTAAGGTAGCGGCAGTAAGGTAAAAAGACTGTGGATGAGTCAAGATATATCCATCTGTTTTGTAATGATCGTATCCAAACCTGCCGGCAATATTTAACCAGGAAAAAGGTTTAATATCTATTCCAAGAGTCGCTATCATACGCTTGGTAATATCACCCATAGTATTATTTTTCGAGCTCCAGATAGGGTTGTCAAAATCTGTATTGGGGTTTGAATTAAACAAAGTGAGTTTTCCGCCATAATCGTTTTGATATTTGCTGATGTCGTTATTAGCCGGCCATTGGTAAAGGCTCATTAGGTAAGAATTAGCTCCTTTTGTAGGTTTTTTATTATCAGCATGAGAATACGCAAAAGATGGCGTTATTGTAATATACTTGCCAATATTGGTTGTATTAGAAAAGCGGCCACTGTATTTTTTGTAAAAGTTATTGGGTACAACCCCGCTATTATCTAAATATTGGCCCGAAACCCTGAATCCAAGTTTTTTTATGGCAAATTCGGTACTAAGATTATGCGTTTGGGTAAAACCTGCTACATAAAAATTATTAACATTATCATACAATTGGGTTCCAGCAGGCCATTTAGGTCCAAATGAGGTGAACCTGCCCACAGGATCTGGTATACCATTAACTGCACCAGGACCGTATTCGTTATTAACTTTTGCAAAGCGTGTTAATTTCTGAATTCGAAAACTATTATCGTAGTTTATTTTTATTCCTTTGGTATTTGTTTTTGCTTTTTTAGTTGTAATTACAATGGCACCCGAACTTGCCGAACTGCCATACAAAGCAGTTGCTTCGGGCCCTTTTAAAACAGTGTACGATTCAATATCGTTGGGGTTTAAATCGGCAATACGATTGGTGTTATCTATATTGCGGTTATTGCCATCAGAAGCCAGACCGATACCTGAGCCACCTTGCGAATTGGAGTTGAATGTTGTATTATCTGCAATTACGCCATCAATAATAAATAAAGGCTGGTTGGTACCAGATAAACTATTATAGCCTCTTAATATAATGCCTGATGAAGCACCTGCCGTACCTGTTGTAGGTGTTACGGTTAAGCCTGCTACCCTTCCCTGTAAGCCGTTAACAAGGTTTTCTCTTTGCGTTTCCGCAACATCGTCACCTTTTATTGTTTGTACCGAATAGCCAAGTTCACGGGGATTTCTTTTAATATCCATCGCAGTTACAACCACTTCCTCCATCGTAACATCTTTTGCAACTAAATTGATATTAACAGCACCTGCATCTTTTACTTTGGTTTGCTGCGTACCAAAATTAACCGAGCTAATTACCAGCACATCGCCGGGTTTGGCTGTGATGGTAAAGTTTCCGTTTGCATCTGTTTTTGTTCCTGTTTTAGCGCCTTTTAAAACTACAGAAGCTCCCGCAACGGGGTTTCCTTTTTCGTCGAGCACTTTACCGGTAACAGGGCTTTGGGCCTGTGTTATCAGCGGAACCATGAAAAACAGAATAGCAATTAATCTGTTTGTAAATTTTCTCATACGTGTTGGTTTGTTTTGTTTAAAAATATTTATTTAATCTTGGTTTACATTACGGTTATTCCCGCAGCTACATAAGGTTGCAGCAACGGGTGTTCTTTTGGTAATTCGGTTATCAAAGTATTTACCTTGTTTAAATCACAAACCTTTATGGGTTGCGTAGTATTTATTTTTTCAGAAATGGTTAGACAAACAACTTTCTGCGATGCTTCAATCATAGTTTGTTTTAATTGTACCACATCCCAGTCGCTGTCGGTAATGCCGTGTTGCATATCTATTGCATTGATGCCAAGTATACAGAGATCCGGTTTAAGCGTTTTTATCCGGGCAATAGCATCGGCACCCAGGGTTATTTTTGAATTTTTAGATAATTTATCTCCAATTACAATTACATCAATAAGCGGGTGATACATATACTCAACTATGGCAGGAATACTGCCGGAGATGAATGTTGCTGATAAATTTACCGGTAAGGATTTTGCCATTTCAATAATAGTAGTTCCGCCTCCGGTTAAAACAAACATGCCATCTTTAATAAGTGCTGCGGCTTTTTCACCAATAAGTTTTTTGTTATCCTGAGAATAGATTTTTTTTGAAGGATAGGTGATATCGTTAAATGCATGAGATAAAGCGCCACCATGAACTTTTATTAGTTTACCCTTTACATCCAGTTCCTGCAAATCCCTGCGAATGGTATCTTCCGAAACATCAATTTCGGTACTGAGCGTATTCGACAATACTTTATTATGCAGATTTACCTGGTGTACAATGTACGCCTGTCTTTCTCTTTTTAGCATTCGTTAGTTATTGGCAACAAATTAGCAATTTAAGCGCATAAAACAGCAAGTTACTTATAAAAATATTGCACATTGTGTGCAAAAACCTGCATAACCTGCAAAATTTACCTGCTTTTGCCCAAAAGGTTGGTTACAATGATTGTTTGCGGGTATGAGTTTAGTTTTTCCCATTTTTTCTTATAATCTCTTTTTTTACAGGCAGGATTTGAGTACTATCCATTTTTAGTATCGCAGTTGCTGATTTTACTGAATCCTTTGATAAATTATCTTCTTCCTCTACCGGCATGTAATAATCGCCAAAAATGGAAGTAAGTACTTTGGCATGATAAACTGCTCTGGTAAATTTATTGCCGATTACTATAATGGTAGCTTTCTCCTTAAGCAACCGGATAAAAGCAGCATTGCTGCCATGCCACCAGCCATTGTGGTAAATAATTTTATTAGCAGAACCCGGTGGGTTTCCGTAGGGAAAAATATGCATGCGCCAACCCAGGCCATAATTATGCTGGCCGGGCTTTTCGTTGCTGTAAGGAGCATAAGCCTGGTCAAGCGTTTCTGAGGTAAAAATCAGGTTAGTAGCCAGGGCCCTGTCCCAGGTGAGCAAATCATGTGCTGTTGTATAAATATTCTTATCACCGTAAACCTGGTCCAGAAAATTGTATACTTCTAATGTGCCCCGCCAGTTGTAACTGGGAATGGCTTTCAGAGTATCGGCCAGAGAAAAAACATAAGTATGCTTCATTTGCAGCGGCTTAAAAAAAGTCTGGCTCAAATAATCAGCATATTTTAAGCCGCTTATTTTTTCAATCAGCAGGGCCAATAATGCATAATTGGTATTGCAATAGCTGAAGTTTTTACAAGGTGGGTTTATGTCTGGTAGTTCAGCTTTTCGGGTAATTAAATAATCCAGTACATCTTCATTTTTTACAAACCGGGTTTTATCCCACCCAAGGGTTTCCATAAAATAATTATAATTGGGTAATCCGCTGCGGTGGTTCAACAGGCAGCGTATGCTTAAGCCGGGGTAGTTAAATGCCGGAAAATATTTGCCGAAGTCGTCATCAATATTCAGTTTGCCATCCTGCCATAATTTTAAAACCGCCATGGCAGTAAATGTTTTTGTAATAGATGCGATGTGCATGGGAGTGCTGTCTGTAATGATATCGCTTCCCGGTAAATGCCCGGTGCCACTGTATTTCTCAAAGATGATATTGCCATCTTTGGCAACAATCATTCCGCCGTTAAAACCTTTTAGGGATAAAACGGTATCGTACCAGGCCTGGCAGGCATTCCTTATACGGTCTGTTTCTGCTGCTGAAATTTTTCCTGGCGTAGGCAGTTTTATTGTTACGATGCTATCTTCTGTAATTTTCTTTTTTGAGGAAGGAGATGAATTGCAACCGTTGTTAAAAAGCAGGTATAACGGCAGTAACATTAAAAAGAGTAACGAATGCCTGTAAAACTTTATTCCCGGTAATGCCATTGTAAATTTTTAATCTTCAGATAGAATATATTTGTGCAAAATTAGCAGTAATCAGCATGGCAGATAAAAAAATAACCAGTTATCCCAAGGAAAAGATAAACATTCTTTTTTTAGAAAATATCAGTGATGTGGCAGTAAAACATTTCAATGCATCTGGATATGCCAATGTTAAAAAGATAAACAGAGCTTTAACCGAACAGGAATTAATTGCGGCTATTAAAGATGTACACCTGCTGGGCATTCGAAGTAAAACACAGATAACAAAAAAAATATTAGATGCAGCGCCCAAACTGCAGGCCATTGGTTGTTTTTGCATTGGCGTAAACCAGGTTGACCTGAAAGCCGCAACCAAAAACGGTGTTGTTGTTTTTAATGCGCCTTACAGCAATACCCGCAGTGTGGCTGAGCTGGTGATTGGAGCATCCATAATTTTAATAAGGAAAATAGTAGATAAAAATAAAGCTGCTCACGAAGGTATCTGGCTTAAAGAAGCCAGTGGCAGTTATGAACTGCGTGGAAAAACACTGGGTATAATAGGCTATGGCAACATTGGCAAGCAAGTGAGTGTGCTGGCCGAAAGTATTGGTATGAAAGTTATTTTTTATGATGTAGAAACACAATTGCCGTTGGGTAATGCCGAGAGCAGGAAAAGCCTGAAAGACGTGGTTGGCAAATCAGATATTGTAACGTTGCATGTGCCGGAACTGGCAAGTACAAAAAATCTTATCAGCAAAAATATATTAAAGCAGTTTAAACAAAACAGCATTTTAATTAATTATGCAAGGGGAGAAGTGGTTGACCTGGATGCATTGCGTTTGGTTTTAGTGGAGGGGCATTTGGCTGGCGCTGCGGTTGACGTATTCCCTGTAGAACCAGAAAAGAATGGTGATCATTTTGAATCTCCGCTTCAGGGATTAAGTAATGTGTTGCTTACACCTCATATTGGCGGAAGCACGCAAGAAGCACAACATAATATTGGAGATGATGTAAGTAGTAAATTATTTAATTATCTCGAAAAGGGCATCAGCACCGGCTCTCACAGCATTCCTGAACTGGCGTTGCCTCCGCAGGAAGGCACACACCGCATTTTACATATTCACCATAATGTACCCGGTGTGTTATCAGAAATTAATACGCAGTTAAGTAAACACAAAATAAATATCCTTGGTCAGTATCTTAAAACCAATGATGCTATAGGTTATGTGGTGCTGGATGTAAATAAGAACCTGAGTAAAAATGCAGCAGAGTTATTGAAAAAAGTTAAGGGTACAATTAAGGTGAGGATGCTCTACTAAATCCCCACCGCCCCGCTGCGGCGGGGAACTTGAACTCTGTGAGGCCAATAGCATTAGAATCACTTCTTAATTTTGGGAAATGTGGAAGGAGATTAATTAATCTTTAAAGCATCAAATGTATTGTAGATTATTCTTTTTAAATTTTCAATATTTATTGAAAATTTAGTATCTTTGCGTTGTGAAAATTGTATAAATCATCATACTCTAAAGTTTCCCGCAGCGGCGGGACGGAGGTTTTTAAAATTCTACAAATGAAACTCATTATAATCGGAGGAGGATTCGGAGGCTTGCGACTGGCCCGCAAACTCAGCAACAAACCAGGCTTTGATATTACT
>Ga0209181_10010982_pt1 | contig 11682 bp, 1 predicted proteins | sample MAT05_FD_187208 | JGI IMG/M metagenome (GOLD analysis project Ga0209181, IMG submission 187208) | Freshwater microbial communities from Lake Fryxell liftoff mats and glacier meltwater in Antarctica - MAT-05 (SPAdes) (version 2) | ecosystem: Environmental > Aquatic > Freshwater > Ice > Liftoff... | reverse complement strand
GGCACCGACACCTCGATGCCGATCGACGCGGGCCTGAGCTGCTGGCCGCCGAAGTTGTTGTAGTTGGCGTTGTGGTTGCGGCCCACGCTGCCCACCAGGTCGATCGTGGGGAGGTGGCCGGCGTCCTGCTTTGCCACCTCGAAGCGGGCGATTTTCTGGCCGGTGGTGCCAATCGCCACCTGGGTGGCGCTGCGCTCGGCGGCATCGCTGAGTTGCTGCAACTGCTCGGCCGACAGGATGTCGATGCTGACCGCCGGGTCCAGCCGGGCCAGCGGCGGCAGCGGCCGGTTGATGGCTTTTTCAAGCGTGCGGCGCTTGAATTCCAGCTCATTGCGGCCGGCAATCTCTTGCGCCAGCGTCAGGTCGTGGCGTGACTGCGCCTCGTTGACGTCGGTCACCGGCGACAGGCCCACCTCGAAGCTGCGCTTGGCCTGGGCCAGCTGCTGCGTGAAAGACTCTCGTTGCGCACCCACCGTGGCCAGCGCGTCCTGCGCCTGCAGCACCTCGAAGTAGCCGCGCGACACCCGCAGCATCAGGTCTTGCTCGGCCAGCTTGAGCTGCTGGTCGGCCAGCAGCGCCTGCAATTCGCCCTGCTCGTAAGTGGCGCGGTTGGCCTGGCGCAGCAGCGGCTGGGTGGCGGTCAGGCTGGCCGCCCCTGAGGTGTAGGACTGGTAACCGTCCCAGCTGCTGGAGCCGTCATGGTTGCGCCGCAGGTTGCCTGTGACTGCCACCGAGGGCAGCAGCAGCGCCCGGCCCTGCACGCTTTTTTCACGGCCTGCGGTGGCGGTGTGCAGCGCCGCCGCAAACTGCGCGTCCTCGGCGCGCGCCAGCGCGTAGATCTCGCTCAGATTGGCGGCAAAAGCCGTCGGCATGGCGGCCAGCGCCGCCAGCGCCGCGGCCACAACGGGGAGATGTCGCATGGGCTCTGCTTTCTATGGTTTGGGGTCGAGGCGTGGGCGTCAATGACTGGCGCCGGGCGTCACTTCATCGGGCCGTAGCGGCCCTCGTACTGCGCCACCAGCTTGCCCAGCAGCTCGGCCAGGCGCTTGGCGGCAAACGGGCTCATGACGATGCGGTGGGTGAGCTCGATCTCCACCTCGCTGGCCATGCGGTCCCAGTTGTTGTTCATGCCGAAGTTCAGCACCACTTCCTCTTGCGTGGAGTTGGCGTTGGCAAAGTTGACATACGAGCTTTTCAGGTGCTCGACATTCCACTTCACCTTGGGGCCGGCGGCGGCCGGGGCGGTGCTGCCGGTACCAGGGCTGGGGTCGGGTCTGGGGTCGGGGCTGGCGTCGGGCGGGCGGGTGGCCATGAGGGGCTTTCAGTGAACGTTGATGGGGCAATGGCGGGCAAGCGGGCCGGGCAGCGCTCACAGGCGGATGCGCCAGCCCTTGTTTTCTTCCTGTTGCGGGCCCAGCCAGCGGGCCACCCAGCCCGGCGCCCGGCGTGCTGCGGTAGGCTGGGCAGCCTTCGGGTCATGCGGCGCGATGCGGATCGGGGCGTCGTGGGCATCGACCTCCCCCTCCTCACGCCGGCGCACACCGGCGGCCAGCGCGCGGCGGGCCAGGCGCGTGTCAAGCGCCGCGGGCGCGGCGGCCAGCATCGCCAGCCCGCCGAAGCCGCCGGTCAACGTGGTCCAGGTGGTGTCTGCTGCGCTACCCGAGGCACTGTCGCGCTGCACCTGCCAGCGCTGGGCGATCCAGTCGAGGCTGCTGTCCAGCGCGATGAAGCCTTCACCGGTGGCTGCGGCCAGCCGCTCGAACGACGCGCCACCGTCCGGGCCAAAGCCCAGGCTCAGCCGCTGCGCCGCACCGCTGACGCTGAAACGCCCACGGTAGTCACCGCCGGCCTTGCCGTCGTAGTCACCGTCCAGCGCCTCGCCGCCTGGCTTGGCCGCGCCAGTGGCTGGCAGCCGCACGGTGTAGGCGCCATCCGGCAGCAGGCCGCCCTCGGCGACGAAGGCAAAGCCCTGGCCGTCGGCATCGACCACGATGCGGCCCTTCACCGGCTGGCTGTCACGTTGCACGACGATGTGCGACTCGGGCTCACCGGCGGCCAGCGCACGCACATCCACCGCCTGGTTGAAGCGCACCCGCAGGCCGTTGACAGTGACGAGCACGGCGCGCACCTGCAGGGCCGCGGCGGCATGGGCCGGCGGGCTGTCGAGCAAGGTGGCCATCGACTCGGGTTTCAACGCTGAACCGCTGGTATTGCTGTCGACGGTGACAAAGCCGACGACCTGGGTGAACGGGTGCGCTGTCTGCACCGCGTAGCCCAGGCCGGCGCCACCGCCCAGGCTGCTGCTGCCGGCCAAGCCATAACCCGCCGTGGCCAGGCCGAACGAGGGCCGTGAGCGCAGGCCCCCGAAGCCGGCGCCGCCGGCCGCGCCGGCCAAGCCAAGGGTGCCGGCAAAGCCTGCGGCGCCTGCAGCCCCTGCCGGGCCTGCTGCGTCGGCGGCATCGCCGTCACTGGTCCAGGCCGGTGGCACCGGGGCGGTGGGTGGGATCACCGGCCCGGGCGGTGGCACCACCACGGGCGGAGGTGCCGGCGGCGGAGTGACAGGCTGCGCCAGCACGCGCACCGTCAGCGGCACCGCTGCCCACAGGCCGTCATCGTCCTGCGCCCGCACGCTGACCAGGCTGTCCCGGCCCGGGTTGGCGAAGACGTGGGAGGCTGTCAGCTGTGTGCCCGGCAGCGTGCTGCTGCTGCCGTCGCCCCAGTCGATGAACCAGCTGCTGACGGCATCTGCACCCGGATCGGCATAGCCCAGCATCAGTGTGTAAGGCTGGCCCGGGTTGGCCGTGGCCGCACCGCTGGCGGTGACTTGCGGCGGCAGGTTGGCCACCACCGCGTTGAAGCTGCGCACGCTGCTGGCGCCGGCCCGGTCGGTGACCCGCACCGTGAAGCTGGCGTTGGCCGGGCCGTCGGGTGCCGTCCAGTCAAGCTGGCCTTGCGGCGTCAGGGTGGCGCCGGCCGGTGCCGCCACCAGCGAGAAGCTCAGCACCTCGCCGGCATCCACGTCTGTGGCCGTCACGGCCAGTTGCAGGCGTTGCGATTCATTGATCGCCACGTCGGCCAAAACGCCCATCACCGGCGCGTTGTTGAGCGGCCGCACCGTGATCGTCACCGTGGCCAGGTTGCTGCTCAGTTCACCATCGCTGGCGCGGTAGGTGAAGCTGTCGCTGCCGTTGAAGTTGGCGTCGGGCGTGTAGGCATAGCTGCCGTTGCCGCGCAGCACCAGTTGGCCGTGGGCGGGCGCCTGGGCCAGCACGGCGGTCAATGCGCCGCTGTCGGTATCGAGGTCATTGAGCCGCACATCGAACACCAGCGGCGTGTCCTCGTCGGTGACAAAGGCATCGTCGGCCGCCACCGGCGCCCGGTTGACCAGGTTCACCGTGATCGCCACCACCACCACGCCGCTGGTCAGCGCACCGTCACTGGCGCGGTAGCTGAACTGGTCGGCGCCCACGTAGTTGGTGGCCGGTGTGTAGACCACCTTGCCGGTGCCGGTGACACTCACGCTGCCGTGCGCGGGCGGCGTCACGATCACCGGCGTGAGCACGCTGGAATCGATGTCGCTGTCATTGGCCAGCACATCGATGACCACCGGCAGGTTGCGGCTGGTGGTCACCGCGTCGGGCCGGGCCACGGGTGCTGCGTTGCTGCCCAGCACGGTGATGTTCACCCGCGCCGGCGCGCTGCTCGCCTGGCCATCGCTGACGGTGTAGAAGAAATGGTCGGGGCCGCCATAACCCGCGTCGGGCCGGTAGGTCAGCGTGCCGTCGGCGTTGATGTTGAGCGTGCCGTGCTGCGGCGCCACCACCGAGGCCACGTGGATCGGGTCGCCGTTGGCATCGCCGTCATTGGCCAGCACGTCCAGCAATTGGAGGGTGTCGCGCGGCAGGGTCACGGTGTCGTTGGCGGCCACCGGCGCGATGTTGTTGGCGGTGACGAAGCTGACGTTGTCGATGCCGATCTGGCTGCTGAGCGCGCCGAAACCGAGCAGGTCGAAGCTGAGCAGCGTTGCCTGTGCGGCGGCGATGGCCGACACGTCGATGCGCACCTGGATCGCCCCACCCGCCGTGCCCGGCAACACCGAGGTGGTCAAGCCATTGAAGGTGATGCCCGGCGCGGCAAAAACCTGGCCGCCGCTCTGGATGTTGATTGCCGCATCGGTGTTGCCCAGCCCGATGCTGCCCAGCAAAGATTGGCCGGTGTCCAGGTTGATCAACGCCATCTCGAACGCATCGCCGATGCCCGTGCCCGCGTTGCCGAACTGCACGTTCGTCAGGTCGAAGGTCAGGAAGCGCGCGCCCTGCGGAATGCGCATCTGCTGCGACAGGCTGGTATTGAAGGTGGTGTCCTCGGCCAGCACGGCAACGCCGCCGGCGAAGGTGACCGCGCCGCGGGTGGTCCAGGCCGCCGGGTTGTTGAACACCCCGTCGGTGATGCCGCTGGCCAGCAAGCCCTCCTCCGAGGCCAGCGCCCCGGCCACGGTGCGGTGCAACAGGTCGGCGGCCATCGGCACGCGGCGCTCGCCCACGCTCAGCGTGGTGGCCATCAGGCTGGGCAAGCCCAGGTCGCTGTGTGTCAGGCCCAGCGCGTGGCCGTACTCGTGTTGCAGCAGGGTCAGCAAATCCATGCGCGCGCCCACCGGGCCGCCGGCCGTCCAGTAGCGTGCACCACCGTTGTTGTCGAAGCTGAACTCCTCGTTCAGCGCCGGGGTCGGGTCGACATACCAGCCGCGGCCCGCACCGTCGTCGTCGATATAGATCGTGACCGGCTGCCCCGCCCCGCCCACGCTCAGGCCGAGCACGTCAGGGTTGAGCTGGGTGACGACCAGCTGCACGCTGGCCAGGGCTTGCACGTTGGCGCCCACCGCCGCCCAGGCAGCGCGGGCCTGGGCGGCCAGGCTGGCCAGCGCTGCCGCCGATGGCGCCACGCCGGGCGCCAGGGCGGCCGCAGCGTAGTCGATCACATTGACCGCCCTGCCGAACGCAGCAGCCTCGTTCACCCCGTCACCCGGGTTGGCGCCGCCGCTGCCGGCCAGCAACGGCAACACCGGATTGACCACCACCGTGGCGCTGGCGCTGGCCGACAGCGTGTCGTCGTCGGTCACCTTGAACTGGGCCGTGTAGACACCCACCTCGGTGGCCGCGAAGTTGACGCTGTCACTGCCGCTGAAGCTGAACACCGCACCACTGGGCGAGGTGATGGTCCATTTCCGGTCGAAGGTGTCGAGCAAGCCCACGTCGGTGAACGAGCCCACCAGCGTGGCCGAGCCCCCCACGGTGACCACCGCACCGGCGCCGGCGTCCACCACCGGCGCCACGTCCTTGACGTTCAGCGTGGCGGTGACGTCGGTGCTGCCGTGATCGTCATCCTCGACGGTGACGGTGATGGTCAACGCGTCGGTGGCGCTGTTGGTGGGGTCGTCGTCGAGAAACTGGCGGTCGAAGCTGTAGGTGGTGGTGCCCGCGGCCAGCGTGACGGTCTGGGTCACGCCGTCGCCCCAGTCGATGGTGACGTCGAAGCTGTCCAGCTTGCTGGGGTCGGTGATCGACAGCACGTAGCTGGCGGTATCGCCCTCGTTGACGTCGGCCGTTGAGGGCGTCAGCGTCAACGTGGGCGCCACGTTGTTGACATGCAACGTGGCGGTGGTGGTGCCGGTGGCCAGCCCGGTGTCGTCGTCGACCAGTTCTACGGTGAAGGTGAGGTCGTCACCGTCGGTGCGGGTGGGCGTGTCGTCGAGCACGGTGACCGGGATCTGGAAGCTGCCGACCCCGCCCGAGAAGTTGACGGTGCCCACGGCGCTGCCGCCGTCCCAGCTGACCTTGACGGTGTGGGTGTCGTTGATGCCCTTGTCGGTGAAGATGCCGTGCAGCACGGTGCTGCCGCCTTCGTCGATGCTCGGCTTGTCGAAGGTCAGCGTGGCGATCTCTGGCGCCTTGTTGGCCAGCACCACGGTGCGGATCAACTTGCCCAGGCCGCCGTCGTCGTCGATCACCCGCACCACGATCAGCGTGTTGTCGAACGGCGTGCCGGTCGGGTTGTCGTCCAGGTAGCTGTGCTTGGCCTTGAAGCTGCCCGGCGCCGCCGCGGTGGGCAGCGTGATGTCGGCGGCCGCCACGATGCTGGTGTCGCCGTCGCCCCAGTCGATCTCGACCCGGTAGCTGTCATTGCCCAGGCCCGGGTCGGCAAAGTTGCCGGTCACGTTGATCTCGCCGCCTTCGAACAGGCCGCCGCTGGGCAGCAGCGTGACCAGGTTGCTCACCGTGGGCGCCACGTTGTTGACCAGCTGGCTGGCAAAGGCCGTGCCGCCGCCCAGCACATTGGTGGCGCTGACCAGGATGCGCACCGTGTCGTTGGGCGAGCCGGTCGGCCGGTCATCGGTGATCAGGTGCCAGAACGCGGTGGAAGCGGTGCCGGCCGGCACATCGATGTGGTTGACCAGGCCCGAGCCGTCGTTCCAGTCGACCGTGACGGCGACTGGCTTGGTCGGGTCGGCCGGCGCAAAGCTCACCACCAAGTGCGACCTCTGGCCCTCGGCGATCGGGCCGTCCACGGCGGCCTGCAAGCCCTTGGAGAAGCGCACGTCGTCGAGGAAGAAGATCTGGCTGACGAGCTGGTTCAGCCCGGCCACGCCGTTGACCACCGCCACCGCATCCTTGAGCTGGTTGTACAGCGGCAGGTTGTTGTCGGCCACATCGGTGCCGGTGATCTTGAACTCGATGTTGGCCACCTTGCCCTTGAACGAATCGGGCACCGCAAAACTGTAGTTGATGCGCTGCATGAAGCTGGCTTGCAGCGTCACCGGGGGCAGTGGCTCATCGGCCAGGCCGGTATCGAGCTCGGTGGCGTGGAAGATCACCTGCACCTTCGCCGTGGGCGACGCCATCAGCGGCGCGAAGATGTTGAAGCTGATCGTGGGCTGGTCGAGGGGCACCAGCAGGCGGTTGTGGGTGACCGAGTCGAGGTTGACGATGGCGTTCACCGCATCCGTGACGACCTGCGGCGTGGCGCCGCCAAACATCGAATCAACCAGCGTGCGGATCAGCTGCCCGCCGCCCATCAGCAGCGCGTAGTTGCTGCGGTCGCCCAGCTCACGCTTGAGCACCACCTCGATGTTCTTCTTCAGGAAGCTCTTCAGCGCTTCGATGCCGACAAAGTTCACCGACTCGGTCGAGCCGTTGATCTTGAAGATGTCGGTCGGCTTGGGCAGCAGCGTCGGGTCGATCGCCTCGACCAAGGTGGTGGTGCTGTCCAGCAGGCTGGTGATCGCCTTGTCGAAGCTGTCGAACAGCTGGTTCGACAAAGTCAGCTTGGCCTTGTTGTTCGGGTCTTTCGACCAGGTGTCGTCGTACCAGGTCTTGTAGCCGGCGCTGCTGCCGGCGCCGGGCGCCTGCGGCACGCCGAAGGTGTCGGCCTTGGCCTTGTTGATCAGCACGCCGATGGTGGCGTCCCAGATCTTGTCGAACACCTTGTCGATGACCGTCTTGATCATCTCGGCCGGGTTGGTCTCGAAGACGAACAGGCCGGTGAGATCCACCGTGCCCAGCGAGCCGAGGTTGAGGTTGAAGCCGCTGCCGCCGTGGAATGACCAGCCCGGCAGTTCATACGACAAGGGGAAACGATACTTGTCGCCGCTGCCACCCAGGCGCCGGTACAGCGACTGGCGCAGGCCGTTCTCGAAATTGCCGTTGAACACCGTGGGCACCACCTCGGGGCCGGTGGTGACCTCGGTGTTGTCGCTGGTGACCGGGTCCTCGGTGCCCGCGGCGGCCCCGGGCCGCAGCGTCGCGCCACCGCCCGCCGGGCTGTAGTACCAGCCGTTGGCCACGCCTTCCCAGCGCCCGTTGGGCGTGGTGTACCAGGGCAAAGTATTGAACTGGAAGCTTGGCAGATTGCCCGTCGTGCGCGCTATCACGCCCTCGTCCACCACGCGGCGGAAGATCGGTGTGTCGACGAAGGAGAGGATTTCGGTGTCGGCCGTGCCGGCGTACCACTGCCACACGCGGCTGTGGGGCCCGCCCAAGCCGAAGCTGAAGTTGAAGCTGAAGTAGGGCAGGCTGGGGAATGGCACGCCGGCCTGGAAGTCATCCTGCGTGAAACCGGCGCGGCCGTTGAGCAGCACTTCGAGGCTGGCGCCGGGCACCGACACGCCATTGGGCGTGGCCGTCACCGAAGCCACCGTGGTGCCGTAGGTGGTGCCGGTGATCCCCAGGCCCAGCGCGCCGGTGGCCAGGTTCTGGTAGTAGTTGTCGAGGAAGCCGACGTTGTTCCAGTTTGTGACGTTGGGGTCGAGGAAATCACCGTAGGGGATGTCCAGCGCGATGCCGAAGCGCTCAGCCCAGGTCAGGAAGCCATCGATACCGGACTTGATGCGGTTGAGCGTGACGAACGACACCTGCGCACCCGGCAAGATCAGCGAGGCCGCTTCGGCCAACAAGATGGTCTTGCTGATCGCGCCCAGCATGGTGGCGATGGGTATGTTCAGCGAGTCCTGCTTCTGGTCGTGCGGGTCCAACGCGGTCATCTGGATGTTCTTGACCGTCGGGTTGAGCACCCCCATGCGCTGCACGATCTCGCTGTTGACCACGGTGCCGCGGCTGTGGCCGATGAACTGCAACGGCGACGCGAACAGCTTGCCGCCGGTGGTGTTGTTCAGGTCGGCCAGCGAGGCATACAGCGCCTCGGCGGCGGCCTCGGAGAAGCCGGCGTCGCTGACGTCGGATTCCTTCACCCAATCGGACACCAGCACCACGGCCTTGTTGGCCTGCAGCGCGGCAGCACCTACGCTGCCGGTGACCGGATCGACCCACTGGCCGGTGTTCTTGTTGTAGGCCAACACGACACCGCCGCCTGCGGCGTCCACGATGATGCGGGCCAGCGCCATGAAGGCGGCGGGCGCCTGGTACGGCGGGTCGCTCAGGCTGGGTGTGGGGTCGAGCTGGAAGCCGTGCGTCAGCACGGTGACCACGTTGAAGGGCGCGCCGGTCTGCACCGGCTTGCCCTTGAAGCTGCTGGCCTCCTTGAAGGTTTCGCCATTGGCCAGCAGGCGCACGCCCCAGTAGTAGGTTTGCCCGGCGGTCATCAGCTTGGTGATCTCGGGCGGCAGCGCGATCTGCTTGATGTCCGAGGTCAGGATGCTCGACTTCCACAGCCGGTTCGGGTTGTTGTCGTTGCTGGCCCAGCTGGGCTTGGACTCGAACAGCGAGGTGCGCTCGCGCGGTGCATCGTCGGGCCACAGGCCCTGGCCGGGCTGCAGCGTGCTGAGGTAGACCTGCACCGCATAGTCGGTGGTGCCCAGTGCGTCGGTGTCGACATCCCACTTGAAGACGATGGGCTCGGCATTGGCCGCCACGCCCAGCGCACCGGTGGGCGCCAACAAGGTCAGTGGGTCATAGGGCTGGATCGACAGGCCACGCATGTAGCGCGCCACCGAGATGCCCGGCAGGTTGACCTGCGGGAACAGCAGGTCGATCGGCCTGCGGGTGTAGTCCACACCGATGCCCGGGTTCTTGGCCTTGTCGAGCAGCGTGTCGACGTCGAACACCAGGATGTCGCCCGGCCCGCGGTAGGTGACGTAGAGCTTTTGGTTGTCGGATGACAGTTTGATCTCGGTGGCAAAGGCCAGCGGGATCGGCGTGGTGGCGGCAATGATCTGCGGCGCGCCGCTCAGGCCGAATGGATCCTTGATGATGCCGACCTTGGACCCGGTTTCGTGCGTGTCCATGTACTCCTGCATCGCACCTGGGGCATTCGAGCCCACCGACAACGGCAGGTTCCAGTCCACCACGAAGGCCCACAGCAGGTCGGGCGTGACCACCACGTCCGCCGGGTTACGGATGTAGAGCTGGTACTTCTGTTGGGTGTTGTTCGATAGCTGCAGGTTGACCGTGCCGACCTTGGCGGCAAAGCTCAGCGGGTCATCGTTGGTGACGACGATGGTCTGCAAGCCGCCCAGCCCCGCGCCCCTCAGCCGCGAGGTGAACACCATCTTGTCGGCCTTGGACGTGGCTGAGATGCCGTAGGGCTCCAAGCCGCCGTCCAGCGCCGCGATGACCTGTTGGTACTTGCGCAGGTTGGCCGGGTTCGGCGCATCGACGGTGCGCACAGGCTTGTCGGCCTCGTTGACGTTGACCACCAGCACCTTGCCGGCGTCTCGCCCGCCTTGCATCCAGGACCGGGTGCCGCCATGCATCTCAGTGGCTGGCGCGGTGATGTACAGCCGCGTGCCGTCGGCGTTGACAGCCATGTCGATGATCTTGCCGGTGATCGAATAGGCCGAGTCGATGGTGATGACGTTCACCAGCTTGTTCAGCGAGGTCGAGCCGGGGTTGATGTCGATGACGAATACTGCGCCCCGGCCGGCCACGTAGAGGTAGTTGCCGTTCGGGTCCAGCACCATCGCGGTGGGCACCTGGCCGAAGGGCAGCTCGATGGAGTCCAGCTCGGGCGTGCTCGGCTTGGCGTCCATGGTGTCGAGCGTGACGCCGTCGATCACGACGATCGCGCCCTTCTTGTCGCCAGTGGGCAACACTGCCGCGAAGATGCGTGCCAGGTCAGGCGTGGCCGCCGTGGCCACCGCCGTGCGGCCCAGATCGATGATCTTGAGTACCGCCTCCGGGCCAGCGGTGGGGTCGCCCTTGCGCTGCGTGTCGACCACCAGCACGCCATTGGCGAAGCCGCCGCCCGCTACCCGGCCGCTGCCAGCCACGAAGGAATAGCCGCCTGCGTTGCGGATGTGGAACACCGCGCTGTCCGCGTTGCTGGTGGCCACGCTGGGCAGCCCGTCGGGGCCCGACACCGGCGTGACATCGGGCCGCCGCACGCTGATGTCGGCCAGCCCCAGCACCACCGTCTTGGGCACGGTGGCGAACAGCAGGTTGTCGGTGGAGGCGGCGCTGACCGCCGCTTCGATCGCCAGGCCTCCTTGGGTGAACACCACTTTTGTGTCGGTGATCGGGCCGGTGCTGCTCTTGAAATGCGAGCCGGCGATGGTCAACAGGCCGGTATCGGCGTCGAACTTCGGTTTGGCAGTGCCGTCGGTGCCGTCGGCAATGACCGGCGCGGCGGTTTCGGCGGGCAGCGGCTGCGGCACCGTGGCGCGGATGCGCGCATCGCTGGTGCCGGCATCCACCGGGATGTCGAACTTGATCTCCCGGCCGGCGTAGTCGGTGTAGGCGTTGATGACCCGGGCCTGCTCGACCAGCGGGAAGGTGATCGTCTTGAGGTAGAACAGCAAGCCGATCAGGCTGGTGCTGCCGATGATCAGCAGCGCCGGGTTGAACATCTGCTGCAGGTCGATGGTGAGGCCGCGCACCGGCTTGTTGGCACGCGCCATCAGGATGTTGCCGTTCTGGCTGAGGCCCGGCCAGGGCGGCGAGGTGCTGCGCACATAACCGTCGGCACCGACGACGCCGTTGTCTACCGGCATCCAGTACTTGCGCATCACGCCGTCGGGCACGTCGGACTCGACTTCGACGAAGAAGTACATCTTGTCGCCGACGTTCAGCTCGGCAGGCGCCCTGACCGCCAGTTGCAGCGGCCCGCTGATGGCCGCCCCGCTGACCTGCAGGTTGAACGCGGCCGAAAAATCCATCGCCTCGGGCAGCGGCGCGCCCAGGTCGGTGGCCACCAGGGTGCTGACACTGACCTGGGCATTGCCCGCCAACTGGC
>Ga0209181_10010979_pt1 | contig 11683 bp, 8 predicted proteins | sample MAT05_FD_187208 | JGI IMG/M metagenome (GOLD analysis project Ga0209181, IMG submission 187208) | Freshwater microbial communities from Lake Fryxell liftoff mats and glacier meltwater in Antarctica - MAT-05 (SPAdes) (version 2) | ecosystem: Environmental > Aquatic > Freshwater > Ice > Liftoff... | reverse complement strand
GGTAAGCACCTTGGCCGTTCATGCTACATGGACAGTTAAAAACGTTAGGAGAAACCGCCGTGATACGGAGTACGTACGTCCGGTGGTGTGGGGGGACGGCGGCGAAAGCCGCCTCCTACCCTCTTAGAAGTGCCAAAATTGGAGTCCTGCGTGCCGTAGGTACGCTATCTACTGTGCCAAATAGCGTACCTACGGCACGCAGGACCGCCCATTCCTCTAATGCTACAAAGATGTTGCTCCGATGGAGCAGGGCGGCTGGATAGTTACGGCTATTTAAAAAAAAATAGCGGCTGTATGATGGAACAAAGGGTGGCATCAAATGACTAAGTTATTGGTGCCGCGTTCCTAAAATGCTGTCGGGCTTTGAATATCCTTGATTATTTTTACCAGAGTTGCGCGATGAGTGGCTGCTTGATGTTGCTGCCCTGATTGCCGCTGGAACTCGTGCTGCTTTGGGAGCCGCTTTTGTTGCCGGATTTGGAGCCAGTGCCGTTCTTTTCGTTTTTCTCGTTCTTCATGATGTTACAAAATTGAATGGTGAAACAATGGTTAGTGCACCCTTATTTGAAAAACGGCGTGCCAAGTGGATTGGCGTGTGCTATGCGGTGAAAAAATACTCAGTAGGGCGGTGGGCTGGTGAAATATTCCACAGAGGTGGGATTTTTTGGGGACATTTTTTGATCTTCAGGCAAGCAACCGATAACAAAAACCTTCTGCATTACAAAAGGATCTTTTAGGTTTAAAGGCTTGTAGAATATACTGGAAGGCTTATCTCTGTTCCAGTTTTTATTTGGTTTTTTGGGGGTTTAGCTATTAGTATGCAACGTACTAATGGCTTTTTTGCTCTGCTGATTTATCCATTTTGAGGAAAATGATCAGTCTAGGCAGACTTTGCCCGAGTAATTTTTGTCTGATTTAGTCAAAATTTTACTTTTAAATGAAACGAAAAGTTAAAAACCTTGTTACATTTGTCCAAATTTTAGTCATAAGTGAAATTTAAATTTAAACTTATTAAGTTAGAAGACCTTTGTGGAAAACGTGCAACTGTTTACTCTGTGGTCGTAAATGATGAAGAGCAAACGCTGTTCGATCGGTTTATTAATGAAAATTTCCCGAAGTATCAAAAAGAGTTGACTGATATTAGCGATCAAATTGATGCTATGGCAACCGTACACGGATTGCGGGACAACTTTTTTAAAAAACGGGAGGGGAGACCAGGTGACGGTGTTGAAGCTCTGTTTAGTAAGCAACTGCGGCTTTATTGCATGCGCTTTGGGCATGTCATTCTTATTTTAGGTGGCGGAGGCCCCAAAAATACGAGAACTTGGGAGGAGGATGCTAAGCTTGATGAAGAAAACCGCCTACTGCAAAAATTTTCCAGCCTTCTTACAGAAAAAATGCGCAATAAGGAAACAAAATGGTCACTAGATGCGACAGAACTTATTGGCGATCTGGAGTTTGGTGATGAAGATTTAACTGAAGATGACTGAAATTTTTTAATCCATTCATCATTCCTTCCCAAAGATTAAAACGCTGCTCACATGAATAAAGATGCTAATGAAAGTGCCAAGCCCTATCGCAGTGAGGCTTTGGATAAATTTCTATCTCTTCGCACTCCGGAAGGATTTGCCCGTACTAAAAATCGTATGACCTTGGCTGTCAAAATACAGGATGCCATGGTAGCAAAAGGTATTGGTAAAAAACAATTTGCGGATTTAATACACCAGCACCCTTCTGTCATAACGAAATGGCTAAGCGGCACACATAATTTTACGGTGGATACTTTAACTGATATTGAACGTGTTTTAGATGTTCAATTGTTGGCACTGGAAGAAAAAACGCCTGTGGTCTATATTGTTCACCGAACCACTGTCAATAGCGAATTATCTTCAAACAAACAGACCTTTAATGTTGATCTTAGGGGATTACAAAGATCAATCAAGGGTGAACTTGCCTTAACTCAAACTTACGACCCCCTTTTTCCCGGAGGACAGGCTTTTTCTAATGTTCTTACTCAAGAGAATAAAACAAAAACTTCCAGGGAAAATTTAAAACGAAGATACGCATAATATTATGGAAAATGTTTCTTTTGGTCTTAAAGGAATTGAAATCCTCAGTTCTATTTTAAAGACTCCGGCCGAACCCCGACAGATTTCTGTGTTTCATTTCGATATTCAATTTAAGTCGCTTGCCAACATAAAAGATAATATTGTAACTATCTTGATGGAAGTAACTATTAAAGAATCAGGCGATCAAATGGGGCAGTATTCAGCAGTATTTCATTATGGAGTAGATGATTTGGAAAAAATAGCACCAGTAAAAGTGACGAATCAGGTTGAAATTCCGCAACCCTTACTTCAAACACTGCATGGGATTTCTGCTTCCACCCTTAGAGGATTAATGTTTGCATCGTTTAAAGGAACGTTTCTGCACAACGCTATTCTGCCACTTATTGATATTTCAGCACTTCAGCCAGAACTATAATGCAAATGATTTCCGCCGTTGTCAAGCCCAAATGAGCAAGCCTTTGCATATTTTTTTCATCATCTTCATCATACTCATCATCAAACCCTCTCTACGCAAATGCATCAATCATGAAAAAAGTAATTAGCAGAAGTGTAGGTAAAGTCTTTTTCATTTTTTGCTGTTTTGTTGTTGGGAACGCGGCACCAATAACTTAGTCATTTTAGGTCAACCATTTTTTCATCAGACAACACTATTTTTCTGCGAATAGTGGGGCTATTTGTAACTATCCAGCCGACTCGTCCGAGCGGGACGCTATCTTTGTAGAAGTGCCAAAATTGGAGTCCTGCGTGCCGTAGGTACGCTATCTACTGTGCCAAATAGCGTACCTACGGCACGCAGGACCGCCCATTCCTCTAATGCTACAAAGATGTTGCTCCGATGGAGCAGGGCGGCTGGATAGTTACGGCTATTTAAAAAAAAATAGCGGCTGTATGATGGAACAAAGGGTGGCATCAAATGACTAAGTTATTGGTGCCGCGTTCCTTGGCATCCTTGCACCGCTCAAAGTTCTCTCACGTTGCTCACATTTTCAAAAAAACTATTCAACTTTTCCAAACTTGCCTATGTCTTTGTCCCGCACCTCGTCACTGCGTCAGGCAGATGACAGTAATTTTTCTGAAGATACCCTGCCTAGGCGGGGTAGAGCCATGTGAACTATCGCTCTCCGGTTCGCCGGGCGGTGGTGGGTTGCACCCGTGGCTCCCTATTTTTTCACTTTTCAAATTTCTTCTCCCGACCCGTTTCCAGATCAAACACCGTGCGGGCCATGTACCACGAGCACCCCTGAGAAAGGCACCGAAAAAATCTTCCCACCCCCCCCAAAAATGACAATGCTTGGCAATTTTCCTGAGAAAACATGCCAAGCATCGCTCAAAAACTGATGAAAATAACCAATAATTACTTAATTATCAGCACTTTATGCGGAGGAGGAGAGATTCGAACTCCCGGTACCTTCCAGTACGACGGTTTTCAAGACCGCTCCATTAAACCACTCTGGCACTCCTCCGGGGGGTCAAGCAGCGGCGCAAAGGTAAAAACCATTTTTGAAAATGGATTCGTTGCGCAATTATTTCCTCACCGGTTATTCTCCTACAATGGGCATCAAGTGGGTGGTTGGTACTTCGTCATTGGCTTCCACGAGTTGAAAGAAGGTATCCAGATAGGAAATCATTTCCGCCGCCGCAGGTCTGTTCAGGTGTTTGGAGCGGCAGATGTCGTAAAAGTCTTTTCGGCAGCCTTTCATCATTTGAGTCGCCCGGCGAAGGGATTCTATTTTCAACCCGTTCGACATCAGGAACCGGTCGCGCACCGTTTTTAATCCACTATCCGACGAAGGACTGGCGTATGGAGCGCTCACAAGCCCAGAAAAGTCGAAATCATACGGAAGGACCAACACTTTCCCTGATTCATTGGAGCGAACCAGCCGGACATTGCGCATCATGGCGATTTCCCAATCGGTGTTGCCGATCATATACTCGAACATGACCACCAGGGCCGCCTGGTTGGTGATCAGGCTGTCGGTGGGAATACCGTACTGATCCACCGGACTTCCCTTCATTCGTGCGATGGTTTCTTCCTCATCTTCTATCAAAATGGCGTACATCGTTTTTTTGGACTTTTCGACATGGGTGTCGCGGATGGTCAAGCGGATGAGCCGTGCCCGGACGCTGGCCTGAGTCAGGCGCTCGAACATTTTGTAGATCAGGTATTCCTTTATGATCAGTTCATCTCCGTCCGCATTGTCTACCGTCGGCAGCACCAGCTTGATATCGTTGAGTGTGTCCAAGCCTTCGGAGGCCAGAAATTTTTTCTTAAACTTGATTTTCAGCGGCGGTATTTCCGATATTTTTCGGCGGTACTTGCCGCGTGGGCGCAGTTCGATGGCGTACGTTTTGCCATCCTCGGTCATCAGGGAACCCGGAAAATACTGGTTGGTTTTTTTTTGCGCGATGATGGTGGTCAGGTCGGCTTCGAGGGTCATTCTGGCTCCTTCAACAGCCGTCAGCCGCTCGAAAATGGAATGCAGCGTATCAACAGGCTGGCCCCGGCTCACCACCAAATGGAGAAGGAAAGCAAGGGTCAGTAAGGTATATTTTGAAAATAAATTTCGTGTAGTCATGTTTTCAGAATTTAATTCTGGAAATGAAATGGCTCTGGGTAAACTGTCTGCCAATTATTGAGGCAAGTTAAGCAAAAACAAAATTAGGTGCAATTTAATTCTGAAAAAAGAATAAAAATGTACCTCATTCAGAATTATTGCAAAGTTAACAAGCGAAACATAGGAATGGCTTTTTTTTCGATGAAAATATTTTCGTACCTGTTTGGGAGAAGAATTGATCGGACGGACCAGAATTCTGTGCCAAAGGTTGCAAAATCCCGACAAATGCATACTCGTCTATGGGTCACTTTTGTTTTGTTGTCTACTTTTGCAAGTTCATATTTTTCACGAGAAAAAGTCCTACGTAGATGAAAAAAATACTTCTGTCTCTCACACTCTTGACAGTTGCCACATGGAGCAGTGCTCAAGAACAACCCGCAGGCATTTGCGGCAACGGTTCGCAGGAACAAATCGAGCACCTGCTGCCCCGCCTGCAAGCCAATCTTGCCGCTATTGAATCAGGCGCCTCCGTTCAGGATCGCGCCATTCAGTATGTGCCCGTTCACTACCACCTTGTCGCTGGGACAGATGGCGCGGGCAGGTCAAAAGAAACTGCCGCGCTTGACAACCTGTGCCGCTTGAATGAGGCATACGCCGCTCTGGACATCCGTTTTTACATGAGCGTACACTCCACTGCGAGCTATGGATTGTTCAATAAAACCATCAATAACAATGATGTTTTCCTCAAACAGACCAATAACTTCCTAATCAACAGTCGCCGTCACAAGAACGCCATCAACCTGTACATCGTGAAGGAACCGGGCACCAGCGACCCCACCCCCGGGATTATTGTCAATGGATACTACAGCCCGGCCAACGACTGGATCGTGATTCGTTCCACGGAAATGAACGGCAAAGTGAACGGCGTGACGATCCCGCACGAAGTCGGCCACTTTTTCAGTCTGCCCCACACCTTTCTTGGCTGGGAAGAAGATCCCTTCGGTCCCGATGATGCAGGCTGGCCCAAAGCCCCCGCTACCTCGCCTGGCGGCAACCCCACCGAGCGAGTGAACGGCACCAATTGCACGACGGCTGCCGACCGGATTTGTGACACGCCGCCCGATTATAATTTCGGGCTGGAAGATACGGACAACAACTGCAAGTACGAAGGCTCCGGTGGCGTATTTGCGCAGGACCCACTGGGTGTTGTGGTGGATCCTATGGAGGAGAACTTCATGAGTTATTTCAACGGATGCGCTCCATTCGTTTTCACGAATCAGCAAAAAGCAATCATGCTGGCAGATCGGAATGCTTCGGATCGGAATTATCTGGACAATACTTTTGTGCCGGCTTCTACCGACATTACGACGCCGACCGATTTATTGATCGCGCCTGCCAGCCTGGCTTACGTTCAGTACAGCAATGTCGTGTTGGAATGGAAACCCGTAGCAGGTGCCACCTACTACCTGCTGGACATTGACTTCACGTCTATTTATGGAAGCGCACAAGCGCAAACAATGATCGTTACGGGTACCTCCCAAACGTTCACCAACCTGCTCAACAACAAAAAATACTTCTGGCGCGTACGTCCTTTCAACGAGTACGTCACCTGTGCACCCCCTCGTGTAGGTGTTTTTAACACGGCGACCTCTTCTACCGAGAATATCAAAGGACTGACGGCCATGCAAATATCGCCTAACCCATTGTCTGACAGCGACTTTGCCCGTTTGACTATCAGCACGGAGACGGGTTTTGAAGCGTCCGTGCGCATTTTCAACGCCGAAGGCCGCCAAGTGTCGGCACAAGAAGGGCTCACCTTTGGTCAGGGCAACACGACCCTCGAACTGTCCCTGGCGGGATTGCCCAACGGTTTCTATTTTGTGGCCTTGCAAAACGGCCAGGGCCAAACGATGCGGAAACTGGCGATCGCCCGGTGAAAATCCTGGTCCTTCGTTTTTCCTCCATCGGCGACATCGTATTGAGCAGTCCGGTGGTACGGGGTCTGAAGCGGCAGTTGGGCGCGGAAGTGCATTTTCTGACGAAGCGGGCGTTCGCCCAAATCGCCGCGCCCAACCCGCATATTGACCGCGTTTTTTCTTTTGAAAAGGAAGTAACCGAGGTGATGGAGGAATTAAAGGCAGAGCGGTACGACTGGGTGATTGATTTGCACCATAACCTGCGGAGCCAGCGGGTGAAATGGGCGTTGGGCTGCCCGTCCCGGTCTTTCGACAAGTTGAATTTGGAAAAATGGCTGCTCGTGAACATGGGGATGGACCACTTGCCGGATGTCCACATCGTGCATCGGTATATGGCGACGGTCGCACATTTAGGCGTACAGTATGACGGTCAAGGACTTGATTATTTCATTCCGCCCGATCAGGAACTCAACTTGACAGATCTGGATAGCAGGCTTTTCAAAGGAAATTATGTGGCTTTTGTGCTTGGCGCCACGTACGCCACCAAGCGGTTGCCGCTGGAAAAGATGGTCGAGATCGGTGCCCGCATCTGTCGGCCCATCGTTTTGCTCGGCGGCAAAGCCGAAGCGCCCGTTGCCCAGACCTTGCAGGAAAAACTTGCCGCACTGTCCGCTGTCCAACGTCCTGAGTCCGACGTCCTGAGTCCGACGTCCTCTATCATCAATACCTGCGGACAACTCAACCTTCACCAGTCCGCCTCGCTGGTTCGACAAGCCGCGCAGGTGCTGACACATGATACGGGGCTGATGCACATTGCGGCGGCTTTTCGCAAACCAGTGGTGTCAGTCTGGGGGAATACGGTGCCTCAGTTTGGGATGTATCCATTTTACCCCGATGGATTGGATTTGGATTCAAGAGCAGAAGTGAAGGGCCTTTCCTGCCGACCCTGTTCCAAAATCGGGTATGACCGGTGCCCGAAGGGGCATTTCAGGTGTATGCAGGAGCAGGATGTGGAGCGGATCGCGGCATTATTGTAGAGAACGAACAGGAGCAACTTCCCAACCCTCTGAACACGCTTTGCGTCATCCCGCTCAAACCTCGAAGTTCGAAGTTCGAAGTTCGAACTTTTAAACTGTCTCATTTATGGCATTTAACAAATTCCGGTAGCAGATTTGAAAACCACCACAGAACTTTACACTACTTTTCGCCTTCATTGCTTTCCAGCATCACCTCTTTTTGATTAACTCCTGACTTTCAGGCAAGTAAGGCCAAACAACTACTAACCGATACCGGACAACCAACAACCAACAACCGACAACCAGTAACTATTACGATATGCACGTTAGAAAACTACTCTGCCTCATTGCGCTTACCTTTATTTCCCTCCGCACTGTTTCTGCACAGGACATCCACTTCACCCAGTTCGACATGGCGCCGTTGAGCATGCTCAATCCGGCCTATATCGGCAAATTCCAGGGCACCGTGCGCCTGGGCGGCATCTACCGCGGCCAATGGGCCAGTGTGCTGGGCGGCGTGGGCAATCAGTACAGCACGCCTTCGCTCTACTTGGATGCACCCATTTTCCGGGGCTTTCGCAAGCGCGACTGGATTGGTCTGGGGATCGCATTCACCCGCGACAACGCCGGATCGGGCAACCTCCGCCGCACGACCAGCCTGATCGGCGGTTCTTATCACTTCGCCGTGGACAAAAAAGCCAATACGGTCATCTCGGCCTCCGTACAATGGGGTGGGGTGAACAGCCGCGCAGACTGGGACAAGTTCGAGTTTGAAGACGGTTTCATAAAGGCACCCGGCAAGCCTTATTCGCCCGGCAACAGTGCCGACTACACCGCCAACCAAACCAACGAAAAAGTACAGAACAAAGACCTGAATGCCGGGTTGATCCTGACCACGCGACTCAACAAGCGGATGACGATGAACCTCGGCTATGCGATGTACCACATCAGCAAACCGGAGGCGAGTCTGCTGGGCAAAGGTACGCCCGACCCGAACGACCCCAACCCGCCCACCGGCGGCGGCGGCAGCTATAGAATCGCGCGCCGCTCGATCGCCCACGGCCAGTTTCCCATTCAAATCAACGACCGGACCACCATCACGCCGCAGTTCATGTACCAAACCATGAGCGGCCACGACGAGATTCAGGTACAGGGCATAGCCGGTTATCTGTTCAACCCGGAAAAGGACATTACGCTCAACTTCGGGATCGGCTATCGTTTGCGGGATGCAATTTCGCCCATTGTCGGTGCGAAAGTCAAAAACCTCCGCGTCGGCCTCGCCTACGACTTCCGCACTGCGCCGGAGTTGAATACGTACAGCAACTACCGGGGCGGATTCGAGTTGGCGGTCTATTATATCGTGAAAATTTACAAACCGGCGGTCGTGAAGCCTAAAGTACTTTGTCCGAGGTATTAAGATGCAGCATGTACTCCCATGAATCATAAAACCTCACTGGTTACTTTGTGCTCGATTCTCTGGTGATTCGTACACGATTCAATTTTTTGCAGACAGTACATTTCACCTGAGTTTCAAGCTGTGGTCGGACGGTGCTACGCATAGGCAGTGCCCCAATAACCGGACAGACCATGCAAGAGGAACGTTTTGGTCGAAGAATGGCTATCTGCGTTTTACCGGGAAGTACTGCACAGCGGATTTTAGTGCAGATCAGCCCAGATGCGACAGTATTTCGAGTTACAGCCGTTTTTCGATGCTCCAACTTTCAGCCCAAACGCTGGTATTGGCTCCAGCCGGGGCTGAATCCTTTCCCCGCAAACTGACCAGACAATAAATTTCCCCTGATTGCTTTAGCCAACACAAATTCATTCGATATGAAAAAGTTATTGCTCCTCATAAATCTCGCCCTGCTGGTTGCAGGTGTCTCCCAGGCCCAGCCACTCAATACTTCCACACCGGAAGCCAACCTCAAAGCGGCGCAAGAAGCCGAGTCCAATGACAATCCCTACGAAGCACTCGACCGCTATCAGAAAGTGTACGACGACGGCAAGGAGAAGGCGATCGCGGCAAAAATCGCCAAGATGAACTACGACTTGCGCGATTACGACAAAGCCGAAAAAGGCTTCAGCAAACTGGTGTTGCGCGACCGCAAAGGTGAATATACCGAGTTGCGCTACTGGCTCGCTATGAGCATGAAGCACAATGGCAAGTACCAGGACGCCATTGACAATTTCACGCAGTATATCAGCGACGGTGCAGACGAAGCACTGAAAAAATCGGCCAAAATAGAAATTGATGGCGCCAAACTGGCGCAAAAAGCCAAACAACCCGACAACCTGCTGCTCAATAACATCGGTAAAAAAGCCAACAGCCCGCAGACGGAAGGATCCCCTTCTTTCAACAACGGAGAATTGTACTACGCCTCGCTGCAAGGCAAGGAGGTGATCGTGCTCGACGGCAAGGAAGGCGACTGGTTTTCAAAAGTTTATACTTCCACAAAAAGTGGTACCGAGTTTGGCGAACCCAAACCGCTGGGCGAGCAGATCAACCGCGAAGGCTGGCACCAGGGCAACGTGAGCGTCACAGCCGACGGTAAAACGATGTATTTCACCCGCGTTCAACTGGCTGAAAAAGGCCAGTCCATGGGCGAAAGCAAAATTTTCTACTCCACCAAAGGCGCCGATGGCTGGAGTGCAGCCAACGAAGTGGTGGGCGTGAATGGCGACCACATCGCCAAACATCCCTGCGAAGGCGAGTTGTTCGGAGAAAAAGTGCTGTTTTTTATAGCCAATATGCCCGGTGGCAAAGGAGGTTTTGACCTCTACTACGCTCCCAAAAAGACTGACGGTGTGTTCAATCTGCCCGTCAACCTCGGCGATGTAATCAATACTGCCGGTGAGGAGGCCAGCCCTTTTTATCGCGACGGCAAACTGTATTTCAGCAGCAACGGTCGCCCGACTTACGGCGGATTCGATGTGTTTGAAAGCCAATGGAACGGTTCCGTCTGGAGCGATCCGAAAATGCTTCCCATGGGCGTCAACGGCGCACTTGATGATCTCTTCTACTCCCAGACACCGGATGGAATGAGCGGTTTTTTTGTTAGCAACCGCCCCGGTCCCAACAACCTGAAAAGCAAAACCTGCTGCGACGATATCTATGCCTGGGAAATTGAGCGGATCAAAGTGGACCTGAAAGCGCTGACGTTCCGGTACAAAACCACGAAGGAAAAAGAGAACCAGCCGCTGCTCAATTCTACGCTGCAATTGCAGGATGTGACTGACAAGAACCCTAAAAATGTGGAGGAAAAGACCAATGCTGCGGCCAATAATTTCGACTTTACGTTGCTGCCGGATCGCTCCTACCGCCTGATTGCAACGCGCGAGGGCTTTCAGCCGGATACCATCAAGTTCAATACCGTTGGCGTGAAAAAAAGCACGACGATGGAGAAAAAACTGACCCTCCGCAGGCAGAAGCCGATCGAAGAGGAAGTGATCATCAAAAAAGACGAGGCCATTGTTCTGGACAATATCCTCTACGATTACGACAAATGGAACATCCGTCCCGATGCTGAACCGGATTTGCAGTACCTGACCGACATCATGCTGAAATACCCGGAGATCAAGATCGAGCTTTCATCGCATACCGACTCGCGGGGCAAGGACGAGTACAACGAAACGCTCTCGCAAAAACGCGCCGAAAGTGCCCGTATCTGGATCATCAGCAAAGGCGTTGCTGCCGACCGCATTGTACCAAAAGGTTACGGCGAGAAGCAATTGAAAAACAAATGCGCCAACGGCGTGGAATGCACGGAAGAAGAACATCAAGCCAACCGCCGCACGGAATTCAAGATCATCGCCGGCCCAACCAGTATCACGGTAGAAAAACGGGAAAAACGCATGGTTGATCCGGTGACCGGCAAACCGGTAGAGCCTAAAGCGCAACCGCCGGGGGGGAGGCAGTAGTTTGCGGAGCGGTAGTTTGCGGAGCGGTAGTTTGCGGAGCGGTAGTTTGCGGAGCGGTAGTTTGCGGAGCGGTAGTTTGCGGAGCGGTAGTTTGCGGAGCGGTAATTTGCGGAGCGGTAGTTTGCGGAGCGGTAGTTTGCGGAGCGGTAATTTGCGGAGCGGTAATTTTTGAAGGGTAATTTCTTGCGGGTAATTTTTAGCGGTGTCAA
>Ga0209181_10010975_pt1 | contig 11685 bp, 9 predicted proteins | sample MAT05_FD_187208 | JGI IMG/M metagenome (GOLD analysis project Ga0209181, IMG submission 187208) | Freshwater microbial communities from Lake Fryxell liftoff mats and glacier meltwater in Antarctica - MAT-05 (SPAdes) (version 2) | ecosystem: Environmental > Aquatic > Freshwater > Ice > Liftoff... | reverse complement strand
ACTACCGGTTTACGGTCTGGATAAATAATAGCAGAATTATCACCGCGGTACTCTGTGTTATTATGTTCCCGATTGCTATCGAGACTCAGAGAAACCTTGTGTTATAGCTATTCCACAAAGCAAAATGAAAAGAAAATCAACTACATACAAAATATTTCAAAAAACTTAATCCATTAATATTAAATAGATTGTAAATCTAAAAGATGCATAAAGTCAAATCCCAGCAACCTTCAGACTGAATAGTTACCAAAAATTAATATTATAGGAATCGCCAGAGAACTGTTGGATCTGGACTTTTATGTTGATTAAAGACCCATAACAAAAGATGTACAAAAAATTATTAATAATTACAGGTCTGTAAATCCCTATTAAAGAGCTTTAGATTCTTATTTGCTTCTGCAATTTTCCCGCGATTTTTCAGAAATTCGCTAAACTCTTTCTCCTGCTTTAGCGACAAAATTCTATTATCAAAAACAGTCTCGTGTTCGCCTATTTTTCTAAAATTTGCCATATAAAAACAACGCAACCTTAGTGTTTAGTTATGTGATAAGGAGATCCCTGAGTCACAAAAAATGTCGCCAAATGATGGGATTTGTAACATAAATTTAACTATTTGGAAATGTTTGCAACATTTAATAAGAGTATAATTGCATTTGAATTATATGATTATAGCTTAAGCCTTTTTGTCAAACTTCCGGGCAAAAAACCTGGGTAATGATATAGAAATTTTATTATTGGGAAAAATGAAAGTACAGAATAACTATAGAAAACTTTTAGAAAGCACCGAAACGATTTGTAAGATGGGATTTTGGGAATATGATCTAAATTCGAATGCGTTTTGGGGATCTGAGGGGATGAAGGCTATGTTGGGAATAGACCGTTCTGAATTTACTCCTGAAGACATAAAGGAATTGCAGTTATTTGAATTTCTCGATCAAATAAATCAACTTTCAGGAAGTCAGATAAGTTTTAACCGAAAACATGAAATTGAGTTTAGAATTTTCAATCCAAAAAATAATTCCTCATTGGATGTTCATTCAATTGCTGAATATGACAATTTCGAGAATAAGATTTTCGGCATTGTTCAAAACATCAGTGAAAAAAAAATAATTGAGAATGAACTCATCCATGTCAAAGAGAAAGCTGAGGAATCTGGCCGTCTTAAAAAATCATTTCTATCGAATATAAATCACGAAATTCGGACACCCATGAACGGGATTGTCGGTTTTACACAGTTACTGATTCAGCCAGGTATAGAGCAAGAAACAAAGGAACAGTACAAAGATATAATTGAACATTCGTGCAATCAATTGCTGAATGTCATAAATGACATAATAGAAATTTCGAGTATAGAAACTGAACAGGTTACACTTCAAAATACTCAAATAAATATTTCCGTTTTTTTAAATAGTACCCTTAAGCCTTTTAAATCTGCCGCTGCTAAAAAGAATCTTTCTCTGCAATTAAATATGGAATCTGTCCGAAAGAGTCTGAATATTATATCCGATATAACAAAACTAAATAAAATTCTTTCCAATCTGATCGACAATGCAATTCGATTTACTTCCGAGGGATACGTAGAGGTCGGATGTTTACAAAGCGATACTTTTATTGAGTTTTATGTGAAAGATACGGGTATAGGAATTCCTTCTTTGGAACATGAAATAATTTTTGAACGGTTTAGGCAAGCCGAGAATAGCGTGTCGCAAAACACGGGAGGTACCGGATTAGGTCTGGCTATTTCAAAATCGTATGTGACGATGCTCGGAGGTTCTATCTGGGTTGATTCCAAACCCGGAGAAGGCAGCAGATTTAGTTTTAAGATTCCGCTTAATGCTGTGAATTCTATAATACAATCCGAAAGCAAGGCGATAACTTCTTTCAATTACAACTCAAAAACCTGCCTGGTAGTGGATGATATAGAAATGAATTATATATATTTGAAAGCTTTGCTCTCATCTGTCGGTTTCAATGTATTATGGGCAAAAGATGGTGATGAAGCAATTTATAAGTCATTAAATGAACCTGTTGATATTGTACTTATGGACTTAAAAATGCCAAATACTAATGGTTATGAAGCAACAAAGATCATTAAAAGCAGATGCCCCGAACTGCCAATAATTGCACAAACCGCCTGTGCCCTTTTGGAAGAAATAGAATTAGCCTTTGAAGCCGGTTGCGACGACTATTTACTAAAACCTATTAATAAAACGGATTTTTTAAGGAAAGTGGATTTGTTGCTAAATGTAATTACTTAATTTCATTTGACTTTGGAGAATCGTTTAAATATCAATAGTGTCATAGGTGACCTTGTGTTAATAGATGCCAGCTTAGATACATCTGATAATCTTACAAAGGTTTACAGTATATTTGAAAAAGATGCAGGTATTCCGGGGATTATTGTAATGCAGGAAAAGAAATTCTTTGGATTCCTTTCTAGAATGCATTTTTTCGAGATCATGAGCAAACAATTTATGTATGATTTGTTTTCGAAAAGAACTGTTGATTTTTTCTTTGCCGCTAACTATAAGAATAAATATCTGATTTTACCCTCCTCCACCTCCGTAATATCTGCCGTTAACATTGCATTGCAAAGAAAAGAAAGTGAAATATTTGAACCACTCGTAGTTCAGTTTGATAATAATGAGTATAGAATACTCGATTTTTATAATTTGATCCTTGCCCAGAATACCATTCAACAATTAATGAATAGTTTACTGCAAAAAGCGAACGACTTTAAGCAGGAAGTTTTAGCAATAGTTGCCCACGATTTGCGCAACCCTATTGGTGTAATCCTTGGATTCTCGAGCTTAATTTCTGAATTGGATGATGTAGTTAAATTGAAGGAATATGCCGGCCACATAAACAAAACAGCAGGCCAAATGGAAGATATGGTGAATAACTTCCTGATTTCAGCAATAAATAATTCTGTTGAATTCGATCTTATTATGACATGTTTCGATATGAATGAATTGCTGACTACCATCGTTCGCAATTTTGATCACATGACTAAAAAGAAAAGTCAGACTCTCATCTTTAACTATGAACCCAATGCTTACAAAGCCTTTTCCGACAAGATTCGTTTGAAAGAGGTTTTTGAAAATCTCATATCAAATGCAATCAAATATTCCGGCACTGGGAAGGAAATTATTGTAAGCTTATCGAAAAAGGATGAATATTTCGTATTTATTGTTAAAGATCAGGGACCAGGATTCACCAAAAAAGATCTTGAGAAAATATTTGGGAAATTTCAAAGGTTAAGCGCTCAGCCTACTAATAATGAATCCTCAACCGGATTGGGACTGTTTATTACAAAGCAGATAGTTGATAAACTCAAAGGGAAAATCGACATTGAAAGCAAAATGGGTGAAGGTAGTACTTTTACAATCTCTCTTCCAATAGCAGCGGGAAACTGAAGTATAATATTGATTGGATTACCATAACACAATAATTTAACGAATAGTCTCAAGAAAACCGGTAACTTTCTGCGCCAGACTGCCATTAGCTCCCAAAGCATCGATAAATGCACTTCCAATAATCGCCCCATTAGCAAACCTGCAAGCCTGATCGAACGTAGTCTTGTTTGAAATGCCAAATCCAATAAGTCTTGGAGTGGCTAGTTTCATTTCATCCACACGTTTAAAATATTCTAGCTGGATTTCATCAAACGATTCACGGCTACCGGTTGTAGATGCTGAAGAAACCATATACAGAAATCCCTTTGACCAGCCATCAATTTGTTTAAGCCTTTCTTCGGGGGATTGTGGCGTAATCAGAAAATTATTGATGATACCTGCCTGTTCGAAAAGATCTTTGTATTTCTCATTGAATTCTTCCGGAGGAAGGTCAGGAATAATTACACCATCAATTCCAGTGCGGGAAGCATTTTCCAAAAATTTCTCAATTCCCATTCTCATGATCGGATTAATGTAGCCCATTAAAATCAGAGGTACCTGAGAATATTCCCTTATTTCCTTAAGCTGTTCAAAAAGCAGATTAAGAGTCATTCCATTCAGTAGTGCTTTTGTACCACTCTTCTGAATCACAGGGCCATCGGCAATTGGATCCGAGAATGGAATTCCTATTTCAATCATATCCACCCCCCTTTTCTCCAGTTCAGTGATGGTACGGAAAGTATCATTCAATGAGGGATAACCTGCTGTAAAATAAACAGATAAGATATCTTTCTTTTTGGTATTGAAAAGCTGGTTTATGCGGTTCATTGGAAATTTGAATTTAGCATTTAGAATAAAAACATATCACTCTTTCACTTCTACTCTCTTTTACCCTCACAAAAAAAGCCCCCTGGCATTAATATACGCCTGCATATCCTTATCTCCTCTCCCTGAAACATTTACAACAACTCTGTCAGTTGTTTTCAGCTTCAGTTTTCCAAGAACAGCAAGTGCATGCGCCGATTCGAGAGCAGGGATGATTCCCTCCAAACGAGTAAGTTCATAAGCAGCAAACAACGCTTCTTTGTCATTTGCATTCATATAAGTGGCACGACCAGTACTAGCCAGCCATGCATGCAAGGGACCGATTCCGGGGTAATCGAGTCCCGCCGAAATTGAATAAGGCTCAGTTATTTGTCCATCAGCGGTTTGCATAAGCATCGTCATGCTACCGTGAATAATTCCTGGTTCGCCAACAGCAATCGTGGCGGCTGTAAGTCCCGTATCTACTCCCTTTCCTGATGCTTCAACGCCAATTAACTTAACATGCTTGCGATCCAGATAATGATAAAAAATTCCAGCTGCATTACTGCCGCCACCAACACAGGCAATAATATATTCCGGATCTTCTGTACCTTCTGCTTCCATCATCTGCACCAGCATTTCTTCGCTGATTACCGACTGAAACCGGGCAACAAGATCTGGATAAGGATGAGGACCCACGACAGAGCCAATGATATAAAAAGTATCCTCCGGATTACAAATCCAATCGCGCAAGGCCTCATTTGTTGCGTCTTTAAGAGTTTTGTTCCCACTTACCGCAGGAATTACTTTGGCTCCAAGCATTTCCATTCTTTTTACATTGGGCTCCTGCCGTTCAATATCCGTTTCTCCCATGTAAACAACACATTCCATATTCATTAATGCACACACAGTTGCAGTAGCCACTCCATGCTGACCGGCTCCGGTTTCAGCGATGATGCGGCGTTTTCCCATGTGTCGGGCAAGAAGTATTTGTCCGAGTGTATTATTGATCTTATGCGAGCCGGTATGATTAAGGTCTTCTCTCTTAAGATAAATCTTTGCACAATATTTTTCACTCAGCCGCTTTGCGAAAAACAAAGGGGAAGGCCGGCCGGCATAGTTGGTAAGTAACGAACGAAATTCCTTTTTAAAAGCTTCCGACTCGATAATTCCGAAATAGGCTTTTCGAAGGGCTTCAACATTTTCTCTGAGCATTTCGGGAATAAATGCTCCCCCGAAATCGCCGTAATAACCCTTTTCGTTAGAAATAAATGTATGTTTCATGTTATATGTTTTAGCTGGGAGCTTCTCTTTTACCATGGATAAGCACCAAACCTATTCGTGTTTGATTCCTCTAATTTTATTAATAAACCTTTTCACTCTTTCAACATCCTTCATACCCGGCATAGACTCAAACCGGCTGTTAATATCCACACCAATAAGTGCCGGATGGGCTAATTCCAGAATGCGTTCAGCATCAGCAGATCCGATTCCTCCACTCAGAAAAAATGGATGTCCGAGTTCATATTTGTCCAGAATGTTCCAATTAAAATGTTCGCCGCTCCCACCGTGCGTTTTTGTATCCGTATCAAATAAAAACCAATGGCAGCAATTCACATAAGCCATCATTCTGGAAAAATCCACATTTTCATTGATTTTGAAGGCTTTAATTACTTTTATTCCTATCGACATCAATTGACTACACATTTCAGGGGATTCGTTTCCATGCAATTGCACTGCCTTTAGACCGTACCTCATGACAATCGCTTTAACGCTGTAAAGATCTTCGTCAACAAATACCCCTGTTTTTATTATACCGTGGGGTATTCCCTTTTGCAATTCTTCTGCTGCAACTTCACCGGCATACCGATCAGAAGCAGGATAAAAGACAAATCCCATTAAATCAGGCTTCAGTTCTGATATCCGGGCAATGTTTTCAATGTGCCGCATGCCACAAACTTTAATTTTAAGTCTGCTCATCGTATCTCCTGCATTAATCCCTTTATAAATTTTTCTGCTGCTCGCCCGGGATCAGGTGTACGCATGAAGTTTTCCCCAATCAGAAATGCATCAAAACCCGTCTCAAACAAAAGCTTTACCTCTTCATAACTGCTCAATCCGCTTTCGGCAACTTTCAGACAATCAGCAGGCAACTGCCGTATTAGTTCCTGACTATGACCGATATCGATTGAAAACGTTTTCAGATTCCGGTTATTAATCCCCAAAATAGTATTTTTTGAATTCAATTTCTCAAGTTCAGAGGGATCATGAATTTCGCAGAGAATATCAAGCCCCAATGAGTCAGCCAGATTGGTAAATTTATGAATTTCTTTCTTAGTAAGTACGGCGGCAATCAGCAAAATTGCACTTGCACCAATTGATTTTGATTCGATAATCTGGAACTCATCAATAATAAAATCTTTCCTTAAAAGAGGTATTTTAGCATATTCTGCCACCTTCTGAAAATCCAGTTCATCTCCCCCGAAAAATTCAAGATCAGTAAGAATTGACATAGCGCTTGCACCAGCTAATTCATATCCTTTAGCAACATCATCTATTTCAACGAGGCTGTTAATAATCCCCTTGGAGGGAGACCTTCTCTTAAACTCACCAATAATCGATGGACCTTTCTTTGCAAGTGCTTCGCGAAAAGATGGCTTTACCTCTTTAAAGAATCTAGAAGATTCGAGTGAAGCAACCGAGAAAAATTTCTTGCGGATGTTTACCTCGATTCTTTTATGTGCAATAATGGTATCAAGTATGTTCATGACACAATTTTTTTCAATGTTTCTGACGCTTTCCCGCCAAACAGAGAGGATTTTGCAATTTCAAAACATTCCTCCAGTGTTTTCTCGGGGGATATGCGTCGTATAGCAAATCCGGAGTTAACAATTACGGCCTCATTCTGAGCCTCAGTTCCTTCTCCTTTGAGAATACGGGTAAATATTCCTGCAGCTTCTTCAACCGTGTCACCTCCGAAAAGTTCTGAAGGAGTAAGTGCCGGCATTCCAATCTGTGCAGGGGAGAAAAGTTGCTCTTCACCATTCGAAATTACTTTAAAATCTCCGGTTAGTGAAATTTCATCGTACCCATCTAAGGAATAAATTATAGAATAATTCCTGTTGGTTTGCTGATAGATGTAATTGTAAAGTCGGGCCGTTTCCAGGCTAAATACCCCAATAATCTGATTTTTCGGAAAGGATGGATTCACCATGGGGCCAAGCATATTGAAAAATGTTTTTACACCCAGATCACGTCGAATAGGTCCTACACTTTTCATGGCCGGATGAAACAGCGGTGCATGTAGGAAGCAGATATTAGCTTTATCGAGCTGAGAACGCAATGTGTCCCTATCGTTTGTAAACTTATATCCAAAGTGCTCCATTATATTGCTCGATCCACAGGCCGACGACACACCGTAATTCCCGTGTTTGGCTACTTTGCGACCACTACCTGCAACCACAAGCGAGGAAAGAGTGGAAATATTAAATGTGTTTTTCCCATCCCCCCCTGTTCCGCACAGATCGATGGTGTCAAATTCTGAAAGATCTGTAACCAGACAAAGTTCAAGCAAGGCATCCCTGAAACCCGCCAATTCATTAACGGTAATCATCCGCATCATGAAAACTGTAAGAAAAGCAGCTATTTCAGACTGGTTATAAACTCCTTTTGTAATTTTAATAAGAGTTTCTTTAGCCTCCTCAGAACTTAAATGCTGATAAGAAGTTAACCTTTTGAGAATATCTTTCATAGTTCAGTTTTAATTCAATTATAACAACAACTGGTATTCTAAAAAATTAATAAATGAGCCAATTTTCAAGCATCTTCTTCCCGTAACGCGTCAGCACCGATTCCGGATGAAACTGCACTCCCTTGAGATTATACTTCACATGACTTAGACCCATGATCATATTATCCTCATCGATACAGGTAACTTTAAGCACTTTGGGCAAATCGAAACCATTAACAACCCATGAATGGTAGCGTCCGGCGGTGAATTCAGATGGTATCTCTCTAAATAGTATTTCGCTTTCATCGGTAACCTTCATGTAAGTTGCAACCCCGTGGTAAACCTGATCGAGGTTATTCAGACTTCCTCCATATACTTCAGCAATAGCCTGACATCCAAGGCATACTCCAAGAATACTTTTCGTGGGAGCATATTTCCTGATAAGATCCTTTGTTATCCCAGCAGAATCGGGTACTCCGGGTCCGGGTGAGATAACGATCTTATCGTATTCTGCTACTTTTTCAAGGGATATTTCATCATTACGAAAAACCTCTACCTCACCTGAGCTAAGCTCCTTAAGAATATGAACCAGGTTGTAGGTGAATGAATCGTAATTGTCCAGAACGAGAATTTTCATTTTTTGTATTTTTTATTAAATTTTAAGTCTATATTTCTCTCGCAATCTCAATCGCCATCTTCAATGCCCCAAGTTTATTATTTACTTCTTTCAACTCATTTTCCTCAACTGAAGCAGCCGTGATTCCCGCTCCTGCCTGATAATACAAAGTGTTATTCTTGCTCAGGAACGACCGAATCATGATCGCATGATTCACATCCCCGTTGAAACCAAGATATCCGATAGCTCCACCATAAAATCCGCGGTTACGATTCTCATACTCATCGATGAGTTCCATTGCCCTGAACTTCGGTGCTCCGGAAAGCGTTCCCGCCGGGAAAGAATCGGCAAATACTTTTACCGGGTTAAATCCGGGATTCATCACTCCTGTTACTTCCGAAACCAGATGAATCACATGCGAATAAAACTGCACTTCCCGGTAGGTTTTTACCATTACATTGGAAGAGTTTCTGCTGAGGTCGTTTCGCGCAAGATCAACAAGCATAACATGTTCAGCGTTTTCTTTTTGATCGTTGGTAAGGTCTATTGCCAGCTGACGGTCTTCTTCGTCATTCCCAGTTCTTTTAAAAGTCCCGGCAATCGGGTTTATTCGGGCAACACCTTTCTCAATAACCAACTGAGCTTCCGGTGATGAGCCGAAGAGTTTAAATCCCCCGAAATCGAAATAAAAGAGATACGGCGAAGGATTAATATTCCGAAGCGCCCTGTAAACATTGAACTCATCACCTTTAAACTCTTGGGAGAACTGACGCGAAAGCACCATCTGGAAAACATCTCCCAGAAAGCAGTGTTTCTTACCCTTAGCAACGATCTCCATAAACTGTGCATCGCTCATATTCGATATTTCCTCGAAACCCGCTTCAAAATGAAACGTACCAAAATTACGATTAGAAAGCAGGCTTGTGACTTCATTAACACGACTTTTTTCTCCCTCTGGAAAACATTCAAGAAGATGAATGCGATTGGTAAAATGATTGATCCCAAGAACAAAACGGTAGAGTCCGTATTGCATTTCAGGGACGCGGCACTTTTCGTCAATGGAATTTTTAAATGAAAGTGTTTCAAAAGTGGTTACGGCATCATATGAAGTGTAACCAAACAGTCCGTTAACAGGCATCCCGCTGAGGTCGTTCTGTTTAACGATTACAAACGATGCGATAAAGGACTGCAAAGTATCCGGAACGGTAAGAATATTCTTTACCGGGATATTACTTTTCTCACCATCGCAGAACGAAATAGAAATCTCATTGTTTTCGAGCTTAAAGACCGAAAGCTGATCGAAACAGATATAACTCATGCTGTTTGAGTTACCATGATAATCGGAGCTCTCGAGCAGAATTGCATTGGGATACTGGTCGCGAACTTTCAGATAAATAGTAACCGGAGTTATGATATCTGCAAGCCCGGCAGGCAATGTACGAAGACTTGAATAGATTTTAGTATGCTTCATTGTTTAAGGATAAATGTTGTCTTTAGGGCTCTGTTTAATTTTTTCATTAATTGTATAAACAAAAAAGGCCTGTCGAGAGTTCGACAGGCCTTTGATATAGTTTTATACAAATCAATGCTGGCTCACTTCCCGTTCAGGAGGATTAAATTCTGCCACCACCAATTGTTAATTAATTGTTTCATTTTGTTTCAATCTGGAAGCAAAGGAAAGAAGTTTTTTTTGATTTGCAAGATTTCTTATGAATTTTGGATTAATTCGTTTTGGAAAATCCTTATTTTGATGTACTATCAAACTAATGATTTATTTTTTATTTTGGATTTCATTCGAACAAAATTGATTTTTAAAGGTCTAGCTATCTGCAAATTTCATATCACATAATCTTCCGGATTAAGGATGGTAAATCTATACTGTCACAGGAATACCATAAAAAAGAAACAGTTGAAGAATACCGAAGACTTTTGCAAGAACATGAAATAAAAATTGATGAACGGTATTTCCTGTAAACAGTTCAACCACTTTCGTGGCTGAAATTCCGCGTGTATTTATGCAGTGGGTTTTCACCCCCGGTTATTGAAATTTACCCCTTTCGGGGATTAATTGACCACATTGCCCTATATCATTTTAAAATATATAATAGAATAAATTTGGTACATCAAAATAAGAAGTACCCATCGTTTTCGTTTAGATATTTAAGTTTAAATACCTGTTTTTCACAAATTTAGAGACTTCACACCAATGGGATAAAAAAAGTGTTCAATTCCTATAAAAAACAGAATTCAAAAATCAAAGCCCCAGAATAAAATCGATCAGGTTTTCATCGGGTTTGAGACTGAGCTTTTTTCGAAGTTTATACCGGTGGTTTTCAACTCCCCGGACAGATATCTTCAGCAATGGAGCAATTTCTTTGGAAGAGAGATTCATCCTTAAATAGGCGCATAACCGAAGATCCCCCGGTGAAAGTGTAGGGTAATTATTCATCAGCTTGAGAAGAAACTTTTCATGAGCTCTTTCAAAGTGAGTTTCAAAAAGTTTCCAGTCATCCATGCTGGAAATATTTGTATCGATTTTCCTAATAAGTTTCTGGTAGTATTTTTCAGGATAACGCATGCCCAATTCCTCCCTCTGAGCTTTAATAATCTCTTTTATTTCAAGAAGGAACTCATTTTTTTTAATAATCGACATAGTGGAATTAGCTAATTCCTGACTTTTATAGGAAAGTTCGGAATTAAGCTTTTCGTTTCTAAGTCTGATCAGTTCTCTTTCCTTAGTCTCTCTGATTTTCTGCTCTCTTAATCTGTATCGTTTAATGAGAGCCCGACGAGAAAAGATAATTGTTCCAAGCACAACAAGGATGTAAAAAATAAAGCTAAAGCCATTCAGGTACCAGGGAGGAGAAACAGAAATGCTTATCTGGTCTATCTGACTCGTTTCAAGCCAGTTATTAGATGCCTTTACATAAATATTGTATTTTCCGGAAGGAAGTCGTTCAAATTTGAATTCAGGTTTTAGAATTGGTTCCGACCAACCTGTGTCAATTCCCTCAATAAAAGACTGAAACATAACAGTTTCATTGGAATACATGGGGAAAGAGTATTTTATAAGCAGACTGTTCTTATCATTTGGAATAGCGATTTCCCTTTTCTTAATATCAATTCTTTCAGTTTTACCG
>Ga0209181_10010973_pt1 | contig 11685 bp, 9 predicted proteins | sample MAT05_FD_187208 | JGI IMG/M metagenome (GOLD analysis project Ga0209181, IMG submission 187208) | Freshwater microbial communities from Lake Fryxell liftoff mats and glacier meltwater in Antarctica - MAT-05 (SPAdes) (version 2) | ecosystem: Environmental > Aquatic > Freshwater > Ice > Liftoff... | reverse complement strand
CGACTCGACGGTGATGAATGGAGCAGCGCAATCGATCCGGCTGAAGTATTTGGCCCCCGCAGCAAGCCAGGCAAGAAACCACGGACCAAGCCCGAGAAGAATGGCAAAGTCATGGCTAGCTGGTCCAATTCGCTCTAAAGCGGACGTTGGCAGGCTAATACCTTTGGGGGTGGCTTCGAGATTTCCGGCACTATTTTTATGCACCCAAAACTTAATCGGTGGAGTTAAATCATAAGCCATTGATTTACAGGCCGGGCCCATACCCTGAAGGTCAGAGATCCCGAACAATGGAAACATATTCTTTGCAAAACTTGATGACGTCTAGTTCGGCGCGCCAACGTCTTGCTTGTTGGCTACCGTATAGATAAATGATCGGATTCAGATACCGTTGATCACCGCATTCCTCGACGTCGAATCTAACTTTCTTAGCGTGGATGATCTTGTTACATGCTTCTCGGATATCCAAGATGCCAATCTCTGAGTCTTTGACGTCCCGCTGGAGGGTTCCGCAGTCTGAGCCACGTTGTTGAAAGGCGCGACCTTCTCTGTCGTCAACGACACGAGCAGTTATAGCGAGGTTCAACAAGATTCTGGTGATTTCGTCGTCCTCTACCTCTTGAATCATCCCGATTGGATCAAGCCCCTCATGGGGGTGATGGGTACAGAGCGCAGCGAAGCTTTTGCTAGCAAGAAAGATAGAAAGCAGTCGGTGCAATTCCAACACTGTGTGCTCAGTGTTCGGAAGATGCCCCTCTTTTCTCGGAGTCTGTTGCGGGTCGAGTTCAGCCACGAAGTTTCTCTATCGGTTCAGCGTGTGTTGATTTGAATGATGTCCATGATACTGTCCGCCACAAGGGTTTCGAGCGGAAGCGCGCCCCGTGATTTGACGGAATTTACTGCGCCCGTCGCCCGGTACACTGGCTATTTCCACATCTTTTGCAACTCGCAAGAAAAAGTCGTGCTCGGCAGCTTGCGAGTTGAGTAAAAGGTCGCGACACTCAGCTCTCAACATGAAGGCCCGTAAGGCAGGGCTCTGCTTCAGTTTTGCGTCTACCAATTATTGCTCCTGATCATAAGGAATATGGCATACCTGAATCGCCCCGGGTTTCGCGGAGGCAGTTTTGTTTGCGTCAGGCGGTTTCAGCCTGACTCAGTTCTTCGGGTTTTTTGTTGCGGTAGTAGTTTGCCTCAGCTTCGGCCGGCGGGATATACCCAATGGGCTCTAGCAAGCGGTGGTGGTTAAACCGCGATACCCATTCGAGCGTGGCGATCTCAACAGCTTCGGTCGTCTTCCAAGGGCCGCGGTGTTGCCGCCGTCCTCAAACTGATCACTTTCCCCACAATCCGCCGATTTAGAATTGACCAGCATATCTGTTCGCGGAAGGCCGCCAGTCTTGGCTAAACAGTCCGTAGTTCCTGTTCAACTTTCAGCCGTCACTGGTGGTCAATTCGAGGCCGGCGTCAACAGTAGTGAGTTCGGTATGCTCATCACAATCGTCAATCAAATCAGCTTGGGCATGATGTGGCTTGCGTTGTTTGTGGCTTGGAAGCTTGTCCCAATTGTTCGCGGCAACGTCTGCGAATCTAACGACTTTATCGATTGATGGATCCAGTCAGCAATTCTCGTTTTTTATACAGCGTACTCTAATTTTTCGACATCAAAGACTTCCGCTTTGCTTGCACCACCCAATAACCCAATAAAGGTTTGAGATGAGACCACTGCTATTTGCCTTGCTCGCGTTGTATATCACGGCTATTAACGCCCTGACGGCGCCATCTGACGACCGCTTTACAGCTGCAATAGCGGCGTATAAAAACAAGAGTTTTGTTGAAGCGTTTCAGCTTTTTCAGCCGCTTGCGGAAGGCGGGAATGCAAGTGCGCAGTACAACTTGGGCTTGATGCTTGCCAACGGCAAAGGTGTCGCGAAGAACGAGGCGGAAGCGGTGAAGTGGTACCGCAAAGCTGCCGAGCAGGGGCATGGGAATGCGCAGTACAACTTGGGCGTGTCGCTTGCCAAAGGCGAAGGTGTCGCCAAGAACGAGACGGAGGCCGTCCAGTGGTACCGCAAAGCTGCCGAGCAGGGGCATGGGAATGCGCAGAACAACTTGGGCTTGTTGCTTACCAAAGGCGAAGGTGTCGCCAAGAACGAGACGGAGGCCGTCCAGTGGTACCGCAAAGCTGCCGAGCAGGAGAATGCAAGTGCGCAGTACAACTTGGGCGTGTCGCTTGCCAAAGGCGAAGGTGTCGCCAAGAACGAGACGGAGGCCGTCCAGTGGTACCGCAAAGCTGCCGAGCAGGGGGATGCAAATGCGCAGAACAACTTGGGCGTGTCGCTTGCCAAAGGCGAAGGTGTCGCCAAGAACGAGACGGAGGCCGTCCAGTGGTACCGCAAAGCTGCCGAGCAGGGGCATGGGAATGCGCAGTACAACTTGGGCGTGTCGCTTGCCAAAGGCGAAGGTGTCGCCAAGAACGAGACGGAGGCCGTCCAGTGGTACCGCAAAGCTGCCGAGCAGGGGCATGGGAATGCGCACTACAACTTGGGCGTGTCGCTTGCCAAAGGCGAAGGTGTCGCCAAGAACGAGACGGAGGCCGTCCAGTTGTACCGCAAAGCTGCCGAGCAGGGGGATGCAAATGCGCAGAACAACTTAGGCGTGATGCTTGACAAAGGCGAAGGTGTCGCCAAGAACGAGGCGGAAGCGGTGAAGTGGTACCGCAAAGCTGCCGAGCAGGGGAATGCAAGTGCGCAGTACAACTTGGGCGTGATGCTTGCCAACGGCAAAGGTGTCGCGCAGAACGAGGCGGAAGCGGTGAAGTGGTACCGCAAAGCGGCCGAGCAGGGGCATGGGGATGCGCAGTCAAATTTGGGCGTCATGTATTTGAATGGGGATGGCGGACTCCTTCAGGATGACCTGCAAGCATTTGCAATGTTTCGCAAGGCAGCGGTAATTGGCAACGAGTACGCATTTTTCAACTTGGGAAGAATGTACAAAAATGGGCGTGGCGTCGCCAGAAACGACGTGCTCGCTTACGCGTATTTGAACCTTGCTGCAGGAAACGGCCACAGTTCTGCAGCGACGATGCGCGATGAAGTCTTCTCGACTTTGAAGCCGGCTCAAGTGAAAGAAGGACAATCCTTGTCGAGTAACTGGAAGCTGGGGCAACCGCTTCCTGTACGTACGACGACTTGGTCGGAGAAAGCTTTGCTACCCGTAGCCAAACCGAACCCCGCGCCAACCGTGAAGAGCGCCGTAAAGCCAGTTGGTGGTCTAGCGAAGGAGCAATCCCTCGTTTACTAGCCATTTCGACACATTCAGCCTCACGATGAAAGCCGACCAGCTCGGCGAGGGGGCCACTAATATTTGGCTCTAGACTTTGTTGGTCATTCCTAGACCCCATTCGGAAAAAACAACTAAGGCATTGAAAATTCTGGTCAATGTTTTTTCAACTACTAATGTTGGCCACTAGCTACTTTTTTCAACAAATATTGTCTATTTTCACTAACTATTGTCGGCGACCAGAGACAGACTATCGTGTTTTCGCTCGATTCTGGACAGACTTAGAATGCTAAAGACAGACTAAATTGTCTCTTATCACAGGTGTCACTGACCGGATCGCCTCATTCCACGGTAACCGCCTTGGCGAGATTGCGCGGCTTATCGACGTCGGTGCCTCGCTTAAGCGCGGTATGGTATGCCAGCAACTGCACCGGAATCGCGTGAATGATCGGCGACAGCAGCCCCGCGTGACGCGGTGTGCGGATGACATGCACGCCTTCGCTCTCAACGAAGTGACTGTCCGCGTCGGCAAACACAAATAGTTCGCCGCCGCGCGCGCGCACCTCCTGCATGTTCGATTTCACTTTCTCCAGCAGCGCATCGTTCGGCGCGATCACAACCACTGGCATGCTATCGTCGACTAGGGCGAGCGGGCCGTGCTTGAGTTCGCCGGCGGGATAAGCTTCGGCGTGGATGTAGGAAATTTCCTTCAACTTCAATGCGCCTTCAAGTGCAATCGGGTAATGAAGGCCGCGACCGAGGAAAAGTGCGTGGTTCTTTAGCGTGAATTTTTCTGCCCAAGCCTGAATCTGCGGTTCCAAATTCAATGCGTGTTGGACGCTGCCAGGAACAAAGCGCAGCTGGTTGATGTAGTCGTGCTCCTGCTCCTGAGTCAGCGCGTCCTTAGTCTTCGCCAACGCCAACGCAAACGTAAACAGTGCGGCGAGCTGAGTTGTGAAGGCCTTGGTGGATGCCACGCCGATCTCGGCCCCAGCGCGGGTGTAGAAAACCATCGCCGAGGCGCGCGGGATTGCCGACTCGCGGACGTTGCAGATGGACAGCGTGGAGCGATGTCCGAGTTCCTTCGCTCGCTTTAACGCTTCCATCGTGTCCAGCGTTTCACCGGATTGCGAGATTGTGACTACCAACTGTTGCGGATTTGGAATCGAGTCGCGGTATCGATACTCGTGTCCCAATTCAATCTGGCATGGAATTCTTGCAAGCGTCTCCACCCATTGCTTGGCGACGAGCCCGGCGTAGTAGCTGGTTCCGGAGGCGAGTATCAGGACGCTGTTGGCGTTTGCAAAGTGGCGCTCGGCGTCATTGCCGAAGTCAGCGATGTTGATACCGTTTGTCACTACCGATTCGAGCGTGTCGGAAAGGGCGCGCGGTTGCTCGTGAATTTCCTTTTGCATGAAGTGCGTGTATGGACCGAGATCGCTGGCGTCGTCGGTCACATCAGACAGATGTACTTTTCGCTCCACCGGCGTCGCGTCACGACTGACAACAACAATGTGTGTTGGCGTTATCTTCGCAACGTCACCTTCTTCGAGATACATCACATGGCGGGTGACGGGCAGGATCGCCGAGACATCAGAGGCGATGAAATTCTCCGCCGTTTTTCCATCCAGCCCCCCCTCGCCAACACCAATCAACAGCGGGCAACCGACCCGGGCACAGACGATGACGCTTGGTTGTGATCGGCTGATCACCGCGATTGCGTAAGCTCCGTGCATTTCGCGTACTGCTGTTTGTACCGCCGTGAAAAGATCGTGGGTTTCGCGAAAGTGCAGATGGATGAGGTGGGCAATTACCTCGGTATCGGTTTGTGAATCGAACACATAGCCCGCTTCGACAAGCCGTGCACGAAGCGCTTCGTGGTTCTCGATGATGCCGTTGTGCACCACGGCGATTTCGTCTTGCGACATGTGCGGGTGGGCATTTGGCTCCGTGACGCCACCATGCGTCGCCCAACGGGTGTGGCCGATGCCCACAACGCCGCTTAGTTGTTGCGACTGCGCGGCGGTTTCCATTTCGACAACCCGGCCGATGCGTCGGACCCGCCGAATTTCTTGCGACTCTCCGGACATAACCGCCAAACCAGCGGAATCGTAGCCACGATATTCAAGGCGCTTCAGACCTTCAGTAAGAATGGGAACAATATTTCGCGATGAAATCGCGCCAACGATACCGCACATCGTTTAGCCTTTGGTTGTTTTTACCGGGCGCTTCCAGCTCTTTGTCAATTGCTGTGTCTTTGGATTCAAGATCAATGAATCCCCGGGCACGTCCTTCCACACGGTGGTACCGGCACCGATTGTGGCACCCGCGTTAATGGTAATGGGTGCGATCAATTGAACATCAGACCCGATGTGGACATTGTCGCCAATAACCGTGCGATGCTTATTTGCGCCATCGTAATTGCAAGTGATTGTTCCAGCGCCAACGTTGACGCCGCGGCCAATCGTCGAATCGCCGATGTAGCTCAGGTGATTTGCTTTCGAGCCGGCGCCGATGTCACTCGCCTTGATCTCGACAAAGTTGCCAATGTGCACGTCATCGGCAAGCGTCGTGCCTGGACGAATTCTGGCGTATGGGCCGATGCGCGCGTTTGCACCGATGTCAGCCGAGTCCAGTAACGTAAAGGGATGGATTTCACTTCCCGCGCCGACACGACAATCCCGAAGAATGCAGTTCGCACCAACGGTCACTCCGTGCCCAAGCCGTACTGTTCCTTCAACGACAACATTGACGTCGATGGTGACGTCGGCTTCGCAAATCAGACTCCCACGCAAGTCGAACCTGGAAGGATCGCGCAGCGTAACGCCGCCTTCCATTAGAACCTTGGCTTGTTCGAGCTGAAATATTCGCTCAAGCGCGGCTAGCTGATCCTTGCTATTGACGCCGGTCACTTCCCAATCGTGGGCGGGTGCCAGTGTTTCCACTCGCAGCCCTTCGGCCACTGCGAGCTTCAAAATATCAGTCAAGTAGTATTCGCCCTGCGCGTTGCTGTTGCCCAAAGCCGGTAGCCAGCGCGCCAACCAGGCGGTGGGGCAGGCAAGGAAGCCGGTGTTGATTTCACGGAGGTGGCGCTCATCATCCGAGGCATCCTTCTCTTCGACAATCTCACAGATCTCATTAGCGGCGTTTCTCACCACACGCCCCAGTCCGGTTGGATTGGCTACCGTGTGAGTGAGCCAAGCGAGTCGATCGGTGTGCGCGCAATGCACCAGCTGCTGTAACGTTGCCTTGGTGATCAGCGGCACATCACCGTAAAGGACCAGCGTGGTGTCCGTTCCGCCGGTGACGGACATCGCTTGCAAAACTGCATGGCCGGTACCGAGTTGCGGAGCCTGTTCCGCCCAAGCTATCTGGGTGAACGCGCTAAGAGCCGAACGTACTTGGTCCCCAGCGTGGCCGTAAACGACTGCAATTCGCGTGGGAGACAGGGCTAACGCCGTTTCCACGACGCGCTGAAGCATGGTCTTGCCCGCAATAGTGTGCAAAACCTTCGGGAGCGCGGATTTCATGCGCTTTCCGTGACCAGCCGCAAGGATGACGATAGATAAAGTAGGCATATCGTATGATTACTCAGTAGCTCATATCGCGATCATTTAGGCCAATAAAAAAGGCAGTGGGAAGACCCACTGCCTGAAATTTTTACTGCGCCTCTAAACCGTTACGGCACTTGCATGGTACCAAACTTTGTTTATTTACGCAACTTTCTAATTGCTGCCAGCTGCGCCGCAAGCTGGGCGAGCTCAGCCTGAACAATTGCCCGCTCTTGGCCGCCCTGCCGGTTAGCGAGCGCTTCCTCCGCAGCGCGCTTTGCCTCCATAACCTTGATTTCATCAAGGTCTTTTGCACGAAGGGAGGTATTAGCCAGAATCGTCAGCGCCTTCGGCTGAACCTCCAGAATACCTCCGGAAACGTAGATTAGCTCGTCTACCCCGCCAGCCAAGGTTATCTTTACCGTGCCAGGCTTAATGCGGGTCAGCAGCGGTGCGTGCTGGGGCAAGATGCCCAACTCACCGGATTCGCCAGGCACCACCACCATTTCAGCATCACCTGAAAATATGGACTGCTCTGCCGATACGATGTTGACGTGGAGTGTTGCCATAAATACTTTCAGTTGCGGGTTATCCGTTTTGCGCATGCCCAGTACTCGGCGTCTCGCGCGAATGTTCCATCAAACAGGAGCGCAGGCGCCAGAAAGCGCAAGCGCCCCTGCCATCTCTACATTGTCTTGGCTTTCTCAAACACTTCGTCGATACCGCCCACCATGTAAAACGCTTGTTCTGGCAGCGCATCGCATTCACCATCAACAATCATCTTGAAGCCCCGGATGGTTTCCTTAAGCGGCACAATCTTGCCTGGCGTGCCGGTGAATACCTCCGCAACGTTGAACGGTTGCGACAAGAAGCGCTGAATTTTACGGGCGCGCGACACCGCCAACTTGTCTTCCGGAGACAGTTCGTCCATCCCGAGAATCGCAATAATGTCACGCAACTCCTTGTAACGTTGCAGCGTCGCCTGAACCCGGCGGGTTACGGCGTAATGTTCTTCACCCACCACCTGTGGGTCAAGTTGACGGCTGGTTGAATCGAGTGGATCGACAGCAGGATAGATACCGAGAGCGGCGATGTCACGAGACAACACCACGGTGGCGTCCAAGTGGGCAAACGTGGTGGCCGGCGACGGATCGGTCAAGTCATCTGCCGGCACGTACACCGCTTGAATCGAGGTAATTGAGCCGGTCTTGGTCGAAGTGATCCGCTCTTGCAGTACGCCCATTTCCTCCGCCAGCGTCGGCTGATAGCCCACAGCAGACGGCATGCGCCCCAGCAGCGCCGACACTTCAGTGCCGGCCAGCGTGTAGCGATAAATGTTGTCGACAAAGAACAGGATGTCTTTGCCTTCGTCACGGAAACGCTCCGCCATCGTCAGGCCGGTGAGCGCGACGCGCAAGCGGTTGCCAGGAGGTTCGTTCATCTGGCCGAACACCATGGCCACTTTTGATTCACTGAGGTTTTCAGCGTTGATAACGCCGGCTTCCTGCATCTCATGATAGAAATCGTTCCCTTCGCGGGTACGCTCACCGACACCGGCGAACACCGAAAGCCCACCATAGCTTTTTGCGATGTTGTTGATGAGCTCCAACATGTTTACGGTCTTGCCAACGCCGGCACCGCCGAATAAACCAATCTTGCCGCCCTTAGCGAACGGACACACCAAGTCGATCACTTTAATACCGGTTGGCAACAGATCGACCGATGGGGACAACTCATCAAATTTCGGCGCCGGCTGGTGGATGGAGCGGCGCTCTTCGGTTTTTATCGGTCCCTGCTCATCGATCGGGCGTCCAAGTACGTCCATGATGCGGCCAAGCGTCGCCGCACCGACCGGCACCGAAATCGGCGCGCCGGAATTCTTCACGGTCATGCCACGGCGCAGGCCGTCAGACGATCCCATCGCAATGCAACGCACCACGCCGTCACCCAACTGCTGCTCCACCTCAAAAGTGAGGCCCTTCTCGGCGAACGACTTCTGATCGGACTCTTCCAGCACCAGGGCGTCATAAATACGCGGCATGTCGTTGCGCGGAAACTGGATATCTACGACCGCACCAATGCACTGCACTACTTGACCGACACTCATGTTTTGCTCCAACGTGATATTTCGAATTCTGTTTTGACCGGAAATTTCGGATGATTGTCGCGCTAGACCGCAGCCGCGCCGCCGACGATCTCTGAAAGCTCTTTGGTAATGGCCGCCTGCCGCGCCTTGTTGTAAGTCAGCTTCAGATCGCCGATCACCTTCTTGGCGTTATCCGAGGCAGACTTCATCGCGACCATGCGGGCCGATTGTTCTGAAGCGATATTTTCCGCGACAGCCGAATAAACCAGCGACTCCATGTAGCGCTCGAGAAGCTCGTCGAGAACTGTCTTTGCATCAGGTTCGTAGAGATAGTCCCAGCCGGAATCAGGCACCCCCAGCCGCTCGCCGGTAAGTGGCAGCAACTGCTCGCACATCGTCTCTTGTTTCATCGTGTTGATGAACTTCGTGTAGCAAAGATAGAGCGCGTCAATTCTGCCGTCAGCGAACTGATCGAGCTGGGTCTTGATTGGGCCGATCATCTTCTCAAGATGCGGCTTGTCACCCAAGCCAATCACCTGAGATACGACGGGAACCCCGTAACGCATCAAGAAGCCGAGACCTTTGTTACCGATGGCGGTGGCTTGCACCTTGGCATTCGCGCCTTCCCACTCTTTGATCTTGTTGATCATGAGGCGCATTGCGTTCGTGTTCAGACCACCACAGAGACCCTTGTCGGATGTCACCATAATCACGCCGATATTTCTGACGAGATCGCGCTTTTGCAGGAACGGATGCCTGTAATCAGGGTTGGCATGCGAAAGGTTTGCCGCGACGCTGCGAATTTTCTCGCTATAGGGACGCGCAGCACGCATCCTCTCCTGCGCTTTTCGCATCTTCGAGGCGGCAACCATTTCCATTGCCTTGGTGATCTTGCGCGTGTTTTCGACGCTCTTGATCTTGTTCCGAATTTCCTTTGAACCGGCCATTCTTTAGTCTTTCGATTCGCCTGGGGGGCCTGCGAGCAACGCCTAGTACGCGCCGGTCTTTTTGAAATCCGCGACCGCCGCGTGTAGCGCCTTCTCATCATCGCCGACGAGGTTGGCATTCTTGTCCATCGAGGCGACCAGTGACGCATACTTAGTTTTCATAAAATCACGCAGCGCCTTCTCAAAACCGGCGGCCTTTTTTACGTCCACGTCGTCCATGTAATTGTTATTCACAGCAAAGAGAATCAGCGCCATCTCCCAAACCTGCAGCGGCTGGTATTGTGGCTGCTTCATGAGCTCTGTCACCATCTTGCCGCGCTCGAGCTGCTTGCGGGTAGCGTCGTCGAGGTCGGATGCGAATTGCGCGAAAGCTGCCAGCTCTCGGTACTGCGCGAGCGCAAGGCGAACACCGGCACCGGTGTCTTTGCGCTTCATGATCTTGGTCTGGGCAGCTCCACCCACGCGCGACACCGAAATGCCGGCGTTGATCGCCGGTCGGATGCCGGCATTAAACAGGTCTGTTTCCAGAAAGATCTGACCGTCTGTAATCGAAATCACATTGGTCGGCACGAACGCAGATACGTCACCAGCCTGAGTTTCGATGATCGGCAGGGCGGTCAACGAGCCGGTCTTGCCCTTCACTGCGCCATTAGTGAACTTCTCGACATAGGCTGCGTTGACTCGGGCTGCGCGCTCGAGAAGACGGCTGTGCAGATAGAAAACGTCGCCCGGGTACGCTTCACGGCCCGGCGGGCGGCGCAGCAACAGCGAGACCTGACGATATGCCACAGCTTGCTTCGACAAGTCATCATAAACGATCAGGGCGTCCTGACCGCGATCGCGGAAGTACTCGCCCATCGTGCAGCCGGAATATGCCGCGATGTACTGCAGCGCTGCGGATTCAGAGGCGGTTGAAGCGACGACGATTGTATAGGCCAAAGCGCCGGTTTCTTCCAGTTTCCGCACCACGTTCGCAACCGTGGACGCCTTCTGACCGATCGCGACATAGACGCAGAACATGTCTTTGCCTTTTTGGTTGATGATCGTGTCGATCGCAACCGCAGTCTTACCGGTTTGACGGTCGCCGATGATCAATTCGCGCTGGCCGCGACCTACCGGCACCATCGCGTCGATCGCCTTCAAGCCCGTTTGAACCGGTTGATCAACCGACTTACGCGCGATCACCCCAGGGGCAACCTTCTCAATCACGTCTGTCATCTTTGCATTGATGGGGCCTTTGCCATCAATCGGTGCGCCGAGCGAGTTCACCACGCGACCGAGCAGTTCAGGGCCGACGGGGACCTCCAAAATGCGTCCGGTACACTTGACGGTGTCACCTTCCTTGATGTGCTGGTAGTCGCCCAGAACCACCGCGCCGACAGAGTCCCGCTCTAGGTTTAGTGCAAGGCCGAAGGTATTGCCTGGGAATTCCAACATCTCGCCTTGCATCACGTCTGCCAAACCATGGACGCGACAAATACCGTCGGTCACAGAAATGACGTTGCCTTCCGAACGCTTTTCCGCAGCGGCGGGTAGGCCTTGGATCTTGGATTTAATGAGTTCGCTGATTTCTGCCGGGTTGATTTGCATCGTCTTACCCTACTAGTTAAGCTATTTAATGAGAATGTCGCCAATTACAGTTTTCGCCAGACCTACGCGCTTAGCGCTTGCTTCATTTGGTCGAGCGTATCGCGCACTGAAGCATGGATGACTTCATCACCCACCTGAATACGCGCCCCACCGATAAGGTCGGCATCGACAATAACAACCGCATCGATCCGCTTGCCATACTTGCGGGCCAACGCGTCGACGAGACCCGCCCTGT
>Ga0209181_10010972_pt1 | contig 11687 bp, 10 predicted proteins | sample MAT05_FD_187208 | JGI IMG/M metagenome (GOLD analysis project Ga0209181, IMG submission 187208) | Freshwater microbial communities from Lake Fryxell liftoff mats and glacier meltwater in Antarctica - MAT-05 (SPAdes) (version 2) | ecosystem: Environmental > Aquatic > Freshwater > Ice > Liftoff... | reverse complement strand
TTGGCGACTGGTCTGAGCGTTATCAGTACCTGATCGATCTAGGCAAGCGCCTACCCACTTTCGCTGACGTGGATCGGGTAGATGCTTGGCGCGTGCTTGGCTGCCAATCGATGGTCTGGTTAAAACCCAGCGGTGATCGCGAATCGATGCGCTTTGCGGCAATCAGCGATTCGGCCATCGTCTGCGGCTTAATTGCCTTGGTGCTACGTGTTTATTCGGGGCGATCAGCCCTGGATATTGTTGCGACGGAGCCTGCGTTCATTGACGGAATTGGCTTGGCAGGTCATTTGTCGCCAACCCGCAAAAACGGACTGGCTGCGATGCTCGCGCGAATTCGCGAGTATGCGCACGCGGCACTGGCCTGACCGATGCTGTTAGCTGAAGAGGTATTGATTCTGACGATTGACCCCGTCGGTGGTTTGGTCGGCGATGGTCAAAACGCCAGTGGGCGTGACGCGTTAGCGCGTGCTTTGCTGATCGACCTAGCGGTAGTGGGGGTGATCACGTTGGAACAGGGTCAGCTGCGGGTGATCGATCCTTTGCCACAAGCGCATCGTTTGCTGACTTTCACCTTGCGAGTGCTGGGCGATGCTCGTTACCAGCCGGACGCCGCGGTCGCGCGCATACGGCGCCGCATGTGGTCGGTCCGCAGTGATTTGATGGATGGTTTTGAGCGCCTGGGCATCGTGCATCGCTTGCCTGGCACGCTATTCGGGCGTTTCGGTCGGGCGCGTTTTGCGCTGCAGTCGACCCAAACCCGGGCCGAGCGCATCGCGCGACTGAAACGCGGTTGCGAAACACCGAGCATCGACGATTTGCCGGCGGTTGCATTGGCGCTGTTGGCTGAATCACTGGGTCTGGCTGAACACTTCGTCAGCAGTGAAAGCCGGTTGCGGCTGCGCGGCTGGGCGCAAACCATGGCCCCGTCTGGGAAGGCTATTGCCGGCGGAGATGCTTCTCCACGCCGCCGGCTGGCATCGATACTGGCGTTGCTACAGAGTTAGGGCTTGCGCTGCTGCGATCTGCTGGACCCGGCCCGCGAACGTTTGAGTCGGCGCGCGACATGCCGCACGCCGGCTCACCTTCACGCTATCAATCGCCCATCTGCCGCTGCCGATGTTCCCAGCGCTCTTGGGCGTCCAGGGTCATCGTCGCGATTGGACGCGCTTCGAGTCGGTCCAGACCAATATCTTCGTCGGTCTCTTCACAAAAACCATAACGACCATCTTCAATGCGCTTGAGCGCCTTGTCGATTTTGCCAATCAACTTGCGGTAGCGATCGCGGGTGCGTAGTTCCAGCGAGTTCTCAGTTTCGCGCGTCGCACGCTCAGCCTCGTCGCCTACGTCACGGACTTCGTCACGTAGATTCTCGATGGTCTGTTGCGACTCTTCGATCAATTCGGCGCGCCAGATCACCAGCTTGCGGCGGAAGTACTCCAGGTGCTCCGACGACATGTACTGTTGGTCCGCACGCGGCCGATAGCCTTTGGGCAAATCGCACTTGGGAACATAGCCCGGGGGCAGAGGTAAGTCTGCGGGACTGATGCTCGGCCCTGGTCGGGGGCCGCCTAAGGGCGTGCCGGTGCGAGTGCTGACCGGCTTTTCAGGTGGGGGGGGCCTTGCCACCTTAACGGGTGGCGGGGGAATGCTCGGAGCTGCCTTGGATCTGACCTTCGTGGTCGCCATCTTTTTCATCCCTCCATTACACACTGGTAACGCCGATCAGGCTCTTCGCGCCGTGGCGCCTAAAAAGCAAGCCGAGCTATATAACCTATGGCAATGACAGCAGCAAGCCTGAGCCGCTTGACGGTCAGTCACGTTTTCCAATTGGGCGTTTTGGAGGTGCGTTTTGGCAGATTACCGCCGACTTGTTCGGGCTTTTTTTGCCTGCAGAACGAATTTGATTACCCGTTGGCGGTTCGCTTTCGCAAACCTGCGCGCGCTGCTTCGTTGCGACTCGCTTGTGTGGCGCGCCACACCGCACTCATCGCGCCTCGCTTCGCATCCCAATCCGACGGCCAAAAGTCCAAGTTATTTCCTCACGAGCCCTAAGGGCTCGTTCGACACTAACTTGGATTTTTTGCTCGCCGGCTTGGGCGCGCTGCTACGTTGCAACTCGCTTATGTGGCGCGCCACACCGCACTCATCGCGCCTCGCTTCGCATCCCAATCCGACGGCCAAAAGTCCAAGTTATTTCCTCACGAGCCCTTACTTAAACGCGCCCGGCAAAAAGGAGTGCCATTCCGCATTAAGCTCCGTGCCATCTTCAGAGGAGCGCGCCTTCTCAACGCGGGTTGCCAGTGCAGCAATATCGCTGACGCTGGCCTCCGTGGCGGTCGATGACGACTGACTGTAGACGCCGACCACACCCAGCACGGCGTACACGGCCAATGCCAGGAAACCAAAGCGCATACGGATACTGTGCATAAATCACCTCGTTGGGCGTTGTGCCCGTGTGTTTGTTCGCACAAATCGTGCCAAGCCCTAAGCTCGCCGCCGGCCGCAAGCGCTAGCCCGCATGTTTCATGAATTCGCGCGATGATCGCGCAGGATATTGGCCGCACAAGGGATTTTTCGAAGAAGCGCCATATTTGGGTGTATGGCCGACTGAGGATGTCCTTGTGCGGACCCTAGACTAGCGCGGGCGCGTGCAATTTATGAAATATGCGGGCTAAAAAACCGACCAAATGGCTGCACGACGCGCCGAACTGAAAGACCTACGTGCGGGCTAGTGTCCACTCGCGTACAGCGCAGTGTCCGCCTGCGGACAGGGTCGCTGCACTGCAGCACGACCCAGCGCGCCAAGCACCTTATGCTCCGCAGCCTATGCATGCAGTGACTGCTTGGCCGATGTCTACAACGCTAGAACGCTTGAGTGGCGCGCGCCTGAAAGGTGCGTTGATCGCTGGCGCGGGTCGCGTGCTGTCTAAACGCGACGATCTGAATCGCATCAACGTGTTTCCGGTTGCCGACGGTGACACCGGCACCAACTTGGCGTTCACGATGCTGGCGGTGCTAAAAACCGTGCGACGTATGCGCGGCGCGGATGTCGGGACGGTTCTCGGGCGGGTCGCGCACGAAGCGATAGACGGGGCGCGTGGAAACTCGGGCGCCATCCTGGCGCAGTTCTTCCAAGGCTTGGCGCAAGGTGTGGGCCGCTGCAAGGAAATTGGGGCGCGTGAGATCGCCGATGCGGCCATTGGTGCGGCGCTCGCCGCGCGCGCCTGTCTGGCCGATCCGCGCGAAGGCACCATGTTGAGTGTGATTACGGATTTCGCCAGCGAGCTGCGCGGACAAGTGGAAGCCGGCGTCGCGCAGCTCGATATCCTGTTCCGCCATGCGCTTGTGCGAGCTCGCCAATCATTGGCGAATACACCCAATCAATTGCCGGTGTTGCGCGCTGCGGGCGTTGTTGATGCGGGCGCTGCTGGTTTTGTCGACTTCCTCGAAGGCGTGCAGGATTTTATTGACCGTGGGCGTGGCGCATTGCGTTTAGCGCCGGATGCCCGTGATTCCGGCGCCTACGCACACGATGACGTGCATCTGGAGGCGGTCGAAGCAGCCAGCCTTTATCGATATTGCACGGAGTGTGTGTTGAGCGGCGCTGACCTCGACCTCAATCGGGTGCGCGGAGTGCTGGCGACCTTGCAATTGGATTCCCTCGTGGTGGCGGGCAGTAGTGATCGTGTGCGTGTGCATGCACACATCGACCGCCCCAATCAACTGTTTGAAACGCTGTCATCCATTGCCTCGGTCGCTCAGCGCAAGGCGGATGACATGCAGGCGCAGTCCAAGTTACGCGCCTCGCCATTTCAAAAAGTGCGCGTGGTGACCGATTCCGCCGGCGATCTGCCGGCATCTGAAGCGGAGCGTCTGGGCATTACGGTGGTCCCGGTCAGGGTCAATTTTGGTGCTGATGACTTTTTAGACCGGATTACCATCTCGCCACGCGAGCTCTACACGCGCCTGCGCCAAGACCCCATGCATCCGCGGACCTCGCAGCCGCCGCCGGGTGATTTCCGGCGCGCCTTTGACTTGGTGTTGGCGCACTGCGAGCAATTGGTTTCTGTGGATATATCAAGTCGATTGTCGGGGACTTTCCAGGCCGCGCAGACCGCCGCCAAAGAAAGTGGCAAATCTCGAATTCAGGTTGTCGATACGCTGCAAGCCTCGTCTGGACAAGGACTGATCACCATGGCGGCGGCCGAATGCGCACAAACCGGGGCGGATGCCGCAACGGTGATCGCGGCGGCACGCGATGCGATGACCCGCACCCGCACTTTCGCACTGATCCGTGACCTGCGTTATGGCGTGCGCGGCGGCCGCATTCCGAAAGTGGCGGAGACCATCGCGCGTTGGTTTGGGCTGACCGTGATGATCGCCAACAAACAAGGTTTGGTGCGGCCGTTTTCTGCGCTGATCGGCAAACAGCGCCTAGTCGAGCGCTACGCGGCCGTCATCGCCAGACGCATACCCGAACATCAGCGTTGTCGCGCGATTGTTGGTCATTGTGACGCCAGTGATGACGCCGCCGCCTTAGCCGCCACGCTGCGGCTGGTGCTACCGAAACTCGGCAAGATTTGGGTGGTAGAAACCGGCCCAGGCATTGGTTGCCACGCGGGTCCGGGTTCATTGGTGGTTGGTTTGCAGTGGGATCAAACGTGATTTTCCTAATTGTAAAACTGGTTTGCAGTTACTTGCTCGGCAGCATTATTGGAAGTTTGATCCTCGGTCGCTTGCGTGGCGTCGATATTCGCCAGCAAGGCAGTGGCAATGCAGGTGCGACTAATGCGCTACGCACGCAAGGTAAATGGTTTGCGCTGGGTACTGCGTTGATTGACTTCGGCAAAGGCGTGGTCGCGGCAGCGCTGATCGCACCGCTCGATTACGGCAGCCCGACTTCACCGCTGAGCTTGCTTGAAACGCAAATGGCCTGTGGATTTGCAGCGGCAATTGGGCATTGTTACCCTTGGTTTTACCGCTTTCGGGGCGGCAAAGGCGCTGGCACGCTGTTCGGCGTAGTGCTTTGGCTATTTCCGTGGTCCGCGTTACTCATGCTGCTGGCCTGGCTATTGGTGCTCACCAGCACCGGCGTCGTGGGCCTGAGCACGGTGGTCGCGGGCCTGGTCTTCCCGTTGGCGCTTTTGCTGTTCTATGCGCCGCTGAGCGCCAATCTAGCCGCGTTGGCGCTCGGGGCAGCGATGTTCCTGACCTTTACGCATCGCAGCAATCTGCTGCGCTGGCAAAAGGGGCGCGAACACCGCTTTGAGCGCGTGCGCATCCTGTCCCGCTGGTTCGCCAGAACCAAGACCCGCGCAAAGCGTCGTTAGATCATTGCGCGACTGGGCGCGCAATGGCAACGACCCTGCGTATCACATCAATTTGACTCGTGCCCTGCGGAAGGGCCGATGACCACTTCGACCCGAAAGACATCGCCTTCGCTGAGGATCTGCAAGCGCCAGCCGAGTTGCGCGCAGATCCGCCCGATGAGGTCTAGACCAAGGCCAATGTTGCCGCGCCACGCGAGGTCTTCGGGTTCGGCTGCGCTGTCGATGCGGTTAGAGATCGTCAGGCTATGCGCGGATAGGCTGATCTCGACCGCACCGCTGCCGTGATCGCAACAGTTGCGAATCAGATTGTTGATCACGGTAGCGCACAATGAAGGTTCCGCATCGACCACAACGGATTCTTGCGTGGCGAGTTCAACGTGCATTCCTTTGGCGGCGAACTCCTGTTCGAAGAGTTCCAGGCTGCGCTTCAGCACCTCGTTCAGTGCGACTGGCGTTTGGGCGACCGAGGCATCCTTGCGGTCGGAAAGAAATAGCAGCACCTGCGCTAGCTCAAACAGGCCGCGCGCAGTCTGCCGCACCCGCGCGAGCGCAGCCTTGCGGCGCACCTCATGAATGCCGGGCAATTCCAGAACTTCCACCGCGCCGAGGATCACGGCTAACGGCGTGCGCAGCTCATGGCTCATGGTTTCGACGAACTGTCTCTCGCGCTGCACATGCTCATGCAGGCGCGCGATGAATCCATTCAGTGAATCGACGACCGCGGTGATTTCCCGCTCTTTAAAGCGCGTGATGACCGCTGTGGTGGTAGTAGGAGCACGGGTCTGCAGTTGCGCAGAAAGTTCGGTCACCGGGTCGACCGCACGTTTCGCGAGCCAATGCAGGGCGGCCAGCAGCAATCCAATCGCCAGCACCGTCAACGCAATCGCCCACGCCGACAGCGTCGCCTCCTCGGATTCGAGTTCAGTGATATCGATACTCGCTGCGGCGCGCACGCCTGCGTGCTCGCGCACCAGCACCGCCCATTGGCGGCCGGCATAATGCACACCGTCGTGGACGCCGACGCCGAGCGCGGCGATCTGCGGCGGCACTTGCGTGGTCTCGCCGCTGCGCCACACATAGGAATTCAATGCGCCATGATGGCTGGCGACATTCTGCGGATGGTTGAGGTCCACGGCATTGAGTTCCGCGCTGAGCATCTGTTTCCAGAATTCCTGTTCGGCGCGCTCATTCATGAAAGCGCCGACCAAGATCAGCGGAAAAGCGACGAGCAGCGAAAAGAACGTCAGATAAATGGCGATGCGCTGCTGTAGTGAACGCGGTCTCACGGGACTTCCGATACTCTGAGCACGTAGCCGACGCCAGAAACGCTGTGCAGTAAGGGTGTTTCATCGCCCTGCACGAGTTGGCGGCGCAATTCGTGGATATGTCGGCGCAACAAATCAGTCGCCGGAGGCGTACCCGGCCAGACCGCGTCGATCAGCCGCTCGCGGCTCACGACTTTCGGAGCTTCCTGCATCAGCAGAGTCAGCAGCGTTCGCAATACCGGGAACAAAGAGACCTGCCGCCCACCGCGTCTGCACTCAAAGGTGTCTAGATCCAATCTGAGTTCGCCCACCTGTAGCGTGCGTTGGCGGCGCGGCTTACGGAAGGACAGCGCCCGGCAGCGCAGTTCAAGCTCGGCCATTTCGAAGGGTTTGACGAGGTAATCATCCACGCCAGCCGCAAAGCCCTCAATCTTGTCGTCCAAAGTGCCCTTGGCCGTCACCATGATCACCGGCGTCTCCAGTCCGAGTCCATTGCGCATCTTGCTGACTAGGCCAATGCCATTGAGCCGCGGCATCATCCAGTCGACGATGACCACGTCATAGCTGTGCTGGCTGAGCAGATTGAGGGCCAGAACGCCGTTCGCCGCCGCATCGATGTGGTGGCCGCGGCTTTCGAAGAAATCATAGAGATTGGCCACCAGGCCCGGATGGTCCTCAACAATGAGGATATTCAGTGGGGTCGCGCTCATGCTGGAAATGGCCAGGAAATCGACATGCTTGCACACCATGCGTGTTTGACCGATAGGTTCGCTGGTCAACCGGACGATCTTCAAGCTAGGAGTTTAGTCAAACACTGTCGGCACGAGGTCGCATTGATTGCGACATTTCCCCGACTTCCGAGACCGAGACTACACGCTGCGCCAATTCCGAACGCCATCCATGACGCTGTCTCTGCCATTTCGCAGCCTTTACCTGGTGTGCCTTGCGAGCGTGTTGAGTGCTTGCGCCGTTGAACCTGTGCGCCCCTTGGCCGTTCCCGATCTGACCGCCAATCCGCTTGATCAGGCAATAGCGCCGCGCGCGCATCCGCGCCTGGCGGTCGCGGCGCTTGATCTTAACGGTCCGCTCGATCAGTGGGACTTGGCGCGTATCGCGCTGGCGGTCAGCCCGGCGCTGGCGGCAGCGCGTTCCCAGGTAGGGGTCGCCGATGCACAGCTGTTAGCGTCTGGCCTGTTAGCTGATCCGCAGCTCAGCTTGAGTTTTGCCACAGGCTCTGCCGCGGGGCTGGTGAGTGCGCTGGGCGTCGGTATCGTGACCGAATTGTCGGCACTGCTGAGCCGCGCGCCGCGCCGCGCTGCGGCCGCCGCCGCAGCCGACCAAATACGCAATGACGTCGCCTGGACCGAATGGCTGGCGATCAATCAAGTGCGTCTGCTGGTCTGTCGTATCCAGTCGCTGGAGCGTCAGCGTGAGTTGGTGGGCGCCGCGACTGCGATCAGCGCGAAACTGCTCGCCCTTCAGCGCAGCAACCTGGCCCGCGGCGACGCGCGCATTGATGAAGTCAGTCTGAGCTTGATCGCCGATCTCGACACGCGCACGCGCAGCGCCGCGCTGGAACGTGCACTGACGGGCGCACGTCTGGCGCTGAATGCCGCCCTTGGTGTACCGCCCGGCGTGCGCTTGCGGCTTGACCCGACCGCCGCCGAGCGCAGGCCCATTCCCGCAGGCGCTGCGCTTGAGCTGGCGCAACGGGCGCTTGATGCGCGCTACGATTTCAAAGCATTGCGCGAGGGCGTGCACGCTGCAGACGCCGGGCTGGCGCTGCAAAAGCGCTCAGCGCTGCCACTGCCGCAGCTCAGCTTGAGCCGGGAACGCGATAGCAGCGCAGTCTGGACCCGCGGCATCTCAATTGCTGCCGATTTGCCGCTGTGGAATGGCCACCGAGGCGACATTGCCATCGCCGATGCCACGCGCGCGCAACTTGCGGCCGAATATGCCGCGCGCGCCAGCCAGGCTTATGCCGACATTTTTGCGCTGCTCGCCGAGCTTGATTTGATTTCGCAACAGCGCAGCGCGCTTGCCGAGGAGCTGCCCGCGTTGCGCGATGCAAATGCCCGATTGACCGCCGCAGCTCGCGATGGCGCCGTCGCGCAGATGGCCGCCGAGAGCGTGCGCGCCGCCTTGCTCGATAAGGAGCTGCAGCTGCTGGAGCTGGAGCAGGCGTCCTTGGAGGCGCGCATCAATCTGGACACCAGTGTCGGAGATTTTATCGAGGAGCCTAGTTCATGAGAGACCCGCGCTGCGCAGGGATGATCGCTGCGTTTCTCTGTCTGGCCGGTTGCAGTGCGCAACCAGAGGACGAGGACGGGCCGGCACCAACTGCCACCGTGGTGACCGAGGTGGCAGCGGCGCACAGCGTCCAGGAATACCTGGACGTCTGGGGTCGCGTGGCGCCAGCGCCGAGCGGGACCCAGATCGTCGTGATGGCGACCGAGGTGCAGGTCGCTCAAGTTCTGGTCGAGCCCGGCCAGACGCTAGCCGCCGGCCAAGCCTTGCTGCGCGTGCGTGCTAGCGCGGCCTCGGCGCTGGAGCTTTCCCGCGCCGCCACGGAGGCTATTTACGCCGGTCAGGCGCAGCAGCGCGTTGCCCGTTTGTTCGCGCAGCAGCTCGCGACCAATGCGGACCTAGCGCAGGCGCGCGAAGCGCTGGCGCTTGCGCAAGCCAATCTGGCCAGTCTGCGCGCGCGTTCCGTTGACGGCGAACAGCTGCTGCGCGCGCAAGCCGCGGGTTTGCTGGTCTCCATTGATGTCACGGCCGGCGCCATCTTGCCTGCGGGGACGCCGCTCGCGCATATCGCGAGCTCGGCTCTGCAGGCACGGCTGGGAATCGAACCCGCTGCGCTCAACCTTATTCACGCCGGCCTGATTGCCAAGCTGTATGCCGATCGTGACGAGATCGCCGATGCCACTGGCCACGTTACGGAAATCCTCTCGCAAGTCGATCCGGATACCCGCCTTTGCACTGTGCTCGTCGATATCAAGGGGAGCCTGAGGCCTGGCTCGCTGGTTCGCGCGCGCATCGAACTGGCGGAGCGCGCTGATGTCATCACGGTGCCGCACGAGGCGGTGCTGTACGACGCCGATGAGAGACCTTTTCTGTATGTGCTGCGCGATGGGCTCGCCAAGCGCACCGCAGTTGAGATTGGTCAGGACCAAGGCGAGCGCATCGAAATCGAATCTGGACTGCTGGGGGGCGAGCAGGTTGTCGTCGAGGGCAATTATGTCCTGGAGGATGGCATGGCAGCGGTGGTGGCCGGCCCAATGAACGGGGCTCAGCCGTGAGTGGCTGCCGACCATGAAACTAGCTTGGTTGGACTGCCATCGTCGCTCGGTGGTGTGTGCTTTCTTGTTACTGGGCGTTCTGGGCGCCTTGACGATTTCGCGCATGCCGGTCGGGCTGTTTCCGCTGGTCGACTTTCCGCGCATTGTGGTCAGTGTCGAGGCCGGTGACCGACCGGTTGACCGCATGGTGATCGAAGTCACGCGCCCACTCGAACTCGCGCTGCGTTCGGTTCCTGAAGTGACCGCGGTGCGCTCCGCCAATACCCGCGGCAGTGCCGAGGTGTCGGTCTCCTTCGGTTGGGACACGGACATGGTCACGGCCCTGTTGCAGGCCGAGTCGGTGGTCAATCGCGCGCTGGCAGAGCTGCCTGCGGGCACCCGGTTCACCATTCGCCGCATGGATCCCACGGTGTTCCCGGTGCTCGGCCTGAGCCTGACTTCCCAGACCCGGCCGCTAACCGAGCTGCGCGATCTCGCTAACTTCGAGCTTGCACCAGCGCTGTCGGCGCTCTCCGGCATTGCTCAAGTGGAGGTGCTCGGCGGCCGCCAGTCCGAATACCAGGTCCTGCTTGATCCAACCGCGCTGCAAGCACACGCGTTGACGGCGGCGGACGTCGTTGCGGCGCTGCGCACCAGCAATGTCGTGAGTGCCGTCGGGCGGCTCGAAGATCGCCATCGGCTGTATCTGGGGCTGGTCGATACCCGCCTTCGGTCGAAGAAGGAAATCGGTAACACGGTGCTCAGGGCCACTGCGCAAGGCCTGCTGCGACTTTCTGACGTCGCGCAGATCCGCCTCGGCGAGTTGCCCGAATGGACGCGCGTCAATGCCGATGGCCAAGATGCCGTGCTGATCAATGTGCTGCAGCAACGCGGCGCCAACACCGTGGCGCTGGCGACCGAGGTGCGCGCGCGTGTGCGGCAACTGCAAGGCTTGCTGCCCGCAGATGCGCAATTGGTGCCGTACTACGACCAGTCAGAGCTGATCGTCGCCGCGGCGAACAGCGTGCGCGATGCCATCCTGATCGGTGCTCTGCTCGCGGCCCTGGTGCTTTGGATGGGCTTGCGCAATCTGCGGGTGACGCTGGTCGTCAGCCTGTTGCTGCCGCTGGTGTTGCTGATTACCTGTGGCGTGCTGCATCTGCTGGGCCATGGCTTCAACATCATGACGCTCGGCGGCATGGCCGCGGCCGTGGGCCTGATCGTCGACGACGCGGTGGTGATGATCGAACACATCGCGCGGCGCTTGGCACAGGCGCAATCCTCCGACGACACGCCCAGTTTGAGCCTGGCGTACGCTGCGGAAATGTTTGCGCCGCTGGCCGGATCCTCAGCGGCCACGGTCGTGGTCTTTCTGCCGCTGACTTTTCTCGGTGGGCTCGCTGGCAGTTTCTTTCGACCGCTGGCGATCACCATGGCGATCGCGCTTGGCATTTCCTACGCGGCCGCCGCATGTCTGCTACCGATCATGGCGCGCAGCGCCATCCGACTACAGGATGCTCGGCAACTTGAGACCGATGGTCGCTGGTTGCGTGCGGCCAAGCGCCGTACCGAGGCCAGTGTCGCGTTCATCCTGGCACGGGCCGGCTGGCTGGTCTTGCCGCTCGGTCTGCTCGTACTCGGTGGCGCGTTTGCCTTCACGCAGGTCGGCAGGGGCTTTATTCCCCACATGGACGAAGGCGGATTCATTCTCGACTTTTGGGCGCCGCCGGGCACCTCGATCACTGAGACCGACCGTCTGGCGCGCCAAGTTGAGGACATCGTGCGCACCTTGCCGGAAGTGGAGAGCTACT
>Ga0209181_10010969_pt1 | contig 11689 bp, 13 predicted proteins | sample MAT05_FD_187208 | JGI IMG/M metagenome (GOLD analysis project Ga0209181, IMG submission 187208) | Freshwater microbial communities from Lake Fryxell liftoff mats and glacier meltwater in Antarctica - MAT-05 (SPAdes) (version 2) | ecosystem: Environmental > Aquatic > Freshwater > Ice > Liftoff... | reverse complement strand
CTCCACAGCCAGCCAGGTTTTCAGCTTGTAATTGTCTGTCCACAGGTTGCCCATTTCGGGCAGAGTATAGCGCTCAATCAAGGTTCATGTCGCACAATATAACCGTCATATTCTACTGTAAGACTGTATTCTGTGCGCTGTATCTGAATAACTTGCACTAGGGCAGGGCGATCGCATCTAAAACTTTCGGGTCTGCCGAGATAGGGTTGCCCATCATCCACCCAGAATCACCTCTAAAACTCAGCGAACTGCATTACGACACCCAATAGGGTAAAACCAGACTAGACATTTAGGCTGACCGTAATTTTTGGCGATCGACAGGGCATCTGCCAGAATTTCCATTGCTTTTTCTTTCTGCCCTACCCGTGCATATTCGGTAGCAATCTGCGCCATTGCTTCAGGTTTCACACTCTCATAGCTAGTTGACTGAATAACCTGGAGTACTTGCGCCAAAATTTCTTGAGTTTCGGCTGGCTTTTCATCCCTTGTTAAGTCTTCTAGAAAGGGTTTGAAGATTCCCATCGTTGCTCTTTCCTCTACATCCTTAGCAAGAGACTCTGGCTGCCTAACTGATTCAACCTTTTGAATGGCACACTTTAGAATCTCACTTGCCACGATTCCAGTACAAACTTTTTTGGCTTTTTTCTGCTTTGGTTTCAACGTTTGAACCTTCTTCTCTTTCGCCTTCAAGATTTTTGTGTAAGCTTCTTGCTGATAGGAAGAAAGGGGAATAGTTCTAGCAACTTGCGATGCCTGATCGAACTGTCTACTAGCGATCAGTTCTTCAATCACACTAAGCAATCCCAAGCTTTTGCTTTCAAGACCTCGCGTCGCTTCCTCGTCTTTTATAGGCATAGCATCTACTGTTTGCAATGCCTGATCAATTAACTTAGCAGGTATAGTTTTGCTTCCCTGGATACGATATTGAGCGGTAATAGCCATTAAACAGTAAACCTTTAAGGTATCTTGAGGCATTGCGTTGGCTGATTCAATAGCTTTATCGAGATAATCAATCGTCACATACTGGTGACAGATTTCTTTCAATGGAAGATTTTTAAACGGCTTTTCAGGCAAAGATTCAGCAAGTGCCAGGGCTTTGTCGAGAATCTGCACTGCCTGATCTGTTTCACCAATCCCCCCATATCCACCAGCAACTTCTGCCATCAGTTCTGCCTGGTACATCTTCAGAAAATTTGCATTGCTATTAGAAACTTCCAGCCATTTTTGAAGCACTTTACTGCTCATAGGAATAGACAGTGGAACCAAAGCGATCGCCAACAATGAACCCAGTATTAGATTTAGATAGCGATATTTCATCAGAGCCATAGATTCTCGCTGTTCCCATTAATGTACCAGTTAGGTACGGTGAATCACGACTTCAGTATTTTGCACGGCTTCCTGACAGATTTCACCATCTGCCGCACAATCAGGCAGTTCGGGCACTTCAGCAATGAAAGCTTGATCAACTTCACTCCAGCAAAGAATCAGTTCATACTTAACTTTCATCTTGACTTCTGAGTGGGTCGTTCAAAATCACGTTATGAACTCGTTAACCGGGTAGGCTTTGGCTCACTCGTCGATCGCAACACCCACCAGCAACTTTCGCTCATCTTCAGGCGATGAAGTTACTTTTACAGTATCAACCGCTGAAGCGATCGCCCAATCGATCTGGCTAACCGCATCGCTTTCCGCAACTTTATTAAACAACCGCTTCAAAAACGGGTTCGTTAATCCATCCTATTTAAGCAGGCGCGTTTATTCCACAAAACTTACAATCAAAAGTATGTTCTGTTCGAGTGCAACTGATGATTGATCTAACGCCTGCCCTGCCAACTTTTGTGATTACGTTGCGAGAAGGCGTAGAAGCGGCGCTGGTAGTGGGTATTGTGCTGGCATATTTGGCAAAAGCTGGGCAAACTCGCCTGAATGCTTGGGTGTATGGCGGCATCGGCGCGGGATTGCTTGCCAGTGCCGCCGTAGGATTTGTATTTATCATGGGACTCAGTGCGGCTGGTTCAGCGAATCAAGCCTATGCTCCCGTCCTCAAGCCACTGCTGGAAGGGGTTTTTAGTGTGGTGGCGATCGCCATGTTGAGTTGGATGTTGATTTGGATGACCCAGCAATCTCGCCTGCTCAAAAAACAAATTGAGGGAACTGTTAGCTCAGCCTTAACCGACTCGACAGCAGGGTGGGGAATTTTTTGGTTGATTTTCTTTGCCGTCCTGCGAGAAGGATTTGAAACGGTTCTGTTCATCGCCGCTAAATTTCAGCAGGGAGCAATGCCGATCGCAGGCGCGATCGCGGGAATCATTGTGGCTGTGGGCATTGGCGTATTGCTGTTTCAGTTCGGCGTGAAAATTAACTTGCGATTGTTTTTTCAGGCAATGGGTATTTTTCTCTTGTTCATTGTGGCGGGATTGGTTCTCTCCGCTTTGGCACACATCGACACCGCGTCAATGCAATGGGCAGAGATTCAGCCAAGTGCCTCACTCTGCTTCAATTCTTCAGCCAATCAGGGTTCCTGCATTTTAGGACCACTACTCTGGGATACCAGCGGATGGTTGTCAGAGCGTCAGTTTCCAGGAATTTTGCTGCACACGCTATTTGGCTATGAAGAGCAGATTTATTTAGTTCAAGCGATCGCCTATGGTCTATTTTTAACCACTGTGGGCGGTATTTATCTTCAGAGTATTGCAGGCTGGGGCAGCAGTGCTAATAAATCGCCTCAGACCTCTACATAATCCTGCAAAGAGGCTTTCAGATGAGGATCTCACTCAACGCGATCGCGACCCTAAGTGAATATGTCAACAAATCCAGATTAAGCAAAGGTTAAATAAAAGCCCTAATTATTAAGGAAATGCAGCTTTAGGTTAAGGAAAGGTTAAAGTAAGAAAGTTCATACCTTAGAGATTGCACTCTGTAGACTCAATTATTTTGGCTCCGAGATGGAGTCCTCAAGGAGGTGTATTCAATGCAAGCTACCGAGTTTCTTTTTCCCCGCTCTCGATACCGGGGGCAGTTTACTCCCAAAAACCTGATGTTTAATGCAAACTTGCAGGAATTTTCCCAAAAGGTTAGCTACATTTGCAGCCTTGAAACCAATGGAAAAATGAACCAAGATGAGGCGTATCAAAAAATTGCAGCCTTGTGGAGTAATCTCTCCAGCAGTAAAGCAAATCTCGGTATTGATACGCCTCCCTCAGAAGAGTGATAGATAGCTAGAAATTCATCCACTAAAAAAGCTGAGGAGCATTTCCACTCTCAGCTTTTTTAGTTTGATATGAGATTTAAGCTTGTTTAGGAACAAACTGTAAAGACACTCCATTCATGCAGTAGCGTAAGCCCGTAGGTGCAGGGCCATCGTTAAAAACATGCCCCAAGTGCCCACCGCAACGGCTGCAATGAACTTCAGTTCGCGTCATAAATAAGGCGCGATCGACGGTGGTTGCGATCGCATCATCTAGGGGCGCAAAGAAACTGGGCCAACCAGTGCCGCTATTGAATTTTGTCTCCTCTGTAAATAAAGGAAGACCGCAGCCTGCACAGGCATAGGTGCCAGGTTCATACACTTTGTCAAGCGGACTGGTGCCTGCTCGTTCTGTGCCATGTTTACGCAATACCTGAAATTGTTCGGGGGTCAGAGTATTGCTCCATTCCTCTTCGGTTTTTGTTATTTCAAAGTCTGTTTTTTGTGCCATTGCTCGTCAAGAATGAAAGATCGGGTCAGAACAGAATCAGTCAAGGCATTGCTTGACAAGCCTTAACCAAAAATTTATTGCAATCAAAAATTGATCTGTTCGTAACTCTATTGTAAAGAATCCAACTGGCTGTATTCCATTTTGCAGACTTTTTGCAGTTCAAGTTTCCGATTCTCATACAATAGCTGCCAGCACATCCAGGAATTTTAAGCGGTTATGGTTTATCCCAATCTAGATTCTCATTCACCGACAAAAATGGTTTTCATTTGCGGATCGGCTCTTCGAGGGCAACCCGATCATGCCGGAATGCAGTCTTCCACGTTGATTTGTGAGACTAAAACTCGGCCAATTTATCGAATCCATTCAGCGGCAGAGGGATGGCATCCCGCAATTTTTTTGGCGGTGGAAAACGGGGTGGCAATCCCTGGCGAAGTGTATGAAATGCCTCTGGTTGATTTTGAGCGTTTGTGTGCTGACGAACCGCCCCATATGTATCCCGCAGAGATACTGTTGGAAGAAGGAAAAGATGCGATCGCGTTCTTTTATCCTCAAGAACTCGTTGAAAAATATAACTGGCTCGACATTTCCGATTATGGCGGTTGGGCAGCGTATAAAGCCACCGTTAACCAATCCTAGAAGTGATCCAAACCTAGCCCAGCAAAATTGCATCAATTAAATAACGACACTTTCCATAGCAAGCTGGATGATAAACTCAGCACCCTCATCAGGTTTAGAAATAACTTGAATGGTTCCCTGATGATTCGCAATAATTTGCTGACAAATAGAAAGCCCTAAACCTGTTCCTTTATCTACAGGTTTCGTGGTGAAAAACGGTTCAAATAGTTTAGTTTGGAGAGCGAGTGGAATGCCCGGTCCATTGTCTTTAATTTGGATTTGAATAGTTTTTTTGTCGAGTATATTCGTACGAATAGTGATCTCTTTTTTGTGTTGATTCGGTTGTTCTAACAAAGCGTCGATCGCGTTGTTAATAATATTCATCAATACTTGATTCAGTTGTGCCGGATAGCAATCGACTAGCGGTAGATCTCCATAGTCTTTAACCACATGAATCCCAAGTTTAAGTCGATGACTTAAGATTAATAAAGTGCTATCGATTCCTTCATGAATGTTGGATGGCTTCATCTCCTGATGATCTTGACGAGAGAAATTCCGCAGCGTCAGCACAATTTGAATAATCCGCTCAGACCCCATGCGAGTAGACCTGAGCATTTTTAGCAAATCATCTATCACAAAGTCGTAATCAATCTCCTCAAGATATGCTTGAATCGCACTATCCGGCTCAGGATATTTCTCTTGATAAAGCTGCAATAGCTTCATCAAATCTTGGATGTAGGCATCGATATAAGTCAGATTGCCAAAGATAAAATTAACTGGGTTGTTAATTTCATGGGCGACTCCCGCCAGCATTTGCCCTAAGCTCGATAGTTTCTCTGTTTGAATCAGTTGGGCTTGAGTTTGCCGGAGTTCTTGCAGGGTTTGTTCGAGTTCTTTGGCATGGGCTTGAGCCAGCAGTGCAGCGGTATGTGCCTGTCGATTGAGATATGACTGGGAATGGTAACGAATTCGGGCAACTAGCTCAATTTGGTTCGGCAGTTTGACTAAATAATCATTGATACCGATTGCAAACGCTTCTGCTTTAGTTTGGGGATTGTCATTAGTTGACAGCATGATAATGGGCACATCGCACGTAGCCGGATCTTCCCGAAACTGCTTAACCAGCGTCATACCATCGCTGTTCGGTAAAATCAAGTCCTGTAAGATCACCGTTGGCGCAACTTGTGTTGCAGTTTGGAGCGCCTTTTCTGCACTGGAGCAATAGTGATAGGTGAGGTTTATTTCTGCTTCTAACATGCAATGAATTGCTTCATTGACAGTCGCTTGATCATCCACTAGCAAAACCGTGATGGGCTGTTCGCTAGTAGGAATGACCACTGGAGCGGGCAAATGGGGAATCGTTATATCCTTTAGAACTGGATTCATAACAGCAAAAGCTACCAAGCGTTTGTAGATACTGGGTCTAGTGTTCCCTGCTTTCCAAGGAAGCATCATTTAGTAATTATTGTAGGAGCCATCAGTTTTTTGAAGCTTGGATTAAAATTGGCAGAGTACTCGCTGGTAGCGTCAGAAATAGGGAAAGCAATGAAGGGATGGCAGGCAAAAGGGGCGATCGCGTCTAGTCTGGTGCTATTGATGGAATCATGGGTGGGTATTGCATTCGCATTACCGCCTGCCGTGGACGTACCAGAAGAAGTGCTGCGGACAGAAATTATTTTGGATGCGCGATCGCCGATTGATGGGCGACCCATGACACCCGCAGCCTATGCCGAACTACAAAATCAGTTAAATGAACCCTTTGAGCAGCCCGTCGAGCTTTCCGGCAAATTAGTGAATACTGTAAAGCTTTTAAAGCTACGCAAGTTTGTTAAAAAATACTTACCTTTCATTCCGCTGAAATAAGAAATGGGGAGTTCGGAGTTCGCCCTTCCTTCTCCCTTCATCGAGCGGGCACCGTCCACCATGCCAGAGCATAGGGCTGCACAGCTTCATTTGCTTGCTGCTTAAACTGAACTCGAATTTTGTAGCGTCCTGTGGCTGGAACTTTGCCAAAAATATGTTCAGTGCTATCCACGGCACTGTTAGAAGAGCGAATCGCTTTTTGAGTGTTGGTGTCCTCTGCTTGCATTAAGTAAAGATCGAGGTTGTTTAAGCCGCGATCGCGAAATTCTTCCCCTAAGGTGTATTCTCCATTCTGATCTTTGTCAATTAGCTCCACTAATCGGTTCCAGGTCAACGTCACTGCCACAAAGCTCCCTTTTTGCAGTCGTTTTTCAAGTAGATAATCGCGGTAGACGGGTGCTGGCGATTGGGAATCAGGGTCACTACCAACCGTGCGATAATCCCAGCCGATCGCGGGGATGGTTGCCTCTGGAGTCCATTGTCCAGCACTGAACTGTTGATAGGCACGAAAGGCATTGAGTTGCCCAGTGCCCATGTGAGCATGAAGCGGAATTTGAGAATCGCGATAGGCATCCGACTCTAGCCAAGTGCGGTTATTTTTATCGGTGATCGTCCGACTCATACCCAGTAAAAGCCCGTTTCCTGAGTCTTTTAGTTTGTCAGCGGCATTGAGCAACACCGCTTTCATCACTTCAGAGCGACGGGCATCTAGAGTCCAGGGAATTGAGCGATCGCGGGGGCTTCGTCGAATGGCAGCGTCGCCATATTCTTGCAGCAGGGCGATCGTCCCCGTGACATGAGGTGCCGCAAAACTGGTGCCGCTGGATGTAGTGACGCTGCCGTTAGGGTTAACCAATGACACGTCGTGCCCTGGAGCCGCTAACGCGATCGCCCGCCTTGCTCCCACATTGCTTTCCAGCCCTTTTGTTGCACTACTGGTTGGGTCGCCCAAATTGGCAAAATCCACCCTAGAAAACACCTCTTGCACTCGCGCAGTGAAAGCAACATTCACTCCATTGAAATTGTCTGTTGGGATTGAAATGCCGCCTTTACCCTGGTTACCAGCAATGACGTACAGCACATTATGAACCCGCGCCGACCAGTCAATGCACTGAGTCAACAGCGCATTCCCGTCTAGCTGCGGTTTGGCACGGGGATCAAAGCGTAGAGATTCACCGAAGCTGAAGTTAATTGCTCGAACATCGCCGCCATTTTGCAGCGCCACATATTGAGCCGATAGACATTCTTCTGGCTGCCCATAGCGACGCGGAGTGCCGGAGGCAGAAGAATAGAGCCGCGCCCCCGGTGCCACACCTCGCGACATTTTGGCGCTGCTGATCATAATGCTGGCAACGTTTTGAGCATGGCTATCTACATTTGTATTAATCCGGGCACGAGCATCCCGATAAAACACCCGCGTTAAAGCCATAGATCGATTTTGAGCAACGGCTTTATCGATGCCAAACTGTCCCGGACGACCGATTTCTACTTGCCCGATCGCAATTTTTTTACCCGTGAGATTGTAAGGCGGCAACTGTAACCGCAAGGCATCAATCCCCGTTTCTCCAACGGAAGTAGAGCGGAGCGGCTTAGTCGGAGTTTTTGTCTGTCCTGGCTCCAGCAAAACTCCAGTCCAACCGATGCCAATTCCCAGGAGTAGCGCTCCGATTTGATTAAAACACCGATGAACTTGATTAATTTGCCCAGTCACGATTTCACCTCTGTCGCTTCACATGCCAAGAATCGCTTCATTTAGTATCCGCTTTTTTTGAGTCACCTGGAATCCTCTTCAGTGTTCTCAGGGTATTCCAGTCGCGTCTGCATAAAATAGCAGCCGAGTCGGAGCAGGATCATGGCACAATCTTTATAAAGACTTAACAAGCAGCTTGTCAGAAGTTTCCAAATTGTTAAAATAACTACATTCCAGGACACAGGAGATAGAGAACACCATGACCCCATCCCAGAAAGCGATCGCGATCGCCCCTTCCATCCTGTCGGCAGATTTTAGTCGGTTAGGAGATGAAATTCGCGCTGTAGATGCGGCAGGTGCAGATTGGATTCATGTGGATGTGATGGATGGTCGCTTTGTGCCCAATATCACTATTGGTCCATTGATCGTGGAAGCCATTCGCCCCACCACCCAAAAGCCTTTGGACGTTCATTTGATGATTGTGGAACCAGAGCGCTATGTGGCAGATTTTGCCAAAGCCGGAGCCGATCATATCTCAGTCCATGCAGAATCGAGTTCTACGATTCATATCCATCGGGTATTGGGGCAAATTAAGGAATTGGGCAAAAAAGCAGGGGCGGTGCTCAATCCGGGTAGCCCATTGGAACTGCTAGAGCCAGTGTTGGATCTATGCGACATCATTTTGCTAATGAGCGTCAACCCTGGGTTTGGCGGACAGAGCTTCATTCCTTCGACCCTAACCAAAATTCGCAAGCTGCGCCAGATGTGCGATGAGCGCGGTCTTGATCCTTGGATTGAAGTGGATGGTGGCTTGAAGGGAAACAATGCTTGGCAGGTGATTGAAGCGGGAGCAAACGCGATCGTAGCCGGGTCTGCGGTGTTCAATGCACCGGATTATGCAGCGGCGATCGAAAGCATCCGTCACAGCAAGCGCCCTGAACTTGCGGCTGTGTAGTTGCAGAGTAGATTTCATGGAAAAGCAGATAGACTTTTACACAGGCTATCTGCTTCTTCATTTGTCAGCCCCGTTGGATTAATGCTTCCACAATTCTGACTAGCCGAGAAGTAGTTGCAGATTGCTCTTTAGCAGTTGTCGCTTGCTCTTTAATCATTTCTTTGATTTCTGCAAAATCTTGTCGAAACTCTTTAGCAGTTGCCGTTTGCTCTTTAATCATCTCTTTAACTTCTACAAAATCTTGTCGGAACTCTTTTACCACTGCAAGTTCTTGACGAAAATCCTGAAATCCTATGGTCACGGCTTCTGTTAACAGCGCCACTTGATCAATTAATATTTCTAGCTTTTCATCTAGCTTTGAATAGTCATTGGGAGTTGTCATATTAAAGTGAAGCTAGTAGAGTAAAAACTTAGTTTTGCAACATCTGATGCCAGCAAAAGCATAGTAGTCAATCGGCATTTTGAATAATACGTTGCAGAACTTTCAGTTCAGTCTACTAGCTGTAAAAATATCTGCTGTCAGCAGAGAGAATAACATGAATTTACTATAGAAGCGATCGCGGTCATCATTGAGCCTGTCAGTCCATCAACCGGAAATTTACAGCAAGATTTTTACTATGGTTCTAGCTATTGGCGATCGCGCTCCCGATTTCAGCTTGCCGGATGCCCAAGGCAATATTATTAGTCTGGCTGATTTGCAAGGTAAGCACGTTGTTGTGTACTTTTATCCCCGCGACAATACCCCCGGATGCACCAAGCAAGCCTGCGCCTTTCGTGACTCCTACGCCGAATTTCAGACGCGAAATATTGTCGTGCTAGGAGTCAGCATGGATGATGCAAAATCCCATGACAAATTCACCACTAAATTCGACCTGCCTTTTCCCTTGTTGATTGATGAAGCGGGAACCGTCGCCACCGCTTACGATAGCTATGGCATGAAGAAGTTTATGGGTAAAGAATATCTGGGCATTACTCGCAATACGTTTGTGATTAGTCCCGAAGGGGCGATCGCGAAAATCTATAAAAAAGTGAAACCTGACACTCACATTGAGCAAATTCTCGCAGATATTGGCTGAAGCATTTGCCCAGTTTAGAATGGCGGATAGATTTGCTACGATCGCGGGAATCTACCATTTTCTATAGTCACCTGATGTGCGACTTTCTCAATCTCCCTCACCCTAAATCCCTCTCCCAGAGCGGGAGAGGGACTTTGAGAGACTCTTGCCCCCCTTCTCCTGCCTTGGGAGAAGGGGCTGGGGAATGAGGGCTGATCTTAGTTGCACGTCAGGTATAGTCACTTAATTAAAGGGTCGTTTGTTGATTGCACTCCTACTTGGCGATCTCGGTGCATTCCTCGCATTCCTCACAGTGTTCTTTCAATATTCTGCGATCGCAGTTACTTTAGCTTATGGGTCAGTTATGGCATTTTGTACAGACTGTTTTGGGCATTATTTTTCGCCATCCCGTCACAGGCACCAGCATTATTCCTCTATTGCCGGATGGTCAGATTGTGTTAGTAAAACGGCGAGATAATGGTAAATGGGCACTTCCTGGCGGCATGGTCAATTGGGGCGAAGATATTGAAACTACCCTTCAGCGTGAGTTAGAAGAAGAAACCGGACTCAATCTTGCGAAAGTGCGACGCTTGGTTGGAATTTATTCATCTCCAGAACGAGATGGGCGGGTTCATTCAATTTGTGTGGTGGTAGAAGTTGATGCGATCGGAACAATGCACATTCAAGATCCAAAAGAAGTTCTAGAAATCAAAGCCTTTCCACCAGAAGCAATCCCCATTGGCACCCTTTCTCATGACCACGATCGCCAACTGCAAGATTACTTCAACGGTCATACAACCTTGGCGTAGTCGTTTATTCAACCGGCTTAGGGGCTATGTTGATCCCTCTATGGGCAGGTTCCAAAATAATGTTCTGAAGATTACCATCAAAATGAGTGATCCTACTCCACTGACCTTTAACTCATGCAATTTGCGCCAAAAGCAGACATTCTGATAGTCGATGATGTGCCCGATAACTTGCGGGTCTTGTCTGTAATTCTGGGTCAACATGGATATGAGGTCAGAAAAGTCTTAAATGGACGGCTGGCACTTGCGGCAGCTAACTCTACACCTCCCGATTTGATTTTGCTAGACATTCGCATGGAAGGAATGGATGGGTATGAAGTCTGCCAAAAGCTCAAAGCCTCTACACAAACTTGTAATATTCCAATTATTTTTTTAAGTGCCCTTTATGATGTGTTCGACAAGGTGAAAGCATTTGAGGTGGGCGGGGTGGATTACATCACAAAACCTTTTCACGTCGAAGAAGTGTTAGCACGGGTGAAAAATCAGATCACCATTTGCCATCTTCAAAAACAGCTTCAAGAGCACAATACCGTTTTAGAGAGTCGCGTAGAAGAGCGCACCATTCAGCTTCAAACCATGCTGGAGTATGAGGCATTGCTGAAAGCGATTACCGATCGCGTACGCGACAGTTTTGATGAAGCGCAAATTCTGCAAGCGGCTGTGCAAGAAATGGCAATAGGGCTGCGGATTATCAGTTGCGATGTGAGCATCTTTAACCGTCAAACAAATACAGAAACCGTGCGTTATGAATTCTGTGGCGATGACGTTAAATCTGCTCAAGGTGAAGTGGTTAGCCTCGATCGACTGCCTGAGGTTTACCAACAAATTCTCCAAGGAGATCCCATTCAATTTTGTGTGCTGCCGTCTGAAAACACGACTCACAATAAGACGGGTCGGTTTGCGATTTTAAGCTGTCCTTTACTAGACGACCAAGGAGTATTTGGCACTCTTTGGTTATTTAAGTCGCAAGAAGAAGAGTTTAGTGTCCTAGAAATTCGGTTGGTACA
>Ga0209181_10010966_pt1 | contig 11691 bp, 11 predicted proteins | sample MAT05_FD_187208 | JGI IMG/M metagenome (GOLD analysis project Ga0209181, IMG submission 187208) | Freshwater microbial communities from Lake Fryxell liftoff mats and glacier meltwater in Antarctica - MAT-05 (SPAdes) (version 2) | ecosystem: Environmental > Aquatic > Freshwater > Ice > Liftoff... | reverse complement strand
TTTGAATGCGGCATCGTAAGCGCCGCCGAATGCTGCAGCACGGCATCCGCCTCCTTGGAACACTCCTATGCAGTCCGAATAAAAACGTGTTTTGTAGATAGGGCTGGATTCGTTCATGTTAGTTCACGGGTGAAGGCTTTTTGGAGGATGGAGTGGCGGATGCGAGCAGCGCTCTGGACGTTGGCGAAATTCCCCGCAGCGGTGCAGCGGCGCTCGCACTCGCGCATTGTCGCAGCCAAGGCATCTAGTATTTCACAATCGAGTTCGTAGAGCGTCGCTTCAATGGCGCGAATGCCGTCACGCTTTTCACAGCACCGCGACACGAAAGCTGCGGTGAGGGAGCCGGCGCCGGCGCCCGCATCCAGCAGGCGCACTGTATTCGGGAGCGGCCCAAACATTGAAGCCATGAAGTCAGCCACAGGCATCGCAGTGAGGAACTGGCCGAGTTCCTCCTGGCGACTTCTGGGGTTTTCGATGGCTGCGATTTTCATGGCGTCATGCTACCAAGCTGAGCTCCGTTTCGCCAGCGAACAAACGGGTAACGTTCGCATGATCGACCGTGTTATTTCTTCCGGCGAACCAGAAGCAAACGGGGAGCTTGATGTTCTCCGCGTTCTTGCCCTCTGGCTCCAGGATGAGCATGTCCGAGCGGGCGATGGCCCAGGTCTGGGGATTGAGTTGTTTCGGCGGCTTCCCCCGCCGCCTCACCCTTCGGGCTCGTTGCGCGAGACCAAAACGGCGCTGCCGCCGCGCCGTTTTGACTTCGTCTGTCTGCGCTTCGCTACGGCTGTCCTGCCCGTAGAGGAAGACCTTGACCTGGGGGTTGATCTGCTGGATGCGGTCCTTGGTAATGTTCAATATGCCGCCGGTGCCGCTGCAGCAGTCATTGACAGTGCGGGCCACGCCCTCGCCACTGGCCAGGTCGGTATCAAACATGAATACCAAATCCACCATGAGGCGGATGGCGGAGGAGTCGGGCTTTTTATTGGAGGTGCGGGGCATTCTACTAATCGAGTTGTGCAGGCGGTGAAGTCATCCTTGGGGAAGGAACTTTTCATTCCTACCTAAATTTCCATTCTTTAGGAAAGGTTAATTACATGTAGCGGAAAATATAAACAAATCCGTGCGCCATCATTTCAGTATTTACCCTATAAATAAGAGTAATTTGCGCGAGTAAGCGGAAGTTATTCACAGCCTCACCTCGCAAAAGGCTATCGGCAGTCTTAACTATAAAATTCATTACTTTAGAAAGATTTATGATTGGGTTTTTGCATCAAAATCTTCTCTTGAGTCAGAATATTTTGTAACTGGCTAATTTCCATGAACATCTGTGGTCAGCGGAAAAGTTATTCACAGGCGCGATCCACATTTGGCTGTCGCCTGCCGGTTGGAAAAAATTGGGTGCTTGGTAAGCTCGATGGCGAAACGAAACAAAAAGCTTATGAAAAACAATAAAAAGGTAGTTCGTAGTCTGCACCTCCTTCCATTACGCCCCACGCCATCTGGGATTACGGCGGTTTTTTTATGGGGCGTCTCACATCGCTTCAATCACAATGTATTCATTCTGGTTCGCAAATACGAAGGAGTTCTGAGAGGTCGTGGCGGTTGACAAAATTGGTTAAAAATTCAACATCCGCATTCCATGCAACGGGTTACGCTTCTCATCATTTTTGGCGTTCTTTTCGGAGGCTTCGCACCTCTGCGGGCGGAGGAATCATCCATCGGAATCGCGATTATTTTCGATACCTCGGGGAGCATGAATGGGATGGTCAAGGCAGCGGAAGGAAAGATGGAGCCGAAATATCAAATCGGGAAACGAGCCTTGGAAAAAGTGATCCATCAGCTGAATGACTACCAGAAAAGCAGCGGTAAGAAGCTAATCGTCGGTCTGTATGTTTTCAAAGGAAAGGGTGGTGACGCCGCAGTGCCGATGTCAGATTTCAACCCGGAAAAGTTTCTGGATTGGATGGGGAAATTTTCCACACCAACCGGAGCGACGCCTCTTGGAAACACCATGGCCTCGGCAGTGGGTGATTTACTCTATGCCAAAGTGGACGCGCGCCATGTGCTCGTCGTGACCGACGGAGAAAATACCGTCGGCCCATCACCCGAGGTTTCAATAAAAGATTTGTATTACGTAATTGAGAAGACTGGCAAACCTGTGGAATACCACTTCATCGCTTTCGACGTCAGCGCCAGCGTCTTCGCTCCAGTCAAAAAGCTCGGAGCCACTTTAGTCAGTGCTTCCAATGAAACCCAGCTTCAGGACAAACTGACTTTTATACTGGAAGAAAAAATCCTTCTGGAGCAGGAGTAAGCCTGTTCCATAACCGACAACCCACACCGCCTACTCTAAAAACTATGTTTCGCGCATTCAAACGTATCTTTATCTGGCTCGGCCTGATGGCTGAGAAAGTCACCGAAACCGACGCCATCAATCAGGCGGTAGTAGAACGCGGCATCCGCGACGCCCGAGCAAAAGCCGACAAGGCACACTACGCCAACGGCCAACTCGCTGGTCAGATTTCGCTGATCAAAGATCAGGTGAAACGTCAGGAGCGTCAGAAGCAGGAACTTCAGGGACTACTCCAGGCGGCAGTTTCCACCAACGATGAAGGCAATGGTGCCCATTTCGCCGAGGAACTCGCGAATCTGGAACAGGATGTCGCCGACAACACCGTGCAGTATCAGAGCCTTGAGGAGCTTTATAAGCAGAACACCGAGATCATCGCCCAGAGCTTGCGCGAGGTGCAGAAATTCCAGCGCGAGTTTGAGACACTCAAGACTCGCGTTGCCGTCGGACGCTCGCTCGACAATCTAGCCACTCTCATGAAGGGCAGCATCGGCGAACTCCAGGGAATGGTCGGCGGTGAACTGGGTCAGAGCATGGAACAGTTGCGCCAGTCAGCAGCCGGCGGTGAAGGTCAGATGCGGGCCACCATGGATCTCGCGAAAGAGATGGGTTCGGGAATCTCCCGTCAGCAGGAGGTCAAGAAGGCACGCGGCAAGATGCTTTTTGAAGAATACAAAAAGAAGATGAACATGGTGCAACCCGAGGCAGAGACATCCGCCCAGCCTGCGGTCGAACGCCAGAAAATCGCAGAGTAATAAAACCACAGAGATGATAGTTGAGAGGTGATGGTTGATAGACCGTGCACCTGGCCACGAAATCTTTCTCTTTGCCTTGCTCTTAAACTTACTCTCCAGCCATTAACCAAAACATCTCATGACAGCACGCGGTAAATTCATCTTCACCCTCATCTTTCTTATCATCGTCGGCATCGGCGTCTCGAAGTGGATGGGGAAAAACAAAACTGCGGAGGAAGGCGGACCCGCTTCCAGTAACGCGGCACAAACCACACCAGACGCACCCACCGCCGAAGCATTACCGGAGTTAAAGCTCGTCGAAACTCAGACTGAAGTTCCCCGTCTTGATGGAGCGCTCCCTTACGTTCCGAAGGACAATATCGTGGATATTGAGCTCAGTGAATACGCCGGTTATGCGGGATTGATCGTTGCGAACGGAGGGCTCGAGCCGAACGACAATTCCATCTTTGCCAAAAAGCATGGCTTCAAAGTGCGCATCAAGCTCAGCGAAGAAGAAAGCTGGTCGGCGCTAAACAGCGGCAAGATGGCTGCATCGGCCACGACCGTGGATGTGCTCGCGCTCTATGGCCGCCAGTTTAATGTGGTGGTTCCTGTGCAAATCGGCTTTTCACGGGGCGCTGACGGCGTCGTGGTGCGTACCGGCTTGAAGCGCGTGAACGATCTCAAAGGCAAGGTGCTTTCCAGCGCGCAATTTACAGAAGCCGATTTCTTCATCCGCTACCTCGCACAGGAAGCCGGGCTGCAAATTAACATGCTTCCCAACATCGATACCAAACCCGATCCTGAAAAAATCAATCTCGTGTATGCGGAGGACGCTTTCGCAGCATGCGACGCCTTTATTGCGGATGATGGAAAACGTCTCGCAGGCTGCGTCACCTGGGCACCAAAAACCACCGAGACCGTCGAAGAAAGCGCTGGCAAGGCGAAGCTACTCATCACCAATCGCAATCTGCTCATCGTGGCGGACATTTTAATCGTCAATAAAGGCTTTGCCCAAGCCGAGCCCAAAATGGTGCAGGGTCTTGTCGCCGGATTGCTCGAAGGCAACCAGATGGTGCGGACCAATCCAGACGCGCATCTGGGGCTGATCGGCAAGGCGTTTAAATGGGACGCCGCACAGACCAAGACCGAATTAGCCAAGGTGCACTTTTCAAACGGACCGGAAAACCTCGCCTTTTTCTCGGGTGCGATGGATGCAGCCGGAAGTTTTGGCGGAATTTATCAGAGCGCCATTTTTAGTTATGGCAGCGAAATGGTGAAAGATCCTGTGGACAGCGATCGCTTCGTAGATACCTCGCACCTCAAGGGACTGGAAACTGCGGGTGCTTTTGCCGGACAACAAATCGCCATCGCGCCGATCCGGGGCGCCGCCAGTGGCCCGGTGGAAACTGATCCCCTGCTCAGCAAAAATATCCGGTTTCTGTTTGAGGCAAACAGCACCGTGCTCGATCTGAACAATCAGGATAATTTAAAATCCCTCGCCGCACTTAAACAGATGCTCCAGATCAGCCCCGGCTCGACGATTTTGCTCCGAGGCCATGTGGACAACTCCAAGGTGGAGCAATTCAAACAACAGGGCGATACGTTCCTGCGTCAGATGGCGCTCAAAGCGGTTGAATTCAGTAAGCAGCGGGCGGCAGAGATCAAGAAGCAGCTCAGCGAGCGCGAGAAAGTGGATGCCTCACGTCTTGAAATCGTGGGACGCGGCTGGGAAGAGCCGCTGGGCACAGACATGGATCAAAACCGTCGCGTGGAGGCGCAATGGTTTACTCTGGAATAAGGTGAGTGATCTTCCGCCAAGTCCAAGGAAGGCCTATTTTACAAGCCCGCATCATGCAACGATCGCGCTGGCAGCCCTTGGTGCCGCTGTTTTTTTTACAGGACTGCCCTTGGTTGGAGTCGCAGGCGGTGTTGCCTATGTGTTGAGCTGGGTTTACGTCCCGGATTTCGGCTTTTTCCGCCGTTGGATGGATCAGAAAAATGAGGAGGCAAAACGGGCTGCCGCCGGGCTGGAACTACAGGACTTCGCGAAACAACGCGACGCGCTGGTATCCGAACTGAACGCAGAGCGCCGTCGTCGCAATGAGGCGTTTGGTCAGACCTACGCCACAATCGCCCCCGCAGGAGATCCCCGAGTCGGCAAGCTGGAGGAGATGCACTGGACCTATCTTCGCCTACTCAGCATCGAGCAATCGCTCGACCGCTTTCTGGAAGGCGAACGCCGGGATGACGTCCCTACCCTCCTTGAACTCGCTAAAGACGAAGTGAAGGATTTGGAAAACGAGGTCGCCGGGATGAAAAATGAACACGACCCGCTGGAAGAAGGACGTCAGCGACTGCTCGATTCGCGCCGAAGCCGACTTGATGTTTTGAAAAAGCGCAATGAGCGCATCGAACAGGCAGAGATCAATCTTCGACTGTCGGGCTCGGAGCTGGAACGGCTCGAAGAGCAAATGAAGCTGCTCCGTGCCGATGCCATCGCTGCCAAAAATGCAGGCAACCTCAGCACCCGGATCGATTCCACCTTCGATCACCTCGCACAAACCAACCGCTGGCTTTCCGAGATGGACCAGTTTCGGGATCTCCTTGGAGCCCTGCCCGATGGAGGGATGCGTGCTGCATCATCTGGCATCTCGCAATCACCACAACGTCCGCAGCGGCAAACGGAACGCGAGCGCTGAGCATCGGTCGAATCGGTCTCATCCGCCTGATCTGTCCGATACTTTCACCATAATATCATGACCGACCTCACTAAATTCACGGCAATTATCACAGGAGCCAGCACCGGGCTTGGTGCAGCAATCGGCAGGACGCTCGCCAAAGCCGGTGTAAAAGTAGTCCTCGCAGCGCGCAGAACCGCAGAGCTAGAAAAAGTCGTCGCAGAAATCACCAGCGAGGGAGGTAAAGCAACCGCCCTGAATACGGACGTCACCAATGAACAGGAGGTCGCTGCCCTCTTCGCCCACGCCCAGGCTACTTTTGGTTCTGTGGATATCCTCATCAATAACGCTGGCATGACGATTCTGGGCGCGACTGAAGATCTTTCGCTGGAATCCTGGAACAAAGTCATCGGAGTAAATCTCACCGGCGCATTCCTCTGCTCGCGCGAGGCGCTGCGCATTATGAAAGCGCAACATTCTGGACGTATCATTTCCATCGGCAGCATCTCCTCCCGTGTTCCACGCCACAACACCATCGCCTATACCACCACGAAATTTGGGCTCGATGGAATGACCCATTCACTCGCGCTCGACGGACGCGACTACGGCGTTTCGGCAAGCGTCATTCATCCCGGCAACATCGAGACTCCGTTTTGGGATGGCCGCAAAGAATACCTGGATCGCGAAGGCTGCATGAAACCCGAAGACGTCGCTAATGTCGTCCTCGCCATGGTTTCCCTGCCACCCGAGGTCAATCTTTACCACAGCTTCATCATCCCCGTACGCCAGCCACTGCTAGGCCGGGGATAACAAGCTCGCTCTGCCTCACATGTCGGCGGGTGGGTTGCAGAACGGGGCCTAGCCGACTAAACTAGCCGACACGTTTTCTCCCCACTTCCATTCACCTCTTGGCCGTTCCATTGAAATTCCCGGGTTGACGCCCCCACCTCACCGCTTACCTTACGCGCACATTAAACGCAGGGGAGCCACAAGGCTGAGAGTTCCGCGATTGCGGGAGACCCTTTGAACCTGATGCGGCTCATCCCGCCGAAGGAAGCAAAGCTCAGCCGTGCCGTATTCCCGCACGGCTTTTTATTTTTTAGGCGCCCCGCGCCGCGCCTCTTCTATCAACCATCAACTTTCAACTATCAACACTGCCCAATGATCGCCACAAAAGACTCCTTTGAACCGCACAGCAGCGAACAACTCCCCGCTTCCAAACGCGTCTATCTGGAGGGGCAGATTCATCCCGAAATTCGCGTGCCCGTGCGCGAAATCACGCTTTCGCCGACGAAGACATTCAGTGGCAGTATGGAGGAAAACGCTCCGGTGCGGGTTTATGATTGCTCCGGACCCTGGGGCGATCCTGACTTCACCGGTACCTCCGACGAAGGCCTCCCTGCCGTGCGCCACGACTGGATTCTCAAACGCGGCGACGTCGCCGAATACGCAGGCCGCGAAGTGAAGCCGCAGGACAACGGTTATCTCTCCGGCAAACATGCCGAATACGCCAGCACGGCGGAAAAAAACCGGCTCGTGGAGTTCCCCGGCCTTAGCGGACAGCGCCGCAAGCCACTCAAAGGCACCGGCAAAAATCCTGTCACCCAGCTCTGGTATGCGCGCCAGGGAATCATCACGCCGGAGATGGAATACATCGCCATTCGCGAGAACATGGGGCGGGCTAAAATTGCAGACATGGCCAATGACAATGTCCGCACCGATCTCGACAAACAGCACGCCGGATCCACCCAGCTCCCCGAAAGTCCCTACACGCCTTCGATATTCGGACGCTTCCCGCAGCGTATCCCCAAGGAAATCACCGCCGAATTTGTAAGAGAAGAAGTCGCCTCCGGACGCGCCATCATCCCCTGCAATATCAATCACCCCGAACTCGAGCCGATGATCATCGGGCGCAACTTCCTCGTGAAGATCAACGCCAACATCGGCAACAGCGCCGTGGCCTCATCCATCGAGGAGGAAGTGGAAAAGATGCGTTGGGCCACGAAGTGGGGCGCAGACACGGTAATGGATCTTTCCACCGGCAAAAACATCCACGCCACCCGCGAATGGATTTTGCGCAACTCCCCTGTCCCGATCGGCACGGTGCCGATTTATCAGGCACTCGAAAAAGTGAACGGCAAAGCCGAGGACCTCACCTGGGAACTCTTCCGCGACACACTCATCGAACAAGCCGAGCAGGGCGTGGATTACTTCACCATTCATGCCGGCGTGCTTCTCCGCTTTGTTCCCCTCACCGCTTCGCGCATGACGGGGATCGTCAGTCGCGGCGGCAGCATCATGGCCAAGTGGTGCCTCTCGCATCACAAGGAAAACTTCCTCTACACGCATTGGGACGACATTTGCGACATCATGGCGGCTTATGACGTGAGCTTTAGCATCGGCGACGGACTCCGCCCCGGCTCGATTGCCGACGCGAATGACGAAGCGCAGTTTGGCGAACTCAAAGTGCAGGGCGAACTCACCGAACGCGCCTGGGCAAAAGGCGTGCAGGTCATGAACGAAGGGCCCGGCCACGTGCCCATGCACATGATCGAGGAGAACATGGCGAAACAACTCGAGTGGTGCCACGAAGCACCGTTCTACACGCTCGGACCGCTCACGACCGACATCGCCCCCGGCTACGACCACATCACCAGCGGCATCGGCGCCGCGATGATCGGCTGGTACGGCTGCGCCATGCTCTGTTACGTCACGCCCAAGGAACACCTCGGCCTGCCCAACAAGAAGGATGTGAAGGACGGCGTCATTACTTACAAGATCGCCGCCCACGCTGCCGACCTCGCCAAAGGCCATCCCGGTGCGCAATACCGCGACAACGCGCTGTCAAAATCACGGTTCGAGTTCCGTTGGGAAGATCAGTTCAACCTCGGCCTCGACCCCGTCACCGCCCGCGAATTTCACGACGAAACCCTCCCGCAAGAAGGCGCGAAGTCCGCCCACTTCTGTTCCATGTGCGGCCCGCACTTCTGCTCGATGAAGATCACCGAAGACGTTCGTAAATACGCCGCTGAGCAAAAGATCTCCGAAGAAGAAGCCTTAAAGAAGGGCATGGAGGAGAAGAGTAAGGAGTTTGCCGAGAGTGGCTCGGAGGTTTATTCAAAGGCATAGGTCCTATACGCCCTATAAGACCTATAGGCCCCATAAGACCTATCTCCACCAGCCATGCCCTCCAAAGACCCCAGCGGCTTTCTCCCAAAGGGCGGCAACTACCAAGGCCTCCTCTCCTATAAAAAGGCCGAGATCATCTACGATTTCACCTTCCGCTTCTGCGAAAAGTTCCTCAAACGCGCCGACCGCACCATTGATCAAATGGTGCAAGCGGCGCGCTCGGGAAAACAAAACATCGCCGAAGGCAGCAAGGCATCCATCACCTCCACGGAAATGGAACTCAAGCTCACCAACGTCGCCCTCGCCAGCCTCGAGGAGCTGCTCATCGACTATCACGATTACCTCCGCGTCCGCGAGACTCGTAGGGATGTTTGAGGGAAAAAACCTCGGACTAAACCCGCACACCGTTTTCGATATTGACCACGCGTTTTTCGAGCAATTCCAGAAGTAATCATCGGACGGGGGTGTGAATTACTTTTGACACTCCATTTCCCTTCATCTCCGCGTAACCGTTCTACTAGAATTTAGTAACGTTATTGGAGTCGCGATTCGCCACCCAGATATTGGCACCATCAAAACAGATGCATTCGGGCGTTACTCCTGTGTTGTGCGTAGCAACGATCGCTCCAGTGCTCGGATTGAGCTTCGTCACGGATGCCTGACCGGCATTCGAGACCCAGATGTTGGCTCCATCGAAACAAATGCCCACGGCTCCGACCCCGCCTGTCGCCACGGTGTAAGTCCCAATGGTTGCGCCAGTATTCGAGTTTAATTTAGTTACGTTATTGCTGAGATAATTGACCACCCATATCGCGCTACCATCGAAACAAATTCCATATGGTCCCGATCCAACTGGAAACGTTCCAAGGTTCGCACCCGTGCTGGCATTCAGCTTTGTTACGGAATTACTGAAATTATTGGTGACCCATATACTGCTGCCGTCGAAGCATATCCCAAGCGGTCCTGACCCTGGAGGTGTATTCCCGACATTATAAGTTCCAATGACAGCCCCCGTGGAGGGATTCAGTTTCGTGACGTTGTTCGTATTAATGTTCGTCGCCCAAATACTGGTTCCATCAAAACAGATGGCGAAAGGAGAAGCACCAGCACTAAATGTCTGTATCGCTCCATTAACAGGATTCACTCGAGTGAGGTTCGCGCTATCTTGATTTGCAATCCAGATGTAGGTCCCATCAAAACACACACCAGCTGGGCCTCCTCCGGCGGAATATGTATCGATCGTCTCTCCGGTGTTCGGGTTCAGCCGCTTCACATTATCGCTGAAGGTATTTGTCACCCAAACATGGTTTCCGTCGAAGCAGACCCCAAAGGGTCCCGACCCGACGCTATATGTGTTGTTAATCGTCGTCGGTCCCCACTTGAGCATCGCAACTTGCTGCAAATTGTATTTGAGACCAGGAATGTTTGTGAGGGCGGAACCATCGCCGCTAAATGTGCCAGTAGTCGTTCCACCCAAGGTGAGATTGGAGGAAAGTTGAGAGGCGGTAAGTTGACCGGTGATCTGTGCAGCCGGGAGATTCGTAAGACCGGACCCATTGCCGCTGAAAGTTCCGCTCGTTGTTCCACCGAGCGTGAGGTTGTCTGCGAGCGAAAGGTTCACACTGCCGCCGAGAGACACGGTGCCGCCGCCACTGAGTCCGCTGTCGGCGTTGATCGTCAATGAGGAGCTTGCGAGTTTGGTCACAGGCACCGAGGCGTCGGTTAGATTTGCCACTGCTGTGCCAGCAGCCAGTTGCGCATTGCCGATGGCGCCCTCCGCGATAACCCGATCAATCTGAATTTCCAATTCGCACGGATAACCACTCCCGGAACCTTCCTTCGCACCGATCAATACATTCGTCGCCCCACTCACGACAAACGCAAAACCGTAATTGGTCGCTGGTGCCGCGAGCCATCCCTGAACCGTGGCGGTAACATCCACTTCCACAAACTGTTTTCCAACGACCGTTAAGGCAGAAATCGTCGCGATCGGCGAAACCGAAACACCCGGCTCCGACATAGCCGTCTTTTCATTCCAGGGAGCTGTGACCGTGTGCAAGCCAATGTCCCCTGCGGTGATGACGTTCGTAATATAAATCCGTAATCGCGCATCCGCGATGTCGCTCGCCGCGAGATCGGGAGGCAAATTCTCGATGGGAAATTGCACATAGCCTTTCCTCGTAGCTTTGATAGTCAGCGAGTTCGCCTTGCCCGTTGCAGTAGTCAGCTTGCCAGAAAGCGAAGAACTATCCTGCGCCGGAGGCAACACATCGGCCTGAGCAAGCGACGAAATGACGAGAAGAAGTAAGAAGTAAAGAAACGTGCGCATATTTCGAGAGAGAAAGTAAACCGACGAGACGCCGACATTTTCATATTAAATCAATATTTACAATTAGATGCTTCGGATGATTTCGCAGACTGCAACCCATGAAGGCCGGGAGACACTTTTCAAGCGCTGCCTTAAGCAGCACACCGGATTGGTCTGCAAGGTCGCTCGCACGTTCGCTCCGAGCGATGCGGAACTCACGGGGTACAGTCCGTCCCGGCTGCGGGGCCATCAGGCGTCCCGCCTGATGATACTTGATTTTATCCAGTCAGACAGGAGTGAGGCATCACGACCAGGCTCCTGTTTGCGGAGATTCTTACACCACCTCGCCAGGCGAGACGCCCGGCGGCCCCACAGCCGGGACGGACTGTGCCCCTACTCTCATGCCGAACACTCTTGGCAAGAAGCATCCGATACTTTGCTTCTCTGGCTTCGTCAGTCATTTCGTTTTTTTTACCTCATTATCTC
>Ga0209181_10010965_pt1 | contig 11692 bp, 12 predicted proteins | sample MAT05_FD_187208 | JGI IMG/M metagenome (GOLD analysis project Ga0209181, IMG submission 187208) | Freshwater microbial communities from Lake Fryxell liftoff mats and glacier meltwater in Antarctica - MAT-05 (SPAdes) (version 2) | ecosystem: Environmental > Aquatic > Freshwater > Ice > Liftoff... | reverse complement strand
GCATACTTTTTATAGCAAACGAAGGCCCCAACTGTTTATAGGCCAATAACATAAATGGGATGTTGATCAACACTATCAAAAGCGAAAGTGAGTAGTCACTGGTCGCAGACACCAGCAGCGAAATACCCGTCACGCCCCCATCAATAAAATGGCTGGGCAGCAGGAAACTTTTCAGCCCCAAACCGGCAATGACCACGCCCGTTCCAACTATCAACGCATCCGACAAGCGCTGCCGAAGGGTTACCACTACTAAGAGAAACGCCTTGGCCACCCGATAGCGGCTCACCGCCTCCGGGCTGCAATCAAGTTCTTGGGAGAGATTTTTTTTTAAAATTTGTTGGACAAACTTAATCATTTTGAAAAATCAATTTTGGTACCCTAAAAATAACACCCTATTAATTGTTCACTCCAAAAAACCACACCAGGGCGGCCATTCGAACCAGAATTGCAAAAATCAAGATCGCTTCGCCCCTGTTCCTGGTTTTTAAATCAAAGGTGTAAAACTTATTCCCATTGGGGTCAATGGTTACATCTTTCCAGTAATAATACGCCATTCCAACACAAATCATGGTCGGCATTATCCATCCGATTATGTTCGATGAAAACACCTGCAAGCTTAGAAACACCAGCACAATCATCCAAACATCATTGCCCTTTCTAGGTTTTCTTATTTTGAGCAACCGATCTTCCTTCATAAAATTTAGCTGCGCTGCACTTACCTCCACGCCCCTTGATTCAAGTAGGTATTTGGCAATAACCATCGTATCGAAATTCCATTCGTCGGGCTTGCCAATGACGTCCCACAATTCGGTATTGGTGAATTCGTACAGAAAGTGTTGTTTAAGATCAATTTTCCCTTCCTGAATGAGCCGGAGCATATCTTCTTCCATCAATTGATTCACCCGTTGAAAATCCTGAGGGCGAAGTTTTACAAATACCTTGGGAGCAAAGGCCATGGCCTCACCAACAATGATTGTGTCCACCAATTGTTTGGGCACTTCCACCTCATGCAGGATACGATTTGATTTCAGCAGTGCAATTAAAGGCTTCGCGTCAGCGTCCGAGTGAAATTTTTCGTAAACTTCGAAGGTTGTATGGGCGAAGTTGTCGTCAAGCATTTCGTTTTTAGGCATGATTAAGGGTTTTATGAAAGTTGTTTAGACACCGTTCCTTAGCGAATCGCCCGATAAACAACGCTCTGCAAGCGTGGGCGAAAATCACCATTCCCAAGTTTGTTGTTCTCCATGGTCGGGTAGGTTCGGTTTGACAAGAAGATAAAGATCAAGTTTTTATCCGGGTCGGCCCAAGCGCAGATGCCCGTAAATCCTAGGTGGCCAAAGGTATTCTTACCTGCCAAGTGACTCATGTTCGCTGTCAGTTTTTCGTCCAATTCTTTCATGTCAAAACCGATTCCCCTCCGGGTACTTGCCGAATATCGGGTAGTGAACTGGCCCACCGTTTCCGGTCGAAGGTACTGCCGCCAACCGTACGAGCCGCCATTGAGCAACATTTGAAAAATCTTGGCGAGATCATTGGCGTTCGAGAACAGACCTGCATGTCCGGCTACTCCACCGAGCATCGCTGCGCCCATGTCGTGAACGTATCCTTGCAGCCTTTGATAGCGGAAATAGCCGTCTTCTTCCGTGGGAACACAGCGTAATGTAAGGCCTTTTTTCCAAGGGTTGTAAGTCGTGGTGGCGAGGCCCAAGGGACGGTAGAATTCACGGTCTGCAAACGCATCCACGGACAGGCCACTAAGGTTATTCACTGCACGGGCACAGAGGTAAAGATCGAGGTCGGAGTATTTGTAGTTTTTGTTGCCAGATAACGGAGCATTGAAAACCTGCTGCCAAATGGTGTCCGACCAAGCATTTTCCATAAACAAATCCTTCGCCACCGGCACTTCAAACCCGGGTTGAGCAGCACTCAAGTAAATCTTGGGTGAAGGCATTTTATCCCCCCTCAGCGTTTGTTGGTAGAACGGGATCCAGGCCTGCAAGCCCGCGTGGTGGGCCATCATCTCGCGCACGGTCAGGTCTTTTTTGTCGGTCGTTTTCAATTCAGGAACATAAGCGCTCATCGGTGCATCGAGCGAAACCTGCTGGTTTTCAGTGAGTTTCATCATAGAAATAGTGGTCGCCGCCACTTTCGTTACCGATGCCAGATCGTAGATCGTCTCGTTCGTTACAGCCTGTGTCTGCTCGTAGGTAAAGTGGCCATAAGATTTTTGCCAAACGATTTTGTTGTCTTTCGCCACCAGGATTTGGCAGCCGGGAGCAGCCCCTGCGCTCACCATTTCCGATACGATGCCATCCATCAACGCGAGGGTATCCGTGCTCATACCCACCGATTCTGGCAGCGCATAGCCCAGCCTTTTTTGGAGGAATGTTTTTTTCATGCCTTGTCCAAAAATCGCCCAGGGAGCGGCCGTCACAGGCAGGATGCCATTCAGGTCGTTTGCCCCAAAAAGGCTTTGTGCCGCAAGTTGCTGGGCCATGGGATCCTCGGTAAAGGCTTGCAACAGCAGGGGTGGCGCATCCATCCAAGCGTAGGTATAGGGATTGCCAAAAACCGTGAGCGCAATGGTGATTTTCTGATTCAACTTGCGCAAAAAATCGAGTTCGCTGTGCGTCAGGCCGTAAATCGTATCAGGCCCTGGCACTGGATTCACCGCTCGATTGGGCCGTGGCGAAGTGCGGATACCATACAAACCCACCAGCACTACATCAAAATTACGAAGCGTATCCAAGAGTTTGTTTCCCATAGAGTCGCTCACTTCTTTGGGCGTATTGAAATGCGCCATCGGGGCATATTGGCCACAGTAGGTTTGGAACACCGTTCGGTTTGTATCGCCAATAGCGAGCGTGGCGAATTTCAGATTTTCGAGGTTTGGAAAGCCCATAAGTTTTTTTTCGTCACGCACCAACGTCAAGGCATTGCTGACGATGCGGTACTTGAGCGCGAGGGCTTCCGGCGGGTTCAGGTCGCGGCGGAGATTGGCCAAGTCCACTCGTTGGGGCTTCGTCAGTCCAAGGCGGTATTTGGCGCGGAGGATGCGCTTCACGCTTGTCCAGAGTTGGGTGCGGTCGAGCGATCCATCGGCTAGCGCGACTTGGATAGCTGCGATCGAAGCCCCTACATCCACGGGCAATAGGCTCATATCATTGCCCGCTTTAAAAGCCTCCACGTCGGCAACGCCGTTGGGGAAAAACTTCTTTACACCCTCCATTTCCATGGCGTCGGTGAAAATAAGGCCCTCAAAACCCATCTCTTGGCGCAACAAATCGGTCACGGCTGCACGACTCAGCGTGGTGGGCCGGTTCTCGCGGGCATCAAGCGCGTTCACCTGCAAATGCGCCACCATGATAGAGCCTGCGCCGTTTTGGGCCAACATTCTGAATGGGTACAGTTCAAGACTATCCAGTCTGGCGCGGTTGAACGGAATCAGCGGCAAATCAAAATGCGAATCCATGTCCGTGTCGCCGTGGCCTGGAAAGTGTTTGACGCTGGCCAGCACACCGCCATCTTGCAGCCCAGACATGTATTGAAACGCTTTGGCGGCCACATTGTAGCGGTCTTCGCCATAACTACGCTCGCCGATGACAGGGTTTCCGGGGTTGTTATTCACGTCCGCCACAGGGGCGAAGTTGACATGAACGCCCATGCGAAGGCATTGGCGTGCTATTTCACGGCCCATATTGTAGATCAGTCGGTTGTCTTGAACAGCGCCGAGCATCATGGCACGCGGAAACGAAAGGGCATTGCCCTTGTACCGCATCCCTACCCCATTCTCAAAATCCATGGCGATCATGAGCGGTACGCGTGGACTGGCGGCTTGGTAGCGATTGCTGAGTTCGGCGTGTTTTTCGGGTGTGCCCAGATACGTTGGATTGAAAAAACACAATCCACCAGGTTTGTATTTTCGGATCAAATCCTCCACCTGCCGTTCGTAGGCGGTATCCTTGTCCGAATGGGCCCGGAGCATGAACAATTGGCCTAAACGCTCCTCCTCTGAGAGGGCGTTGAACACCGAGTCCACCCATTTTTCTTCTTGCATATCAGCAGATTGGGAGAGGTTGGCGAAACGGCGGCTGTCGTGCGCGGCCAAGAAGATTAGGGCGCTGGCGAGTGCGGTGAGGAGGGGTGTTTTTTTGAAGAGAGGGTTTGCCATGGGGCAAAGGTCGGGCAATGGCTTCTATTCGGCTCGATCTGTCAATAGTTTTTCCACTTCGACTTTCAGCAAAGGAATATGGCGGACGGCGATGGCCCACAGCACTTCTTCCTACACTTTTTCATATTTATGAATGATAAAATTGCGGGCATCCACGATGCGGCGAGCACTGGAAATTGAAATTTCTTGCTCTGCCGCGAGAATTCAGCCAACTGCTTCGCCGATGATTTCGACGTTCCGTTCCAAGGCTCGTTTTAACATGATATTTTGCTGCAAGCCTTTAAACCCGTCACGATTGGAAACCATAAAAGTCTCCACTTCTGAGATCGCGCTCTCGATATCCAGCAGCCCTTTAAACACTTTATCTTCTTGCATAGACGGGCTGTTTGGTATTTTCCACGACTTGCTTGAAATAAGGGTTTTTCAAAGTTTGAACTTCCACTAGATCAATTTTTCTTTGAAAAAGCACCGCGAGTGCGTCTCGGAAATCGAAAAAATTATCGGCATAATCTTCGGGGGAAACAGCCCCAAACATGACCACAAAATCAAGGTCGCTCTCTGGGCCAAAGCGTTCCGTTAGTGCAGAACCGAAGATATCCTAGGCAATGAAGTGATGCTTGGCGCAGAGTTCTGCAAGTGCTATGCGATGAGTTTCCATCAATGAAATAGCCATAATGTGATAATTTTTCACAAAAGCAGGGGTTTGGCCGGAAAAAGAGGATGCCTAAAAATCTAATGGGGGATTTGCAGAAAGCAAATCCCCCATTAGGAAAAACTGAAATTTGCCCTGTCAATTGCCTTTGAGGAAAAACTCCGAGACCATGGCTTGCCGTGAAGAGCGAAGCATATTGAATGCTTCTCGCTTTGGGGTCGGAATGTCTTGCACGTCCATCGCCAGAAAAAATAGTACCGGGACAGGTACGGCAAGCTTCTCGCTCAGATTCCGAAGAAATTCGAGCGAGGGTTCTTTCTGGTTGTTCTCGACAACAGAAAGATAAGAAATGCTGATTTTGCACAGATTCGCCAAGTCGCCTTGTGAGTAGCCTTTGTTGGCGCGAACAGTTTTTTACGCAAAACCACTTATTCGCTTGTGGCAAATCCCTGCTGTATTCAATATCTTTTTGACGAGCTGAGAACTACCCCTTTTTCCCCGCCGCCAGCACCCCACCCCCGATCACACATGCCGCCGCGAGGACATAAAACAAGGTCGTGTTTTCGGAAGGTCCCGTGTCTTGCTTTATTTCTACTTTCCCAAGATCAATAATGGTTCTATCCTCATTGTGGCTGTTAAATGCCACGATGGCCAATGCAACGCCTGCGATGATTAGGATGATGCCGATAATGCGCTTCATAATTTAATGTTTTAATTGTTAAGACAAATTTGTTTCACACAACGCCAGTACGGCACAGCGTTAGGAACGCGGCACCAATAACTTAGTCATTTTAGGGAGCCAAGATAAGAGGTTTAAGCCTTGTTCGAGTCAGAACACCCTATTATTTCAATTCACGCTTCCATCATTGGGCACATAAGGCCCACTGCCCAAGGGCTGATCGCCTTCGGCCATTTTCGTGATGCGGAGGTATTGGTGTCCGCCATTGGGCTGGTAGATGGCTGCCACGCCCAGGCCGTGTTCCCGAAAAAAAACGAGCACTACATTGCAGCCTTCCAAGACTATAGCGCCATGCACCAGACCGGCAGCGGGGTATTCCATAAATTCCTGTCCACCAAACTTTGGCTGAGTCGTTTTGAAAACGGCTTTACCGATATTTTTTTTGGCCAGTTCAATGAATGGATCGTCTGCAAGCGGTACACACGCGGCCTTGAATCGCGGGTCTGTCTGGTGCATCACAAGCAAATAGGTAATCGCCTGTTCGTAATCGGGCGAGAGGAGCATTTCGAGCAGTTTGGTCAGTTTTTCTTGCATGGTATTATGGTTTTTTAATTCAAAATTTTCCAAAACAGTTCCTTCATCAGTTCCTCCTCCTCTGTGCCGTCGTTGTTTACGCCTTTGGAACGCAGGTCGTAGTCTTTGAGGTGGCCGATCACCCGGGCGCATTGGGCGGCAGAGAAATTCGCCGCAGCGGCTTTATATTCTTTCAAAAACCAATCAGAACGTAATTCCAGGGCTTTTAACACCTCACTATCTGGCTGGCCTTTGAGGGAATGCAGCATAAAAACCTTGGAAAAGTAGGCATAAAGGCTCGAAATGGTAACAATCAGCGGATTCTTTCGAATGTTGGCGGCAAAATGCTGTTGAATGCGGGCCACCTTGCTGCGGTCGCGGGTGGCGAGGGCTTTTTGCAACTCGAACACGTTGTAGTCCTTGCTGATTCCGATGTTGTCCTGAATGTGTGCAACCGTGATGGCCGTGCCACCTGAGAGATTGAGGGCGAGTTTGTCGAGTTCGTTGGTGATCTTGGAGAGGTCGGCACCGAGGTATTCGGCCATTAAAGCGGCGGCGGATGGTTCGATGCTCTGTTTTCTGGCCTTGCAGGCGCTCGAAATCCAGTCGGGGATTTGGTTGTCGTAGAGTTTTTTGCTCTCGTAAAAAACGATGTTTTTGCCGCCAAGGGCTTTGCCGAATTTGGTGCGGGCGTCTATTTTTTTGTGCTTGTAACTCGCCACAAAAACCGTGCTGGGCATCGGATTCTCGATGTAACTGGTCAACTCCACCAGGCTTTTCATTTCCTGTGCTTCGCGCAAAATGACGACCTGCCGCTCGCTCATCATCGGGTAGCGGCGCAGGTGGTCAAGCAGGTTGAGGTGGTCCACTTCTTTGCCGTAGAGAATAGTCTGGTTAAAACCGCGCTGGGCTTCAGGCAAAGCCCTGGCCTCCACCGCGTCAGCGATTTGATCAATAAAAAACGGCTCTTCACCGTGCAGGAAATAGACCGGGGCGAATCGGCCAGATTGGATGTCGCGGAGGATTTCGTCGGCAGTCATTATTTGAGCAGGTCGTTCAGGTCTACGCCAATAGAATCAATAAAGGAGGGATGTCGGTTGTCTTCGCCTACACCAAGTCGGTATTTCATCCACTTTTCGGTGTCGTAGTTATACACAAAACCTTCTGGAACACCGTACTCCTCCACCAAGGTTTTGACTTTTTCAAAATCACGGCGAGCCCCCGTGTTGCCACTTACTTCGATGATGACCTTGTTTTGGCGGTTTTCGTTGTCAAACAAAAGAATGTCGGGTGTAGGGCTGGTCTGGCTTTCGTCAATCATCGTTTCGGGAAAAGGTTCGTAAGGAATGCGCTTTTCAATATAAAAAAGAATCCCCAAACGCATCATCAATTGGCCAATGATGCGCTGGTGGATTTTTGGTGCGTTGACTCCCATGTAAATCGTGTTTTCAGTCATCTTTTTTAATATTTTTAGCCACTAATTGCACTAATCAGATCCGTTTATGAATAAATTAGTGTAGATTCGCGCAAATGGTAGCTAAGAATTGATGGGAAAGATTGATTTCTTTTTTTGACAAAAGTAGGCGTTTTTCAAACACTAAAAACTCCAACTTTGCCCCGTGCAAACCACCCAACACAACACCGAAATCATCCGCAACGAAGCCCAGCGACTGGGTTTTGAATTCGTCGGTTTTGCCCGCGCCGAACGGCTCGAAGCCGAGGCCCGCAACTTGGAGAAATGGCTCTCGCGCAACGCACACGGACGCATGGCTTACATGGAAAACCATTTCGACCTGCGTACCGACCCTACCCTGCTCGTGCCGGGCGCAAAAACCGTTATCTGCCTGACCTTCAATTATTTCACACCCGAAAAACAGGCCGACCCCGATGCGCCCAAAATTGCCACTTATGCCTACGGGGAGGATTACCACCATGTCGTGAAGGACAAATTGAAATCGCTCCTGCAATTTATCCAGACCGAAATAGGCGAGGTGAACGGGCGATGTTTTGTGGATTCCGCTCCGGTCATGGAGCGCGAGTGGGCCAAACGCGCCGGCCTGGGCTGGAACGGCCGCAACACCCTCACCATCCACCCGAAACGCGGCTCGTTTTTCTTCCTCGCCGAGATTATTTGCGACCTCCCCCTGCTCTACGACGACCCCATTCGCGACCACTGCGGCACTTGCCGACGTTGCATTGACGCCTGCCCAACGGAAGCCATCAGCCCGGAAGGATATTTTCTCGATGCTTCGCGTTGTATCTCCTACCTGACCATTGAGTTGCGCGACGAAATCCCCACCGAATTCAAAGGCAAAATGGACGACTGGATGTTTGGCTGCGACGTGTGTCAGGATGTTTGCCCCTGGAACCGTTTTTCCGAACGCACTACCGAGCCGGCCTTTGAACCTCACCCCGATCTGCTCAATCTTTCGCACAGCGATTGGGAGGAATTGACCGAGGAGGTTTTTGGCAGGGTTTTTAAAAAATCGGCGGTTAAAAGGGCGAAATTTGATGGGTTGAAGCGGAATATTGGGTTTTTGAAAAAGTAATACCTTCTTACAAAAGCTCAAATGCGAACTTGAGACGGTAATTTGTTGGCTTTGTCCAAACTGAAATCTTTATCAAAGAACATTTGACCCTTTCGCTGGTCTATTCATATTCAATCCCTTCGGGATTTTTAAAAGGCTAAACAATTACTTTTATTCTTTCGTTGGGTATACTCTCCAAGTGTAACTTTTATGAATTATCTTCCAAGAGCCTTCATATTTTAGCAATAGAAAATAATCAGTAAAAATTCGCCAATTTGGAACAACAATTTCTACTTTTACTATTGCCGCATCTTTTTCGTAATCTATCGAAATAATCCGACCAATACGGTTTGATTTTTCGCCTGCTTTCACCGTTGATATATACGCCTCTCCTGAACGAATTCTGAGGCTGTCTGCATCCGTTACTGTGTAAAGATTAAAGTTTGGATGAAATACTTTTCTCAGCCTTTCAGGTTCGCCGTTTGCTGTCCCTTCGATATAATCCATAAGCGTTTCCCCAATCTGTTCAATTTAAGATTTATTATTTTCAGTTTGAGCATTCGCACACAATGCACCAAAAAAAATGAAGCCAATGGCTAAAAATTTGACTGATTTCATTGTTTGTTATTTTTTATGATTGGACGTTACCACTGCCGATATGCCGACGCTTAGGAGGCATGAGAGGTAGTGGATTGTTGGGTTATTTCTATTTATTTGCTTGATTAGCAATAATTTGCAATACTTGTTCTTGTGAAATATTTAGCGACTTAGCAATTATGGCTAAAGGGACACTGTTTTGATGTAACCCAACTACAGCCTCTATCTCCCTTGTGTCCCGTGCCTTCTGTGCTATGATTTCCTTCTCCCCCCGCTCATCTTGCTCCTTAATGCCCACATTATCATAAGCCTTCAACTCCTCTTTGCTCCATTGGTACTTATCTGCCTCAATAAAAGCAGTTTTCAAACCTTCATCTTCCTGCGCAAAATCAGGGATAACATGTAGTTCTTCCGAATGCTTGATGAAATAAGTCCACTTGTCAATTGGCGTATCCAACTCATTCATTTCTTTCGAGAACTTGGGCAACTCGATGAAAGAGAACTGAATATCTTTCAGCAGATGCTCGCTGGTAGCCTTATTCAATATCAAGTGTCGGGTGTGATAATCTGTATCAGTTCCAAATGGGAAGTCCAATATGCCAATGAAGTAAGCAGGGTGCAGTAGTGGATAGTCCTCTCCTTTATCTATCTGCATGGAATAATCCCGGGAGATGTAATACTGTACACGTTTATCGAACCCGGTCTTATCGGCCACCTGCATTTCCACCACAAACTTTCTGCCCGACTGGTCGGTTGCCCGAACATCAAGGATTGTTGCTTTCTCTCCTGCGATACGAGGGAACTGGTATGGATTAGCGATAGTGACGCTGACCACTTGATGATCGCCTTCCAACTCCAAAGAGGCGTTCAAAAACGAGATGAGCGGAGCCGTTTTCTGCTCGTTGCCAAAAATCTTGCAGAAAGCGATGTCGTTTTTTATATCTGCGAACTGCATAATCCTGTTTTTGGAGCAAAATTACGGGATTTGAAGGACAGGAGCAAAAGATACAACAGAATGTTTAAAGTTTGTGATTTGGGTTCAATTATAGGGTATTTGGTATTCCAATTTCTGCCATCGTTACGCTTCCCGAATGTGCGACGTTTAGGAGTAATTTTCGGGAAGCGATTGTTGGCAGTTTTATTCTATTTTTAGGTCACGCAGGTCAATTTCTATGATCTGTTCTGAATCATCAGCGTTTAGAATCGCTTCCTGAATTACTGCCACATAAGGGACTAAGGATTTGAATCGGTTGTCGAGTATCCGTAATACAATCAGCCGTACAGGATATTTGTCTAAGTTCTGCTGATATTGTAGGTTTCTATCTGCCGTGAGTAAAAACTCAAAACCTTCCTTTAACATGGAACGTATCAAGTCTCCATTTTTCTTCTCTGCCCAGCCAATATCATGCACCGATATGACTTCTAACGGTAGTGTTAAAAGTTTGGCAAGCGGACGTGGCAGGTTCTCATCAAGCAATATTTTCTTCATGCTCGGTGTAAGTATAGTGTCTTTCCAGTAGTACAAGCAACTGAATTACCTGTTCTCTCCTGACGGAGGGAAAATCGTGCAGGAATTCTTCAATGGTATCCCCGCTTTTTAGATAGTCAAACAATATCTTTACCGGTACTCTTGTCTTGGCGAATACCGGCGTGCCGCTTTGTATTTCAGGTGATATTGTGATCAAGTCAGCTAACATATTATTATATTTTAGTCCCTCACTTTTTTTCGTATGCAAAGTAAAGCAATTTGGGTGATTTTTCAAATTTTTCACCTGAATTCAATGGATTTAGTCTAATATATTGGTTACAAGCACACTCAAAGCCGTTGAATTTCAAGTGTTAAGGCCAATCCAATTATATATAAAAATATTATTATTTTTAGTTACTTCCAACGTGAGCGTGACTGTCAAACCGCTGCGTTTAGCGAGCGGTTGACAGCCACGCAGAGTTATCCGTATATTTTTTGATCAAGTAGTACCAAATTCTCTAGTTTCCCCATTTGTTCAACTTTTCTGGCATCATTCAGGTTTCTCCTAACTTCTGATTCACTTATTGGATGTCCATGAAAAAAAGTTTCATAGCCGTTTTTATGTTTAGTTTTTGAGTCTCGCCAAGTACGTTGTTTCCTTGAAATAATTACTCGCACATAATTGGTACTCTCTTTGTTATCAATACATTCAGAACATTTACCATAAGCATGAATCTCTTGAAACCCATTTTTCTCTGAAATCTTAAGTGTCCCTTTATGAATTATTTCTTTTTCTAATTTATCTATAAGATTCTCAAGTTTTTTGTGGTACTTACTTGCGTCATTCTTATATGAATGACTATTCTCATGCTTAGGGTATTTTTCTCTAATCAACCTGCCCCATTTCTCAATTTTATTAGTATTTTTGCTTAAAAGCAATATTCCGCTTGACGTATTGTAATAAAAATATTTGTCGTCAATAAATTTTTTCAAAAGCCCTTTATTCTCATAATATAAATATTCG
>Ga0209181_10010962_pt1 | contig 11694 bp, 9 predicted proteins | sample MAT05_FD_187208 | JGI IMG/M metagenome (GOLD analysis project Ga0209181, IMG submission 187208) | Freshwater microbial communities from Lake Fryxell liftoff mats and glacier meltwater in Antarctica - MAT-05 (SPAdes) (version 2) | ecosystem: Environmental > Aquatic > Freshwater > Ice > Liftoff... | reverse complement strand
TGGGCCGACGACGAGGCCCACCTGCGCAGCTATGGCTACGAGTGATGAAGGCCCGAAGAAGCTTCGTGTCGCCGCCAAACGGGAACTGACTGCCTTGGGGCGGCCCACCGTCGGCCGCTCACCGCCGCTGCTGGCCTACGTGTTGCATCAACACGACTGGAGCGAGACCAGTCTCATCGTCGAGCTTTTCACGCGCGCCCAGGGCCGGGTGGTGGTGGCGGCCAAGGGCGCGAAGCGACCCACGTCGAACTTTCGCGCGGTGCTGTTGCCGTTCCAGCCCATCCTGGCGCAACTGGGCAAGGCGCCGGCGGATGCGGCCGCCGAGATCTTCAACCTGCGCAGCGCTGAATGGGCCGGCGGCCAGCCGCTTCTGGGCGCACCGGCGATGTTCTCTGGCTTCTACGCCAACGAACTGCTGTTGAAGCTGCTGGCGCGGCAGGACCCCCACCCCGTGCTGTTCGATGCCTATGCCGACACGCTGACGGCGCTGGGCGAAGGTGACGACGAAGCCCCCGCATTGCGCGCGTTCGAACTCGTGCTGCTGCGCGAACTGGGCTGGCTGCCCGAACTGAACAGCGCCACGCTCACCGCCGAGGCATTGCAGCCCGAGGCCCGCTACACCCTGCAGGCCGAGGCCGGGCTCGTGCTGCAGCGTGAAGGCCTGACGGGCAGCACCTGGCAGGCGCTGGAAGCCGCGCTCGCGCACCAGGGCCAGACCGGCAGCACTGCCGCCCTGCGGGCTGCTTGCTCGCCCGTGGCCGCCGCCCTGCTTCGCCCTCTGCGCAGCCTGCTTCACTATCATCTGGGCTCCATGCCCCTGCGCACCCGCGAAGTGTGGCGTGGCGTGCAGCGGCTGGTGGACACGCGATGAACCCTCTGATCTTTTCCGACACCCAAGACGCACGCGGCACTGCGCTGTCGGTCAACGTCAACAAGGTGGCCTATCTGCGCAACACGCGGCATCTGGGCATCCCCAGCGTCGTGCGCGCGGCCACGCTGTGCCTTCAGGCCGGCTGCGACGGCATCACCGTGCACCCACGGCCGGACGAGCGCCACATCCGCGCCCACGATGTGCACGACATCGCCGCGCTGATGCAAGACTGGCCGCAGGCCGAATACAACATCGAGGGCAACCCCTTCCAGAACCTGATGGGGTTCATCCGCGCGCTGGCGGCCACAGGGATGCGGCCTCACCAGGCCACCTTCGTGCCCGACAGCGAAGACCAGTTCACGTCCGACCACGGCTGGAACCTGGCCGCCGACAGCGCCCGCCTGCGCCCGCTGATCGACGAATGCCACGCCCTGGGTGTGCGCGTCAGCCTCTTCATGGACGCCGAGCCGGGCGTGATGGCCGATGTGCGCGCGGTCGGTGCCGATCGCATCGAGCTCTATACCGAGCCCTATGCCGCGGCCTGGGGCCACGAAGGGCAGGGCGCACAGATGGCACGGTTTTCTGCAGCGGCTGCGGCCGCCCACGCCGCCGGTCTGGGCGTTAACGCCGGCCACGACCTCAATCGCGACAACCTCGCCGCGTTCCTGCGCGCCGTGGAAGGCGTGCAGGAGGTCTCGATCGGCCATGCGCTCATCGGCGACGCGCTGGAGTTCGGCCTCGCCGAGACCGTGCGCCTGTACCGCGCCTGCATCGCCCAAGGCGCGCCGCGCCCGTGATCTACGGCATCGGCACCGACGTCTGCGACATCCGGCGCATCGCGGCCACAGTGGCGCGGCGCGGCGGCGACCGTTTTGCCGAACGCGTGCTGGGCGCGGACGAGTTGCGTGTCTTCCAGGCCCGCCGCGCGCGCGTAGACGCACGCGGCCTGCGCTTCCTGGCCACCCGCTTTTCAGCGAAGGAGGCCTTCTCCAAGGCCATCGGCCTGGGCATACGCGCGCCGATGACGTGGAAGGCTTGCCAGATCCTCAATGAAGCGAGCGGCAAGCCCGTGCTGCACCTGTCGGGCGAACTGGCGGCATGGTTCGAGGCCCGCGGCTTGGTGGGTCATGTCACGGTGACGGATGAAACCGACTACGCGGCCTCTTTCGTCGTCGTCGAAAAACGCGCCAGCACACCCTGAGCCTGCCCATGAACTTGCACCATGCCCCGGTGATGCTCGACATCGCCGGCACCACGCTGAACAAGGACGATCGCCGCCGCCTGAAGCACGCCTTGACTGGCGGCGTGGTGCTCTTCGCGCGCCACTTCGAGCACCGCCTGCAGCTGACCGAACTCACCGCGGCCATCAAGATGTTGCGGCCCGACCTGCTGATCTGCGTCGACCACGAAGGCGGCCGGGTGCAGCGTTTTCGCACCGATGGCTTCACGGCCTTGCCCGCCATGCGCGCTTTGGGCGAGCTGTGGATGAAGGATGCGATGACGGCCACCGATGCCGCCAGCGCCCTGGGCTTCGTGCTGGCCGCCGAATTGCGCGCCTGCGGTGTCGACTTCAGCTTCGCGCCCGTGCTCGACCTGGATCATGGCCCCAGCGGCGTCATCGGTGACCGCGCCTTCCACCGCGACCCGCGTGTGGTGGCGTTGCTGGCCAAGAGCGTGGCCCACGGCCAGCTGCGCGCCGGCATGGCGCACTGCGGCAAACACTTTCCCGGTCACGGCCATGCGGCGGCCGACAGCCATGTGGCCGTGCCCTTGGACAAGCGCAGCCTGAAGACCATCCTGGCCGACGACGCACGGCCTTACGAATGGCTCTCGGCCACGCTCACGGCGGTGATGACGGCCCACGTCGTCTACCCCAAGGTCGACGCGCGCCCGGCCACCTACTCAGAGCGCTGGCTGAAAGACGTGCTGCGCGGCCGCTACGGCTTCACCGGCGCGGTGTTCACCGACGACCTGAGCATGGAAGGTGCACGCTGGCTGCAGGGCTCGCTGCTCAGCACCACCGAAGCCGCCATGCTGGCGTTGAACGCCGGCTGCGACCTGGTGTTGCTGTGCAACCAGTCGCTGCACGACGGCGGCGCGCCGGTGGATGCATTGCTCGACGGCCTGGCGCGCGCTGCCGAACAAGGCCAGTGGCAGCTCAGCCCCGACAGCGAACTGCGCCGCCTGGCCCTGCTGCCGCAGACCGCGCCGCTGACCTGGGACGAGCTGATGCACGACCCGGGCTACCAGCGCGCGCTGGAGCGTTTGCCCTGAGCTGAGAGCTCGCCAAGAAAAAAAGGGCTCCGCATGCGGAGCCCTTTTTCGCTGCGTGGCGTCGACAACGACGCCGACGATCTCAGCTTGCAGCGCTGTGGTCGAAGGGCAGCTTCAGTTGCGACAGGTCCTTGCGTGTTTCCACCAGCACCAGCGGGCCTTCGTCCACCACCACCGTTGGCTTGCGTTCACGCGGTACGTGGATGGGCTTCGGCTCGGCCGCCATCGCGGCGTGGGCAGCGGCCACCTTGTCGGCGTCGGAACCCACCCATTCCAGGCCGGCCTGCGCGGCCAGGGCCTGCAGGTCGCCGAGGGGCAGCACGAAGGGGGCAAGAGCGAGAAGCGCGACAGGCTCGGGAGCGCTGCGGGCGGGCGCTGGGGCCACGGGTACAGCCGCCACAGGCGCCGCTTCAGCGACTGAGGCTCTGACCGACGCGGGAGCCGGCGCCGGCACCGCCACTTCGGCCACGGCTGCGGGCACCATCGCTTCGGGTTGCGCTTCTCCGTCGTCGTGCTGTGCCGGCATCAGTGCGGCAGGTGCCGGGTCGCTTTCGCCAGTTTCAACGGTTTCGCCGGGCGCGCCTTCGCGGCCGTCGCGCTGGCGGTCGCGACCACGGCCACCACGGCGGCGGCCACGCCCTTCACGTTCACCACCTTCAACATCGCTGCTGATCGCTGGGGCTTCACCTTCCGTGGCGGGCGCGGTCGTCTCGTTGCCTTCGCTCGACACCGAGCCTTCGCTCAGCGCGGAGGTTTCGCCGCTCTCGGTGATCGGGCCTTCATCGCTGCGGCCTTCGCCACGGTCGCGGCCACCACGGCGGCGACGGCGGCGTCCGCCTTCACCTTCACCGGCAGGGGTTTCGGTGCCGGGCAGACCGCCCAGGGGGGGGTGCGCAGCACTGCTGCCGTCCAGCGCCAGTTCTTCGCTGCGGGCCTCGGTTTGCGCGGTGCCGTTGCGCTCAGAGCGCGTGCCACGGCCTCCATTGCGCTCGGGGGTGCGTTCACCGCGATCAGCACGTTCGGCACGCTCCGCAGTTCGCGGCGCGCGCTCTTCGCGGGCCACGGCTGTGGCGCCTTCGCCTGCCGCCGTTTCCGGGCGTGGCTGGCGGTTGTCGCGGCCTTCACGGCCCCCGCGTCCACCGCCTTCACGTTCGCCACCGCGGCCACCGCGGCCACCACGTTCGCTGCTGCGTTCGCCATTGCTATCGGCGCTGCGTTCCGTGCCGCGCTCAGCTCCGCGCTCAGTTCCGCGCTCGGTACCACGCTCGCCCCCGCGCCCACCACGTCCGCCGCGTTCACCACGCCGGCCATCGCGCTTCTCGGGCGCAGGCGCGGGCGTGGCTGTCGCCGGCCCTTGCACGGGCATGGCCACAGCAGCGGGTGCCGGTGCTGGCGCCGGGGCGCCGCCGAACAAGCGGCCCACCCAGGCAAAGAACCCACCGCCTGCAGCCGGCGCCGGGGCGTACACGGTGGCTGACACCGGGGTGGCCATTTGCGCCGCGGCTGGCGCGGGTTTCGGTACCGATGTCGGCAGAGGCGCCGGCATCGGCGGCGGTGCGGGCGGGGCCGGCTGGTCGGGCAGCACGCCCTTGATCAGCGGCTCTTGCTTGGGCTTGGCCTTCTCACGACGCGTGATGCCGACTTCGTCGTCCGGCTCCTCGATCATCGTGTAGCTGGCCTGCAGGCTTTCCAGACGCGGGTCGTCGTGGCGCAGCCGCTCGAGTTTGTAGTTCGGCGTTTCCAGGTGCTTGTTGGGCACCAGCAGCACCGTCACGCGCTGCTTCAGTTCGATCTTGGTGATCTCGCTGCGCTTCTCATTCAGCAGGAAGCTCGTCACTTCCACCGGCACCTGCACATGCACGGCGGCAGTGTTTTCCTTCAGCGCCTCTTCCTGGATGATGCGCAGGATCTGCAGCGCCGAGCTCTCGGTGTCGCGGATGTGGCCGGTGCCGTTGCAGCGCGGACAGGTGATGTGGTTGCCTTCGCTCAGCGCCGGGCGCAGGCGCTGGCGTGAAAGCTCCAGCAGGCCGAACTTGCTGATGCTGCTGAACTGCACACGCGCACGGTCGGAGCGCAGCGCATCACGCAGCCGCTGTTCCACCTCGCGGCGGTTCTTGCTCTCTTCCATGTCGATGAAGTCGACGACGATGAGACCGCCCAGGTCGCGCAGGCGCATCTGGCGCGCCACTTCGTCGGCGGCCTCCAGGTTGGTTCGCGTGGCGGTTTCTTCGATGTCGCTGCCGCGGGTGCTGCGCGCCGAGTTCACGTCCACGCTGACCAGCGCTTCCGTGTGGTCGATGACGATGGCGCCGCCCGAGGGCAGGTTCACGGTGCGGCTGAAGGCCGTTTCGATCTGGTGTTCGATCTGGAAGCGGCTGAACAGCGCGGCGTCGTCGCGGTAGCGCTTCACACGGTTGGCGGTCTCGGGCATGACGTGCGTCATGAACTGCAGCGCCTGGTCGTGGATGTCGTCGGTGTCGATCAGGATCTCGCCGATATCCGCGGTGAAGTAGTCGCGGATGGCGCGGATGACGAGGCTGCTTTCCTGGTAGATCAGGTAGGCGCCCTTGCCGCCCTTGGAAGCGCCATCGATGGCGTCCCAGAGCTTGAGCATGTAGTTCAGGTCCCACTGCAGCTCTTCGGCGCTGCGGCCGATGCCGGCGGTGCGCGCGATCAGGCTCATGCCCTTCGGGTATTCGAGCTGGTCGAGGTTTTCCTTCAGCTCTTCGCGCTGCTCACCTTCGATGCGCCGGCTGACGCCGCCACCGCGCGGGTTGTTGGGCATCAGCACCAGGTAACGCCCGGCCAGGCTGACGAAGGTGGTGAGTGCCGCGCCCTTGTTGCCGCGCTCTTCCTTGTCCACCTGCACGAGCAGGCTGTCGCCTTCCTTGACGACATCCTGAATGCGCGCGTTCTTGACGTCTGCGCCTTCGCGGAAGTAGTTCTTGCTGATTTCCTTGAAGGGCAGGAAACCGTGACGGTCTTCGCCGTAGTCGACGAAGCAGGCTTCCAGACTGGGCTCGACGCGCGTGATGAGCGCCTTGTAGATGTTGCCCTTGCGCTGTTCGCGCCCTTCGATTTCGGTTTCGAAGTCGAGCAGTTTCTGCCCGTCGACGATGGCCAGGCGCCGCTCTTCCGGCTGCGTGGCGTTGATCAGCATGCGTTTCATGTGCACTCCTGCGAGGTGTCGCCCGGTGGGGGGACACCCGTTCTCACATCGATGCACGAAAAACGCGGAAAAACCGACGGCGCGAAATGCCCTGGACTGCGTGCCTGCCGCCGGGTGGGCGGCTAGCGGCGCAGCGTTGGCGCGTGCGCTTCGGGCGCGGCAGCAGGGGCATGCGCCGTCAACCCTGGCTGCCGCGGATCACGCGGCAGTGCCCCCGCCACGGGGCCGGCGGCGCACACGGCACAGGGCCGCGGCGCCTTGGCGCGTGTCTTGGGGTGGTGGGGAGACGAAAACTGCATGGACTGCTGGGCGCACCGGGCGCGGGTGACAGTGGGCCTGCACTGCAGGAGCTCAGGCGCTCTGCCACCACGAATGTTCACGGCTGTCTTGCCTTCGGGCGAGACAGGGTTCTTCTTTGTTTCTCTGCCACCTGCAGCTGCGGCCTGCCGGGTACCTCTGGGGCCCCGGCCCGAACGCCCGCTGCAGGCGTTGCATCACCTTTTTGACGCGCCGGGGGACTCATGCCCCACCTGCCGCGCCCCACGCCGACATCCGGGTGCCCGAGTAAACTCCGATAAATCAAGCACTTACAGCGCAAACGTGGAGCGGCAGATTATAGGGGACAAAGCCGCCGCGACAGCCGCCTCGGCCAAAGCCGGCGCGGCAGCCCCTGCCGTGCGGCACCTGTGCGTGGACGCCGAATCGGCAGGCCAGCGGCTGGACAACTTTCTGTTGCGGGTGCTGAAGGGCGTGCCCAAGACGCACATCTACCGCGTCATCCGCTCCGGCGAGGTTCGCCTGAACAAGGGCAGGGCCAGCGCAGACAGCCGCATCGCCGAGGGCGACGACGTGCGCGTGCCGCCGATGCGCCTGCCCGAGCCGTCCACCGCCCCGCCCGCCCCGGCGCGCGAATTTCCGGTTCTGCTGGAAGACGAACACTTGCTGGCCATCGCCAAACCCGCCGGCGTGGCGGTGCACGGCGGCAGCGGTGTGAGTTCTGGCGTCATCGAGCAGCTGCGCTCTGCGCGGCAGAGCCAACCAGGCGGGGCGCGCTTCCTGGAACTGGTGCACCGGCTGGACAAGGAAACCTCGGGCGTGCTGCTGCTGGCCAAGAAGCGCAGCGCGCTGACGGCGGTGCAGGACCAGTTTCGCAGCCGGGACACCGGCAAGAGCTATTCGGCGCTGGTCTTCGGCGACTGGCCCGAAAAGCTGAAGGTCATCGATCAGGCCCTGCACAAGGGACTGGACGCCCAGGGTGAACGCCATGTGCGTGTGGTGGCCGCCGACCACGCCGACGGCCGCCGCAGCATCACGCTGGTGAAGGTGGCGCAACGCCTGACGCTGGCCGGCCAGCCCTTGAGCCTGCTGGACGTGACGCTGAAGACCGGCCGCACGCACCAGATACGCGTGCACCTGGCCAGCCAGGGCCACCCCATCGTCGGCGACCCCAAGTACGGCGATTTCTCCCGCAACAAGGCCTTTGCGCGCGCGCAACACTTCGACCGCATGTTCCTGCACGCTCGGCAGCTGGCCTTCGACCACCCCGCCACCGGCCAGCGCATCACGCTGACGGCCCCGCTGCCTGCCGACTGCACCCGACTGCTGAACGTTCCACGCTGAACATCCCATGAGCCCCACGAGCCACAGAACCCGACGCTACGACCTCATCGCCTTCGACTGGGACGGCACGCTCTTCGACAGCACCATGCTCATCGTGCGCTGCATCCAGGACGCCTGCCGCGACATCGGCGCAGCCGTGCCTACCGACGCGGCCGCGGCCTATGTCATCGGCCTGGGCCTGCACGACGCCTTGCGGCATGCGGTGCCTGGCCTGGCGCCCGAGCGCTACCCCGAGCTCGGCCAGCGCTACCGCCATCACTACATGGCCAGCCGCGACGCACTGGTGCTGTTTCCCGGCACGGTGCCGATGCTGCATGCACTGAAGGATCGCCAGCACCTGCTGGCCGTGGCCACCGGCAAGAACCGCCGCGGTCTGGACGACGCGCTGCAGCACGCGCAGCTGCACGGCCTCTTCGACGCCACGCGCACGGCCGATGAAACCGCCAGCAAGCCGCACCCGCTGATGCTGCAGGAACTGATGGCTGAGCTGGGCGTGGCGCCCGAGCGCACGCTGATGATTGGTGACACCACGCACGACCTGCTGCTGGCCGCCAACGCAGGCACGCCGCGCGTGGCGGTGAGCTACGGCGCGCACGAACCCGAGGCTTTCGCCGAGCACGGCCCGCTCTTCGTCGCGCACAGCACGCAAGAGCTGCACGCCTGGTTGATGGAAAACGCATGAACCTGGCAGCGCCGGCGAAAGCGCCCCGGCGCCTGGCATGCGCCTGCTAGGCGCCTGATTGGTATCCTTCCCTCGACACCGGGCCTGTGCATGCTGCTGAAGTTTCGGCGCCACTGGCCCCTTGAAAGCCCCCCATGAACAGCCCTGAAACCACCCCGCCCGGCGGGCCGGTGGACCCCCCTTTCGCGCCTCCGACCCCCGCTGCCGCCCAGCCTGCGCCGGCGCTTGGCGCAGCACGCCCGGCGCTGGAAAGCAGCCTGGAGCGACTGGCGCTGGAAATGCTGCGCCAGCAGAAGACCGACCGCCGCTGGCGTGTGTTTTTCCGCCTTGCCTGGTTGGGCCTGGTGGCCACGGTGCTGTGGTTCAGCTTCTTCCACCCTGCCGGTACGCAAACCCACAGCCTGCCGCACACCGCGCTGGTGGAGGTGCGCGGCGAGATCGCCGCCGACTCCGAAGCCAGCGCCGAGCTGCTGGTGGGCGCGTTGAAGAGCGCTTTCGAGGACCCAGGCGCGCAGGCCATCGTGCTGCGCATTAACTCGCCCGGGGGCAGCCCGGTGCAGAGCGGCATCATCAACGACGAGATCCGCCGCCTGAAGGCCAAACACGGCAAGAAGGTCTATGTGGTGGTGGAAGAGGTCTGTGCTTCGGGCGCCTACTACATCGCTGCAGCGGCCGACGAGATCTACGTCGACAAGGCCAGCATCGTGGGCAGCATCGGCGTGCTGATGGACGGCTTCGGTTTCACCGGCACGATGGAGAAGCTGGGTGTCGAACGCCGGCTGCTCACCGCCGGCCAGAACAAGGGCATGCTCGACCCCTTCAGCCCTGCAGACCCCCAACAAACCGCGATCGCGCAGGCCATGCTCGACCAGATTCACCAGCAGTTCATCACCGTTGTCAGAGAAGGCCGCGGCCAGCGGCTGAAGGAAACCCCAGAGACGTTCTCGGGGCTTTTCTGGAACGGCGAGGAAGCCGTGAAACTGGGCCTGGCCGATGGCCTGGGCAACCTCGATTTCGTCGCGCGCGAGGTCGTGAAAGCCGAAACGGTGATCGACTACACGCCGCAGGAAAACGTGGCCGAGCGTCTGGCCAAGCGTTTCGGCGCCAGCATCGGCGCTGGCGCCGTGAAGGCGATGCGCGAACTTCCCTCGCTGCGGTGAGTGCCGCTGCTGATGACAGAGATGACAGGCCGCTGGCTGAGCGCTTGGCGGTCGCAGCGCAGCATCTGCTGCCGAAGCAACTGCTGACGCAGTTTGCCGGCGCGGTGGCGCGGCGTGAAGACGGCCCGCTCACCACCGCCATCATCCGCCGCTTCATCCGGCGTTACGGCGTCGACATGACCGAGGCTGCGAACCCCGACCCCGCCAGCTACGCCAGCTTCAATGACTTCTTCACCCGCGCGCTGAAACCCGGCGCAAGGCCGCTGGCGCCCGCTGACCTGGTGTGCCCGGTGGACGGCGCCATCAGCCAGTTCGGCCGCATGGGCGGCCAGAGCATCTTCCAGGCCTTCCTGCGCGCCAAGAGCCACGACTACACCGCCACCGCGCTGCTGGGCGGTGACAGCGCACTGGCCGCGCACTTCCACGGCGGCCACTTCGCGACGATCTACCTCAGCCCCAAGGACTACCACCGCATCCACATGCCCTGCGCGGGCAGGCTGCTGCGCATGACCCATGTGCCCGGCGACTTGTTCAGCGTGAACCCGGCCACCGCGCGCGGTGTGCCGGGGCTTTTCGCGCGCAACGAGCGTGTGGTGTGTGTCTTCGACGGCCCGCACGGCGTGTGGGTGAACGTGCTGGTGGGCGCCACCATCGTGGGCAGCATGGCCACCGTGTGGCACGGCGTGGTGAACCCGCCGCGGCCCGGCACGCTGCGCGACTGGCGCTACGACGATCAGGACATCCGTCTGGAACAGGGCGCCGAGATGGGCCGCTTCCTGCTGGGCAGCACGGTGGTGATGCTGCTCCCGCCGGGGCCGCTGCAGTTCAACCCGACCTGGGCGCCAGGGGGCGCGGTGCGTCTGGGGCAGCTGATGGCCACGCGGGGCTGAAGCCCGGGACCCAGGCAAAGATCTCGCCTGATGTCCAGTTGAACACTCAGCCGGACAGTCAGCCGAACATTCAGCCGAACAGTCAGCCGAACAAGCCAGGGGCCAGCGTCTCGTCCTCGTCTTCGGCATAGAAGCAGGTCGGGCAGACGGCGCGGTAGCGTTCATTGCCGCCGATGACGACCTGCTCGCCTTCCTTCACGCGAAGGCCCTGGTCGTCGACGCGCAGGTTCATGCTGGCCTTGCGCGCGCAGGCGCAGATGGTCTTCATCTCTTCCAGGTCGTCAGCCAGTGTCAGCAGCGCCGCCGCGCCGGGGAAGGCGCTGCCGCGGAAGTCGCTGCGCAGCCCGTAGCAAATGATGGGCGGGCCACCGCGGTGGGCCAGCCGGTGCAGCTGCCGCACCTGTTCGGGCGTGAGGAACTGCGCCTCGTCGATGAGCACGCAGGCCACGCCGGCGCCCAGGCCTTCGCGGTCGAAGACGGTGTCGGGGCCGAAGGTCTCTACCGGTCGCTGCAGGCCCAGACGTGAGCCGACCGTGCCCACGCCGGTGCGGTTGTCCATCGCCGCAGTGAAAAGCCGCACGCGCATGCCGCGCTCTTCGTAGTTATAGGCGGCCTGCAACAGCGCGGTGCTCTTGCCGGCGTTCATCGCCGCGTAGCGGAAGTAGAGCTTGGACATGGGGCGCGGCCGCGGGTTGCAGGGCGCGCATTGTCGCTGCGGGCGCGCCGAGCGTTTCAAAGGGCGCTGCACGGTGACGCCGCCAGCGCCACTCGCCGTCAGTGCATGGATGCACCTGCGCCGCCATGCTCGTCGCTCACAGGCAGTTCCGCTCCGCACGCGAGCGGGCCTGGCTCGAGTTCTCGTTGCCGCGCGGCGACGAGTTCTGCCGGACGCAGGCCTCGCGCTGCAGCCTGCGCGCTTCCATGCGTTGCACCTGCGCCTCGACGTCATTGCGCACCCAGCGGGCCAGATCCTCGGACACGAGGCCCTGCTCGTTCCATTCGAAGTTCGCCGTCACGCGTTCCTTGGC